>Ga0247780_1000014_pt1 | contig 152534 bp, 167 predicted proteins | sample UWRJL079202R5_FD_179927 | JGI IMG/M metagenome (GOLD analysis project Ga0247780, IMG submission 179927) | Plant litter microbial communities from Arlington Agricultural Research Station in Wisconsin, United States - UWRJ-L079-202R-5 | ecosystem: Environmental > Terrestrial > Plant litter >...
GTCGGATGGCGGGTCGGGGTCGTGTTTACTTGATGTCAGTGATACCAAAATGAAACAGGGATACACGAAGGGATCATGGCAAACTGTGTGGGTGTTGCTCCCTATTGTCAAGTCCACGAACCGGGGCAGGCTGTTGGTTGGTATGTTGTGTGCGGTCATGACCATTCTAAAACCAGATGGGAAGATTATATGAAAGCACCATGACAAAAGCTATCATTGCGGGTTCTGTTGCGTTGATGGTTTTCAAGGGTAATCCTTTAACACAACACATAGACCTCTGGTTTGTTTTGCAGTGGCAGCCGCCAATATGCATTGATCGCTGTTTCGTATACTATTTTTACACACCTGAAATGCCACCCTATCTACAACCGCGCTGTCGAGAGCTGGAGCTCAGAGCCGGACCTGTCATCAGAAGCCCCAGAACATGTCCACAATCCAGCCTGACCGCATGCTACCCCCTCTGAAAATCTATAGTACACGGGTTTTCGTCCCACATCCCGTCCAACTGGCAACGTTCAAGCTGTTGTAAACCGTTCCGTATGGACGGAAGTGGGGAAAAGCCCGGAAATGGAGGAATGTCTATGGTTCGTCAATGATATGCAAGACCCAGTCTGATGCCGTGAGCCATAGCATCATTCATGATCGGAAACCGATGTTACTTAAACAAGTAGGAAAACGAGAGGTAGAGCACGCTGCTACGAGAGCATGCTCTTCTGTTATTGAGGGTCGGCTCCGAGCAATATTAGACAGCGGTTGGGGTATGAGCGGAGTCGGGGTTTGTCGAGGTCTAGGATGCAATCCTTGTGCATCGCTCCTTAAAAGGGGACGTTGGGGCCAGCCTGGGCGCCTTGGGCCTCCTGTTGCTCCTGGAAGTCCTCGCTAGTAGCCTCCAGGCTGATACCGACACCGATCTTTGCCTGTTGCTGCAACTGAAGTTAGCACGAGTGTCGCCACAGCCCACGGTTATGTCACTTACAGTGGTATGGTCAACTTCAGCCGCGAATGTCATGCTGACAGGGGCAGCAACGCGCTTCTCGAGTAGACAGCTGAGCTTGCCCTTGGTATCGATCTGAGCCCGGAAGGTCGACATTCTGAAATCGTATCTCGCGCCAAAGGTGGTGAGGCCCTCCTTCTGCATAGGGCCCCCCATCATACCGCCTCCCCCGGGGGTGAGCGAGAGGGTCGTCTCAACACCAGCCTGGACGCGCTCGGACAGCCGCCTCCAGTAGGTCGCCTGCAAACCACCCATGGCTTGCATCTGGGCAGTGGCCACCCAGTCACCAGACTTGTACCTAGCAAAGTACGAGATGGCAGCGTTTGGCGGTTGAGTCAGACCAGCTCGCTGCCAAAAGGCCTCAAGACCCAGGGCAAATTTAGGAGTGACAGATTGCAGATACTGGGCAATAACAACCCCTGTGAATCCACCATCAAGTACGGAAGGATTCAGAGCCTTCACCGATGCAGTGAAATCTGACCCTGTGTATTCATGCTCAAGCTGCGTCATGTCCTGGGTAGCCTCCGAGCTGACCGAGATCTGTGCTTTTGTGATATGGGTTGATGAGCCCCATCTCCAATGGAATCTCCCGGACAGCGAACCCTCATTGTCGACGTTGCCTTGGGCAAAAACCTGTCCACCCGTGTAAGCCATTGTCACAACAACTAGGCGTTGCGGTGAGGTGGTAAAAAGCGCGTACCTTGCTGCTACCATACATGGCAGCAAAAGTGTAGGGTTGCAGGCGTTCACCCATAGCGAACTGGTGAGAAACTTGGAATCTGTCGCATCAATCAGCAAGGGGCTCTTGTCGATGTGATCAAGGAGTGCATACAAGGGATTGAGGCAGAAGACCTTGGAGATCTCGGCGCGGAGGCCAGAAAACATAACGCCCGATGCGAGAGCATCGCGCTGGACCTCTATTCATGCGCAGTTAGTGATGAGACGTCGAAACCATTTGGCGCGCCACATACCCCGAGCAACATTTTCTACGGTGCCTGGGTTGGAGAGGCCGAGCTTTGCCCTCCTGTCCTGGAAAGCGTTGTACGCGTCTGAAAGGCCTGAGAGGACGGGATTCTTAGCCAGAAAGGCGACGGGCGATTCGGAGCTGGACGTCATGGTCGCAGCGAGCGCAAATAGGCAGCGACGGGGAGCCTCGGGTAGGGAGAGCGGATCCAGGGGCTGTTAATTAATGCGTAATTATGTGTCTGACAATATGCCTCGTGTTCACCGACAGCCGCGATCGAAGTGAACTCTTGATGGTGGAAGCAGAATGGCTGCAGCGGGTTCGATGTTGAGGCCGAGCTCGACGAAAGAGCTGGACCAAAAATTTGAGGTACGCAGATCCACTTTTGCAACGGGCTAGCGTTATTCTGCATCCCTAGCATTAACTGGTTTTTGCTATCACGTGGATACGCGGAAGTCCCGTGCGCGCCTTGTCGCGGTCGCTGGGCCTGGGATGTATTTCATCTTTCCTCCTTCCCCTTGCCAATCGTCATGTGATATTCAATTTCAAATATGAAAGCAGTGACCTACGCTCTCTGATTATCTAGGGGGTGGAGTAAACAGGCGTCGGCCAAGCGGTATATGTTGGGTACTCCAAACTCAACTTTGAGCCAACGATCAAAAGAATGGGCCACCTTGCTTGGTCCGTATGACGAGCCACCCAGTAATATTCCTCACACTAGGTACGTCCAGACCGATGTATTTTCAATGCCATGGCAATCTAGGTGGTTCGGGAAGATGGGAAGGCATCTTGAACAGGAACATCCAACCCTCCAACCCCTTGTGGTATACTTGTAGTCAAGGCGTACAATTTACCATGTCTCCGTATCCCACCTGTTAGTACTGGCAGTGGAAGCTTTCGCGCACTGCCAATGACTACTTTCCAAAGTCGCTTCGTCCCCGCAACTCTGAGCTGGACTTAAATAGCTGTATTTCCCATCTTACGGTGTGTCTTGAATAGAAATATCGTCCTCATTGACCTGCACGTTACAATGAACGTGATGTCGATAAAGGTGCATCGATTGAAGAGCTACATCCGATGGAATACCTTATCATGGGTTCCATCACCTCACTCACTTTGGCTTCCCAACCAGGCGCGACCAGGTTAAAAGCCAGTCCTGAGTCTGTTAAGGTCCTTTCCTGTATAAAAAATTTACTGATAGCAGAACCAGGCTTTATCTACCCACACAGTCTCACCAATTTGAAAATTGGAGTGATATCAATCGGACCTGTTCGACATTTGAATGTGTCCTGTTTGGGACCAACCTTGAGCAGAGAAGGCCTGGAGACACACTCACCTGGTTGGCGAGTGAGTGGACGCAGGAACAGTGGGCACCGGACACCCCTGCTGTGGGATCCGATTGCCGGGGCTGCGTAATGACCACCCGTCGCACAGGCACCTGCCTTTCTTCCCCTGCCGGTCCAAACCGGGCTGACGGTTTCTCTCATCCTCAACTGAAGTTGCCATGGAACTACGGATTAGGACTGCAGATTTGGAATTGCTTCTTCAGGAGTCACCTCAAGACCAGAGAGCGTAGTGGCCTCTTATCCGGGCAGTCTCGTGCATCTTTTGCTGCTGATCTGTTCATAATTGCACAGACGCCTACCTATCCTGCTGCAGGATGGCGAGCCTTTGTCTTACAGCACATCGGCCGGCGGCAAGGCGGAGACCGGAATTCACAGCCAACCAGGCCACACTGAAAGCATATCTGAAGCATTCCATCCAGGCCCGCAATTTTTGCCCGCATCCCGAGCCCTACCATTGCGGGCGACGGCCGAGCCTCTGACATCGTGCGCGCTTTTTGAGGATTGCATCGTGGCCTCCGGACTCAGTGAAAAGAAGACGCTTTACTGGCCGACAGAGACTTGGACCCGCCCTGAGTCTTTCTTGTTGTATTTGGCAAGACCCAGTGGCGACACCAGCTAAACCTGCTTCGCTTCAACCCCCGACATCCTTTACCTGCGGGAACCCCGTCAACAACCATAATCCCCGAGACCCGTAGTCCATCCAACTGTTCCGCCAACGGCCGTGTTGTCGAACGGAACCCAACGCCGGACATCATGGATACCCTGCTGTGAGTGAATATTGCTGTATTTTGTTATTTTCTGCATCCTCTCGTCTCACTTCTGAGACGATGGCCCTGACCTCGCCCTCACCTGTCACCGCTCACTCCTCGCTCACTCCTCGCTCTTGGCCACTTCAAGTCTCCTGCTTTCTGCCGTAGTAGACCTGAAAGGAATCACTAACAAGGGAGTAGTACCGCTGAGATTGCGGCCAATGCGCCCCGCTACCGGCGCAAGAGCTCGACTTTCATTGACGGTATCCACGATGTCTCCCAGGACGCCAACAACATGGCCCCCGCCCAGCTTTACAGCACTATGTCTGGTCGGCTGTTCCACTCAGGCCGCATTGCCATCGTCATGGTCGGGCTCCCGGCCAGAGGAAAGACGTGAGAGCCCCTTGCATCCCTCCCTTGGCTCAGAGCTGTTGCTAACATCGTCCGCAGACACATATGTGTATCGATGGCTCGCTATCTACAATGGTAGGCTTTAAAATGCCCCTGTTTCATTCTGGCCATGCTCATTCGTTTCCAGGCTTGGGGTGAAGACGCGTATATTCCACCTAGGAGACTATCGCCGTGCCACCGTCGGCGAGGGCGTAGATGTCCCACAGGACTACTTCTACCCCAACGCATCACCAGCCTCAGTCATGCTGCGTCAGAAGATCCTTAAGAGGTGCAGAGAGGACATTTACGGCTGGCTGAATCACGAGAATGGTCAGGTCGCTATCTACGATGCTGTCAACCCCACTGCGAGCGGCCGCCGTGCTCTCGCCAAAGAATTCGCGAAACATGATGTTCAGGTCTGCACAGCAATGACTGTCTATAAGTTGTGCCTTGCTGACATAGGCCAAAATAGACACTGTTCATCGAGTCATTTGTCGATGACGACGAAATTCTCAAGGAGAACGCCCGAAATGTCAAGATCTCCTCACCTGACGTAAGTGTAGATCGTGGTATTTACTGAGACTGAAGTAGAGAGAGCTGACAACCTTAGTTTCATGGTATGGACCCCGACGAGGCAGCGCAGCGATATCTTCAGCGAATCCAGACGAAGATTCCAGTTTTTGAGACTATGGAGGAATCGGAGCTGAACTACGTCAAGATGAAAAACGCTGGTCAGCAGTTCTTCTACAACAACGTCAGCTTCAACTACCTCTCTCACCGGATTGTCTTTTACTTGACCAATCTGCATATCAAGGCGCGGACCACCTTTTTTGTGAGAGCAGGCACCGCCACTGAAGAGGACTCATATAAAGCCGACGCGCCACTATGTGAAGAGGGTAGAGCGTATGCTGACAAGGTGGCTGAGACATTGCTCAAGCACCGGGAGGAGGAGCGCCAGGCTGCCATAGCAGATGGGGCCCCTGACCACCCACTACGACCCCTATCGATCTGGACTTCCACGCGGCTCCGGACCATCCAGACGGCCGAACCTCTCCAAGCGTTGGGCTACAAGGTTCGCCAGCGTTCTCAGATGAGCCAAATCAACCCCGGGGTCTGCGAGAAACTATCAGAGCGTGCCATTCGGAGCTTGTATCCGGAAGAGGTCGAGAAACACGAGCTTGATCCATACCATCACCGATATCCTCGTGCGGAGGTATGCTATACCATGATCTCCTTTGAAGGTGCAAAGTTGTACTGACTACATACTGGTTAGTCGTACCATGACCTGGCTGTCCGACTGGAGCCAATCATTCTGGAGCTGGAGCGCGAGCAGAACGACCTTCTGATCATTGCTCATGAGAGTGTACTGCGCGTCCTTTACGCCTACCTGATGCACTGCAGTACAAGAGACATTCCGAAGCTTAAGTTCCCGAGGGACGAAATCATTGAGATCATACCCGCGGCGTACCAGAACGATGCGAAGCGAATCCACATCCCGGGTCTCGACCCGAAGATGAGTGAGTAATCAATTAGAATTTCTTCCCCCTTTTTTTTCCCCCTCTTGTCTATGGAGTTCCGAGGCAGTTGCTCTCTTCCGGACATAAGGAAATATCCCAAAATGGAGGACATTGGCTGATATCCACCACAGTCCCCGGCTCACCCGAAGACATTCGCATCCCAGTTCCCGGTTCACCCAGCGGCCCTTCTTCTCCCATCACTGGGCTAGGAAGTCCTGGCGAACCCAACGACTTGGTTATGCTGACGCGGCCGCCAGAGAAGGTGATCAACAAAGCGAAGGAAATGGTGGCAGACAAGGTGGCTGACGAGGATTGAGGATTATCAGGATAGCGGAATGGGAAAGTCGAAGGCCAATACTTTGATGGGGATATTGACTACTACGAGATTTTAGGTCGTGTTTGCTAGAGAAATGCCGACAGCGGCCCCTATTCCCCTGACACTGACCTGACCCTAACCCTTGTTGCTTCTGGTCATTACGTCAATTCTTACCCCTCGGTCCCCGCCATGGAGTGACAGATAAACCATCTGCACCTCATCGGGATCTAAACCAGCACGTCTCTGTCTACTATCCAACCCATTGAATAGGTATACCACAGGCGTGAACAATGAGCGGCAGAACCGCCCTAATTACTGGAGCTACGGGGTTACTTGGCCGACAGGTCTTCAAGGCCTTTGATGAAAGCAATGGTTGGACAGCAAGAGGGACTGGTTTCTCTCGTGCCGATGGTACCAATATCCTGAAAGTCGACCTCAGCAATGCACCCGACATTGAGAAGGCGCTAGACAATGTTAAGTGAGTTCAAACTGCGCCGCGAACAGCTAGCTGCCACAGGAGGCCCATTGACAGTTGCCAAACAGACCCCAAGTCGTTGTTCACTGTAAATATATATCCCTTGCCCGTTTCCCCCCTCTTAGCTGAACCCGTTGCGCCCAGGCGCTGCGAATCGCTTCCCCGACAAGGTTGACAAGGATCCCGAGGGCACTCGAGTAATCAACGTCGAGGCATCGAAGACACTCGCCCGCCTCTGTGCGGCACGTGGGATTCTACTTATCTATATCTCAACTGACTACGTCTTTTCTGGGCGGCCGGGCGACGCGCCGTACGAGGCTGACGCGCAGCCGGGGCCGACGAATCTTTACGGACAGACCAAGCTGGACGGCGAATATGCAGTGCTTGGGGAGTATAAGGCTGCGGGGCGAGAAGGCCTTGGTGTTGTGTTGCGCGTCCCAGTGCTGTATGGGCCCGCAAACACGAATGCTGAGAGCGCTATCAACGTTCTGATGGACTCTGTCATGAAGGTTCAGCAAGATGGTGTGGGTGTGAAGATGGACCATTGGGCCCTGAGATTTCCCACGAATACAGAGGATGTGGCGAGGGTTGCGCGTGGTAAGTACATCGCGAGACAAGTGGTGGAGCGTGTGTGTTTGCTAACTGTATTGGTATAGATATCGCTGTCAAGGGGTTGGTTGAAGGAGTGTCGCTGCCGCCGGTGCTTCAGTTCTCGAGCGAGGACAAATATACCAAAGTGCCCACTCCCGCCCCAAAGCGGAACAGAACAAATGGCTGACAGTTATTTGCTATCAGTATGAAATCTGCCAGCTGTTTGCTGAGATTATGGGCGTACCGATCGACAGGCTGGAGCCCAACACCGAAGGAAACGACCCTACGGCGAGTGTGCAGCGGCCCTATGACTGCCATCTGAGCACTAAGGCGTTGAAGGACATCGGCATTGATGTGTCGACTCAGAGCTTTTCTGGCTGGTGGAGAAGAGAGTGCCGCGCTTTCCGCCACTGAAAGTTGCAAGGGAGTTTCAGTTGGTGCTATTTCGACGCGAGGTACCCAAGGAAGCGGTGGCCCTCCGGCCATAGAGTGCATGTTTGCCTTCGGAGCAGCAAAGCGCATACGTAGACTTACATTAGTGCCCGTTCACTTCAGGGGCAGAAAGCATTCCACAGATTAAGACCGGGGTCTAACAGCCCCTGTGGTTTTTCCTCCCTCTGGCTCGCTAGGGAGTGTTCAGCGGTGAGCACTGTGAGACATGCAAGTCACTTTATCGATCAAACGCAGCGTTGGCGTCATGGCCAAGCACCGCGACAAATGCTCGTTGGCATCTCAGATGTCCGTAATGGCTGGTATCCATTCCCCGACGAGGCTTCGTCGGCGCGCTCTGAAGATGCACGTCGGGATATCCCTCCGCGTCTCAATCCCGCCTTTTAAGGGGAGGAGGCTCACTCCAGGCTGTCTGCGCCAAGTCTCGTGGGCTCATCGTGAACTTATTCCTGCGTTTTGAATAGCCTCATCACCCCCGCAAGGTGAGCACAAGGAAAAAGCATCGCCACAGCTCATCTCGGCACAGGTCGGCATTCGGTGACAAGCGGCCTCGGCCTCCCAGCTGCAGGATCGATCGGGCCCCTCAATTACTATTTGGTAACGGCTAAAAACCAGCTGATGTCCTCGGCCATGCCACACAGGGAGGCGACGCTAATTAAGGCTCCCCGCTGCGGCCACCAAAGTGTATTGGCGAGTGCAGCCGTCGGCAATGTGCTCCAGGTACCAGTATCTCATGACCAAGCGGCCCAGAGCCTGGGTTTGGAGAATGGCGCTACCACCGGCCCAGCGCTGCCCAAAAGCTGGAGCTTGGGAACGCCCTTAAAGAGACGGCGGCCACCCAAGACATCGGCTACTACAGTTGCAAGCACAACTTGTACGCCCTCGCGACAAAACACACATACAGCTCACGCAGGGGACTCGTGCTCGCCAACCCCTCCGCTGCCATTGGCGCAAAGGAACCTCAGCTCCCTGAACGCTCGGCCGGCGCGCGCCAGCAATGATGACATAAAGGGGCGTGTGGCCGAGGACGACCCGGACATTGCTGCCGCTGCAGACGCAGTTGATGCGGCGGGTAGTATAACAGCAGCACCCTTTGCGCCTCACGGAGGGTGCTGTCACGAGCCATCGCAGCAGCAGTGGACCCACCCCCACCAGCAGCCGCGCCCACCGCAGAAGCCAGACAAAGGGGACACCGAAAGGCAAGAAAGAGAAAAAGGGCGAGCTGCCATCTGGGCTGCCGAACTTGCGCAGCTCAGGGCGGAAACCGACAGGATCCTCACCCAACAGGCGAGGAGGGACATGGGCCGGAGACAACGGCTAGAGCTTCAACTATCCGCCAGTCGCCCCCTTCCACCCCTGCCGCTGCCTTCCTCTTCTCCCCTTCCCTCGCCCAAGACGCGGAGCCTAGTGCTGGAAAAGATCTCGCTCCTGGCTAGGGGCCGCCGCGTTCGCGGCACGGGTCTCTCACCCACTTCAACGAGCTCGCTACGCTCCGAGGCTTCGTCTTCCATCTCGCCAACGTCGTCGGTCGGTGCCTCCTTGGATCTTGGCCATTCAAACAAGCCGGTCCCCATGACTACCCCTATGAACTTCATCGAGGCCGGCGGAAGGGGTCAAACGGACGCGCCGCGCGGTGCCAGCAATGGCGGCGATAGAGTGAGTTCGAATATATTTAGGACTGATACAACGACATACCTGCTGACTATTCTTACAGCGAGCCACGGTCCGCTGCAGAGGAGCTGCGATGGGACTAGTTGTTGGCGTCGAGACAACTGCGGTCGATATCCTTGTGGCCTCCTCCGATCAGGCGGCGCAGCCCATCAACGTAAAGACGAGCACCCTGACGGAGTTGTGTGCGCAGTTTGGTCTGGAACGACGCATCCGGCGCTACGAACGGATTCGCGACGTCCTCAACTCTTGGGACCAGGACACGCAGAATACTCTGATAGTTTCCCCCGACCTACCCACGAGCCACTCCGACCTCGACCTCGCTAGTGTACCATACACGGACAAACCGCCATCCGGGTTTATACTCCCTCTGTACCACTCCCAAAAGCACGGGAAGTGGAGCAAACGCTACATCACGCTGTTCGAAGGGGGCCAGCTGTTGTTATCCAAGAAACTCCAGCCAGGTCCCTCTGACAAGGATGTGCTGAATCTCTGCCATCTCTCCGACTACGACATCTACATCCCAACCGAAACCCAGAAGAGGAAGCAGCTGAAGCCGCCGAAAAAGTACTGCTATGCCATCAAGAGTCAGCAGAAGGCAGCCGTGTTTCAAAGCACCGACAACTACGTTCACTATTTCTGTACCGAGGATCCTGACGTAGGCCAAGAGTTCCATTCCGGCGTCCACGCTTGGCGAAGTTGGTACATAGTGAACCGGGCCCTTGAGCTACATGCTAAGAAGAAGAAAGTGGCCCCCGAGGAGGAGAAACCCCCACAGATACTACCTGACAAGCCATCGCTACTGAAGAAGTCTGTTGGCCATGTCAAGGTGAATGGGCACAAAGTCAGCGTCTCGGTAGATGAGTCGCCGTACGCCATCGGTGCATTTGAGCCCCTAATTAACCTGCGACGCTTCGACAAACCACTAGAGGAGTTCGGTAATGACTGGGTGCCAGATCCGAGACAGTCGATAGCACTACCGACCTCAGCATCACCTCAGAATGGCGAGTACAAAAAGGATCTGTTGGTGAATATGCCTGAGCGAGGGCAGGGTGCCTTTGCAGAAGGCGGTCTTCTTGGCGCCGCTTACGACAAGCGAAAGCAGGCTCAACAGGAGGGAAACGGACACGCTCAGATGACCGAAAAGGTTGCCCCGGGCCCTTTTATCGAAGGACCTAGCCTCCTGAATAGCCGCAAAAGCTCCAGTGGTACAGCATCTACCACATCTAATACACGCCCCTCTTTATCGCCCGGCTCGATAGAGAAACCAGCAAATTCTAAGCAATCCTCCGATAAAGCCGAGGCCTCCAGTTGGTTCCCTTCTGCCATAGAGCACAGCGCCAAAACTCGCTTGGTTGGCACCCGTCCGAGCGTTTTCTCCGGGTCTACATCTCAATACGAGCGAGAGTACTACAGTCGACACCAACACCACCAACAACATCTTCACAGCCCCCGCCGAGCACCTCAACCCCTCGTCGATCTCACACCAACTTTTGTTGAGCCCCCACAGTGGTCCCGTCACAATACTGGCCGGGGCTACCGGGCGCCCGAGGGGAAACCCCTCGTCGACTTTGCAACTGGGCCTCCCATATCAAGCTCACGGATGTACGAGCCGCCGCCACAAACCTTAGTCAGACGGGGTGATGCCGGAAGTATCCATAGCTCAAGCAGCAGACAGTCGCGCCCCCCCACCTCGGGAGATGGCCGCACTTCTCTGGGCCGAAGACAAACTGTGAGGAGCGACAGGCCGCCTGTGTCCGGGAGGCCGATGGGGGCGTACGATCAGGGGCAGGGGCAGGGGCAGGGACAAGGGTATCCGCTTCTATCGAGGGACAATAGAAGTCGCGCATATACACCTTCGAGTGGACCGCCTCTGAGTATGCAATCCTCGCCCCCTGTTTCGCTGGCTGCGTCGGAGAGGGGGAGTCGGAAGGACCCAAGGGACCCGAGGGCAGGAAGGGAAAGGAGTGGGACATTGGTTTAGGATGTTATTGCCGGGTTTGGGGGGAGTTGGTTGTGGTGTTTTGGTTTGGAGTTGTATCGAGTACTTCCAAATGTGTTTTAAAGGGGGGGCAAAAAATGAGGAGTTGGCGGCATTTCCGTGACAAAAGGAGGACGATGTTGACTCAATTGGCTGGCTTACTGTAAAGACAGAGATGAAACGAATTTTTTGCTTGCTTCTGCTCGACTTTATTCTTGGGCCCTGCCCCTGTCCACTTTGCTTGTGAATCATTTGGTGGGTGATTATCGTACGCTCGGTCGAGGCTGATGTTGATGTACTCCGTATCATATTTTATCAGCCAGGGCATGTGCGAACCTAACACGCCGCTGAAGGAAATCTTTCTAACTAGGCGGAAAATCCTCTCGGGTTTCTCGTTCTATTTCAAGGTTGAGGTATCTTCAATCGCCAAACAAGCAATGTTTGAACGAAACAGTTAGTTTACTTGCTGCGCTTGTAGATCTTGCCCAAAAATGCCTCGAATACACCCTTCTTGAGACCCTCACTCTCATCGAGCTGGGCAATAAGCTCGCGGATCTCGCCGACGCGCTTCTCTTCGTAGTCCTGGTACAGCTTCTCCAGCTTCATCTCGTCGAATAGCTTCTTGACGGCGGCTTCCTTCTCCTTGTTCTTGTGTCCGTAGTTCTCTTCGAGGACCTTGCGCTGCTCGGGAGTTGCGATTGCAAGAGCCTGGTTCACCAGCCACGAGCACTTGTTGTCCATGATGTCGGTGCCGATCTTGCCAATGTGCTCAGGCAGGCCGAAGTTGTCAAGGTAGTCGTCCTGGATCTGGAAGTACTCGCCGAGAGGGATCAGGATTGCCTCGGCGGCCTTGAGGTTCTTAGGCGTGGCGATGTTGAGCTGGTGCAGGGCCAGGGCAACGGGCAGGTAGAAGCTGTAGTAGGCAGTCTTGTAGATGACAATGAAGCGGTACTTCTCCATGCTGAAGTTATCGAGGTTGACGACATCTTCGGGCGCCGTGAGCAGGTCGCATAGCTGGCCGATCTCGGTCTGGAAGGTGACCTCGTGGAAGAGCTCAATCAAGTCGACGTAGCTGGGGTGGCTACGGAAGTACTTCTTGAGAAGGGTGTAGATGGCCGCCTCGAGCATGAAGGCGTCGTTGATGGCGATCATGCCCACGCCCTCTTGGCGGTACCAGCATGGCTTGCCGCGGCGGGTGATGCTGCTATCCATGATGTCGTCCGATACGAGGAAGAAGGCCTGGAGCAACTCCGTCATCCACCCCAAAGTCGCAGAGTGAAAGTACTCATCCTCCGAAAGGGGGCGGCCGAGGAGAAGAGACACCGAGTCTGGCACTGACATGCCGCGGTTGCATTTCCCTCCGACTGTGTTGACTTCCAGACTCTATATGAGGAAGTTGATATCGTCAGTTTTCTTGACCTTTTCATTAGTCTCGAGATGTGGTAGGGAGAGCCTACCTTCTTGTACCAGTCCAGCTGCTCCTGGGGGAGGTTGTACGTCTTGGCGTGTTCTAGGAGCACCTCCTGTAGCTTCGGGAAAACATCCTCGAATTCTTTAAGTGTGGTCTTTTGCGCCATTCTTGCAGTTCTGATTATACGGGGTGTTGGCAATAATCTGGCGTGAGAGTGGTATCGGGCACCCAAGCAGGTTCAGGGGCCGGGTTTGGGACTTTATGGAGGGGAAACACCCACTATGCATTGCCCCGCAGTCGAAGCCAATTGCTCCCAAATGGACCCTTGACCGTTGGAGTTCATCAGACCCCTCTTTCAAGGGCGGTGTGGGGCACGCGATAAGGTCATCGATCTTGCCGATAAGCCCGGCGCGTCGTTCAGCTACACGCGCCTGCATTGCGACGACAATTTGTTGTCGGAGCATGGGTATTTCGTACAGACCGAGCTTGTCCACTATCGCAAATGGAAGGCCGAATTCTCCGTCGGGATTTCATCTCTGCTTGACTTCAAAAAGAAGCATCGATCGCTTACCTTGATTGAGCCCACCTTTCAGCGACAGCAGAGCTCCCAGAGCAATGGGTCTCTCCGCCAAGGATTCAGTGCATCTCAAGGAGGCGCTGCAAATAGCAGTGGTGAAATGTTCGGAGCGCTGCCTCTACCAATCTGCAAAATGGTATGCTTCGTGGTGAGTTTCCCCAAGTTGTAGGGTAGATGGTCTAACGTCGATATAGGGCTGCGGAGCTTCTCGACGCCCTTCCGGAACGGGCCGACGAAGAGCTGGGCGAGAGAACAGCAAGCGATCCGGGCAACTACGTACATCCGGCATTCTACCCAAGCCCCGACCCAGAGGAAGCCGCTCTGGAGGCCCAGGAACTCAACCGCTATCTGCTTGCCAAATCATTCTTCGACTGCAAAGAATTTGACCGATGCGCTGCTGTCTTCCTCCCTGAGTCTTTGATCGCTGGTCTCTTGTCGGCAAAGCCTAGCGATGCCACCTCGCCCAGGGGAAAAGGCAAGGCGCCCAGCGCGTCGGCTTCTGCCCAGCAGACACTCCCTGAGATGAGCCAGAAGAGCCTCTTCCTTGCGCTGTACGCCAAGATAATATCTGGGGAGAAACGGAAAGACGAAGACTCCGAGATGATCATGGGGCCCCACGATCTCGGGACCGTCTCCAATAAGCAGCTACTCGTTGTTAGCCGCTTCCTTAATAGGTGGTTTGCAGAGCGTAAGACGGAGGATGGCGAGCAACCCACCAGCTACGGTTTTTTGGAATATCTTTATGGGATGGTTCTGGTCAAGGAGAAGAACGACTCAGCCGCCCTCGAATATCTGATGCAAAGTGTACACCTATTCCCCTGGAATTGGGGGTGCTGGCTAGAGATAACAAATCTTATCTCAAGGGTAGAACAGGTAAGCGTTTTGTTGTGCCTCATCTGTGCTTCCCTCTAACGCAGGATAACAGCTCAATAAAATTGCGCCGCATATGCCGCAGAATATCATGTCGTTTATCTTCCACGCCAACACCGCGGTCAACCTTTATCAGCAGGGACAAGATCTCGCCGCTTCACTAAGCGACCTCCTCGATATCTTTCCCACCTCGTCATTTCTTCTGACCTGCAGAGCGTTGCTAAACTATCACTCTAAGGATCTGTTGGCAGCGGAGCAAGATTTCAGCAACCTGTTGGCACTTCATCCGCACCGCCTTGACTCCCTGGATCACTATTCAAACATCCTCTATGTCTTGAACCTACGCCCGAAGCTGGCTTTCCTGGCTCATCTCTGCTCCAGCATAGATAAGTTTCGTCCCGAGTCTTGCGTTGTGATCGGCAACTACTATTCCCTACTGTCGCTTCACGAGAAGGCTGTTCAATATTTCCGCCGCGCCTTGACCTTGGATCGTTCGTGTTTGTCAGCATGGACATTGATGGGACACGAATATGTGGAACTTAAAAACACACACGCGGCGATAGAATCATATCGCCGCGCAGTCGACGTCAACCGCCGGGACTATCGAGCCTGGTATGGCTTGGGCCAGACCTACGAAGTGCTGGAAATGCACGCCTACGCCCTCTGGTACTACAAAAAGGCTGCTGGTCTTCGTCCCTGGGACGGCAAAATGTGGCAAGCTGTTGGGTCCTGTCTGCAAAAGATGGGCCGCGACCGAGACGGCATCAAAGCCCTCAAGCGAGCTCTTCTCGCAGACAGCTACTATGAGTCGACAGCCAGCAGCTTTGGAAGTGCTGGCCCGGTCGACCGCACGGCCCAGATGGACCCGGAGGTGCTCCTGCAAATCGCGAATATGTACGACCGACTCGACGAGGAAGATGAAGCCAAGGCATACATGGAGTTATGTGTGGCACAGGAAGATGGCGGTGCAGCTGGCGCCGAGGGCGCTGGGTTGGGCGACTCTGTAGCTATCCATCACGACTCGCCAGGGGGCGCAGCATCTGATGGGGAGGCAGAAGGCGTCGACAAGGGCGGTGGGCATGAGGGAACTGGTGTAACAGTTGCGACGAGCAAAGCTCGCATGTGGCTTGCCAAGCACGCAATGCGGGCAGAAGACTTTGGGACAGCAAACCGGTTGGCAACTGAGTTATGCCAGGATGGTGTTGAGGTGGAGGAGGCCAAAGCTTTGATCCGCGAGGCTCGTGCAATGATGGAAAACCCTGACGGGTTGGGCTAGAAGTCGCCTGTCAAGCCAACGTTTTCCTCAAGCCTGGCGCGCACGGCGCGGTATCTTGCACACGAACGCAGATCAGTTGTGACTTGGGCTGGCAGTGGGGAGCAAGTGTGGGCTAGGGAGCACGTGCAAGTGCTAGACGATGAAGATGATGACGACGACGATGACGAGATGGGGGAGTGATAGCAACTCTTTGCATTCTGGTATCAGGGGCTTCGATGTGAGGTCATGCTCACTTCAGGGTCAACCCAAGAGAGCGTTCTCACACATAGAGAAATAGGTTGGGGAATTCTCGGCGATTGCCTAAGAATGGCATGGCTGGAGGCACCACGGGTAGTCACCATGGGAGCCGAAGAATTGCACGGGAGTTACGGGATGCGCCGGCTAAGACATGAGGTAGCACAAATTCAATTGAGGTGTGAGGATTTTTTTCCCCCCACCAGCACGATCGGGGTTTTCTCTGGCCGAGGTGTATTGGGCGCGAGATAGCAAACTGTCGCTCAGCTGCCTGTCTCCTTTGGCTGACGAATCATAATGGGATTGGGCTGCCTGTTGAGCAATCAGAAGTTTGGCTCCAGTAAAACAAACGTAAGGCAGGTTTGGACAATGGAGAGGGATGTCCAACGCCAAGCAGCACAAGTAAAACTCTGGTTGAGGCAGTTGGCGTCTAGATTCCCGAGGTGGTAACGAGCATCCACTGCAACCACTTCCACAACAAAGCGTACTCCGCACCGTGTGGTGGTGTGGGTTAAGGTTGTGAGCGGTGGAACGTGCGTTGGTGCTTCTTTGTCACTTCAGCCCATTCGTGTTTCCGGTTGACGGATTCGAGATCGCCCATTTGCCAAAACATGACGGCCCGGGTAACCAGTTTTCGTCTTTGCCTCATGTCGTCCCACTGCACGGCACTCGTGGCTTCCAGGCACCTGCCCTCCCTGCATATCAGGTTCTTTGCAAACTGCTCGCTGCGACGCTCAAGCTCTGGAACCGAGGACGGCTCTCTGCAGACTTCTCAGATCCGAGCATCCGAGGAGGGGTTAGTCCTGGTCCCAAGGCGGCAAGATATGGCATGTGGTCAGCATGAGCATCACCGACCTGCCACGTTGGACGACGGGCCAGCGGCATAATGCCCGCTAGTATAGGCCTTCGCGATGGGTGCGGCGTCTTGCGATGTCTTTTTTTGGGCGGCGATCAGTGATCCTCACCTCGGCCGCCGTTGCAACTATGCGACGCAACGGAGGGGCTCTGCATGCGTGTACTGGCCTGGACACATCCAACTTGGAGCCTTCCATATTGCCCGCCAGCCCGTGTCGGAACCGGACTCGCCACCGAACCTTTCTGTCGCCATGAAAACAGAAGAACAGAGAGGGGTTTCCCGACGACCTGTGTCTCATTCGAAGTGACAGGATTGGCTGAACATTTGTTCTTCTCAGCGGCGGCGTTTCCTCCACTTCAGCGACCGTCCGTTCACACAGTAGTGATGTCGCTAGGCGTCGGCGGTGCTCGGGGCTGAAGTTATTTCACGCATCACCGCGTCAATCGGGCTGCTACGTGGACCCATCAGGAGCCATCGTTCTGGCGCAGGCCGGGCGTGCCTGGCCGATCGTCGAACTGCCACTAAGCTAGGCCCCATCTCTTCCCGGTTGCATCTGTCAGCAGGGCCGGGACAACATGGGATGTTTCCTGTCAGGTACCCGGCACAGCACATTCTGTCCTGGCCAATAGCGCACCAGATGTGCCTGGGCACTGGGCTGCAGCTAAACTTCTAGGAGCGAATCCCGGCCCGACACCACCCTCCCAACCGCCCACGCCACCCCTCTCCTCCCCTGGGTTTGTGCCGTCCCTACACTAGGGGAGCGTGAACGGCTCAGGGGCCAAGCCTTGTCTTGACAACCGCTCCGGCGTTCCCACGTTCCCACGTTCCCACCTCACATCATCCATTCGCCCAATCCAGTTTCTCCCCGAGAAAATCCTGCGAAACCAACAGTGCCCGGGTTGCTGGCCGTACGCCCCGTGTGTGCATACTTGCGAGGCAATCCGTATTATGTGCTCGCAGCACGACGACCAGCAGAAAACTTGGACGTCTGGAACAGTCGAGACGATCTGGACAAAGGAACAAGCACGGCTTTGGCCTCACTTCTATTTACAATGTTAAGTTGCCGAGCCTCCCGCACGTCAAAGTTTCCTTGCTCTTCACTCGGTTACGAATCGGAGAGCCTCGGGGTGAGACGGGTGTGCAAAGAAAGACTTTGCTGCTGGGTCGCTGAGCGGCTGGGCTTACATGGCTCCGACGCCCCTCTCTCCACACCCCCTTTGGACCGGGCTCACAGCGCGGTACCGGCGTCCAGCTGTCGTTGTCGGATGGGACCCACCGCGGCAGTCGAAACGTTCCTTTTCGTAGCGTCGAGCATGTAGGTACTCGGGTCGTTTTGGGGACCAGTGGTGCCTTCGGTCCCCCTTGCCCTGGCTGGTTATAAGTACAGAATGAGAGACGCCCTCCTCCGTGGCCGTGGACAACTCCCCCATACTCTCCTTCTCAACCGTAGTTCATTGCACATTGGCTTGCTAGATTTCAAGCCCTCACCTTCCTTCTTTCCTTCGGGACTACAATACACTCCTTCGCAACTTGACGTTCAAAATTCAAACTCCTGGTGGCTTGATATAGACTTCGCCAACACCTTCATTCAGCACAATTGCCACGAGAAACTTGCTGTCGGCACTTGATAGAACCTACCTTTCCAACATCAGCAAGCGGCCTATTTAAACAACTCGCCTTGTCTTAGTTTCAAGAAACAATCACTCATCTCACTCTCATCAGTCCTTCTTTGGCACAAGCTTCAGCACACAAGCGCTCGCTCAACGCCACGAAACAGACACAGACATCACTAGTCACCAGCTCCAGTCATCAACATGCAACTCTTCAAGACACTCGCTCTCTTGGCTACTGCCACCGCCGCCCTTGCAGCGAACACCATCACATTCAAGTCGCAGGATGACACAGACCGCACGATCTACTTTACTCCCAGCGAGATGTCACCCCAGATCAAGCCGCTCCGCGTCAAGGGAAAGGCCACCGCCACTCAGAGCATCCCGCATGGATGGATTGGCAACTACTATTCCATCTGTGACGGTAGGCCGAACGTGCCCGGCATGCTTGGCGAGTTCACCTTCAACTCTTTTGAGGGAATTACCTTCTTCGATGTCTCCGCCATCGTCGACCCGAGCGACCACGTCGGCGTGAAAATCATCATGCCCGCCAAGGGGCAGCATCCCGTCTCCGGCTGCGAGGTGTTCCCCTGCGACAACGCCTACTACCATCCCGATGATGTCCAGACCAAGGCTACTCATGAGAACGACTTCATCTGCCTTCTTGGCGGTGCTATTGGCGGTAACGCTCCCAACAGCGCTCCCAGCACCGCTGCTCCCAGTAGCAATGACTACGGCAGCGACAGTGACAGCGGCAGCGACAGCGACAGCGACGACGGCAACCAGTGGGATAAGCGCTTTTTCTCCTTGGAGACGCGCTCTTTCCCTCGCGCTGCGGTACAGGGCAAGTATGTCAAGGTTTAAGAGGCTCACTACGCCCGTTCCCGTTATTCTTTCAGTTTTTTTTGGCCATGGGACAGGGCGCACTGGCAGGGGGTTTCGTAGACGATTCCCCTGGAACGCGCTGCGCGCCATGATAACGATCACCACGAATAAAAGATAGAAAACCCAAAGGAGGAAAGGCTGATCCCGGTTCCCATTTCATTGCAAGATACCCGGCGTCAGTGGGGTTTGCAGGACTGCGACCCATATGGTCGGGCGTTACGAGCAACACTTTCGGGCTGCTAGGCACAGCGGTGCTCTGCTCATCTTTTCAACACACAACAGTAGGGACAGGATAAGGGGTCAAGAGGGGGACAGGGCGTCACGGATGGGCAGGTAGCCACAGCTTACAATTCTCGCATTCGCTTATAGAAAAGACTTTTTGGAAATCTTGTGGTGGAAATTTCGGGTACATACTTTCAGGCTTCGGGGGACGGCTCTCATGGCTGGGCTCCTAGTTGGGAAGGATTAGGTTACGAAATGGAGATATATACATCAGTGGAAATTGCAAATTGGGGAAACGTGAACTCTTTTACTCGGGGTGCCGTCGAGGTGCTTGCTCACTCGGGTCCCACTCGATTCGATATACTTGATCCACTTGCTCGGTGCTCGGGTACCCAGTTGCACAATCCCCGAGCTTGCCCAGCTGCGCCTTGTGAAAACCCACGCTTGTGCGCCCCCGCGTGCTCGTTCGAGAACCGCTTTCTCGCAGATGTGTAACCTGTTCGGTCTCACTGTTCCACGAAGGCACTTAATTCATAGATACGTGGATATCTATCCTACCTCGCCGCTGTGAGTGAAGCGGGGATGCACCAGTCAAGCGGAAATGGAGTAAGCACAGGTGAGGGGCGGTGTGTATGTAAGGTACCAGTTGTCATTCAGGGGCGGCACGAGGATGAGGCCGCCCAAAAGAAATACCGGCAAAAAGGGATGCCAAAAGGTCAAAAATATGAATGGCCACTTTCGCAGACGGGAATTGAGCCCGACGTGGGGGTCGAACCCACAACCTTGAGATTTCTGGAGATGCTCCTTAAGAGTCTCACGCTCTACCGATTGAGCTAGCCGGGCTTGCTGCCGGCAATGCTGCCTGTTGTAACCGGAGCACGGTATGCTGGGACATGGTTGAACCGCTGGAGATAGCGGGCCGACCCTCAACTGATGATGGCATGTGAGAAAAACATGTCGGAAGTTCATCCCGTTTCACACCCCGTATTCGAACCTTCTGTGAGTGCACCATCGACAAAGAGGGCACAGTTCCGGCTCTCATCTCAAAGTTTATGCCGTTGCCTTCCCGAGATCGACCTTTCCAGCGATCATCAGAACCAGGCTGGCCTCCGGCGCCTAATTGCAATGTTCACACTGCCTCCTGAAAACCCGCTTGATTGCGTCACTTCCTCTCAAGGGCATACCTTTCAAAGCCTCGGCCAGACTCCAGCAGAAGTCGCCGGAGGGTTTTTCAATAGGGAGTTGGGCTGAAGTATGGGTTCGCAGATCCTGATTCTGCATTTCCCTCGAAAATTTGTCTACCCGTGGTGTGTAACTGAGGGCCCATTCGCCCTTTACCCATGCTATCATTTCTGTCGCTTATATAACCCCCTAACGCCGTCGCCATGTTTTGCTCGTTATCATCTAACACTTTCCCGTCGTCTGAACCTCAAGCTCCCCTCCTTACTCTGAGGGTGCTACTCCAATCTGCGCCTGCAGCTCAGCAGACTGTTTCTCCCCTGACATTTCCCTCGGGGTGGCGGGGACAGACTCAGGGATTGGTGTAGGTATTGGCGATGATATTGCGGGAGGGGCTGCTGATGGTGTCGGCACTGGTGGCGCCGAACTCTTGACCTCTCTGCTTCGGATGATTTTCAACAGGTGCTCGGCCGCGTCGTCGAAGGCGTCAATTTTGGATAGGCGTGATTGGAAATACTCGACGTCACGAAGCATGCTATTTGGGTCGTCAGTTGGTTACCGCATGGCACTATCACCGATGTACATACCTGTCCCGACCAGCCTCCGTAGTAGGTTCGAGCCCCCGGAATGCGTTGCCAAACGTGTCCTTGTAGTTGTTGAACACCGCAACCATGATCATATGCATGGCGCCTTCAGGGAGATTTTTGGTCAATGTGCGGTGCAGCATAGATGTTTCCTTTGCTAACGTTTCCATGTACTCATGAGCCGAATCGCCGCTTGACGCATCCCAATCTATACCCTTTAGCTTTTTCACTGCCATGAGTGCCCGGCCCGTCATGATCTCAACAAGTTTGTCGTAAATGCTGTTCTGGTGCTCCTGGAATAATCGCCTGACCTTGTCAAACTCGCCCATAACAGTTGACACGGCTGGTCCTGACCCACAGTGCCGCCGGACAAATTCCCGAACGTGCGGAATGATGGCTGCAATAAATGACAGAGCCTGCGATGCCAACGCAAGATGCTTGGCCGTGATGTTTTTCAGCCCGGCAGAGCGCGTGGCTCCGGCGCCGAGGATCAACTGGGTGCATCGGGAGTTGAATAGTTGCAGGTACGCAACAAGCGATGCCGCTATGTCCGCTGTCATTGAGGGGATGCCAACGACCAAGTGCAGGAAGTTTGCCATGCCGTTCATACACAGAACTGCCGAATTGGGCAAAGTAAACATCTCTTCCTCGATAACAGCGCTTCGTGTCTTTCCCTTTGCTGTTCCGTTCGGCTGACTGGATCCCTCCACGTCGATCTGGGGTTCATCGTCCGTATCGTGATGTGGAATCCAAATCTTGGAGCCCTCAGACCATGCGGTAGCATCTCTAGTGCTCCCTTGCAAAATGTGGTTGAGCAGCTCTGTATCCGCATCGCTGAAGTCTTTGGCGTTCCACTGGTCCGATTCCATACCTTGTGCAAGCTTTTGTTTCTCAGCATCCCCATGTTGTTGAACAAAGTCTTTGATATGGCCATTGACGATCGTTTTTAACGTTGTTCCACTTCGTCCGGAGATGGCCTCGCACTCGTTTGCGAAATGGAGGTTCAAAGTGAAATAGCGCAAGAACCAACCGAGGTCGAGATGGGTGCTCTGCTCTGTTCGTACCCGCAGAAGCTTTACAATCTTGTCTTGGGCAACATCAACGCCTTGCCCAAGAAGATTTGAGATATCCAAAGCTTGATGTATTTCCTCTTGTGCGGCTAATCCCAGCGCCGACGGATGACGCGCCATCGGGCTCTGTGGGGGCGACTTGATCGGAGGAGATCGCATGCCTGTGGCCCCAGAGGGGTCCCCAATAGAGCTTGCGACGTCTAATAATACTTTCGCCTGCGTACTAAGCCGTCTCAGAATTTCCGTGACACCGATATAGATCTTGACGAGCAGTTCCTCGGAGTCTGCAGGGTCAAGTGCCCGCAAGTTACGTGCCAACGTTGACGACTTCTCTTGCTGTGATCGTTGTCTGCCCCCAGAAAATGTGGAGGAGGACATCATGGACTCGTTGTCGTCATCGTTGGAGCTTGGTAGGGGCTGGCGAATAATATTCCTGATCTCCCGCAACACTGTTTCTCGAAATGTGGTCGCCGCCGCTGTTAGGTGCTTCGCCCTTTGTAAACCTGTCAAGCTAGATAGAAGCTCCGCCCTTAACCCATCTACAGACGTCATGTATGATGGGAATGCGGATGGATCCCTGCTGTGTCCTCCCCGAACGCGCATCGAAGCACTACTCCAACGCATTAGAACTTCTTGGGAGGATACTTGCTCAACATGCCTCCGAAGGTCCCCAACTAAAATGTCGAGAAACCGTGTTTCGTATGCCTTTCCGATGCGCAGACGAAGCGTGTCTAAATCGCTACCCACACCCTGCAGTGCGGTTGCGCCCCTCAGGTCTTTCAGCTGCGTGTCTGGTATACATTTTCCAGACGCCTCCCCAGAAATAAGCTTCTCCAGCAGGTCGATACTGTCGAGAGCGGCTTCGACATCGCCCGAATCAACCAAAGATTCGCAAACGGCCACTCCTTCGACAATCTCTCTCAATTGCCTGACTGCGTCTTGTAGCTGCTTGAGGTTTTCTCGCCTCCGACACTGCTGTACAATTTCCAGCCCACCGGCAGCAATCTCGGCATCTAGGGCCTCCAGCTCTTTTCTCAGACCTTTGATCCTCTGTACGGACTCAGCAGCTTCGGAGTGCAGTTCACGGAGGGAGCCGAGAGCTGTGAAGAACGTAGTCGATGCGGTGGATATGGACTGGATCAGATGCATTTCAATCGTGTCCATGTACCAAGAGAGCTTCTCCTGTAGAATGGCGTTGGTAGCCAGCGCCTTGCGAGGTGCTCCAGCCTGACCGTTGGAGGCGGCCTTGTCCTCGGTGCCTGGCGCCGGCCGTACCACCTCCGACCTCTCACTGACAACATCAAAGGTCCGCGGGTTCTCGAGGTGGAAGTCATCATCAAAATAGACAGTGGGGATAGTCGACAGGGGTGGCGGTCCATGTGCGGCAGCTCTTCTGAACCCTGAGCTGGTTCGCCTTACAGGGCTAGGCGCTTCTATCGAGGACAACGAGCTGATCGAAGCTGTTGACGTCCTCCTTGACGGCCCCGGTCGCTTCCCAGGCCGCAGATGGCCGTCGTCGAGAGTCTCTGGCGAATCATCGTGTCTGGAGCCTTTGCGTTGAAAATAACTCGCCGCCTCGTCGTTGTCTGCCTGGACTCGCCGGAGCTGTTCGTACAGCGCACCGACTTGGGACAGGTACGGCTTAAACTCGGATACGTCGACAACGGGGATGTTCGTGAGCGTTACGGGCGGTATGTCTTTCGCAGTTGGGGGCTTGTGTGCGCTCGAAGCGGGGGCGGCAGTGTGCGGTAGGAGCCCGGTTCGCACTATAGGTGGCTGGAGGAGCGTGGAGATAGCATTCTGGCCCGACTCCAGAACGGTATGTGTCCAGGCATTCGGAGATGTGTCTAGCGAACCCCCCACCGAGTAGATTGAGCTGGCGTTAGAGCCCCTCCGCTGATGCGTGCGCTGCGGGCTGTGCTGCCGTTTCCTTCAAGCTGTTAGCTGGGATTTGACCAATTGGGTAGATAGGAATGGCCACATCGTACCCGTGAAATGGGAAATCGCCTCGGGGCCCAGCTGGGATCGTTGGCGACAAGCTATCGACGGATTTGCGTGCGCCCTGGTTTGAGAACATGGTGTCCCTCCGAATCTCCCCGTGCGATCATCTAGGAGCCCCTAGATCGCAGCTTCAATGCTTCAGAATTGAGGAGCGGCGCGCATGCAACCGCGGGTGCAGAGCGGGTGCGAAAGCGAAAGCAAGCACGTTGGTAGGTAGCAAAAGGACGGCGAGGGCGTGCTGGAAACTCGTCGGCGGAAATCAACAGGGTATCATAGCTAAGAGAGCGCGGCAACTACGGTTCGTCGCCGAGAAAAGCAACTGCGTGGTATAAAATCCAGTATCGACGCTGACGAGACCCGTGTCCTCAGTTCATCGAAGGCGAAGATGTCAAGAAGGCAAGTGTAGGTAGTTGTGCTTATCCTGCCAGCGATCGCCTTACCTTGAAAGCCACGAATCTCGGCCTTCGACGGGCCCCCGTTTGGTGCATAGTCGCTATCCTTTGGGCTGTATCACTCTAAACGAGCTAGCCTTGCTCTGACAATCCAGGGCCCACCTAGTGTGGGGCATCTTTAAACCCCTGCATGAGATCGCGCTCAAGTCGCGCCTTCACGCGTCGCGTATTTTCTTCAACCCATTTCCGACCCCTCGATTCGCAACATCCTTCCTGCCTGTCCTCGACATTCCGTTTTATTCAGCACAATATCAACGCACCAAGATGGATCGCGGGTCTGTTTTTTCAAGCCGGCTGTACCCCCCGTCGTTTGGCGAGAATGAAGACACAAATCTCCAGGTTCGGACGCTGCTGGAGTCGTTCATTCTTGACTTCAGGCTCGACAACATCTTCATCTACAGAGACCAACTACGCGAGAATGCGCTACTCAAGAAATACTACTGCGACGTGAACATCGGCGACCTGATCAAGTTCAACGAGGAGATCGCCCACCGCCTGGTGACAGAGCCCGCCGACATCATCCCCTTGTTCGAGACTGCCTTGAAGCGCTGCACGCACAGAATCGTCTACCCGCACGACCCCAAAGTCCAGATTCCTGAACACCAGCTCCTTCTGCATTCGAGCGCCGAGGATGTCTCCATCCGTGATCTAGACTCCCTCGCCATTTCCAGGCTAGTACGCGTGCCGGGAATCGTCATCGGCGCGTCCGTCATGTCCTCCAAGGCCACCGAGCTCCACATACAATGCCGCAACTGCGGCCACTCCCAGGACATTCACATACAGGGTGGATTTGCTGGCGCAACTCTTCCGAGGCAGTGTGCTAGGAGGAGTGCCCCAGGGGATCCGACAGAGAGGTGTCCCATGGACCCATACTTCGTTATGCACGAGAAATCCAAGTTCGTCGACCAGCAGATTATCAAGCTCCAGGAGGCTCCAGACCAGGTACCCGTTGGAGAGCTCCCCAGACATGTCTTGATATCTGCCGACCGCTACCTCACGAACCGCGTTGTGCCAGGCTCCCGCTGCACCGTCATGGGCATATTTTCCATCTACCAGAGCAAAGGCTCCAAGAACTCGACCAGCGGTGCTGTTGCCATCCGGACTCCCTATCTTCGCGCGACCGGCATCCAGACCGATCTTGACGCAACTGCCAAGGGGCAGGCGGTTTTCTCCGAAGAGGAGGAGCAAGACTTCCTGGAGCTCAGCCGCCGACCGGACCTTTATAATGTAATGGCCGACTGCATTGCGCCCTCTATCTATGGAAACCGCGATATTAAAAAGGCCATCATGTGTCTTCTTTTGGGTGGATCCAAGAAGATTTTGCCAGACGGCATGAAACTTCGTGGTGACATTAACGTTTTGCTACTGGGTGATCCCGGTACGGCCAAGTCGCAGCTGCTCAAGTTTGTTGAGAAGGTGGCTCCAATTGCGATCTACACGTCTGGAAAGGGCTCGTCAGCTGCAGGTTTGACGGCTTCAGTACAGCGCGACCAAACCACACGGGAGTTCTACCTTGAAGGTGGTGCTATGGTGCTTGCTGACGGCGGTGTCGTTTGTATCGATGAGTTTGATAAGATGCGGGATGAGGACCGCGTTGCCATTCACGAAGCCATGGAACAGCAGACCATCTCGATCGCGAAGGCTGGCATCACAACCATCTTGAATGCACGTACATCAGTCCTAGCCGCGGCTAACCCTATATTTGGGCGGTATGACGAACTCAAGACACCTGGCGAGAACATCGACTTCCAGACGACCATTCTGTCTCGTTTCGACATGATCTTTATCGTTCGAGATGATCACGATCGAGCCAAGGATGAGCGTATGGCCAAGCACATTATGAAAATCCAGATGGGAAACCGCGGTGTAGAGGAACGTATCGAGTCTGAAATTCCAGTGGAAAAGATGCGCCGGTACATTAGCTACTGCAGAACGTAAGCATTCTCAGTCTCCTATTGGACCCCGAAGTCTCTCTAACGCTGCCCTACAGTCGCTGCGCCCCGCGTCTCAGCGAGTCAGCCGCCGAGAAGCTCTCGTCGCACTTCGTTGCCATTCGCAAGCAAGTGCATGCATCAGAACTCGAGGCTAACGCACGATCATCGATCCCCATCACGGTGCGCCAGCTGGAGGCCATCGTACGCATCACCGAATCGCTAGCCAAGCTATCACTCTCCCCCGTTGCCACTGAGAAGCACGTCGATGAGGCCATCCGCCTCTTCCTCTGCTCCACCATGGATGCCGTCAACCAGGGCGGAGCCCAGGGTAACCGCGAGCTAAACGACGAAGTTGCCCGAGTAGAATCTGAGCTCAAACGCCGCTTGCCCATCGGCTGGAGTACCAGCTTGGCGACCCTGCGTCGCGAGATGGTCGAGGGCAAAGGCTTCAGCGAAACCTCGCTTAACCGGGCGTTAATGATTCTGCAAAGACGAGACACCATCATGTTCAGAAACCAGGGAGCGCAGGTGTACAGAAACGGAGCATAATGGAACAGGCTTTTGATCGGTTGTTTCATAGGGGTGATGATTACTATGGGCAGGCAGATGATTGGGTGCGGGCGCAGGCGCAGGCGTACGAGAGTATAAATGACATATGTGTGACGGATGGGACACGAAGGTTTTCAATGTTTATTATGCTGTCAATTGCCGCAGGTTAGGAAATAGGGGAATAATATCCACAAGTGTCTTCGCAGAGCTGAATAACCGTCGGTGACGGTTTTTATGAATTCAAACACAATGCTGAAAGTGAAACCGACTTCGAAGATACAGTACTCAATATCTGTGAAAAAAATCCAACAGCAACTCTATTCAGTGCACAGTATGTGATGAGATAGCTTATACCTCACTGTCCCGGAAAAGAGGAGCAAATTTGTACTGAAATTTCATCATTGTGATCATCAATATATCGTATGTTAAGCACTGCAGACGCTCAATCTTCAAATGTATGCCAGGGTGTTGTCCTCACGAATAATGCCCTCCACTCCGAGAGCCGCCTCATTCCCGGCGACACAAGGACCCCTGACGGTTATCTGTTGAAAACGTTACATTAGCACTTGGTAAATTTCAGAATACCTGCCTTATTGATGGGTAAACACACCTCGCCCTTGCTTTGCCCATCAGCGTTCTTCACCGTGGCAGTATCTCTCAACAAGATTTCCGTACTCGTCAACGGCGCACCAAAATGCGAGCAGTTGTCATCGAAAACCCGGTAATCATAGAAGCCTGTTTGGGCTGCGGCACCCGCCACTTTGGCAGCCGTCAGCGCATAGATTACCCGCGCGCCTGTGTAGACGCGCAGGTCTGAGAGCACCTTCGACGGCAGAGGCGGTGTTCCAGCACCGGTGCGCTCTGCCGTAAATATTAGACGGAGCTTGCCAGGCTTGGTTCCGATGGCGGGTCGGAATCGGTCATAGTAGCTCGTGATAAGAGACGCAGTCGGCATGACGCCGTCTTGGGTTAGGCTTCGTGTCTGCAAGAAATGGAGATTGCGGGCAACAATGGAGCCAAGAGCACCACCGCTCTCTTGATGAGTCTTGAGAAGTGCAGCGGGGGTTGCAACCAGAATGGTCGGTGCAATCCCGCGTGTTGCCATGGCCAGATCGTTGGCGCCAGCACCGACTGAGTTGAAGGCGACGGAGGCGTTGGAGTAGAGCGCGGCTAGAGTTAGGACCAGAGTGTGAGTGTTTGCCAAGGAGTCGGCGGGAAGGAATAGATCAGACGGTCCCATCTTCTGTGACGTAGGAATTGAGAAGATCTGTGCTGCCACAGCGGATATCAGGTTTGCGGCGGTGAAGCGCACCATCTCCTCGGTCGTGCCAGGCTTGGACTGCCAGAAGATGGTAACATCGCGAGCCTCCTTTTGCGATTCGAGAGGCGGTAGTTCCTTCCCGGCGTCTACGGGGAAGTCGTTCACGATGTCCTGCCAAGTAGAAACGTTGACGCTGCCTCCGGTGCCTTGAGGCACCTCGTTCCAGTCCAGATGCGAGCTTCCCTCGTCGACGACCCAAATAAGCTGGCGCAGAGACGGGTAGCTCTTCACGACGGTATCAAAGGGGAAAGATCCAGGGGCAGTAACAACCGTGTCCGCAACCGACCTCCGAAGCATAGAGATGACGGCTTCGTCGGTTTGGTCAAAGGGCAAGATGATAGCGGTCAGGTTGTGGAAGGCACAGGCGAAGAGAGTCACTAGCAGCTCAACGGAGTTGGGCAAGTAGATGGCAACACGATTTCCACCCTGGTCAAGGATATGCTGGCCGATCAGGTTGATTTGGCGAGTGATGTCGTCCAGGCGGTGCTCAGTGACGTTCTCGGATCCCAGGACGGTCAGGATACGGCCTGTGACCCCCTTGGACGGGCCATCCTCCTGCACGCCGGCCACTGCCTGACGCCAGATATCGCGCAAGTCTCCATCACGGCCCTTGGCCCATTTGGAAACGCCGGGATCCCTCACGTTCAGGCCCGGATTGAGCGGCATGCCATGGGGGGCAGCCTGGGAGCGGTAGATGGGAGATTCGCCCTCCTGGCGCACAGCAGATGGCTGGGCTTGTCGAGCAAGCAGGAACGGATGGGCGTCCGGGTCTCGGCGCGTGGCGATCTGGTACGTGAGGAAGCCGGCGAAAAGGGTGAAGATTGCGCTGCTGTAGACATTCCACTGTCCGAAGAGGCCTGTGACGCCCTCATCGAAGTGGAGCATCAGCTGGTCGAAGAACGTCATCGTGGGCGACAGCCGCTCTCGGCTCGTACTGCTGTGTCGACCTGTTCGTGCAAGTTTCGAGAATATGTCGTCGGATGGGATGCGGCGGCTTCTTTCGAGAGCGGACCCCGGGGAGCCTTGAACCGGACCTGTCAGCGGGGGTAAGCTGAGGTCAAAAAGCGGATGGCGGGGAATCAACCCGATGCACAGAAGAGCCCGAAGGAGGACCCTGGAAAAGTCGTAAGCGGCGTCTGGAGCTTCAACCCCTGTCGCACAGAAAGCACGCGATATCAGCTGGCGACGGGCCGTTTTTCGTGCACCCCTGTCGCAGCTGTCGCCTGGGGAGCGCTGCAGTGTTGACTTTGGGGTTCGCGCTTTGCGGTACCATTTTTCTCAACTCACCCAGGAAATCACCAGCGGAATTGACGAGGTGTTCGGTACAAGCACCGGCTTCGGCCACATCGCCTTTACTAACCAAACAGCAAAACCCCTTCTAACTATTCGATAAACGCGAGTCCTATCAACGACCGAATAGATTGCATCCCTAAGAGCCACCAAGTGTCCAGATTCGCAAACAGCTATCGCGATGTCATCCACAGCACTCGCCCCCGGGTCGCGTGGGACTCTGACACCGGTTAGGCAAACTGCTGCGACTCCCATCAAAGAGAGCCCTGGAAACTGGCGACATCCTCGCCTGGCCGAGATCACACGTCGGCAAAGCAAGACAATATTTTCCGAGAAAGAGGTCAAGCAGATTGTTTACAACATCTGCGCGCTCGGCGTCCTGTTCGTCCTACGAACTGCCGTACGCCCGCATTGGCCTGCCCAGCTGTGAGTCTCTTACGCGCCGCCGCTTATTATTTGCCCCGGGGAGATTGTAGCTGACCCAAACCCCTGGCAGGCTCAGCACAGAGATGAAACTGTACGGCGGCTGGATATATCTCACGCTTACCATCATTCCCCTCTTCAACATCGGCCGTGCTCTTCTACCTCTCTTCCGCCCGAGAGACGATATCGCGGACATTCCGTTGACCCCAGCCCAGCGGAAGCTGCTTGGACTGCCCCCAAGCTCCAGGCCCGCAACACCAGGCTCGGCGTATAGCACGCCCCCAAGGTACTCGAGGACACCATCGCTGGCTGGATCGCCCGTCAGCCTGAAGAGCTACGCGAGCTCTCCGACGCCTAACCTAGCCAGCCCGGGGTCTATCACCAACTCGCCCGTGGCGGCAAGCCCCCTACTCCAAAAGGCTGTAGGTGTTGCGATGGGTGGAGCACGCAAGTCTTCATTCGGTTCGCCCGGCCCGCTAGGAGCAAGCACGGCGACAAGTCTGTTTGGTGACGGTCCCGCTACGCCGACTCCTGCTGGGAAGCGGTCGAGTGTCAGTCTCAACAATAAATGGTTGTACGAGAAGGGGAGGAGGTCATCGGGAAACAGCTGGCTACACCAAGGCATATGACAAGAACGAGATGAGGAACCTGTCGACGATGTAATAGAGTATGTCCGCATTCTAGAGTCTCACGATACCACGATCAATAAGGAGCACGGAGTAATGGATTTCAGATCTTTAGGAATTGCACGTAAACAAAAATGGGGGAGCGCTAGGTGGTTACTCTGTGTGAGACGGAGCTGCAGAGCAGTACTGCCTTGACACCTAACGTTTGGGATCAAAGCCAGCCGGCACCAAATATCCAATGCTGCTGAAAAGTTGTGGTATCGTCGAAGAAAATAACCCCGAGCCCAAAATATGGAAGGAAATACATCTGTGAGCCAATTAAGGGGGGGGCCACACTCCTTTTCCTTCACTAGCTGGGAAATAATCAGCCATTACCTTATTTTCCTCCTAATGGTGGAGTCTTGATCTCTTCAACCAGCGTATCCGGACTCTCGCCGTCGAGAAGCGGATCCCTCACCGGAATCGGTGCTGGTGGAGGCAAGGCTATATCTCCTTCCTTCCCCTTCCCCTTCACGTCTTTCGCAGGGTTGTGCTCCTCCCTCTCGTCAGCCGGTGTCACTGCTGGCGTAGCAAGCACCCCCGGCCCCGCGGCATTCTTCCCCGTTCCGGGGGACAACAAACCTGTCGCGGTCCCATCCGGGATCACCACGACCCTCTCCAGCGGGACCACAGCAACCCCGCTCTCTTTCTTCAAGAACACGTCCGTATCCTGAGCCAGCAATCTCTTCGCCAAAGCCCTTATGCCCTCAACTATGACCTCGGGTCGCTCAAACGCCAGCAACCCCTTTGCCCCGTTCTTCCCCGACAGTCGCTGCACATGCAGAACATCAAACTCGGCGTTCGCCCACGCCGGACACGCATACGCATTATCTGCTCTGCTCTCGCCTCCTCCGGTCGAAAGAAACACCGTTACCGCCACCTTCGGCCTTGACAATCGCCCCCCTTCATTATTCTTCTCGTCACGTTCATGATTCGCAGCATGCGCCCAGAACCGCAGCACATTCTCAAAACCTGGTAACCATGCAAGCTGGGTGAGTGTGATGATCCTCTCCTGCGAGAATAACAACCCCGCTGAAGCCGCATCCACATCCCCCTTCCCCAACAGCCACAACGCGCGCAGCAAAAACACCAGCATCCCCGCAGGCGAGTCACACAGCGCGTAAGCAAGGGCGTTTGGCTCGCGCAGCGGACCCAGCGCGTTGAGTCCTGGCGCCGCTTTCTCAGATTCCGATGCCGCGGTCCCGCTCCCAGAGGGGAGCCACCTGGGCGGTGCGGCGCGCTCCAGCGCAGAGAAGTCATCGTCGCTGTAGCCTAGAACCCCTGCGCGAAAGAAGCGCGCGACGTTCCATTTGGTCCACTCCCATGGGGCGGAACGGATGTCGGGCGTGGTCAGGGGTGGGGAGATGAAGTGGGCGCCTGCACAGGAGGTGGTGTGGTGCGTTGACAGGCGGCGGATCAAGCGCCAGTCGATGGAGGAGGGGGAGAGGTGTCCTGGGACAGTGGTAGTGGCGATGTAGCGGGTGTAAGAGAGGCGCGCCATGAGGATTTCTAGGAGGGCGGCTGACGCTGGGATTGGCGCGATGTGGGATGGAAGGGCATCGCTGAAACCGAGGCCTGGGAGAGAAGGGATCATGACGTGGAAGGGCTGGGAGGGCGAGTCGCCCGGCGGTGGGTCCGTGAGGGACGGGATGAGGTGGCCGAAGGAGAGGTTCGTAAAGGGGAAGGGTGGGAGGAGCAGCAACGGGACGGCGTTGGTGTGGGGGGAGCGGACGTGGATGAAGTGTATCCTGAGAGGAGTGTCGACTCCGAGTGAGGGGAGGGCGATACTGGTGCGGAACTGTGGGAACGACGTGTTGAGCACGCTCTCTTGGTCTCGCCATGAGTACTTCTCCATCCAAAAGTCGATGAGCTGCTCAACCTCGGCCTTTGGTTCCCATAGGCCAGCAGACTTGGGAGACGAGGCTTCATGGGGCAAGCGAGTGAACTCGAGTTTCCGCCTAGTGAGTTCGAGATGCCTTGTGGGTATCTTGGGCACAGTCAGTTCTCGTAGATCTGTGCGGCACTCGCCAGGAGATGCGCGCCACTTACATGGATCCTGTAAGACTTCACCTCCTCTCCAGCTGTAGCATCGACAGTGTCGGCCATGTCGATTCGGCCCAGCCACGGTTACATGGAACAGCAGAGCGAATGTCGTCGGTCAGATTGGCCAGGGAAATCTCCAATCGAATGTAGGATAAAAGAACAAAAGTCGGCCAGGACGGAAGAGCAAGCAAGCGGTCACACCGTCGCGAAGGACAAGATGGGTATACCTCAGGTCTGAAAAACAAATAACCAGGCCGCGCGAAGAGCAAACGGGGGGGTCTGAATTAAATTAATATACCGGAACCGAAGAGATGGTTGCTGACGTCTGTTGTTTATTCTCCCACGCAGCTAATCAACACGCCGGGTCGGTCATTACGCCTTATATATAACCCGTTCACGCTATACCGGCCCTCCTAGCTACCTACCTCATCCGTCACAGGCATAAATAACTACTCCGTACCAAGCAATGGATGCCGAGTGCCGCTAGGGCGCAATATTACAGGAGCCTCTGAGGTGATGTGCTAGGGTCTGTGGGCAGGAGTGCGATGCGATGCCTACAACCCATGCCCAACGGCGTGTGGTCCCGCTGGTCACACAGGCGTTGGGCTTGGCGGTCGTTGAAACGGTGCGTCGCGGCGTGTTGCGCAGTCGCTGCCCGCCCACGCCACACGCGATCCAGAACCAATGCGCCCACGGTGAAACAGTGGCGGTGCATTCGCGGAGTTTGGGAAATGATCAGCCAGGGTCTTCAGTCGCCTCGCTTCAGATGCATGCCATTGGACCAAGGCCTGGCAATTCCGGTTGCCACACCCCGGCTTTCCAGGGCCCCGGCTCAGACGCTCCGATCCAGAACGCCCCAAAAGGCTTTGGTGATGGAGGGAGCGACGCGTCCTGCGATAATCTTGTTCCGATTTCGCCGCCTTGCAGCGGTTGAGTTTCCTAACGCCTGCTGCTCTCAGCTGATATGTAGTCAATCCTACAGTTCGCCTCTTTCCCCGTCTGGCCAGGTAATTGCGTCCTCGTTGCTGCTTGGTGCAGCTATCTATAGACATCCGCCGAACTGCTCGCGCTTGCAAGTTGGCAGTCCCACATCGTTGACGACCCTGTCCGGCAATAGGACTGGTCACCCCCATGCCCCCTGGCAGTCACTCTTCAGATTTGGCTACCGCCAGATGGCGCCGCCCCTGGCGAGGCTGCACTTCGTAGGTTGATAGCCCCAATCCGCGATACAATATTGCTCCCCACTGCGTCAACAGCGCCCCGCGGGGAAGTCAACGAAGGCCCTTGTGCCGCAGTCTCCTGGACGCGGAAAAGCTTGATGGACGTGGCATTCCAGATGCCTACCGTCCCCTTTGCGACCTGCATCTCGCTGGCGAATATAAACCCCCAAAGAAGAGACTCATACCACCCGAGCGCCAGTGGTGACCACTCAAACGATTGAACACGGATGGGCGATGCATCCACACCTACAAGCTTGACTTCTTGGATAGTGCGAAGCGCCGCGGGAGTAGTAGTGTCTGACACAAGGACTTGTCGGGGAATCAGAGCCGTCAGTTGCTGGATCATCGTCAGGATGGTGTGGAGTGGCAACTCCGGGAGCCAACTCTCGATCCAGTGGGCTGAGGGCTCGAAGCCGCCGAATTGTGGCTGGCTAGCCGACGTCGGGCTGCTCAAGCTCGTGGTACTGTTCTGGCGAGAGAAGGCACGCGCCCCTGCGGGCATCTTACCCCTTGCCTTTTCCGACATACCACGCAGCTGTCTTGGTACTTCATCCTCGGCTTGGCCCGCGACCGAAGACGCCCGGGACGGATTTTCGCTGGGACTTGACGCTACTGGTGTCGGTCGCTCTTCGCCATCACTATCATCCTCATCATCCCCAATTGCGAATGTCCCATCGTCCTCTTCCGCGACATCACCGAGCATTGGCGTCCGTGGATGAGCCGTCACGGGACTTCTGAGACTGTCGACCGAGCTCCTTGTCGAGATAGACTCCAGCGCATCATGGCCCGCCGCCTGTTCCTTTCTTCGACGATTGCGCCTTTCTATTTCCTCTTGCCCACTTTCCAAGGTAAAAGAGCGCAACGCCTCGAACCTCTTTCGATTCTTGACCAAAGCGAATATGAACTCCGGGTTTTCTGTGCAGACGTTAGAGTTCCCAGTGTTTCTGTGAAACAAATTTGGGGGCCCATCTCTTCAACTTACTCTGATACTGGTGCTCCACTACAGCATTCATCGCCTCCAGCAGCGACTGTAAGAGATCATGGTTTGTCTCATTAGCCAACAAAAATGACGGTGAGGACATTGAATTGAAGAGCTGCATGATTTTGAGGCATGTAGTTGAACTCAGCCCTTCCAGATATGCCGAAACATTGTTTATGACGGCTAGGAGCGCAGGATATATGGCAGTAAGTGTTCCCTGGCTTTTGGTAATGAGAATGTAGATTGACTGGTACAGTGTTAGCTCTGCGAACTGCTGTTTCTAGTTTTGTTTCCACTTACTTGTATGAGGAAATCAGCATAGGTTCCTCTGAACCCAGCAATTCGGATAGCAGGAGGTAATGTATCCTGCCCTTCAAAGGTCTTGTTCAGGTTCACACCGAAGCTCTTCTCAACGCTCAGCGTCTGTAGAAGAAAAGCGCACATCCGAACGACGCCCTGTTTGGATGCATCGCTCTTGTACTCGAGGGCATAGAAGAGGATGAGAATGACAAAGTCATGCGCCCTCTCCGTGTCGATAATAAACGATCGGAACCTCTTGTTGCATTGTGTGATTTCCCAAAATAGCATTATGATTTCGGGTGCAAACCTCAAAGACTGCTGGCTTCCCGGGAGATATGAGGCATTTGCCTGCAATGGCTGGTTCAGGATGCGCGTCATTCCATCTACAATGAACTGAAAGTCCTGGGGGCGATGCAGCCGGCCAAGGAAGTGACGGTAGTAGTTCTTGGGCGTCACGATACCTGTCTGTTCCGGGATAGGGTATAGAAGCGTTACTAGGAGAAACTGGAGCGTGTATGTAACAAGGATCTGCTTCGGGTCCTTGAAGACGAGAGTATTGTAGGGTACCCGCCAGCTGGCCGGGTTGTATTTGAGAGTCTTAAGACCTGTTAGCAATGCTCCAAGCCCCTACGACACAAACAAAAACTTACAGTATTTAGAAGCGAACATAGCATGGATAGTACCACCTGCTTGTCAGAACAGGTACATATGTGGGTGAGAGCGCGAGTCCCTTTCTGCGGCAGAAGACTGGGGGACATGTACATGCTCTGGCCCGCCAAGGTCAGCAGCAATCGCAGGATTTCGCAGCGGTTGCCTTCATGCTCTTTTGTGGTGGGAATTGATGCATTGCAACCCACACCGCTTTGCCAAATGGCATAGCTGACTTTGGGGCGGCCATGTGGTTGTTTCGGAACCGTTAGGTCTGAGAAAAAGAGCAAGTCGATAAGCGTATCGATGAGCTCCTCGGCCAGCGGCCTCACCTCCTCGAACTCCTCCACAGGCGATCTCGGCTGTGTATCCTGGACACCATCAAACAGAACCTCGCTGGCGATGGACGACGTGCGGGTGCGCTTGCGCCGCTGGCCCCAGAAGAAGCGCTCCTCCCATGGCTGTAGCGATTCCTTCTCGTAGATAAATGGCAGCACTCTGGTCAAGACTCGAATGCAGTTGAGCGCATCCCTTTCCGGAGCGAACTCGGGGTCGGGAAAGGAGGGGTGATGGCGGAGGATGAACAGGCGAGATGTTAAGGCCAATATCAGCGTCTCGAGGTTCTCTAGCGCATTGTCGCGCGTACGTCGCACATCGGCCGGGGAGAAAAGACTGAATATATCCTCGGAGGACTCGGGAAGCTCCCAGAACTGCGAGACGGGTTGGTTAGCAGAGGACGAGAGGCAGTGCATGGAAATGGATGGGGAAGACGAACCGAGGTCCAATACGCATCGTCGGCGGAAATGTGTCGCTCCTCTGACAGTCTAAAGATGCCTTTCTTGAAGACAAGCTTCGAGTCGCTAGCACCCATTCTGGCGACTCAGGAGCATGGTATCGGGTATCCTGGTGGGCTTTTTCGACACTGGCCTGGTGGTTGATTGCCCGAGAACTTGAAGGATAGGTAGACGGCAGGTCACTTGGTTACACCCAAAGGCCATGTCATGCATGTTCAGTCCTGGGTGCCGATTGGGCTAGCCCCGACCCGCTGTTTTTGGCACCCTCGACCACCCTTCAGAAGTACGGTCTCTTATCTCCGTGCGAAAATGTGTTCTTGGAATCCTCACACAGTTTTGTTTTGGGATGGCAAGGCCTTATTATCACATCACAGGCCTTTTTAAAATGCAGGAAGGCCTTTTCAGTATTAATGTAGGTGTTTTCAGAATAGGAGATGGCCTGTAGTAACGGCAGCTACAGGCGGTCTTTACAGTAATAATTTCGCACTGGTTAAGGGGACCCTTTCTTTTAGCACGAGCCTTCGTACCTCAGCTTGGCCACAGGAACCGCCAAAGTCTATCACCTCTCCACAGTAACTACTGCGATTCCGCAGCATGGCTATCCTCGCTGTCGCATGTTCAGATAAACGTAGAAGGCATACTGTTTCCCATTTCTGGGCCATCATTGCGCTTAACCACATAGCCATCTTAAATTGAAGTATATTGCCACGAAGGCAGCTCTGGATATTGAAGCCTAAAGGTCAAGCTTTGGCGTCGAAAAACAACCGCGAGCTGCAATGGACCGAATCCATTAAGGCGATCTCTTGCCACACCACCAGCGAGGGGCTGGGCCTTCACGCAATACCATATCCCGGATGCTCAAGCGTCTCCCCCTCATGAGCCTTGTTGATCCCTTGTCCTGGCCTGCTTCACAGCCGCGCCTCTTTTGTATGGACTCTACTCATCCCAGCGAAATCAGAAGGCATGACGATTGGCAGGCTCTGCCCAGAATTGAAGTCTGAGGCGAAAGGGATGGAGAAAATATTTATCAATGAACAGTCGACTTGGTCGTCAAGCAACAACGAGAGTTGAAGTACAAACAATATTGGCTTGGCCAATGCGCTAGGTTCTGATTGGCGAGGTGGGGGCCCGCCACTCGAGAGATGACAAGGGCTGGGGTCCTACACAACCCTAACCCCGATATTTCCTGCATTGAGCTCCCCGATTATTGCATAACGATCTGGCCTCAAGTTGAGGCCATCAACGGCGCAGTGCATCTGGAGTTCACGGACCCGCTCGCCGTTCGACACTTCACAGCAACCGCATGTCGACCACCCTGAAGTCCCCAGTGCCTGTTCTCTAAACAGGGAGACACGTTGCTGTCTCTCTCCTGCAACGCCGCAACAACAAAAAGGTAGAACCAAAGTAGAAACAGAAAAGCAGGCGAACGAAGCGCGCCCCCGCGAGCCAACCACAAAGATGTATTCCTCACTAGTCAGGATACAGAACACGTTTGGCTTCTTCACCACCGTCGCCTTCGTGATAGCTGCCTTCATTGCAGCCTCGGACTTTGTGACGCCTCGGGCGCCGGTCGTCAATGTCCTCAAGACGACCAACCTTCAAGTGTTAGCACCGTGCCCTGCCCTCTGGCCTCGTGTCACATTCTCTTGATCCATTGCTCACACACTTTCGCGCAGAGTCCGTGGGCGCCCCCACTACTATAGCAGCAAGAAAGAGGAGTACGCCATCATAAAGTTCACACTCGACGCCGACCTCTCATCGCTATTTACGTGGAACACCAAGCAGCTCTTCGTCTATATCACAGCCGAGTGGCCGTCGACGTCCACCTCTGGCGCCACCATTTCCAGCAATGCCACCTCCAACCAGGCTGTCATCTGGGATAGCATCATTACTTCCCCGAGCGCCGACTATCTCGCCAACATTGGCCCCGTTGCCATGAAGAAGTTGCGCAAGAGCGCCGCCGGGAAGAGCATAGACCCCAGCCGGTAAAGACAACATCTTGTTCTTTCCCAACTCACCCTACTAACACCTCCGCGCGTATAGGGGCAAACTCACCCTCAAGAACCAGCGCCCCAAGTATCAAATCACACACCCTTCTGGCAAGATCGCCGAGACCGAGGACGTAACACTGCGCCTGCACTACAACGTGCAGCCCTGGGTCGGCGTTCTCACGTGGAATCAAAACGCCGACTATGGTCTGTGGAAGCAGCTGGGCGGCGGTTTGAGCAAAAAGTTCTCTCTCCCTGCCCTTAAGAAGAAGGACGAAGGAAAAAAGGCGTAAATGATGGATATTTTCTAGACAACTATGCAATGTAACTTGTATAGTACCGGATGCCAGCCCGCTCCCTCCAGCAAATGGAAGCTTCCAATGCCAACATATTCCTTGGACCGACATTGGTTATATCATGAGGATTGACCATTCTCGACAGGGTGCGTCCGATGTGTTGTTCTCCTCAATGGATCTACGTGGCAGCGTGGGCTCGGGCACTGAATTCATGTAGAAGACATACATGCCGCGGAGCTTGCTGGTAAATCATTGCACTGTGAAATCATGAAACAATTGTATTTCTGCATTCGTGCCGCTCTATTCCGCCATTTCCCATGGTGGCTACTCATACTACATACAGTTCACAAATAACTCGTCACAGAGCTCTGAGGCTCCTTTTTGATAGCCGTCCGTCCTATAACTCGACGTGTATGACGAGCCCTTTAACAAGCCGTCTATCTGATGGGCGAATAAAGGAAAAGACATATAAGCAAGTCCCTGTAAGATCCAACATCATAATGCGCGCGCAAATTGTAGCCCACGTCTCGAAATCTAAGTTCAAGCCGCTGTTGTCTGCTACTGTGGGCCAGCAGCACCCCCTCGACCTCCTCCGCGTTGCGGGCCTCGCCCTCGACTTTCGCCGCGACCGCGACCGCCCCGGCCACGGCCCCGTCCGCCTCGTGGGGCATCGAGATTCGAGGGCGGAGGGACAGCCCCGTACAAAGTAGGACCGGGCTGAGTGATATCGCCGGAATTATCTCCCTGCGAGAATCCGCCGCGTCCGCGACCATTGCCCCTGAAGCCCCCACCGCGAGCTCCAGTAGCGTAGACTTGGCCTTGGCCGTCTTGCTGGGGTTGGTGAGGTGACGGGCGATACACCATACTGCTATGCACCAGGTTCAGAGACCCGCGGTGAGGTTGCGACTGTCCACCACCACGACCACGACTGCCATTCATCGCGCCACGCCAGCCGCCCTGAAGAGCAGGAGGCGCTGGGGCGTCCCGGTATTGTTTACCATTGGCCATTGCATAGTTTCCGTGAGCGGTCAGAGTAGTGACTGAGGGGGTGATAGGCTGTCTTGCAAGGGTGGCCTTGGACCCGGCAACAACTTGTCGGCGCGTCAGGTTGAGGATCGTTGTCGAGGGTACTGTCTGGCCGCGGAATGGGGGGCACCGTTCCCCAAGAGTTGTACCGCTCATGAATGTGACGTCAAAGACGACGTCTAGCAGCTTCGCAGTGGGGGTGCGGCTGATGCCAATGACAGTTCCCCGGAAGGCGATGGGGACTTTACCGGTTTGCGCAACGTAGACAACCCTGTCACCCAGGAAGAACTCCTGGTTTCCAAGACGGTGCTCAGCATCCTGGGGTCGCATCAAAGCGTTGCGAGGAACCCCGTTCATCTTGGTAGGCTTCTGGGGGATGTCGTTGATTTTCAGATCATCTGCTTCCTGCGCGAGCTGGCCGACAACATTGGAATCCAGCTGTTCGGCGTCAAGCGGAACTCGCTCCATCGAGTTCGTCTTGAGCGTCTTCAACCAGCCCCCGATCTCCTTGACCCGAGCAGAAGCGACGGCGGGGTCGGACCAGAGATCCCTCTCGCTCAGCTCATTGCCCGTGGGGTTCTTCTTCACCCCGGCGAAGAAGTCAGGGAACTTTGTCATATACTCGACGATCAGGAGGACAGCAGCTTGGCTGAACTCCCAGCCAGTCTGCGATTTGCGAGAATACCCCAAGACCTTCTGTTTCTTACCCTCAAATTTCAGATTGAGACCAAGGTTCACACGCAGACTACCAATTGTCTGCACAAAGTAGGATGAGGTGATCTTGCTGAGTGTGAGAGGGTGCAACTCCAGCTGCTTGGCCACCATGTACGAAGGGAGGTAGTGGTCTCCTCTCTGAGCGTTCTGGATAATCCGGTGCGCGAAGTCGGGCTCACGCTTCTCCAAAGCAGCGAGCCAGATTTCCAGCTTTCCGTTGATATAGCCCGCGACCTCCAAGGGTCGGCCGTAGTTGAATTCGCCCAAGAAGAACCCAACCGACTTAATGGGAAACTCTTCTTCGAGAGGTAAAGCAGACTTTTCGATGAAACGTTCGTCTTCATTGACGACTTCATCGACGACGATCTGGGAGGCATAATCGGTCTCCATGCCGGGAATATCGCCGTACTCCTTCATTGTGGCACCCTCATCGGTCTTTATCAAACCCTTGAGCATGTGTACGTGAACCAAGGAGTCGACCGGCCCAATCAGAATTCCCAGGCGTTTGCTGTAGAAGTTCTCAATCTTCTCGGCCTTCCTCGACCAGTCGTCAATCTCTCTCGGTGCGTGGTTCCTTGGGATGACCTGTCCACTGCCATCCTCTGCGAGAGCATAATCAAAAAGTTCGTCCGAGACGCGGACAATTTTTGCTTCCTGGAGGAACGGGTATCCAACAAAGCAGCGCTGGCCAAGTTTGACCTTGGCAGACTCAACCTTTGTGCGCATTTCTGTGCCTAAAAGGTTGACAACCATACTTTCGTTGCGGCTGTCCTGTTGGAATACATTCACACCGTGGAAGCCGAGACTGGCTACATACGGAAGCGTCGCCAGACTTGGGAATCCCGCCAGCGCCGAAATATTGAGCAGGGCGCCATCCGTAAGACCGACCCGGTGCTGTAACCCTTCGATGGGGGGCAGATCAAAGCTATTCTCCACGCAATGGCAGTGAGCGATCGCAGGGAAAACGTCGACCAGCGAAGAGGGGTAGATAAAATCCACATTTTCCGAGTATGTGAACTTCAGGGGAACACCGAAGTCATTTCTCGCCTTCTCATCGTCGGACAGGAGCTCGTTTTTGGGCCCCATGGCTGCGAGCAATCGCTTCTCATCAATGAATGGGATCTTGACTACAGCCTCCCAGTCCATTTTCTTTCCGTTCATATCAAGCTCGAAATCTCTTGGATAAAAGTCGATGATGGGCGATTCGGGGTCGGTCATCAGCGGCCAGTACACCTGAGGGACGATTTTCTTGCTACGGTCGGGCAATACTCCCATGAGCTGTTCGTTCGGTCTGAAAGGCTGGCCCAGCTTGAAATTGAGGTCGGCGTTGAGGCCCTTCATGACATCCGAGATCATGGGCGAGTAGTGGTAGCGGTAAAACCACGGCCATGATGCAATACCACGGTAATAGTAGTAGAGCACCCACTGGATGCCCTGGATATAGTTCTCCGTCAGATTGCGCAGTTCTCCCTCCATGTTCTCCGGCGTCCAGTCTTCAAACTTCTCGGTGTAGTACTTGTTCTTCCATTCGCGGAACTTCTCTTGGTATTTAGCCTCCATTGCTGCGTGGGCATCTGCGGACGTAAGGTCGAGAACTTGGGCATTATCGTACTTGCGGACAATCCGGAGGACAGCTGATTGGGCTTCTTCATCCTCCTCGTCCGCATCTTCATCTCCTGTGTTAGGAAAGGACAGGACCAGATGGCGATGGCCTTCATCGTCCTCCTTTGTGGCCCAGTCGAGGTGGGCAGCATTGGCAAGATCCTGAACAAACTTGCGGTCCTCAGCCTTGAGCTCAGCACCTAAGTCGAGTGTATCCGAGGTCCGGCTAGTTAGGAACTTCCTGATACTCCCTTTCCACAGAGCCTTCTGGACGGTCGTAATGACAAGCTTTCCCTTCGCTGTCGCCCTTGACTTCTCCGCTTCGTTATTCTCGAGCATCCTCTTTCCTCTAAGCCAACTGGCATCCTCATTCTCATGCTCAAAGAAGCGGTATTCCTCCTTTGAGAGTTGTTCCAGGAGGAGACCAAGCCTCTGGATATTGACCTTTCCGCCCTCGTTGACGTAGCCGCCGCACCGCGGCAGCACCTCCTTATATATCCTGAACATCGTGGCCAATGCACCCTCGTTGATATGGAGGTGCGGCAAATTAGGAAGGAAATCATTTCCAACAAAAAACGCCATGAGGATGAAGTCATCGATCACCCTCTCCATGTCGAAGGGAAACGGCATCGCGCTCTCCTTCTTCAGCTCCTGAAATTCGAGTTCAAGATACTCTCGGACAATGCAAAGGTGCATCAGATAAAAGTTCTGATGCTCCAACTCTTTGGACTTGTGCTTGTTCTGCCTGCCAAAGGTTACTTCCTCGCGGAGAAGGCAAAAGTGCGGGTCGTGACTGAGCAGACCCAGCATGATGAGATCAGCGTCCAGCCCATATAGACAGTGGCGGACATTGGGGTTATAGTCGGCCTGCGCGCGCGCATTTCGGATATACTCCATAATCTTGTGCTCGCCCTCGCCAGGAACTTCATGTCCAGAGAGGACAATCTCAGGTTGTTGCCACTCAGTATCCTCCGACACCTTCTTGTTGATGAAATACTTCAACTGGAGAGTGAGCTTGGCCATAAACTCGGTTCCTGGCGTGATGCAGTTACTATCGAATGGCTCCTCCTTGGGGAGCTCCTTGCCCTCGCGGACGGCCTTATCCCTGGCCTTTTCGGCGTCCAGGGCTGTTCGGAAACGACGAGCACGTTGCTGGTTCATCTTGGCGCGCGGTGCGACGCCATCTATAGCCATAAAGAATAGCTTCTTGGGTTTGATTTTCCCAAAAAGATGTTCGATATAGTTGAAGATTGCGATAAACATCTCCTCTTCTGTCATACGAAATTGAACATCGTCCGAGTCCTTGTGGGTACAATTATGAATGATTCCATTCATGTCCAGCTAGAGTTATATGTCAGTAGGTTTCGTATGAGCGCCATACGGCAAAGGTAGAGTAGTCGTACATATAGACAATCGAATTCAGGGATCCGGTTCTCAGCGATGAGCTGAGAAATCGCGGGATAGCGCTCGGAGAGCCATCTAAAGAACTTGGGAACACTATAAAGACTTCAGTTAGCGGGCTTGATGCGATATGGTCAATACGCTGCAAGGACGCACCCCATTTTGACTGTGGAAGCTCAAGATCGCTACTCTGCGTTTGAGATTGGTAGTGTCGATGGTTTTCGTCGGCGACCAAGTTAGGTTGGGCGCGCAGAGTAGACGAAAGGTCAGATCTCTTCGGTAGACGGTCGAGCTCACGTTGCCGGCTCTCAATAAAAACGGCCGGACTTTGTTGTTGACTTTTTTCCGAGTCAAAAATCGAGAACCAAAAATGGCAGTCGCAGAAAAAGACACGGCCAGAAATAAGCTCGGCACCCCAAAGCAATAACCACGTAGAAAGTAGAGTTTAGAGCGATTCCAGATCAGGGAAGATTGTCTCTTGTAATAGAACAACTGTGTCAAAACATGGCAGCCGAATAGGATTCTCGTCTTGATGTGGTGATGCGACAGCGCAAAACGTTGGTGGACGTTTCTGGTCTTTGTGTCAGTCACTCGGTGAGGCTGTGATTGGGTGGTTGAGCAATGGGGTGGTTCGCTTCCTAGCTGGCTGGCCCCTCTGCCCCGCCTGCGGCTCTCAGCCCACTGAGCTCTCACCCTCCCCTGTGCGCGTTAAACTCTTTGTGGAGAGCCGCAGGGTCAGGGGTGTCAATTAAAGTCGAGCGCGACGCGCAACGCGGCTGCCATCTTTTGGAAATCGCAAGTCGGCGGGCGGTTTCGAGCTCTAGCTTCCATCACAACACCAACACATCCCCCACCGCGCTGACACACTCCTGCTTGGTACTATCAGAATTTGCGTCGAATCTTTGCCAAATACAATGGCGCCCGCGGAAGTTGTTGACGACGTCGATGGTGCGCATCCGCAATTCCGAACTGCACGTTGGCGCGATATATGCTAACAGCTCCCGCAGTCAATATGGAGGAGCAGGATGATGCCGATCAAGAGCAGCGCCTGATCAACGAAGGTATGTTTCACCCATCACCCGATTTCCCCAGGGACTGGACTTGTCACTAACAGCCCAAAGAGTACAAGACGTGGAAAAAGAACAGCCCGTTCCTCTATGACATGCTTCTGAGGTGAGAGGGCGCCCGCTAAGGGCATCTGGGGGATGTCGCTAATTTTCAAAGCACGGCTCTTGAGTGGCCAACTCTGACGACTCAATGGTTCCCCGACGTTAAGGACCTGAAGGACAAAAATAAAACGGTCCACAGATTGCTCATCGGAACGCACACGGCGGAGGGAAAGCCGAACTACGTCCAAATTGCAGAACTTGAGATCCCAAAGACGGTCGAGTCCAACCCCACCGATTTTGACGAGGAGCGTGGCGAGCTTGGTGGCTTTGGAGGCAGACCCGGTGGCGGCGAGTCGCCCGTGATCACTTTCAAGATCACGGAGAAGATTGATCACCCCGGCGAGGTCAACAAAGCAAGATACCAGCCTCAGAATCCAGACATTATCGCCACACTCGCGGTTGACGGAAAGGTCTTGATTTTTGATCGGACGAAGCATAGCAGCCTTCATCCGACTAACAAACCTAACCCTCAAATTGAACTCGTCGGGCACAAGGAGGAAGGCTTCGGCCTGGCTTGGAACCCTCACGAGGAGGGATGCCTCGCATCTGGCAGTGAGGACAAGACTGTTTTGCTTTGGTATATTATGAGCCAGCACCTTCAGATGACCTATGGGCTAACATTTACGCAGGGACCTCAAGCAGATCCAGGGAAGTTCCAAAGTCCTGAAGCCGGCCCGAAAGTATACCCACCATAATCACATCGTCAACGACATTCAGTACCACCCAATTGTCAAGCACTGGATTGGTAGCGTGTCGGACGATTTGACTCTTCAAATCATTGACGTCCGGCGAGCCGAAACGGACAGCGCGGCGGTCGTTGCGCGCAATGGGCACACGGACGCCATCAACGCCCTCGCTTTCAATCCTCGCTCTGAGTTCTTGATTGCGACAGCCTCCGCCGATAAGACCATTGGCATCTGGGATATCCGAAATCTAAAGCAGAAAATCCATACTCTGGAAGGCCACAATGACGCTGTCACATCTCTCTCGTGGCACCCGACCGAGTCGAGCATCTTGGGCAGTGGAAGCTACGACAGAAGAGTCATATTCTGGGACCTCAGCCGCGTTGGTGAGGAGCAGCTTCCCGACGACCAGGACGACGGACCTCCGGAGCTGCTTTTCATGCATGGCGGCCACACCAACCATCTGGCCGACTTCAGCTGGAACCTCAATGATCCTTGGGTTGTATGCAGTGCAGCCGAGGATAACCTTCTTCAGATATGGAAGGTGGCAGATGCCATCGTCGGTCAAGACGACGCCGAGATGCCAATGAATGAGCTAGACACATCTAACTAGTATGTGTAAAGGGCAAAGGGAATGATGCAATGACGGACGGATGGCCAGAATAGGAATACCCAGGAGAATGTTGCGCTACAAAGCAAGAGCAATAGGACCTGGGCGGTAAGATGGCAACAAGAAGGCTTTGGTAGGTTTGGCAGAGATGGCCGCCGGCAATGCTGTTGTACGACCAGTTGTGGGAGGGAGACTTGATGCCATGCCAAGTGGATCAGCTTCGGCTTTTTGATCTCAGGCCCGGCCAAATGATAGGAGTTTGGCGAATTATGTATTGGTTCGCACAGCTCAGACCCCATGAAATGTTTCGTCTTGTTCAGCCCGAATTAAAGCCAATGGAACGCAGTCCACTATGAAGGCTCCGGCCAAACACAAGAGTCCTGTAAACCTAAGGTAAGGTACAATGGAAGGCGGAAAATGCCCAAAGTAAGGTCACAGGCAGGAGCGACTTCCATACTTTGGATGAATTGACTTTGTGGGGCGCCTGTCGCCCAACTAGGTCATGAATTGCTATTCAGAACTCACCTCCTATTGTGCAATTGTATTAGGTGGTGTGTTGTTGGTATTGTTCTCTGGCCTCCACCAACAAACAGACTGGTATTGACCGCGAACCATGAGATGGAGGCAACCAACATGCATTTTATCTACTCCCACATTCCGAAGCAAACACCTCTTCCCTCCTTGCCAGCATCTCCGTTCTTCGTTTGGCAAACAGTCGCTCGTTCTACCCCGACCGCGACTAAACAATCACCTGAACTGACATACAACTCGCCCTTGAACCTGAACATTCCAACCAAGTAAGATGTCTGGCTCTGGGCGCCCTCCCATCCATGCGGTCAATGATGGCAGGCAGCTCTTGAACCCTCTTCCAGGCATCGGTGGCCTCAGAGTGACAGAGGACACAAGTCCTGAGCAGAACCTCGAGCAGCGTCTCTACGCCGAGGCGGCGGCCGCGCGAGCTGTTGCCACGCGGGCTGACATAGAGGCGACAGGAATCATCCCAGACGTCGAGGATATTGTTGAGTCCTTGAACCAGGGACTCGAGCCGAGTCCCGCGGGAGCCACAATTGGCTCTGGGACTGCCAATAAGATCTACAAGCGCACCACGTTTTCCGAGCTTGATGAAGACTACAAGCACCGCTACCCCCCGCAGAAAGATCACACCGAGTCCGACGAAGAGTTTGAACGAGAATGGTCCGCTGTGATTACCAACCTCGGAGTCGAGGACGCCAACCCGATTCTGCTCCAGGAGTCCCGCCGTCGCGCCCGCACAAGTTCCCGCAAGATCAAGGCCGCCTCTGCGAAGTTGGACCGATTCTACCGCAACCAGAAAGACCCGGTGATGCTGGAGAAATTTGACCTGATCGGCTCGCTCAGTACCTCTACGGAGCTGATTGTCGAGGTCTGCAAGCATCTACCGCCTGAAGACATCCTAAAACTGTACAGCATCAGCCGAGACTTCCACGACACCATCGATGCCCATATGCAAAGCTCCATCTTTGCCTGGATCCGTCACAAGGCGCCAGAATCGGCAACCATCTTCGTCAAGGGTCAGTACGAAATGTACTTGATTAGCGACCCAGCTGGCCGGTACCGTGACGAGTCAACCTCGGGCATTGGCTACCTGACCAGACTTGAGCGGCCCCCCCCCGCCGTTATGGACACAGATATCCGCCTCGTACCTAGTATCCGCTGGCTACAGATGGTATGCCGTCGTGAAGTGCGCACCCGCGACATCATAGCAACGCTTGCTCGCCACGGTCACCGTCTACTCCCAAACACATCAATGACTCTCAAGAAGCTGTGGTTGATCATGGACATACCAACAAGCTCGGCCCGTGCCGTGACTATCAGAAATCGGGCCTTCTTCTCAGACAAGGACTTGGTGCGAGCCCAGGTGTTCTTCACCAAGCTAGACATGCTTTTCAACGATCCCCTCATCGGCCCCGGATCATCGTACCTCACCAGACTAATGCTCGGTCAGCGGAGTCTCTCAACATTGTGGGCATTTCTCCGCCGCAAGGCTTATACCAGCAAGCTTGACATCCGGCAGCTCAAGCTTCGCTACGATGTCGGCGTCACCCCCGATGTGCTAGCGTATGCCCAGCCCGTCGATGGTGTCTCGCTCCATGAAATGGGTGTGGTCCACTTCGAAGGCTGGGGGGTCGGTGGAATGCACTTACTTCGGCCGGATGAACTCGTTCCAATGGAGGCGGCACGCCGCCAGCTAGAGCTCGAAATGTTCGCCCGTCAGTTCATGATGTACGGGCACGTCAATATATCGACAGGCGCCTCGCTGGTGCCATCACTGGACGAGTTGTACATGAGTGACGACGAGCTGCCAGAGACAAACGAAGACATCTCCCCGATCAACCGCGGTTTTGGTAACGTGCCGTTCGAGAGGGGTATGTGGAAACCCAAGCATGCTCGCAAGGCGTGCTGGTCGACATTGACACCAGAGGAAAAGCGCTTGCTTTTTGTCGAAGAACGGCGGGAAATTGACGAGGAATGGGGGATGGACTTTGCGGAGGCGGAGCTCGTCAAAGCGACAAAAGAGCTCAAGAATCTGGTGGATCCATTTTTCGATGAACGCCGCAAAGTCGCGAAGCGTAGGGCTTATATGTCACAAAGTGAAGGGGAGGATGGGGAAGTCGAAGAGGAATATGTCGAAAATGGCAGTGATGGTAGAGGCGGGGATGCTGACCACCAGATGAAGGATGATCAGGGACTTTTGGCAGGCCCTGCAAACTCCTCCGATGCACGCGTGTCGATGGTAGCCCCTGAATTCGTTACCAGCTGGTTACATAGTACCAGCCCGGGCCTATCGGCTGGAATGGAGCAATACTCACAGGAAAAAGCCGATGACGAAGATTCCGGCAGGGAGGAGGAAGAAGAGGGAGAAGAGGAAGAAGAAGAGGACGACGACGAAGACCTCAATTTCTGGGAAGCTGGCGACGTTGGACAGACGGGCAACTTGGGCGCTGGTCGTTCCTCCGCCACATCGCAACAATTCTCCGAAACCCCGGCCACCTTGGACGATTATCTTCTCGCACAGGCTGATGAGACATACAGCGACGATGACGTAGCATTCGACTGGGATGAGCACTTACATAGGTTGAGGCAGGAGAGCGATAGCCCAGATGAGAAGGCTGTCGACTTGGCCAAGTCCCGTGGTGAGTTTACACTCCCGGTGACTCTGGGCGGGGAGGGCGGCAATGAGGACGCGAGGGAAGAATGGCTGCGTGACTATTACCGAAACTGGTAAAGCCATTCCGGGATTCTCGCTTAGTTTCTCAACCTCACGGTTCCTTCTGAAGGCTCTAGTAGCCACTGGCTGTGCCCGTCACTTTCACTTCGTTCTCGCTTTTTAGCTCTTACTCCCCTCCATCTCCAGCTACTACTCCGGAACTGATAGCACATGGCTGCAGAATATGGTTATGTGATAACCGAGAAGTTTATTTCGTGAGGGCAGGCGGACGGGATCACTAGGCTGTCGTGTATCCTCAACGGACGTTGCCTCTGTAACCTCGAGTCGAATGTATCTGAGGCGCCCGGAGAAGCGGACAAGATAGGAGGCGGCCTGGTGCCTGATAGTTGCATTCTCCATTCCTTCCGATCAGTTGTGCATGTGTCAAAGTGGATAGTCTAAACCGTGATAATACATTTGCCCATACAGCAGGGTAACATGATTCCGAAGTCCGGGAGTTATCTGGTCTAGGAGCTCGACGGTGTCCGATTAGAATAACTACTAGTGGTAGATGGGGCAGTCCTCAAAATGTTTTGTCGGAGTATGTCGCTTCCTGAATAGACACAAGGTCCTTCAGGCATCTAACAGCACATCAGGTACAACGAACAAAACAATGTATAGGGGGTGATGCGTTAGGTATTTGGTCCCGCACCCATGCAGAAAAATCATGTGCGAAAGAATTATTATCAACATCCCACCTCGAGAGTAGACTGCTATGCAGACGACCAAGAAAAGGGTAAACAATACGGACCGGTTGCCTGGTTGTTGCCTCCAGGCCAGCAACCATTTTCCTGCCTCCAGTCCCCTTGTCGGCACCGCAGCTCCTCTGAGTTTAGGAAAAAAAGTGATGCAGCGATCAAAAGGAAATTTTGTATGATGCCCGGTTTGGACCAAAGAGAGATGGAGGTAATAAAGTAAGTTTAATCTGGAAGCAAAAAAATCATCGTCCCGCCCGATTCCGTTCCGAGCCAACACCCCATCGCCCCCTTGTCCGCGTACTCCCGCCACCAATCCAGCAATTTTTCTTGAACAAAAAAACAAGATATAGAATGATAGGACTCGATCTGATCAGCAGCAAGATGTGGGAAGAGAGCAAAAAGGAAATGAGGAAAGCAGCTTGCGAAAGAGAAACAAGATTAACACATAAAATGTCAAGAGCCTCGTTGTATGTGCGAGCAGGGGAAAGGCAGAATATACTGATTAACCCCTCGCCATGCCCGCTTCCATACCTGACCAAGCCATGCTTCTCTCAACCGAAGGATTTGCTGTGAAGGCCAGTGCCGTCGAGATTCGAAACAACCATGTGCCGGGCGAGAGAGAATGTTAGTTTCGACATCCTGGTCGTCCCCCCCGTTATCAAACAGCCCGGAGACAATGGTCGTCGAGGAAAAAAAAACTCCGCCCTGAGGGATCCTGTAAGAATGGGATGTTCTTTTTTCTTGCCGCCCGTTGCAATTTTGCCCGCTCCCCCGCGCCTCCACCTACCGCAGACCCGAATGACCCGCTGCGATATTTCTTCCAAAAGCTCCGCCAAACCACGAAGAACCAGTTTGTAAGTCCAGAAGTTATTGCCAAGGCCCATGATTTCTATTCCCCGTTCCCAAACCCGACACAAATATAGCCACATGAGAAAGAGCCGACTCAAGGCCGGCGAAGTGTGCGTAGGATCCTAATCCGGACACGTCCGGGAGTCCGTGTACTCGGGGCTCACGCGGGGGACTTGTTAGGCGGCGCCGCGCCTCCGTTCTGGCGGGCGTCCTGGTTGCTGACCGAGAGACTTCCAATACCAGAAGAGAGGAAGGCGAAAGGATCGTTCTCGCTCTGTCCGTAGAAGTTGTTTCCGGGTCCAGCGGAAGCAGGCCCGTTGCCGGCAGACTGAAAAGCGGCCTCGGCAGCACGGCTGTCGAAGGGTCCGGCGGAATGAGAACCCGGTGCAGGACCGAAGTGTGTGTTCAGAGAGGGATAGGGTGCAGCGCCGCCGCCCAGGCCGGATGGAAGGGCGTACGTGCTAGGCGGGCCGCCGAAATGCTGACCACCGTATCCGCCGCCGCCACCAGAGTTGAAGCCCCCAGCAGCAGAAGCAAATGGCCCTGGACCGGGGGTGCCAGCCATAGAACCCTGGTTCATATTGTATGAGGAAGGTGTGTCCATAGGCGAGGGATATCCCGAGTCAGCAACAACTGCCGCACCAGCACGGCTGGCACCGCAGCGAAGGCAGCAGACGTTCTTAGCAAAGTTGTGGTACCCACAAACTTCGTTGCCACACTTCCAGTCGCCGGCCCGGAAGGGAACTACGCCAGAGCCGCCCATGCGGCCATGTCCACCACCGCCACCATGACCATGATGGTTCATGTGAGGAGGGGGAGGCATCATGGCCGGGGGCCCATAGCCATAGCCGTAGCCCATCTCTCCAGTTGGTCCAGCACTGACCGCCGGGAACGAGCAGCGGAAGCATGCCGTACGGCGTTGGAAGTTCGAAAACCCGCAGGACGGGCAAGTCCAGTCACCAGGCCGGGGTCGGTTCTTGCTCGGCGGGAAGGGCGTCAGGATCTCAGCCGCACGGTCCAGGACGCGGCTCGAAGATGGGGACACCTCAATGGCCTTCTCGTTAAGTGCTCTGCCGTTCATGCAGAGGCTCTCGGCAGCCTGGTATGAGGTCAGTATCGGCGCTCTCAATGCGCACAGGGCATCTCATTGCTACGTACCTCTTCATGAGACGAGAAGACAGCAAATCCGGTACCAGTGGGCTTGTGCTGCTCAGGAGTCCGCAGCGTCCAAAAAGCAATAGGTCGACCACCAAACTGAGTGAACCAACTCTCCAGTTCCGACTGCGTCGTGTCGTGGGGGAGGCCCGACATGTGCAGAACTTTGCTGCGCTCCGAGAGGAAAGCGCGAACATCAGCGCGCGCATCCATGGGTCTGGTGAGCACGTCGGGGTGCTCATGCGGCGGCTGAGACTTGCGAATCAAGCCACGGAGGACACGAGCCAGGGTGACAGCCTCCTCCATAGCACGGCGGGGGGAAGCCGGGGCCAGGGCCTGCAGGTGGAATGGCAGGTTGTGCTTGATGGGTGCGCTCGACTGAACGGCCTCCACTTCGAGTGCGGCACAGATGTTGGCCAATGAAGAGGGCCCAAACGGTAGGGACTCCGGATGGTGTTGCTGCCATCTCTGGTACTCGGTACGGAGATCGAAGGTCCGGGAGTGTTGCAGATAGGGAGGAAGAACGACGGCCTTGTCACGGGCTTCTCGGGGAAGCTGGACACGCAGGTCCCAAGCGTCCAAAGTCACGAAGACAAAATCCAGATTCTGCGAAGTTAGGTGTTCGGAGGCGAAGGCATCGAATCGGTTGATCGCGTCCCTGAAGGTACCGGCGTTCCTCACATGTTCCCAGGTAAGGGTCGTCAAGCTTGCTGTTACGGAAACTGGTTAGAAACCGCGCAAAGCCAAGGCAGGAACACAATTGATGTCGACGAGGGAATTGGGCCTAAGGTCAGGGCAGGAACTCACTGCACAACGGTGTAATTGGCGTGTTGATGGGCTTGACAAGAACACTCTCCCGATGGACCTAGCGCACGATGTCTGGTCAGAATTGTATCCAAGGATTTTGTACGGGGTCCATTGCCCACCTCGTCGAGCGTGCCGGCGTCGAGCAGAATCCAACCGAGCTCAATCACCTCAGCCGAGTCCTTGGTGACATAAACTCCATGCTCGTCGCACGTGGTTGCGACGTGGATCACGACATATCGGTCGACCTTCAGGGGCGGGCTCTGCTGGGTGGCCATGGCCGCGAATCGGGCGAAAATATCGAGCTCGACGCAGAAGCCACGAATGTATCCCAGGCAATGTTCGAATAGCTTGCTGGTGGTAACACAGACACGTTAGCTCGAGGTTCATGCATTACCGATGCGTTGAATTCAAACTCTACACTCTCGGAAGGTTCCTCGGGGAATCGCGCAGGACCGGGGCGGGCCGATGGAGAATGCGGAGGCCAGAGGGTCTCAACTTACAAGGAACTGGAACCCAAAGAAGCTGTAAAAACTCCTGTCGTTATAATACACGCTGATGCACTCCTTCCGTCTCTTCAAAGGCTGCTTCACGACCCTCGAAGTTGAATGAAAGGGTGGGGAAGTAGGAAGGAACCTGGAAGGGGGCTCGGGGGGAGCAGAGAGGTTTGGCGAGAAGAGAAAAAAAGTGACCCACTGTTGTGAGGTGGTGGAGAGTTGAGAGCTTGGTCCGGGCACACGATGGAGCTGCACCTCTGCCAACCTACCTGGCAGGGGCCTAAGTAGCAAGGGTCCACGGGTACTTGGGATCACTTCACCGGGAATGGCACCTGCACTCTAACCAACATGACCCTCATATTGAACCCACGATGAAGGTTGGCTGCAAAGCTTGAGAGGGATGCCGGCGCTGCACGAGATTTGCCAATGCGTCTTGTATGTGTCCAGTCCCCGCTCGGCGTCGCCTTACTTTGATCTGGCCGTTGCTGGTCGCCAGGCTGCGTGCATGCGGCTTGGAAGCCAACCTTGAAGTACCGCATACCCGTAGTACTTGGGTTCCAGCTGGCGCCTGCTCTCTGGGGTACCGACATTTGAGGCGTCCTCGGCACCAGAAAGAAGGCTCTTTCGAAGATTCCTCAATGACAGCAGAAACCTTCCTTTCCAGACAAACAGCAGAAAAGACGGTTCTTCATCCCCAATGGCAACGTGCTCGTCGAGAGTGGCCCGTCTTGAGCACAATGCCTGGGGTTCTCTTCTAGCCGGTTTCCAATTCAACTGTCGCCCTGAGACCGCCGGCTCACCCCCCTGGCGAGAGGGTCCTTGCTCCCGGGCAACAGCCCAGTTGTAACAGACCCGGAGACAGGACGGGATGAGAAAGCACAGGTCAGAAATGCGCGCACGCAGCGACCGAGGGCCTCCAGGAGCCAAAGGATTCATTACGGATTGCCAATTGGCGATGGCCAGCTCGGTGCTGGAGATCGCGTATCTGCCGGTTCTCGGGAGCGGCAAGAGAGTGGAGGGAGACAGTGGGAGGGTCCCAACGGCTCCAGTTCGCTTTGTTTCCCAGCGCTCGTATGGTGCTGAAGCCCCACGATAAGCAAGACGATCGCCGGCCGCCGTAGGCGCGAGCGACTTATTGGATCGCTCGGCCGCCTCGAAAGTGTCGACGTTGTCTGTTTGAGCCAATGTTGAGGCAGACGAGCCAATCCAATTGCGAGCCGAGACATTGGATAGCGTCAGATATGCTATATGGAACTGGATTCAAAGCTCCGGATGGGCATTCTAAAGCACCCACCCTACCAAATTGAACTCTGTAAGAGTATCCAGGTTTGCCCGTCTCCCGCGGATGCTGCCAATGTCTCGGTGTTCCACTCGCCCCGAACCCCCTTTAAAAGCGCGGATCCTAGGCGAGGCGTCATTTCGCTCGGAGCCCACCTGTTACCTGGTGCCACTGGCTGTTTGCACTCTCCAGGACCTCGGAACCCTTGTCGATCCAACTGCCACGACTCGAGTGGGTCGGAGCTCGAATGTTGTCGAAACTGCAGAATCTCCTGCGTGCACGGTGTATCTATCTGGACGGATATGGCTCCTGCTCCTGCTGGTTAGCTTCCCCGGTTACACAACCTCTTCTTGGACTTGAAATCGCGAGCACCCGTCGAACCTCGTAACGCATGGCATCCCGCTCGCTTGTCCCTGCGTGACAGCCCTAGCGCTACTGCAAAGGCTTTGGCCATAAGAAAGCGTTCCCGCAGCCAGCAAAGATGCTTCTGAAGCTTTCAGAGGCCTTCCTGCATTCTCTAACGGCCTGTTCCAATTAACTTAAGGCCTGTAATATATCACGCCAGAGCTTGCTGTTCTGGCACTAACCCGTCTCCGACCCCTTTTCGCACGGAATGGAGACATTCTCTGTTGGCCTAAGCCTTCGTACACTCCCCAACTCGGTTCGGTATCAGCGGCAAGTGCCTAAACAAACCCCATCACTGTCTTCAACATCCCATCCCAAAGTGAGAAAGCTCGTCCCCAACAACACAATATGAAATCATGGTCGCGGCGGGGATAGATCTGTGGAAGGCTGACTGTTCTGGCTGTTGAACCGCTGGCTGGGATGCTGCACAAATAGGAACGGCACATGGACATGAAACTTTGACTGTCTGTGCTGAGTGAACGAGCGGTTGATAAAAGGCCGAGCCGTGATGAAGCAGCTGGAAGATTGGTCAGATTGTTATATGGTCTGTGCGCGGCATGTACGTCATCATATTCACTCTCTCAGGTGAGCTGGTTGGATTGAGGTGGTATATGAACTTTGTCTTCGCCATTCCGAGTAGACATAAGCCGCCATTCCTTCAAGCTCTGTTGCTGAAACTTGTGATTTCCACTCCCGATAGCTCTCTTCTTCATCCAATATCCTCCACAACATCCGAGAAAATTCCGGCAAGATGGGCGCTGCGTCTGCGATCCTTCTCGTGCTGATTACTATTTTGTGTAGGCTCTTCTGACCCCGCTCCGTTGGCCTGTACCAAATGATGTGAACGACGCTGACACAAAAACAGTGCCTCCTGTTGGGGTATATATCGTAGCGGGCTGTGGGGCAGATCTCCTGGTCAATATCTGCCTCACGATTCTGGGGTATGTCGAGATTTGAGGGTTATGTTGTTGGCTGAAGTCTAACCCGCGTGACAGCTATATCCCAGGTCATCTCCATGCATTCTACCTCGAGTATGTCTACTACGACCGCCGAGAGCAGGCAAGGCACGGAATCCCGAGCAGTGAGCGCGCTCCTGGAGTCTACAGCGAGCGTGTGCAGAGCGGTGGTTATGGATACGGCACCATCGTGCAGCCGACACATTAGTCCATCCGGATCGGTGGCCTGACTTGATGACGAATGAGGGGCGGCTTTTGCTGAACAGGGAGATGAGTAAGCACCAGAACAGTTGGTGGCTTTGGCCTTACGATTTGAACGAAATGGAAGGAACAGGCGTTGGGTGACGGCGAATTTGCTTTTGCGAACGGTGGCACTCTCTTATACAGCAAGCCCGATTGTTGACTGAGCTTGGGGACCCAGACTAGAGGCATGGGATATACTGAAATATCCATGAAATACAACGTCTCTGGCTAAAGAAGATGTTGCTCATCGCAGCCAAACAGCCTCGCCCGTGTGAGACATTACACTGTGCGGAATGCCATCCTACGCCTATTTGCACGGAGCAAAGCGATCCTACCCTTCGGCCTGAGTCCCTGTACAGTCGGTTGCATGTCATGGAAAATGGCGGGCAAGTAAATGGGATGCCCTCATAAAATGGGTGTGGAACCAGACGGCATTCTCTTCGATGTTCTACTGGGTCGTGTATGGAGGGAAGCGATTGAGGTGAAATGATGGTGGCCAGTGCCGTGCGAGAACGTCAACCCCGCCCCATGCACAGCTTTCTCAGACTACCCTTTGAACGACAGCCACGACTTGCTGCAGAACGCAGCAGCTATCATCCAATGACAACCGCGACTCGTTTCTGACTTCCCCCTCCCGACGCAACGAGCCACTGAGCATGTCTAGAATAAAATAAAGAAGAAAAATCCAGACCCGGCACCCTCCAATCTCGCAACTGCAATACTGCTCCCACCCCATTCCTGCCTTGACGGCATCGTTCGCATCGCCTGGCGCGGATCTCGAAGAACGGGCACGCTTCTCCAGACCAGATACGTCGGCACACGTCGCCGAGCGAACCTGACGGGCATTTTCTCAAGTCGTGAGAGACGCACGGGGCGGCCATGTCGCCCTTGTATCGTCCGTGATCGTGCTTCCGTCTCTTCCACGCCGTCGTCCGGGACGCCTCCAGTGCCACCACGACACACTGCATGCTGCAACCCCGGCAGCCCGCCTTCCAGTCTAGCGCTGCGTGCCCCATCGCCCATCGCACGTCGCACGTCGAGTATTTCTTGATGCCATGTATATATACAGCAAGCCACACGCTCCTCGCCCTCCGGGCGGGGCAGAGGCAGAGCGGGACTCTGCTCATCCGGAGCATTGCTCAACGTCGTCAGCACCGTCGTCTCCCCCCCTTGGCCCAATACCTCACATCTCCTCCTCCTCGCCACCTGTCCCAGAACCTACACACGGGCCCACGCCGTCGTCCGCAGAGCCGGTGCCCCAGCCCAAGAGGACCTCGTTTCCGCTCCCTTTCCCCTTTCCGCCGCTCTTCCAGCTGAATACGTCGTCGACCTCCCTTGCCCCGTCTACCGCAGAGGGCAAGCCCATCCCACTCGACAACACCACGGCCGCTCACCGCACAACGGCGCTCCAAAAGCTGAACAGCACCTACCCGTCCGAGGTCCGCCGTCACCGCTACGCCAAGAGCGCCGGAGCTCAGAGCAGCACCTACTCGCAGCCAGTACTGGTGCGAACGTACAGTGGCCCACCGCCCCCTCAGACTTCGCACAGCCTCCGCAGCCCCCGCTATCGACCCTCCAGCGGGAGCCGTGGCGTCTCAAGACGCGTACCGTTGCCGGCGTCCGCCAGGCAAAGTGCTACCAATCTCTCAGGCAGGCCCACTCAACCTGCTTTGAGTGGCATTGGCACAGCCAACACCAGTACCGGTCAGCTTGCAGGGGGGGATGGGAGCCGAGCAAGCGGACTGAATATGCCACGCCATAAACCCAAGAAGAGCAGCGGCAAGTTGCCGCTACCGCTTTCGCTGCCGTTGCCTCTTCCGTGGCAATGGCAGTCAGTATCCGGGCGCCCAGAATACGATGAGGCGAAGTTGCCACCTCTAGAGGCATTTTCCTTCAAGAGCTTTATGGCCGACATGCAGGCCCGCGGAGGTGAGGACGATATTGGTGCCGATTTGGATCGCATAGCGGAAATATGTGCGCGCTCAAGGTATTCTCTAAGCAACCAGTACGAAGTCCACGTTGCCCCGCATGGCTCAGGGACGTCGTTTACGGGGTCGTCGGTTTCGGGACATAGAAGAAAGAACCATAATATCGGTGGGCCCACACTGCAAGCATTCAATTCGGATGACGACGACGGCACTGCTGCTAGGTCGCGCGGGAAACGCAGGAGTGGGGGCAGGCGGAAGAGCGTTGCGTACGGAACGTTAGAGACTATAATGTCGTCAAGTCGGTCTTCTGAAGAGGACAAGACAAAAAAGAAACCGGCAGCCGAGATTGCTGGTGAGGTTCGGGGTAGGGCCGCGAAGAAGAAATGGGACAGCTCTATTGGATCGGGATCTAAGTCGGGGTCAGCTACGAACCTCGAGCCGGGTTCGCAAGACGCAGTGGGCAGTTCCTATGAACGACCTCCTCAAACCAAATTGGAACGGAAGAAGTCAGCTTCGTTTGCGACGGCCATCATCGACAACAACCGGAGTGTTGGGAAGAACGACGCCGCGTCTGCGCTGGTCAGCGAGCCGGCTCTGCCACAAACGTCAAATACCAACTTGGGGGTCAGGACGACACCAGATACGAGGCCTTGTGACAGCAGCTTGCAAAACACCCCACCTGCTTCACCTATTCAGCAAGTTGAGGTGCATCTTGCTGACGAGCTCCCTCATCAAGAGGAGCATCGGGAACCGAACAGAGGGCCTGTTGCCTCCTGGAGCAGTTGGATTCCATGGAGGATGCAGCCAAAAGGCGAGGTCAAAGGGTCGTCTACCACTCAGGACACATTGAGCCAGAGACGTCTCAGGCAGTTGCTCAAGTCAGTTGATGCGGCTTCGGACAAGGGAAAGGCGACCGACCAAGGGTGACCTCGTTTGCCGGCACTATGAGAGAGAACATACTGTACAACTTACTACGGGGGGCACTATAGAAGGAGTGTAGGACCTACAGCTTCATTTTGGTTTGGAGGAATTCATTCTCCAACAGGTAAAAGGGAAAATGTACCTAAATTTGGGTTTCCGGCAAGTGGCATATATACCCCGAAACTTGCCTTGTTTGTCAGTTTTATTACCGCTGGACTTTGAGAATCAGGGTACTTTCTTTTCCCACTTTCTCTTGGCTACGAGCGGTTACAAAATCGGCGGTGTTTGTTTTTTCGACTACTGCCCATTGGGGACATGGCAAGGGATGCCACATCATGATGATCTCAATTTTTATGAAACCTAATGTGCTTGGTGAGCACGGGATTCAGTGTACGACGGTTGGATTGCTGAGAGAGTCTCTGGGCATATTTTGCAAGTGAGTAGGGTTTTGAGTTGGCGCTGCGGTCTCAACACAATCGTCCTCCCGTGAGTGGTCCCAGGGGTAGCATAGACCAAAATACACTACAGGTTTATAGGTCTTGTCAAGCGTATGGCCCCTTTTCCCGTCTATTTCGCACGTGAGCTCGCGTATATTCTCTAAAACTGCCCCACCAACAAACCCCCACCTCTCGCAACGCGTCTTCGAAACACATTCACTACTAATGTCCTAAGGTGAAGCGGAATTATTTCGATTTGCTCATATAACCATACCTCTCGCTCCCCTAATCTCTCACATCCCTACAATACACCCGCGGGGGAACTCAAGAAAGTTTCATGGCGGACCGGCCTCCCACGCGACCGCCGCCCCCTAGAGGCGTTGCAAAGACGTCATCGCGCGGTCCAACCGCGGCGTCGTCCGCCTCAACCAATGTCCGCCGTAACCTCTTTCAAAGCCAGCTGACGCGGCGGCCGACCGCAGGGACTGGCGGTTCCTCGTCAGTTTCGTCTTCGGCTTCGGCCTCAGCATCAGCCGAGACACTCCGGCTCGACCCCGATATACAATTACAGCCGCCCTCGGAACCCTCAGCATCCTCGGCTACGCCGCCAGCATTTCTTGACATCGTGATACGCGACAAGAACGGCGAGGTTGAGTTGGAGGACCCACCGACGCCCGTCGTTGACGCCGACGAGGTGGCGCTAGATGCGCACCAAGAAGGCGAGAGGGAGCGGCAGCGGCTAGCTGAGGCGGTCAAGCAGCATCAAATTGGCCAGAATAGTATTCCGGCGCAACCAGAAGGTGAGTGAGCCTGTACTTGCGTCAAGTGGTTGTTGGATTGTGTTCTGACAGAAAGGGTGGTTGCACGCGTCACAGAGCTCCTCGAGGCGGTCAGGGCAAGCTTGAGAGCAAAGGTTGCGGCACTTGTAGACGACAACTGGATGTTTGAGCGAGAGGAGCTACCACGTCACCAGTGAGGGCGTTTTGGTTTGTCACTTTATGTCTTCTGTTTTCTTCCTGTATGCACAACTGCCAGCGACGGGCCTTGGCGTGGGATCCATTCTACTTGCTCTTGACGACAAAGATACTTTGTGTGTCCTTGCCGCGAGCGGTTGAGTGGAAAGCTTCAGTCCTCGTCTAGTCCAAGCCCTCAGCCGTGGGTGCTGCTTCTACTCGCCTGCCAGCCGGTCTAGACCCAGCGCCTCCAGGAGCACCGCCGCCACCAAACAAACTACCCATCATATCGAACAACGGATTGGTCTGCCGCGGCCGTTGGATCCCAAAGTACATTTCGGCAATCATTTCCAGTGCTGGGTCCCACGCACCTCCCAGCTCGGTGACGTAGTTTGCATACTTGCTCCTCAGCTGTCTGAACAGGTCGGGGCTACCCTTCTGAACTGCAAGGAGAAGTAGCCCGAGGAAGTTGAGGAGTGGCAGGCTCGGGAAAATTCGAACGTCGGAACCTTGGGAACTGACGTCCTGGACGCCGAGACTTTTGTTCTCCTCGCTGAGGGTGCTGATAAAGGCTCGGTATGAAGTGTTGGCAGCGCGGACGTTGGCGACGAGTAGGTAGGGCAGGATAGCTCGGGCGGCATAGACAGGTGCTGTGTGAGATTCGTCTTGCTTGTACCACTCATATTCCATCCGGGTGAGCACCTCAGGCGAGTCCTTGGTGCCCAGTATTAAGTGCCTCTCAGCATCGTCGGACTCATGCTCCTCTGCATACAGTGACCCCACGACATGATGTAGCTCAGGATCGCCGGCGGGATATTCGCCGAACTTTTTCGACCAGCTTAGTTGCTCGCATTAGCCCTCTCAGATTTCTTCAGTAATGATCGCGCAGGAAGAGACTCACTCGATCATCTCCTTGATGAACTTTTTGCGCGTCGGCTCTTCGCTGTCAAACAGCCGCAGGCATGTCAGCAGCCGGCCCTTGGATGCCGCGTCGGGCTTCTGGCTCGACTGCTTGTAAACGTCCACCAGCAGGATGGCCAGATCACCACCGCTGCCACCCTGACCCGCCTTCAACAGCGCCTGCGACACGCTCGCCAAAATATCGATAGCCGCCGGCCAGTTGCTTGCCTTGGTGTACCGCGCAGCTACTAGTCGTGTCTCCTGTTGCGCCTCATACTGCTCTTCGGGCTGGCCCTCGGCGATTCGCTTCTGCAGTCGCGTAATGATGCGGTCGATTTTGGAAGTCATTTTGGCAGCGGGCGAAATGAAACTGCGAGAATCCCGCCTTAGAATACTTGCGGGATGTTGAACTTGGGGTGCGGGTGTACGGAGACAAGCAAGGTTGGTATCGTCAAGGTACTCTGGACTTTGGCTATCGATTTGAGAATGACACAATCGACCGTAGCTTCCACAGCTTCCCAGAGTCTCAAGTTTCAATTCCCCGCTCCGCCCCACATTTTCCCGCACAACGTGCCCCTCACCCCAGACGCTCGGACCAATTTCACGAGCTTACATTCTCCATTCTCGTGCTTCACCTCCTTTCCCCTTCGGCGGAACGGGCCAGGTAGGTCAGACGGACCATTTCAGGAACCCGAATCCCTGTACCCCTCAAATGCCAGAGCCGATGTTGGTTCTTGGTGACAAGCGACGTTAGTGTAGTGGTTATCATCTGCGTTTCCCATTTCTGTCGTGAGATTACGCAGGACTCGAGTTCGATTCTCGAACGTCGCAAATCGTCATTATTTTTGCCCACTTTTCTTCCTATATATGGACAGGCTGGATCCCCATTGGTTAACTTATCTCTTTACCCACTCCCACTTGTGATGTAGGCCTTAGTTCTCCTGGAATGCTGCAAGGCTGCGGAATGCTGAGCCATCGCATGCGCCAGTACAGATTGGTATTCACCTTCTATGTTAGTGTGATATCGTGATGCCCGGGTATCATATGCTTCAGCTATCAGACAACTCTTCCCCAATGCGAACAAGGATTTACGCTGGTAGATGCATCCGACTTTGCTCCCTTTCCCGGCAAAAAGACTATACATCCAAAACCACTTGCTCTGCTGTGGCCACGAAAAACCAAGCTAACTCTTGCCAATGTCGTTGGACACGCCATCCATGCCAGCGAGAAGGCCGCTCACCGGCCGGGTGAGCAGCGGCACATTTCCTCGCTCTTGCATCTCTTGCAGCGTGGTATCTCTCGCCTGTTGCAGGGACCTGTGATGCTCTGAGATGCTGCCATCTGCCACAGAGATGTCCACCAGCTCTTGGATATTTTGGTCCTGGTCCATCACGCCGTCGTTGGCAAAAGCTGCGTCCAATGACGGAGCGTCCCGCATGTCTAGGTCATCCAGGTCACCCGCAGATGCCTGGTTAGTTGCCATCGAATCCATACTGTCTGTTGATCGCTTCTTCTTCAAGTGAAGACCAGCAGCACGCAGCGTTGAAATATACGACATTTCTAGCAGAGGGGTGGGTTGCTCCTGCTCTGCTTGGGACAGCTCCTGTTTGAAGTGTCGATTGTCGAATCTCACAAAGGTTTTCAACGCATCGGGCAAGGGTTCCGGTGTTTCGTCCATGGCCTTATCAGTTGCATATATGAGAATAGGCTTGCTGCCAATGCCACAAGCCTCGCGCATCGCAACTTCGAAGGTTGTCATCTGGGAGTAAAGTTAGCACAGTCTCTGCACGGTCCGCCTAAGGTCTTACGTACCTCGCTGGATACCATGTACCCGTTCTCCTCCTCGCATGACAGCTTCCACCACTGTTCTGCTGGTACGGCGTTCTCCTCCAACTCCAGGAGTGACGTTTCTCGTCTTCGCACGAAGAGCTTATGTTGGTCACTGACGACGCCGCGGAGAGTATACTTGTGCGTTGGATTCCATCTGGGCTCTGGTGATGGAACAGTCAACAACGATGAGACATGACGTGAAAGTGACTCTAGCCCCTTTCTTTGGGGCAGAATCTTCTCTAAAATCATATTACCATCAGCAACCGCATTTTCACGAGTATTAAATTGGTTCCCACTCACCAGTCATGACTCTGTCAATATCCGCGAGGCTCGCTTCGAGCCGCTGGATCTGCGCCTCATAGTTCGCAACGGCCTCTGCTTCCTCTAGCAGCAGGATGGGATCCCCTTCGTGTTCGGGCAGGTAGTACTCATCGTCTTTACCCTGGGCACGCACCTCCTCGTGGCCCCTCCAACAGGCCCGGTTTCTTATTTGCGTAATCCTCTCCTGGCACCGCTTGATGCCAGCCTTATTCATTATTCTGCGGTCCCAGGACTTGCCGTTCTTGGGGTTAACCCACTGCGTCAAATTCCGCTCGAGCTCCCGACTCTTCTGGTAAGCGGCGTGTATATCGGATAGTTCCTTCTGAATCTGCCGCATCTCATCTAAATGCCCTGAGAGATATCTATCGATGTAGAAAGTTTCCGGAATCTCGATCGCAGTCGGCAACTCATCCGTTGCGAAGCGGAACGTAAGAACTTCGGAGGGCTGAGTGATAGCAGCCATCTGCGTAGCCTCGGGATCCTCATCAGATCCGACAACACGTGTGTAAAAGATCATATCCCATATACTATACAGGTTTTCCGCCATCAGGAGCTGCTCTTTCGGATTCTCACTGTCGAGGAGAGTGAAGCTCGAGTGAGAAGTCTTTGATGGCGTATCCGTCATGGACAGCGCGTCAAAAGACGTTCTGAATACCGCGCCTGTCAGCGATGGATCCAAGTTCAACTCCCCGAAGAAGTCCTTTTCTGCGTCACCAGATCCATCATGTAACATGGATTTGGCCTCGGCGAGTGTGTCTGCCGTCCCATAACTTCGCTCGGTAGCGTCTAGGAAGCCTATCACGCGATGGAGTTCATCAGTCCATGGGGGATAGATTTCGGACGCCCAGACATCAGGCGGCTGTGTGTCCTTGGCAGCCTGCCGATCTGGGGGTAAGATAACTGCGCCCTTCCACCATTCAGAGTTGCTACCGTAACCGTAGTCGGGGTGCGCGCCGGTCTGGAGTAAGGCATTACGGGCAGCGGGGATGGTGTGGAAAATGGTTAGGATTGCGCCGACGCGATGTGTCTTCCAACTACTTTCGTCGCGGTATCTGAGGAACACTGGCGTGTCAGAGTTCCTCTTCCTCGCAGATGCGTCCGGGTCTGGTTCCCTGCGCTTAGCTGGTACCATTGCCCAGTCCTCTGGCTTATAGTCATCACGGTTGGCAGGGCCAAAATACACGCCAGTATCTGCGCCGGGAGTGACACCAGACTGCTGAGGTGGCGGTGGCGGTAGACCCTGGGGGCTATTGGAGGAATGTAGAGACTCGTTGATCGCTTGCTGCAAAAGAGCATCCTCCTCGTGCTGGTTATTCGGTGCGTTACCCTGGTACTCGTTCGTCGTCATATCCACCATCCTCCCAATAGGAGATCTGTTGTTGGCCCGTGAAGGCGGCCGTGAAGGGGCGACGGGCCCGTAGTAGGGGTCGGTCCCATATATGACTGAATTGCCTTCCGCCGCATGAACCACGAAGGCTAGAGAGGTTGTGGTCAGTTTAGAGCGAGGCTCCCTCAAGTGCAGGACGCTCACATGGATTGGTGCCATTGTTCGCAGAAGGAGCGTCGCCTTCACGACCAGAAGCAAAAGGCCCCTCGTCCCAGGAACTGGAATATTTGGTCCTAAACTGCAGCTGGTCAACGTGGGCGAGACAAGAGGGAGTAACCGGCAAGACCGACCCGATCAGGCGAGTCGAAATAGTCGTTCATAACGGCCTCGACATTGTTATTTTTTGCTTGCAACGCTGAAGCGACGATTTGCTTGTCTTCGAAACCAGTGATGTCGATCACCGTCTGGATGGCGATCTCGGTGGGTTGGGCCATGATGTCGGCTTCGTGGAGCGACTAGCTCAGCATTCGCGGTGGCTATGCTTATGTTCTTCCCGGGGCGCGCTGCCCAGACGACGACGGTGATGGCTGCAATTCGTGGATTTACAATACCATCTGCGAAGCGGATGAAGTAGTGTAAGGCATGTATTGATGTCGAGGCTTCCGCTTTCTGACAAGCTTTGGTGCTGAGAGCAATGTTCCCCCGCCAGCGGTAGGTACCTTAGCTGGGGAAGTGCACGCGCCACACGGCAGGATAGCACAAACAGCACTGCCCAATCTGTAACAGAGAAAAATATGGACTTTGAAGCTTTAGAGCGTCTCGATCACTCTGCGAATTCCTATTTGACACAACCCAAGGAATTAAAATAGCAGTTTTCATTCAACCATCAGGCAGGCCACCTCATGAAGGTTGTGGCGTTAATGAGCCACAAACTTGGTACTTCTTTGCCCCTGCATGCGGTTCTCCTTCTTAGCCGCCCTAGCCGCGCCCACCCCAGCAAATCTTACTCTAAAATTCTCCCCACGTCACAAGCATCTTGCGTCACACATCCCCACTATTCTTTTTCGACCGCTGCGACCGCCTCCTCCCAGATCCAAAACCAGCCAGATGGCGGATCGACTGACCAGATCTTCCCGCCGGGGGGGCGACAGACCCTCCTACGACGATTCCAACCGGAGGGACAACCCAGCTCGAGGAGGCAGAGAGAGGGACCACGACCGTGACCGTGACCAACGAAGAGACCGAGAGGAGGACGGCGGCCGCGACAGAGACAGAGACCGAAACTACCGCAGGTATCGATCACGCTCTAGAGACAGGCGCGACCGCCGTCGCTCGCGATCACCAGTCCGCGATCGCGACCGCCGTGATGAGCGCACCAGAGGCGGCGCCGAGGAAAGAGGAGGGCGGCGCCGAGACGAAGGCCGAGATACCCACCGAGACCGCGACGAAAAGAGGGCAAACGAGAAAGAAGTCAACACTGGTCGACCTGCTTCTCCCCGCCGCTCTCTCCGCCGCTCGGCCAGCCCCGGGAAAATAGGGGACAGTGCAGAGGCAGACACATCACTGCCGACACGATCAAAGCCCGCAACACCAACTGTGCCAGCAGCTCCTGTATCGTTCAAAGTCAAGGGACAGGATCGCCGAGAGGGTACTCACGCGCCAGAGCAACATCAGCGATATGGAAGCCACGATAGTCGCGATGACTGCCAGCAGCGTGAGGAGGAGGAGCGATCACGCGGGCGTTTCGACATGGACCCGATGGACGAAGATGATGCTGACGACCTTGTTGTTGAGGATGACGGCATGGACGCAATGCAGGCTATGCTAGGGTTTGGAGGTTTCGGAACAACCAAAAACCAGAAGGTGCTAGGGAACAACGTCGGCGCGGTTCGCAAGGAGAAGAAAACAGAATACAGACAGTACATGAACCGCGTTGGTGGGTTCAACAGGCCCCTCAGCCCCAGCCGCTGAGTATCAGCATTAGAGAGACAGGAGGATATGTCAAACTGTTGCACGTTTCTGGCGTTTTACTTATACCCAAATACATTTTATTCTATTGACTAGCACGCTATGATAAGCTTCAAGCGCATTAAACTTTTGCATTTAGGGTTAGGGTTATGCGCCAAGAATAGCTCGACAGTTTCATCACCCTCGCAAATCGTCAACCTCGCTCAATTCAGATCGGTCTTCAATACAAGTACTCAACCACAGTGATCGTCATCACATATTTCACATCATCTCGACTTATCGGTATCTCAGCGCCTGCCATTCAACTGTGTAGCCCATAATGGGAAAGCAAAGCACAGCGGAGAAAAAGTCCAAAAAGTCTAAGATCAAGACAGAGGAGCAGCAAAATGAAGCTTCTCTCACTGATGTAGCCGACACGAAGGAGCGCAAGCGTAAGCGCAAGGCCGCGCCAGATGTTCTCGAAGGTGGTGAGGATGTGACATCGCCCAAGAAGAAGAAATACCACAAATCCACTGGGGAGTCGGTCGAGAAGTTGCCCAAGAAGAAGGAAAAGAAGCGCCGGGCGGAAATTGAGGAGGCTGTTGAGAAGACTGTTGAGGAGACTGTTGAAGAGCCTGCGGAGGAGTCTCCCGAAAAGCCAAGTCAGAAGCCTTCCGAGAAGAAGAAGAGCAAGAAAGAGAAGAAGAAGCTTCTGGAGGAGACTGGAAACGCCGAAGATGCTAGCAAGGTCGAGAAGGAGGCGAAAAGGTCTAAAAAGGCGGAGAGCAGCAGCGCTGACCAGGATGCCATGGTGCTTGAGGGCGTTGAGGCCGAGGCCGTAGACGGACAGAGCACCAAAGAGAAGCGAAAAGCCAAAAAGGATAAGAAGAAGGGGCGAGAGAACAAGGTCAAGCAAGAATTACCGAAGACCGGGGATGAGGACAGCAAGGCCGCTACGTCTACAGTCAGCAATCCAACGCCCTCCCCAGCCCCTGTAGTGTCGACCGCAGCTCTAAAGGAGCGCTGGAATGTCGATGTTCTCGATGGCGGTGCAAGTCGGCAAAGCAAGTTTATGCGGCTGCTTGGAGGCAAGAAGGCCGTGGCTACCACTGCTGCAACAGAATCAACGGCGGAAGCAGTCTCTCGGCCAAGACTGGATATCAACAAAGCATCAAGGGAGCTGGAGCAGCAATTCGAGACTGGTGTCCGCATGAAGTTTGAAGCTGGTGGAAAACGAAAGGGCCTTGGTGCTTAATCTCAAATGGGTATTCCACTGCCATCTTCCATGGCGCTGTCCGCTTCAGCATCGCTCGAGCGTACGCCCACTTCCTGTACAAATATTATAATCGCTGCAGCGAGTAGAGCCGCTAGCCTAAGCCTATAGCGCTCTTTTTCAGGCCATAGCCGCCTCAAAATTAACCGGAATCTTCTGTCACAACGTCGTTTAGTGCCCGGACTCGGCCCCGATTTTACAGACTTTGTAGTGAACCCCTCTCTTTTTGTATATACCTGCAGATTCCTCTTGTTTTGGCCCTCTCCATCTTGATCGAAACATCCGTGGGCAGTGAATTAGCGAAGGAAGAACCGCGAGAACACCTCAACGACGATACCGCCGAACACGACAAAGGCGAGGAGAACTGGAGGCGGTTAGAAGGGTAACAATGGGTGAGAGGAGTTGCAGATATTGCTTACTGAGCCAGATGGGAGAGACGGGCGTCTTCACTACCTTCTCGGCCTTCTTCTTGAGCTGGTCCTCCGACTTTCCGCGCCGGGCCTCCTGGTCCTTGACGAACTTGAGATTCGCGCGTCGTTGTTGCGGTGTTTGGGCCTGTACAATCGCTCGCGTTAATGTTCTGTCCACCTGGACGGACTATCGCGAGAAGGCGAAAATACCATTTTGAGGTTGTGTCGGCGATCGTCTAAGGACCGATGCGTAGGTGCTTCGAAGCTGTTGAAAAGGGATGGACGCGACCAGACAGGGGTTCAGATCAAACTGAAATGTTGCGGGAATATGGTTTGACAAGATTACACGGTCAATATCTTGTTTCGACTGTCGAGAAAAGAGCTATATAACGTAGGTGGCGGATGTAGCTTTTGGGTAAGATTTCGGGACAGATTGCAGTAGACGAAGCTATGACTTCCATCTGGACATCTGTCGTTGGAGATACCCTGCCTGCCGCCCGCAGCTTGGTACGGGCTGACATGCAGGGGTCATCAGAAATGGCTGGGGTTGTCCAATCAGCAGCAATCGCCGACATCCGGCGCCATGGATCGTTTGCCTTGATGCCCCGCTCCACTTCACTAGCCTCTCATTGAGAAATCGCGTTCTCACACCACATCTCACCACGCTCTCAGCCTCGCCAGCCCGACTTATACCGATTACGACAGCCCACGCTGAGTGCAGAAAGTGAATGTAATCAACAAACTTATCATCTCCTCAGTACTGTGACACACCGGTCTAAGGAACAAGAAAAAATGCTACCTCGAGCCGCCCTCATCGCAAGAGGTGCTCTCATCTCAGTACGACCCGCCTCATCTACAGCCCTCCAACAGCTCCAAAAGACAAAACGGCACTACGCCACACAAGGCAAACCAAAATCTGCAACTGTAAATGCATACAAACAACCCAGATGCCTATGATACCACTAACACATACACCCCAGGGGGAATTCTACAAGACCTTCACCCGTCCCGTCGCCAAAACCCTGCTCCTCGCACTCTTGACCTACCAAATTATCTACTGGGGCTGGGCGAAGCTCGAGGTAGACGAGATCAAGGAAGAACGCACAGGTATGCCTCCCCGCTTCATGGCGTCTCCCCCTTGCGCGGGATGATGTAACGCTGTTGTGTTGTTCGTCTCACTCACGCAACGAACCTGCTCTGGCGAATGTATAGCCGAAATAGCGCAGCTTGAAGCCCAAATGCAGCTTCTACAGGCGGCAGCGGCCGAGAAAGAGAAGAAGGCACTGGAGGTGAAGGAGAGCGCAACAGCGGTAGTGAAGAAGAAGGGGTGGTGGCCATTTTGATGGCTAAGGAAGACTGGGTCGGAGGGCGGATGTAGGTATTTGTAACATCAGGGGGGTACAGCACCGCTGAACATATGGTGATTGCTTGGATTGACGAGCTCAAACTTCTGCAAACTACTGCAGTGAGTATGATATCCCTTCTATTTGATTTGGTGAGGCAAGGCACTCAAGTATACACAACCGCTCAAGCCAAATAAAGCCCACCCCCTCTAGCCAGTTGTGACCTATGCCTTCTGACTGTCGGGGCAAGGGGTAGGTTTTGATGTTGCGAACCATATAAGTTTCTCAAGAGGTGTTGCGGCGTACCGCAAAGCATACCTATACCTGGTTTGACTAGGGTCTCCCGCCACACGAGCAAAGCCTGATACAATACGGTAAGCCAGACCCTTATTCTGGCATAAAATGTGTGGGGGCTTTCCCAATGCCTTTCCGCATACAGCAGAGAGGCCTGTGTCTTGACTAGAGCCCCCGCATACTCAAATACTCTGGTATCGTATCTAGAGATTGGGCCAAGTGTATGTCAATGAAGACTAGGGAACTTAATGCTCTTTATCCGGAACATATTTCCTTTCCTCTCCAAGATAAGTGCATGTTCATCAGCCTTTGAACCGTTGCCAAACAGATACCGGGCTTCGGCAAACACCACGTCAAATGCTTGCACCATGTGTGTATTGTTATCACATGTATGTGTGGCTCTATTCCATTATCTAAATATGGATATCCCATAGTGAAGCTTTATACATGCCCACCGCAAGTCCACGCCGGTCCCCAAGCCCAAATTCCTCGTCGGAGGCATACACGGGGTGATCAATACTTTGCTCAGATTCTCTTGATAAATGCCACCAACTCCATTCCCAGCACACCGTTTAAACCAAACCAGGAAGAACAAATCGCTTCAAACGCCAGCCCCAACCAAGAGTGTCCGTATCGCCGTTAGTCATAACACCTCGTACCCAGATGCGGCCCGGCCCGGCCCGCTAGTCAACATTGGCATTATCCCATCATTAAACTAGGAGAGGTCCAAACACTGCCACCGCTAGAGCAGCCATCCACGGGGCTGCTAACCTCAGAGCCGATGAGATAACGTGAGCGGACCCAGGGTAGTTGCAGGTGAGCGCATCACCTTGCCGTCGGCCATAGCTCGAGCTAAACCCAACCTGTCCCGGCACTGGGCAGCTGAACCCGAGGGAAGAGGGACAACTTTGCACGATATTGTAACAAAGATCCTCGCACGGCAGCAGCTCCTTATACGGCCCGGGCCTGATGGTTTCATCGATGCGAGGATTACGGCTCGAGTTATACGCCATGGTGTCGGACAGTTCTACCTGGGACCGAGCAGCGTCATCAAGGCCATCGCCATTAGGAAAAGGCTGCGACATTGCGCGCGGATGGAGGTACGCGGCATCATTGTTGAAGTCCTCGCAGCGCGGGATGGTGACCAAGCAGAGCCAGTCCTTGTATGCCGCCGCACAGTGAGTGCAATTACGCGCTAGGGAGTAACGCTGGTTCAATGGGGCCTCACACGCGATCTGAGCCAGCGACTTGTTAAAGTTATCGTAAATCTCTGCGGCGTAGTCGTCGTAGAACTTGGCTAGCTGTGTGGAGTTCCCGAAGTTGGGATTGCTGGGGACTGAATACGCGACTTGGTCACAGAATGTGAGGTTGAAGACAATACCGCAGTTGCCATGGTCTGTTTACAGTCAGTACAGGGTCTTGTATTCAAGGGTTGAGAGAGAATTGCTTACCCGATTTAGTGCTGAAACTCGTCGCCCTGAAAACATGGCCACCGCCTCCAGCCAGCCCGTTTTCGCTGCCGTCCCTGGCTAGGATACCTAGGTAGCTTGCACTGGAGTTGAGTCCGCTGAAGAAGAATTGCTGCTTTGGGAGGTTTCCTGGTCCCCTCTTTGTCATCCCTGTTGAAACCATGCTTGAAAACTGCCCGTTCTTGGTTGCTGCGATCTGAGCATGTTTTTGAAGGCCGCAGTACGAATACTTCAGGCCGTCGATGGATCTGTCGTCCTTGTTCTGGGCAAACATGACGTACGGTTGCGAATTCATGATCTTTTGTTCCAGTGCTGGATCCGAACTCTCAGTGAGGTTGTGAGTTATCAGCAAGGCACCTTGGGCGTCACTGTCCACCCAGATGAGATCGGCCTCCTCTGTCTCATTATAGGTAAAGAAGTAAGCGTTGGTCGATGCAGAAAGCTCGAAGTTATACGCCCCGTTAAAAACAGTCGAGTTCGGAGCATGGATCCCAATATACACGTCGCCGCTCACGGTGAGGTTGAACATCACAGCCCCTTCAGTAAATTCCACCTCAAACTGCGAATCATTGTCCGCAAGCGGGCCAGGAGATTGGTTGGCCTCGGATTTCGAGACGTATAGTCTTAGCTGGGGAGCGCTTGATGTCGTATTCGATCTTGCGACAGGTGGGGACTGCTGGCATGTGTTTGCTGATATGTACACCGTTCGAGAACTCTGTCGTCTTGCCAGTTCATTCGAGTCTTCAGAATCCGGCGCAAGACCTCGCTCTGCAAATTTGTCGCCCAGTCTTTGCGACTCCGTCACATTGTGTCCCCCTCTCAATTCCAGTGACCCTTCCGCCACTGTTCGCGCGGATATCGGGTCCACGGAAAACACGAAAACCTGTGTCGTGCCGGCGACGACGTTCATGGAAGCGGCTCCAACTTTCGGGAGGCTGCTAACTCCTGCTGGAGCTCGGCCGAGAATACTTCTATCAAAGGCCGAAAACTCGGGTTCGTATGTTGGATCGAGCGGATCTCGCGCCTGAAAGGCGGATGGGGAATCGACATCGTCAATGACAATCGGCGAGTGTCCCCGCACCTCCGCGGCGACGGCGAAATGCGGAGAGAAGAGAGTGAAGTAGAGCGCGATCAGCAGACAGGATGCAATGAGAGAAGCCGCTAATCGCGACTGCAGAGGGCTAAACTGCATCGCGAGAACGCCCGCGCGGGGCCACCGTGTTTGTTGAAACCCAGATTTATCGGCGATGGGGTAGTCGTTTGAACGAATGGTTCCGTTGGCCACACTCGTTGAGATCGAAGCAAGATGCTCTTCGCTATTGTGACATAATACTGTGGGTAGTCCGGCTCCTACGTGAATGAAATGTTTCGCGGCGCAAAGGGACTGGACTTTCAAGAAAGCGTGTCGTCGAACTGGCGCCGAGCGGTTTCAAGCGTGGGGCAAGCTGACATGCTCCCCTGGCCGGAAATCTCCTTTGGGCCAAGCCTCCATGGCCCGTGTGTCTACCGGCAACGCCAAGGGAATCCGACAGGTCGCATGTGCAACCAGCTCAAGTTGACAACATTCTAGGCATGATAAATCACCAAGGAGGCCGTTCAGCAACAAGTGTCATATATAACTAGCAGGTCATGACAGAAATTGCCCATGCCTTCTTGCTCCCCCGCTCCTTCGCTCCAAACCGCAACGTACAAGAACAGGTATTCCAACGGCGCGACTCTATATTGATGAAATCAACCGATCCCAAGAAAAGGAACCCTAAGGAAACCCGCACCTATTCACAGCACCTTACCCTAACCGCCTCCAGAAAGTAATCCGGTCCGTTCCGCGACGTCTGCCGAAAATTGCCCGTGTCCCAGCCCTGCCGTCGATTCAAGTCGTAATTCATGTCCAACGTCAAAGAGGGAATGGGGCAGCTCAATGTTGCATCCGGTCTCCATGGTTTAAGAGGGCCCTCTCTTCAAGGGCGTGCGCCTTGTATTTGTGTTGCCGGGGCCCGCATCCTTATGCTTGTCTACTCGGTGTGGAGAGAGTCGGCCTTAGCACGGAGACCGCTGGCAGTAGAGCCGCCGGAGCTCTGGAAGTAGCGGCCAAGAGTCGGGGCAAGGAAAGAATGGAAGATGATGTCGGCGCCACTGGGGTCAAAACGGTTGGCAAGCTGCGATCACGCACCGGGAGTGGGAGTTCGACTTACCGGAAGGCGGGAAGAGACAGCCACAGAAGGAAAACAAACTTGAAGGTAAAGTAGAAGGGGAACCAGTAGACAACGCTGATAAGGCTCTCAACAACACTTCGATAATGATATGTCAGCATGGTCACGCGCCAGATATTCTGGAAGTCATGGGGGTTCATACGTGAACAGGGAGAAGACAACCCAGTACTACGCACGCAAATTAGCATCAAGCAGCACCATGGGTATAGATTCGGCCAGGCTTACCGTCAGCCACTGAGTATCGTCGGCCTTGCTCGCGGTGAAGAGAGCGCCAAGCGAGTAGTAGGCGGGAATGGCGAAGCCGGCGAGGTTCGTCAAGAGCTGACCACCAAGGTTGAAGACGATAAGGAAGAAGTACAGGGTCACCAGGCCGATGACAGCATAAGCCTTGGGGACGGATGTCGTCTTTTCGAGATTGTTCAGAGCGGGGTATTTGGAAAGCTATTGTTCCAGATTAGCGACAAAAGGCGCAAGTCGGTGAGGATGCAATGCGCGATCGGCAATGGGAACAAGCGACATACCTCCTTGTCGAGCTGGCCAATATACTGCTGAACGCGGTCCTGGGGAGAAGACATAGCTGCGAAGTTGATCGAGAATCGAGTATGAGTGTGTGCGAAAAGCTAGCGAGCTGTGCGGTTGTCAGAAGCAGATCAAAATGTTGGCGGCGGTCAACTGCGAGTGCCAGGTCCAGGGCCAGTGGGACCAGCCAGCGGGGAAGCTGGAGCTGCGTGGAGCTGGAATGGTCCATCCATCGCCGTGCTCGGACTGCGGCATGGATCAAAGAGCTGCTCACCTAGAAATATTGCAACAAAGCACCAAGAAAAATGCTGTTTGTGGATTGTTGTTGTGATCCGGAAAGGCTCAAAGAAGGTTGATGGTGTGACGTGTGCAGAAAAGGGCCGTTCACAAGCTCGAACAGACACAGTTGTATGACGCTGTCACACTCGGACCAGCAGGTGATCCGAGATCGATCAGATGAACAGCCGCGGGTTAGGGGCGATGCTCCTGAGGCGATCCGCTGCCAAGGCGCGGCAATAATCAGGCACGCCATCCATCTTCAATGAATGTTGCTCAACTTGATCCTCGGTTCGCCAGAAATCCGCCCAGTATGCATCGGTTATACATTATACATCTCAAGTCAGTTACCTACATGCCAAAACTCCCCACGGATCGTCAGGTTTTACTTGCCAATGCAGGGTGGATTGCCCGCCCACTTGTTCGGTTGACCTTGCTGCATTTCTCATCCACAATCTGCCTGAGTGTACGCCAGAGGAGAGGCTGAACCGGGTTTGAGTAACGCCTGGTGTCCAGACACAAGCTACAGGCTACAGGGGAGAGTAGATGTGGGCTTAACTAATTTGCTAGGAATGTAAGTTCGCATAGGTCAGTGGCCCACGGCAGTCTCCATCGCTGATCGACATGGATTGACCACTCGCTCCACGCTCACCTTCAAGACGCACAGCCTCTTTAAAGAGTCACACGGTCTATAACCCGGGGATCGGTGACTATATTCACGCTGGCAATTATTCTAACAGTATTGGTACTTGGGCACGGAAACCTGGAATGCTCTGTCCGGGGGGCTATCCCGCCACTGGGCTGTAAGGTCTGAATTCCATCGACAAGTTAGACTTGCATCTGAAGTAGTTCAACCAAAATTGGCTGTTCTGCAATGATGTCCCAGAAATTGCATCGAAACATCAAGTGTGGCAATCCGGGCGGTACATTCAGCTTGAAACCATTAGTTATTGCACATGGAGGAAGACCGTAAACTGGAGTGGACCTGGCATATCGAAGGATCGATGCAACTTTATTTGCATTGGTGCAGTTGAAGTTACCTCCCTTTTAGCCCCTTGGTTCAAAACAAAGTTCTCGCCAGGAAGCCAGGACAAAGCGGATATCAGCTAACGGTGGCACCAAGCCAGGCAAATACTGCGAATGGTAGAGGAAAATGCTCAATACTGCAAGGCTTGACCGCAACGTCGCACCCATCATTTGACTGGGGGCCCAAAGCAATGAATGCGCGCACAGTCGAGGGCAAATGTCAACAACACTGCAAAGGGACTCGGTTTGTTTCCCTCGCTTGCGAATAAGCTGTCAAGCGAGCCAATGACAATTCACCACTGCGGGTGAGGTGGGATTGTGGTTGGTGCGTGCCACAGTGGTGCGTGCGGGGAGCAGGGCGGGAGGCTGGAGCGAGCTGCATTGCCCGGGTAGCGCCTCGCAATGTTTGTTGATTTCTTTCCTTCTCGAAAATATGCGATTCACACGACGCCAGCGACATCACAACTGTGCATTGACCGCGCGCAAGCAGTAATACAACACATCTTTTTGGGCATTCTTTTCTATCCTTTTCTCTCTACAGTAACCCTGCGCGCCTTCTTGGTTGTCGCATTTGCCAACCGCCATTTGTTCGCTAGGGTCCTTGTTTTGATAACGGCATTTGTCGACGGAAGCGTGCGGATGGACTCGACCCACGGTGAGCCAGCGTCCCCACCACAAAGCCGCACTTCTTTCTTAACTGCGCGCTCTGGATCATCTCGCCCACCAAGACCTCAGGGTGCTAATTATGAACGCAGATCCACTGGTCATGGCCAAGGCCAGAAAGCGGCCACGGTCGCGAGGCTCGACGGCGTCCATTCACAGTGCCACGACTCAACCGAATCTCGACCACAGCTTCCCAGAGGCTGCCGACGCTTACTCGGCACAATGGATGCCCCACGACCACGGCCACAGAGAGCTTGTTGGCGCACCTAACCAGATGACGACCGAAGACCTACTCCTCGCCTCCCAGCTGCAAGCCAGCCGCGACTTCTCCCTGGACGGCCCCTTGAATGCTTCAATGCAGAGTGTCGCGTTCAACCACCACCCGAGCCACAGTATCAGTCGCCACTCGATGTCAGCCGATTCCTTTGCTGGGAATACCAGCTTCGCCGACGACAGCCAGATGATGGACCGAGACGCGAACGATGACAATGACTCCTTTGTTGGAGTTCCTGGACATTCGAAGCCGGGATCTCGATCCAGCGCGAACAATGAAATGGAGATGCGACAGCTTTTTACCGCCAACAAGCACCGCCATCTCCAGGATGTTGCCGAGGAACTTCACGGTAACGAACGCGGGCCCAACTCAGAGCGGACTCGACAGGTCTTTGCAATGCTCTGGTACATATCCCCGATCTAGATTTTTCAACATATTGCTAAGAAATACTAATTTCTCTTGCAGGATCAACCAGGTGTGCACCAAGGGCAAAGGATCAGTACCCCGTGGACGAGTATACGCCAATTACGCATCTCGTTGCGCAACTGAAAGAATCACTGTCTTGAACCCAGCAAGCTTCGGGAAACTCGTCCGAGTGCTCTTCCCTGGTCTCAAGACTAGACGTCTCGGTGTTCGTGGGGAGTCGAAATACCATTATGTCAACTTTTCCTTGATGGAAGAACAGCCGGAAACGCGGGAGCCCGCAACGCATCCCACCATGCCCCTGGGGGAAAATACTTCGTATTCACAAAATTTCAAGTAAGTCACTACGCCGCCTGAAAGTATCCGGGCTTTCTAACGCGCACAGCACACTTCCTGTTAGCTCTTCCACGGCACGGCCTGAACGAGCAGTGTTTCCGACTCCAGATGTCGGCCAACAGCCGGCAGCGCCTGTGAAGCGATCTCACGAATTCCGCCACAGCCTTTACAATCAGCCTCAAGTATCGAGTATCGAACAGCTGAATAACACGATGAGCAAGACAGCACAACTTCTCTGCTTCTCCACAGAAGCGAACGAGCCGTTCCAGCAGTCGGATTCCTTTTTTCTCCCAAATATCGAGCCTTTCCTCCCTAACGGTACAGACCCCGACGCTGCGAAATCCCTGGCAGCGCTTTACCGCTCCCACTGCACATCTTTGGTGGAGTGTATCCGATTCTGCAAGGAGAAGACTTTCTTCCATCTCTTCACCTCATTTCAGGGGACCCTCACGATGCCTGTTCAAAAACTGTTCACGAACCCCGCTGTCTCGCCGTGGATTGAAGAGTGCGACTTTATGTTGTATCAGCGGATGATGCGCATCGTGTCCAGCCTCACGTTGCAAGTTGTACCTAAGCCTGTTCTAGATACACTCCGCAGCATGTCAGAGAAGCTGGTCCCTCACATCCGGGAGTCATTCCGAGGACTCCCCCATCACGTAATACAGGCAAAGGAAGCACCCGCGACGATATTCGCGGGGCTACTTGACAGGGCGCTTCGCGTCAACCTCACAGCACACGCAGCGGCAAATATGCTGTCTAACCCGGCCAACCGCGATCTGATGTACATGGAATGGATCTCGATGATCAATGTACGGAAGATTGCGGAAACTGCCCCATCCAGAGGCATGGATGATGTTGTCAACCTACTGTTGAATGAGATGCGCGACCTTTTGGATCCTGTCAATATACCCTGGGAGATCGAGTGCCTGACGCTGCATGGCGATATTGCTATGCGCAATGGACGGCAACCGCGAGAGGAGGTACATGAAGAGGCAAATGCATCCAACGTCCTGGACCGCTGGGTCGGTTTCTTGCGGTCCCTTGCGAGCCACTTCCCCTACGCCTCACACACGGATATTGTTTGGTGTGTTCAGCGTCTTGGTACCGCGGTCATGAGAGACCTGACCATAGCGCAAGGAAAGAGCTTCGGCTCATGGTGGGTTACAAAATGTTGGATCGACGAGATGATACAATTTTTGGCGGAGCAAGGTGGTTTCATGAAACAAAAATCCTCGCAGGATGCACTATTGGTTCCCAAACACCAGTCCGCAAAAAACGAAGTCAGCAACCCGGGATCCCGCTACAGCAGTGCCAGCGACGACTTCCACATGTCGCGCATGTCAGAGTCACAACCGGACCGGGCGTTGTTCCCTTCAGTGCCGCCTGCAGGTAACCAGCAAAACCACGACGACAGCGGGATCGGGATCAGGACACCAGATGAAGACCTCCCTGGGGAGAAATTTAGTTACACACCGTCACACACCCAAGACCTGTTTGAGGGCACAGAACTCGCTGATATCTGAGTGGGCTACATTACGGCACTGGCTGGGAAGCCCGGTCTGCAGGTGTTTCTATAGATGTTTTATTACAAGCGGAGTTTGGTGTAGTATACCAAACCTGGCTCTTCATGTCAATGATGGGATGACGGGACGATGACACGACCGTGGCACTGGGAATTTGGTTTTGGCTTCGGGCTTGGGTCTTACAGGTGTTCTATATCAAGGCGGGCGCTCAATGGGAGCCTGAGACCTTTGGGGATAGGACTCAGCCGGGTGGCTTTTTGGCTGGTTGTCCAATCGTAAGGATCATGTCTTTTTTGAGGAACTTAATAATTGTGTCGCGGAGTTGTTGCGCTTGTTACCGTTTCCAGTAAATGTATACTCTGTGTCACTGCTAAAGTGTCGAGGTCCAATGAGGATGCGGTGGCCGGACTGAAGTACCCGGTCAGTAGACAATGTTGCACTTGAATCTCACAGACCCTGTGTTTCGCTGAATGCCCAACTTGAATACGGTACAGTGTCCAGTCGGATATACCCGCTCACCAGTAACGCTGGCCAATTGGTGGTTTCGGAAGATCATTGCATTGTGAACTAGGCAGAGTCGGGCAATGCATGCTGTGAACTCAGATTGTTGGCCCAGCCAGCCGCGGCTGAAGCCCCGAAAGGCGCAGGGGCAGTCACGACGGACTCTCACGTGCAACTTGGAAACCGCCAACCTCAGACCTTGAGTCCCAAACATCCCTGGCCAGCTTCGGATTTCCCATCTTTCTCGAAATACCGGCAAAGACTCAACAGAGCCAACAAGAACACAAGATGGTCGTTGCAAAGGAGGATACCTTCGAAGTTGAGGGCAAACGCCTGTACACAAAGGCCTGGCTGGTAAGTTTCAAATATGTTTCTACAACCCAGAAAAGCTGAGATGGAAATCGCATACACAGCCTGATGGCCCGCCCAAGGCAAAGCTGCTCTTTGTTCACGGCTTTAGCGACCATGTCAATCGTTATAATCGCATGATGACGTCGCTTGCGCAGCGGGGCATCGCCGTCTATGGCTTCGACCAACGCGGCTGGGGCCGCAGCGTCAGCGGAAAGCACGAGAACGGGCTCACAGGGCCGACGCAGCGAGTGGTTGCAGACATTGCCGCCTTCATCAAATCGCACCTCCCGGCGTCGTCTGATCTGCCCGTGTTCGTCCTCGGCCACTCGATGGGTGGCCAGCAGGTGCTGACACTGGCGTCGACCCCGGCCTACCACGACGAAGTGGTGCGCCACGTGCGCGGCTGGCTGCTCGAGAGCCCGCTCATCGGCGTCTCGCCTGAAAACACGCCGAGTATAATCAAGGTGTTGGCCGGTCGCCTGCTGGGCCGTATGCTGCCACGCCACCAGATGCTCGTTGAGCTGCGGCCCGCCGAGCTTTCGCGTGACCCGGCTATTGTCAAGGATTTGGCCGAAGACAAGCTGATGCATAACACTGGCACGCTCGAGGGTCTCTCCGGCATGCTGGACCGAATCGAATCTCTGTCAAGGGGCACCGTCCGGCCAACTGGCGATGCGCTGCGCAGCCTGTGGATAGGCCACGGTACCAAGGACATGGTGACCAGCTACGATGCGAGCAAGCGCTTCTTCGACCAGTTTGCTGGCGCCGTGCCCGACAAAGAGTTCAAGACGTATGAGGGCTGGTATCACCAGCTGCATGCAGACGGACCCTGCAGCGATGAGTTCTACAACGATATGGCGGACTGGATCCTCGCCCGGTGCGGCGAGCTAGGGAAGACCGCAGATTCGAAGTTGTAAAAGCATGGGGTAGGTTTACTGAGGTTTTTGGCATGGCGTTCATTGTGGTTCTCGCAGCTATGTTGTTGAGCAATTCTCATATACGTAATATCTCACATTTAGAGTAGATGCTGAATATCGGCCAGGTAGTGTCACAAATTGCTCCTTGTGCCCCCCCTACCCCACCAGGACCTCGCAGCAACGCGTGGCGCATGCAGGAAAAGCCCCGATGTGCAGACAGCTGGTGTGCCGCGAAATTTTGAAGCCAATTAAGTTATCTTAGGTCCTTTGCCCAAGCGTTGCTCCGTTTCTCGGTAGGTAGAGTAATGTGCATGAAGTCTGCGGTCAGTGGTCACGAATAGTCAGTCAGCTCGCGGTCCGATGCTTCTCAAACGCCAAGCTCGGTAAGGTCATCGTGAGCATGGGTAAGGTGGTAACGAGAACGGACAAAACGACAACAAGACGCGTTGTTTCCCTTTAATACGGCTAACTCTGGGGAGGCCAACTTTGCCATTACCATTACAGTAGTATTCCGTACTAGCTTGCTCTCAATGGCGGAGGCACCAATCGAATGGCACTCGGCATCCCCTCTCCTACCCCTCAGATGGTCTTAGCGCGGGGGTCGATGAACGCTCGGCGAGCGAATTTCCCAGGGGTGCAGAATTCGGGCCTTGGGGTGTATCGGCCGTTCGCCGAGACATAAGTAACGTCGAACTGTGCGCACCTGTGCGCGACGATCCATCATACGTATCTTGCCAGTCCCCCTCCCTGATCTACTAAGCCAAGAGAAGTCTTTTTTATCCTCCTGGTCCTGAGAAACACCTTCCGTGGTTGCAGGCTTCTACACTTTGCCGTCCCTGTTTTCTGTCAAAGGATCGCGGGCTTGTTTATCCTGGGGAAACGCTGCCGGTTGCCAGACCTCGTTTCGATTCGCGACACACTGTAGTCCAGTTCGTACGAACTAAGCAGAACTGGCTCGCCCTCTTACAATGGACCAGCCCGACCTTTCAAACAGCATTTCGCTGCATCCGCATCCCTTCAGAACCCAAGCCGAATCAGCAAGCGCTCGACCCTCTTTCCAACTTCCACTGCTCGTAGAGCAGGCGCAGTCTTCAGCGGCGTCCGCTGCGAACCTCGCCCTGTCGGGCTCCGAGAGCAAGGGAAAAAAGGAGGCCAGTAGTACTGGCGTCCAGCCGAATTACGGCGCAGCCTTTGCGCGGCACGCGGCCGCGGCGGCGGCGGTTGTGACCGATGCTGAGGTAGAGAGCCAGATGACGGGCCGGTTGCCCCTGCACGGGAACGACCCCTACGGTCTTGCGCAGAAGTATAAATCGGCGGCCGAGCTGGAGGCGATCAAGGCGAACACGTCCCGGAAACGCGATGTCCTACCCGGCAGCGACAGCGGGCCCTCTTTCGAGACGACGGCGACGGCGACAGCAACGGCGATGGGTATCAGTCGCAGCAGCAAATTGGCGAAATACATGCGGCCATTCGGGCGCAAGGTTACCCAGGCCCGGCGCGTCCACGGCTTCTACGAGGCGCAGAACGAGACCATCGAGCGGCTGCTAAAGTCCGTTGAAGAGCATCGCGCTGAAGCGCGCCAGGAGCAAGGCGAGGACCACCTCAAGTTCCAGATCGCCGTTTGGGGATCGCTTGTCGCCAATATCCTCTTGACGGTTCTGCAGCTGTACGCAGCCATTTCGTCAGGTTCGCTCTCGCTATTCACCACCATGGCCGACGCTGTATTCGACCCCATGAGCAACGTGACGCTCATTCTGACCAACCGCGCCGTCAAGCGTGTTGACCCGCGTCGGTTTCCCTCAGGAAAAGCCCGCTTGGAGACAGTCGGCAACATCACCTTCTGCTTCATCATGATAGCTGTCTCGCTCATCCTGATTGCATTCGGTTCCAAGGATCTGGCGGAGCAGCACACAGAGCTCAAGCCGTTCCACCTTCCCTCCGTCATCGCCGTGTGCGTTGCCTTTGGTACCAAATTTTCCCTGTTTCTGTATACATGGTCGATTCGCAACAAGTATTCTCAGGTACGCATCCTGTGGCAGGATCACCGCAACGATCTGATCATCAACGGCTTTGGTATTCTCACCTCGGTTGGTGGCGCTAAACTCATGTGGTGGCTTGATCCGGCAGGCGCCATTGTGCTGAGCGTCGTGATTTCGGTCATCTGGCTGCGGACTGCTTTCACCGAGTTCCTTCTGTTAGTTGGTGTGACGGCCAGCGTCGAGATCCAGCAGCTCATAACATACGTCTGTGTGACACATTCACCCCTTGTTCGCCAAATCGACACGGTTCGGGCCTACCACTCTGGGCCTCGTTTGATTGCCGAGGTGGACATTGTTATGGATCCAGATGCGACTCTTCAAGAGACGCATGACGTGGCCGAGGAATTGCAGATGAAGTTGGAGAGCCTCCCGGATGTGGAGCGCGCTTATGTCCACGTGGACTACGAGACGACACACAAGCCGGAACATTTCTACAAAAAGGATATATAAAGTTTTTCAGCGCTCGCATACCTAGAAACGTGTGGTTTGTCATTATTTCTGCTTGGGCACCATAATGGCGAGGTTTACACTGCCATGTTACCGCCAGTGAGGGCCATGATCGCGAGATATCCCCGATGTTTAGCTACGGCATCAGCATGTGGCTTTCATAATTCATAGTTTATTTATCTGAACATTTCAGCTCTCTCTCAGCCCGAAGCCTTCACGTGTATCATCTATCTGCTTTGCGGTTCAAAGATGCTGCACTCCTCACAAACCTTCATCCCGCTCCAACCTACCAGATCCGATTCCATGATGGCTTTGCAGATATCAAAATAGAGCCCCCTCGTTTCTGATGACGACGGCATCGCCGACAATCTCGATGAGCTGGAGCCCGTACATGCCAGGCTCGGACCATCAGTCCGCCATGCAGCTGTCGTGTCTGTGGCGGCAAGGGGAAGCCCTGTATATTTTCACATATCGGCATGTGTTCATGGACATATCTAAGCCAGATACTGCACTGACACGACGGGAAAGGGGTGGGGGCAAGAGACGGCGGACCTACATGCCCCGCACTGGCAGGATCGAGCAAATGTGATGCTTTTGATGTGCTGGATTGTTGATCGACGCAACGACCGGAGGAAGAAGAACATGGGATGGTACGAAACGCCGGAATACGGGTGGTACGGGTTGTTGTGTTGGTTGTACCGGGTGAGGATGATGCGATCTGCGGACGTTGCTTAATAAGGGGAGAGGCAGAAAGGGGGCGTGCTTCTTACGGCCGATGAGAAAGGAATTCTTGGAATAGAGGATCATGGTTCCTTCAGCGTTGATCTGCCGGCAGGTTCGGAGAAGCTGGACGGTGAGTCTGTCGAAAGACTTGACTTCACGGTTGTGGCGTGATGGTGGATCCTTTTCAGGGAGGCGGACTTGTTGCCTGCGATGGGATATGAGGATGCGTTGTGGCCAGAGGAATAGGAGTTCATATATTTGGAGACGGAGTTCCACGGGCAGCATGAGGAACAGACATGGTACTTTGGGCGGATTGGCCTGCGAGGCAATTAGCTACCTACGGAGGATTACTTGGCTGCCGGGCGGGAGGTGGACGACGGGGAACGGGGGGCTGTACCGTTGCAGAGCTCCCGGACCGGCGGCTCGTCGGTTTTGCTCGGTTCCCCAGTTCCGGTCCGGGGTGGAAGTGCCTGAGTTCCATCGGGTGCCTTTGGCGGCGAGTTTACTTGGACGTGGATCTCTGACGTCGCTGTTGAGGTCTTATGGAGACTATTTCTGCCGTTTTACGGTTTAGATTGATGGTTATGGTTGCAACTCAAGGCAGAAGCCGAAATATCACGCCGGTTGGATCCAACCAACTAACATAGAGAAGTTTTTGTTCTTCGATGATACACTTTTCCACTTGAGGTTTCTCTCAAGTCTGTCAGTCAGCGGGTGGGATGAAGGGCGGTTGGGGGTTGCGGGGTAAGTCAATAAGACGATAACAGCTGGAAGGAGTGGCGTGCAGGCGACATCACTGAGCACCAAGAATCTCCGTGCCCACCTTTTCGAATGAGAATGCTGTCTTTTCGCAAAGACCGTACAATCAGACGATACTTTCCCAGACATCGCCGCGTCGTGGACAACATCACGCATATACATGTTCTCATTATATTGCCCGCAGCGACAGAACTGCGAGCTGGCTGCAAGCCATGTTTCTCAAATGAAACATCGAAACGGTTGTGGACGTTCAATGGGCTTAGCGAGATGCCCAGCACTCAGAGCCGCTGCGCGTTATTAGATATCCACCCAGCCACTATTTATGAAGAAAACCATTGAGATACTTTGCCACCAACTGAGGTGGGTACGAGAAGAGATTGCCGGCATACCTAGATACTCATGTTCCGATCCGCGTCCGTCAAGACAACAAGGCAGCTACAAAATAAACAGCTCGTGCTGGCTTACGCACATCGCCTGTTGCGGCTATTCATCTTCATGTATGAGCGTTGATTACTGCATGCGCGGGCCTGCAGACTCCTGCAATCTTGTGGAGAGAATTCGTCCCCCTGCTTGATAAACAACGGCTCTGGACTGGGGTGTCCTGCATGTCTTCCCAGTTCCGGCTCTTCCTCGATGTGCTCCAGCTTGTTACTAGAACTAGCGGCCCCTCGCAAGCACCCTAGTGGCTTCGCGACTCGGTCGTTCTTGCCCGCTCCCCGATCCCCAAATCGTCCCGCCGTCATTTTTCGGGGAACTCCAACTTGAAGTTTCCCCTCCGCCCTCACAAACAACGCCACCCAGCTGCCTCTCTTCAAGCATAACCCTCCCGGTTTGAGGTCGCTAACGAGGAGCCCTGAAATGGCCGTGCAAGGGGGGGAGGATGTCTATGCCAGTGTAAGTACTGGTTTCTCATGTCTCCAACCGGGTTGATGGTGATGCTGCTGGCTGTCGCGCCCGCGTCTGTGGTCTCTGCGCTCCGCGAGCCCGCGAGCCCGTGGCACGGAAGCTCCCAAACCCCGCAGCACCGCCGCCAGACGGATGTCGAAGCTAACCTGCGTGTCGCAATAGCTTCTTCTGACCGATTCGTATTTGCCTGGTGAGTTTTGAGCGCCAATTGCAGCTTTTGGGCGTGTTGTTAATCTTCCGCACAGGCGCACTCGTGCTCGCCCACTCGTTGCGTGATGCAGGCACCAAGAAGAAGCTCGCCATCCTCGTCACGCTCGACTCGGTCTCGGCCGAAGTTGTGACACAGCTCAAGGCAAGCTCCAGGGGCCCCTTTCTTGCTCGCGAGGCATTGGGCTGACCATTGCCCAGGCTGTCTATGACTATGTGATTCCCGTCGGGCGCATCCGAAACGAGCGACCGGCCAACTTGTATTTGATGAACCGGCCGGATCTGCACTCAGCGTTCACCAAAATCAATCTTTGGAAACAGATGCAGTTCCGCAAGATCATCTACTTGGACGCTGACGTGGTCGCATATAGAGCTCCCGATGAGCTCTTCGATCTCCCTCATGCCTTCTCTGCCGCCCCTGACATCGGCTGGCCCGACCTCTTCAACACAGGTGTCATGGTCTTGACACCAAATATGGGCGACTATTACGCCATGATGGCCATGGCTGATCGTGGGATATCGTTTGACGGTGCCGACCAGGGGCTATTGAACATGCACTTCAAGAACACATACAACCGACTGAGCTTCACTTATAACGTCACCCCCTCCGCTCATTACCAATATGTTCCCGCATACAAGCACTTTCAGTCAAGCATCAACCTGGTCCATTTCATCGGATCGGAAAAACCGTGGCTGCAAGGCCGCGATAAAAGCAAAGGAGATACTCCCTTTGACGAAATAGCCGGAAGGTGGTGGTCTGTCTACGACCACCACTACCGGGTACATGTTCGTCTCACCTATTTATATCTGTATAGGCATAAGACTCAAAACACTAACCTTGACGTCGTAGACCTCGCCGCCCCAGACGGAACAAACTACTGCTGTCATCGTCCCGGCCCCTGAGCTGATCCAGTATTTTGTGAAAGGAGAATACCAACCACGAGTCCAATACCTCGTCCCGGTTGGTAACTTAGTCAGGAGCGAATCTAAACCCTCCCACGGTCAGCATCATCAACCCCTATCAGCACCGCTGCGTATCGAACACCAGTCCCAATACCGCGACCAACCCCGACATCATTTTGCGCAGCCTGAGCACCAGCATGATCCTCGCCCTGATTTTCAATCCTCCCCTGACCATCCCCAACACCACCAAGATCAGCACCATGAACACCATCCTCACCACCATGACCATCATCATGTTCAACCTCATGATCAGCATCATGATCAGCATCATGTCGAGCATGGGCCACATCATCACCATGAGCAGCCTCAGCCTGGAAGTTTTAGCCAGCAACCTGAGCACCCGCCACCCCTCCCCAGCGTGTCTTTTTCGTCTCAAGAAGGGACACACACTGAGGCTCGAGCAGGCCAGGCACCGGAACACCAGCAACGGGCCCCCCAACCAGCTCCACCCCAACCGGAGTCAAATCCTGAACCATACCAACCCCCACAAGTCCAAAGTTGGGATGCTCAAAGGTTCGTGGTCATTCAGATCATTGCTAGGGTTTCACCAAAGCTAACCTCAACACCAGACAACCTCCTCCAGCAGACTCTAAACCGGAAGCTTTTAACTTCCCCCAGACGCACTACGAGATGTCGTCTGATCCTACGCCGTTTGTTCCTCCCGACCGATACCCGAGCCCTCCCAAGGGCATGTGGTATGAGGTTCCTTCGGCACCTCCCGCGCCGCCGCGCGAGAAGCCTAGGGCAATCTTCCCATGGGAATCTCACCAGCCACGAGCCTCTCGAGTATTTCCCCAACCGGAGGAGCCTCAATCGCCTGTGTCCGAGACTCCTGCGGCTTCGTTTGGTGAGCCCAACGACTCATCAGAGTCACAACCCCAGGCTGAGCCTTCTATGACAGGGTCGCCTACGGTGGAGCCGAAGAGCGAGCCCCAGACGCCGCCCACTCCAACCATTCGTACTGTGCCCTCGGACCCATGGTCTTCTTTTACGCGGACCAATGCCTGGGATGACGTACCTGAAATTAACCGGTACGTCGATGCCATCCAGAAGCATCGCCGGACAAGAAGCCAGGGGCTGGGGAGAACACCCCCCGGGCTAGGCCTGAAAGAGTCCAGCTGGGAACGAAAAGGCTCGAGGGTGACCGATTTCCCTAGCGAAGACGATCGCCCGAGTTTGCCTGTCACTCCTGCGCCTATCCGGAGACCGAGGTTCTGGGGCGGTGGTGGCCCCGGAATCGGCCTGGAAGACGTGGAAGATGACGAACGACTGCCGGCCGCGGAGGGCGTTCCCGCGCAGTCGGACTGGGTATGTGCGCATGGATATCGTTGGAGCCCAGCGGACTGTCTTTGCGACCTGACTAACGTCCTTCGCTATCATAAGGATCCCATTGCTCAGCTTCAGAAGCTCGCTAAGCAGCAATCGGATTTGTTGCTCCAGAGGCTTGGCGGAAGCGGCACTCTAGGTGGGGATGTCATCGGGACAGAAGGCAGGGAAATCCCTTCTCGCCCACTGCCGTTTGGTTCTGAAGATATCACATCCCCCACCTACGTCAAATATTCGCCTCCTGAAGTGGTGAGCCCGAGACCGGTGAAACCAGATAGCGGGACAAGCCCCGTACAGAGCATTCTGGACGCCGCGCTTGAAATAACTCCAAAGCTGGAGACGGGGACATCGTCGGGTCTGTTCGAGCGCCCAAGCTACCAAGGGCCGGGGGCGGCCTTCGAAAAGGGAGAAGATTACCCAACGTGGGAAACGCCAATGCCTCCAACCGAAGAAGAGCGGGATATCCTTGAGACCTGACTAGGCGCGACGAGTAATACGTTCTAATGTCTAATGTGATGTTACAGCTAGCGCTCGGCATGCTTTGTTGACACCCAAGTTTAATGTGTACGATTACAGCCAGAAGCAATGTTGCTAGGCGTGATGGAAGTTGTTATTTGGACTGGTATTGGGACGACAGCGGACGTGGCGATGACCAAAACTCTGAATAGGCAATTTTGCTCATTCTCATGCTTTGCTTTGTGTCCGCGAGCCAGATGCATTGATGGCGAACGGATCGAGCAGGCTTCCGTGGGTGGATGTACATGCTCCTATTCATCCATTTGTCTTTCTACCCATTTTCTTTGTATCTGCATGTATTTTCTTACGCATTTTACTTTCGCTATCGGTTTACGCCGCATTTGAACCGTTTCTCTTTTTAATCCCTCTGCCGTTGGTCGAAATGAAGAGCTTGGGGGAAATAAAACGGCGAAGTATTCCCCTTGCCAGTTTGTTATGTTACAGTTATTTGGTATGGATAGCTGGGAAGAAAGATTGGTTTCGTGTCCCCCGAAATGACGTCTACGGTTTATCCAGCAAATAAAATATCAGGTATCAGCAAATACTTGAATCTATCAAGCTCCCCCATATGAATTTTCCGTCTTACTGAGGTTGTTCATCACTGAGTAAGGGTTTTGAACTATACCATAAACATTATATTGTTGCAAGCACTGGTGGCCCAAAGCCGTGCTCCCAGACCGAAGGTAGCATATCTTTGCAGCGATACAATCCTTGCTGGTACATTTCTCTGTCTTGTTCGAAGACTTGCCCTGATATGTGTTGAATAAATCCACGAGTGTGTTATTGCGCTCCATGCCCTCGGTCACGCGATGCCAGAATGATGCGTTGAAGGGAGCCTCGTTAGGCCAGCGGGCCGCGTCGGCATAGGCGTCACGGGTCGAGTGCTCGAACTTGAAAACGGGGCCGGTGCCGTTGAGCCTATCGAATGTATTGAATTCTGCGTAAAGGTGTATGCCTCGAACACTTCCCAGGAACCCGTATCAACTTCGTACATCCGCCAACCGGCTGTGGTAGATGTTAGCGAATATTCGTTGTTGTGGTCAGGGGTATTCATGGCCGCCGGAACAACATCAATGGATAGAATGGGAAGATAACCACTCGGATGGGGGTTCTTACAGTTGAGTTTTTCGTGCGGAGAGACTGAAGGAAAGATCCAGCCACTGGCGATAGCATTTGACGTTGTCTGATTTGTGCCATTGATTTTGTAGTAGATGATGTTTTAGTCTACAAGATACGGTTAGCCCCTTGCCCGGGCGATAGCCACAGTATGATACTTACCTTCGTGTGTATGACCGTAGAATAAATTGGCGATCACATGGGGAGAGTAGCGTTCTATGATCTGGTAGAGCAAATCGCTGCCTCCAGGCATGGTGTTCCAACCTTCCCAACCGCTTTGGACATGGCCCATGATCCAGGCACGTTGCCCGGCATCTTCAGCCTTCTGGAGCTCCTCGATGAGGAAAGAGAACATACCGGAAAAGTCGGGGTCTTCGGTACGGATGAAGGCAAAGGGGTTGCTCTTGAAGGAGAGGTCTAGCGGGAAACGTTAGTTACGTACACTCCTTCGCTATGAATAAAGGGGTAAAGGCTGGTGATTTGACATACTGGTGTTCAGTGTGATAACACGCAGCCCGAGAGGATGGACAACAGAGTAGGCAGCATAATGCGCCGAGGCCTGGGCCTGCGTCTTGTCATCTATCTATCCGTAGTGTTCCCAGAGCTTCGAGACGTGGTGGTAGTTCTATGAAAACTGCTGGCCTAGTGTGCTATTCTTGTCGATAGCGTGTGCCACGTCGTGGTTATCGGGGTTTGTGTTATGGTTTCTCAAGGCGGCATAGACGGGGCTGCTAATGTAAGTCTTGAACATCTGCTATACTACAGCTTCTACGGCCTCGACATAACCCTGCGATTTCTGGTTTTCGGAATCATGGGCTATCAAGTCGCCCATGTACAAGGTCAGCGCTGGAGGATCCTCAAGTGTCACTCCTGCGAGGGGGCCGATGGACTGGAGGGCTGCCAACGCGAGGAAGGAAGGTGAATCACACTTGTAGGGCCAAAGAAGGGGCGGGGGCCTTGACCTTGGCCTGGTTGGCCGCGGCGGGAAAACAACAGCACAGCCGGCTGTCATTATCGCAGTCTGATTCTGACCCCGCGCTATATCTGGTGTCAAGATGAAGATCCGACAGGTGCAACACCTTGGCCCTCTTGCCGCTTCTGAGGGGCATCTTTGGGTGTTGAGGGGGGGGCGGCGCCGGAGTTGGTGGCAATGTAGGAGTCACACTTCTTGCCGAGCAGGTTCAAGCCCTTGCTCTTCGCAAGGTTGCAGAGTTTCACCAACATCTCTGGAACGGTGCTTGGTGCTTTCTTGGCAAGTTTCTGGACGGGAAAGAGCGCGTTGATACACTTGGAGCATTTTTCTTCCTTGGTGGCATTTCCATCGCCGAGAATCTGGGAGAAAGCATCTCTGGTACGGGAGAGAAGATCCTCTATCTCGCTCTTACTGGAAGAGACGAGTGAGTCGCTGGTTCATACCTTTGGTACTACATGTGAAGAAGGCGCGATCCTGATGCTGGACCAGACAAAAATACTAACCATAGTAGCTGGAAAACACAGAGGTGGGAAATGCGGTTGGCGCTGTAAACGCATCCAAACCAGGGAGATTCAGATGCACCGCGCTCACAGCTATAATCATGACGAGAAAGAACGAGTGTGAGGACCGCATTGTTTGGTATTGGCCGCCTAAGCAGGTCTCCCCGAGGCTCAAAAGGAGGAAGGTTGCCCAGGTCAATCTCGATGTGACAGGGGCCATATTATATCAGGAACATGGAACTGGATCTAGGTTTCGCTCCTATGAAGTCGGTTACGGAAAGCGCCCGATGGCTTAGCCGTCAATGGAGTTGTTGAGCATGTGCCATCTGCTTCCTTCACCGTGACTTGAGATATCGATAAATGGGATGGCAATCCGCAGCCGTTATGCAGACCAGCAAGATATCCATATCTCCCCAAATTGGAAGGGAGGCCATCCCAAGACCACAACCTCGCAAGCAATGGAGAGCCCACTCAGCGTTCTTCCCCCACATTTCTTCCTTTTTGACCGCGGCTCGGAAACAAACACTCAACAAGACTCAAAATCCCACTTCTCGGCATTTTATCACTTATCTTTTACGCAAAGCAGCAGCGGCTTCGGCAACAATATTCTTAAACTTTCGACTTGACCGCGGCACTTTCGGGTACGTTACCGATCTGAGCGCACTGATGATCTTATCTCCACGTGCTGGGTTCGGGGAGTTTGCGTGGCAAGTGCCTGTAGCCTGACCCGCCTAGCCCCACATCGGAGAGACGGTTCGCGGCTGACAAAGGTCGGCTACAAAAGGCAAGCGCAGCCTTATGTATTCACAGCACTCAGAAGCCCGCAACCGCAGCGACCCAGCGACGGAGAGAGCAGGATCATTGTGTCGGCTTGACCGCAAACCATAGAACTGTATGGACCCAATTGCTCACAGCTTGTTCATTAGTGCCGCACCGTACAAGCGTCAATGACCAAGGCCTCAGCCAATTCGGGCGCGAGAACCAACTCGCTCCGCAAGCCAAAGAAGCGAACCCACCCTATCGGCGAGGACCAGGACAGCGCGGATACCCTATATACAGTCCGCGACATCATCGCTGAGAGGAGATCTAAAAACGGGAAACTGGAATACAAGATAGACTGGGAGAACGACCCCGTAACTGGTAAAAGTTACAGTCCGTCGTGGGTAGGTACAATTCAAGACAAACAGCGACAAGGGCACCTTCTCCAACAAAAACATCTGTCAACCTGAAGGCTAACCACACAACACACCCCCGTGTATAGGAGCCTGCTGAAAACGTCACAAAAACAGCTGTGGACGAATGGAAGTTCCGCAAAGAACGTCGAAAGCAGAATCGCCAAAAGAGCATTGAAAGCGACAGCCAGCCGGTCCAGGACCCAAACTGGAGGGCAAAGCGACGAAGGGCTTTATCTTCGCCCCCTGAAAAGGGAAGACCGACAAAACGGGCAAGGACATCGCTTCAGCCGGAAGTTCCATCCACCGCAAGCGACAGCGACCACACGTGGAGCTTCGTGGAGACTATACCGCGACACAGCGAGGTCGTCCTCGAGCTCCCAAACCGCGTGGACTTTGATCGATCCGAATACGCTGTCGTGCCCCCCAGCCAGGACAGCCAGCCGAGCCAGGACAGCCAAGTCAGTCAGCTGCTGCAAGCCAGTGGCGACCGGGCACGACCGAACAGCCGGACTGTCATACCAGACTCACAAGGGTTGACGGATTCATACTCGTCATTTCCTACAGCAGAGGAAGCCGAGTTGGATATTCAGGACGAGTCAGTCATCCAGGAGGGAATCGAGTTATCTATCAAGGACGTCGAACAGCCAGAAATCGAGAAGGTCGCTGGGAATTGTGCTGCACAGTCTGTACAGCCAACTCAGACTTCTCTTGCAAGCTCACAGGTGCCCGAGCAAGCTGGGCCCGCTGTTGGACTTTCGCAGAACTTGACTGACCTTGATTCTTCGGAGCGTTTAAGCCAATCTGGCCTAGAGATACCATCACATCAACCCGACCTTTCACGCCAGGAGCTTCATCACTCGAGCGTCCTAAACGAGTTGGAGATAATCAGTTCGGGAGAGGTTGCCTCAAGCCCTGGGTTCCTAACACAGCCGGAGCTCGATTTGCCACCATTGGAACTGACCTCTCCGCCACGAAACCCGGACAGCACCGCCTCAACACAGAGTGATCGCAACCATAGCTTAGTCATATCTGCGAGAAGCTCCCAAGCCCCTACTTCTGGGCATTCACAGGCCGCCCAGATTGTCCCTGAACTTGGCAGTAGGCCAGACCCAATTGGTACTCAGAGCCAAGCCCATTCCAAGAGTTTGACTGAACTGGTTCCCGATACAGTCCAGAAGAGTGCTGGAAAGAACCTAGCCTCAAGGGAACAAACCCGTGAGTCACGCGGAGTGGTCGAGTGCGCCCTCATCTCTAACACGGATATCAGCTCTCCAAAATTTGCTAAACTAGGTGAGGTATCAAAGCGACCATCCGCCGAAACTCCGCCCTGTCGACCAGCCACTCCTGCCACCATGGGTGGTTCACCAGTTAACAGTACGCCGCGCTCCGCGGTTGATGAACTGAGGGCGGGCAAAGTGCGTTTCTTCGACCGCCAATTGTCCAACAGGTCTTCACCAAGTTCCCCTCCCGACTCTGTTCGTCCCCATTCGATGTCCATTGACCAAACCTCAGTCTCACCATCCACAGAGGAGCCCCATTCGCCAATGGGGCATGGCATAGGTTTGGGCTTATCGAGTGCCATATCTGCCCAAGAACTGATCATCTCACCATCCCGCCTCTCGGTACACGAGAGGCCAGACCTGGACTATGAGCAGGCCCCCGCTACTGTCGCCCCCTTAGACTTGATTGCATCTATTGATCATGGGCCTCTTCTTGACCACATTCTTCCAATGGAGGGCCACCATCTTTTGGCAGAGGATATGGGTAGGACCGGCCTTGGACAGTACCCTGAAGACGACCTCGAAGATGAGAAGAGGCAGAGGGAAATTATCATTACCTTGCCACTGGCGGCAAATAGCCGGGAGAGGTATCTTCGTCTGATAGCCGATGAAAAGGCGACGATGATTGAGTTCAGCGATATTTTCACGACTTCTCTGTCCGGTGTGCCAGACGCTGGTTTGGTGGCGAAAATGGACGCCGTCTTTGAGAAACTCTTGGACATTTGCGATATTCCACCATACGCCGAAGATCTCCCGAGCCTGAACCAGGAGGACATGGCACGACACGCCACCAACACCAACAGCAAATTCCTGTTCACCCATGAGCTTCTGACGGGACTTCAGGGTGAGAACATGCGTGTGTTGATCCTGTCAAGGCCCGGCCTTCCTTTTGACTATCTCGACGCACTTGTCTCAACGGGCAGTTGGCACTCGAGAGTGCTGGGGCGGGATGATGCGATGGACCAAGCCACAGACGACCTGATGGTGATCCTGGCGGGTGTTGACCAGGATTTGACGACCATCCGCCAGGGTGTTGACGTTGTGATTCTTTTTGACGATTCGGCGAGGTCCAGTGTTTTGCCACCAAGTCTAGCATACGAGGATATGGCACCCGTCATACTCTCCTTGGTTGCCACATACTGTGTTGATCACATCAACTCGCAGATCAACTCGCAGTTGAGTCGGAAGCTAGATCCGTTGGAGAGGAGGAACGCGCTGAATTCGGCAGTCGTCACGGCAAAAAACCATTTGAAAGCCTCTGACTTCAGAACCCTTGATGGGGACTACCCTGAGCCACACGTGGCTGCCGAGATTTTTGCCAGCTTCTTGAAACATCCAGAGGCGAGCGACCTAAAATGGGAGCCACAGTCACTCCCTGACGACATATTTGATCTGTGGGAAGTCTCGCAGCGCGAGCCTGACGGTGACATCCCACAGCAACTTGCGAGCCTTAATGAATCAATCAGTCGCAAGCGCCCATCGGTAAGTCTTCCACACCTCTTGATCTAAACTTGAGTGCTCACTAGCTATACTAGGATGACCCCGAAGAAGGGGCTTCGAAGCGTGTGCGGATACTAGACCTCCGTCCAGCACAGCGCAACACTTCGCTGGCAATGAGCGATCTGCTCAAGAGGACTCTTGCCAGCTTTTCACAAAAAGACGCCGCAACGGAGCTAGTGGAAGTCTCTGTCAAGCAACTTGAGTCGATGGCGGCCAAGATCGCGGATCTTGAAGACCGCCTCGCAACACAGAGCACTGGCGACAGGAAGTTGCGAGAGCATATGAAGAGCATGGAAAACCAGCTCCGGTCACACGAGCGCACCGAAAAACGTATATCAGCCAAGTATAAAGCGGCGCTTGGCGATCGGGGGACCTATGAGCATCAGCGCAAACTCGCGGAAGAGAAAGCCAACAAAGCTCAGAATCTACTGGATGCAACCAAGTCCGACTCCGATACTTTGCGAAAACAAGTGAAGGACTTGGAGTCTCAGCTCTCTGAGTCGAGAGCAGCCCTGGAAAGCTCAGCTAACCCTGATATTGCCGAGACAGCACGGTTGGAAAGAGAGTTACAAGAGGCACGGGCGAAAATCCAGACCGTGGAGAAGAAAGTTGCGAATGCGGAGAGAGACACGGATTATAGCCGCAAAGCATACCAGGATGCTTCCAACGCACACAGTCTTCTCAGCCAAGAGAACCAAGAGCTGAGGGAACGGATCGAGATCCTTGAGCGCAAGGCCCGTGACAACATCGTCAAGATCAACGAGATCAATGCACGAAACCAAGATAATGCCGAGCTTCGGCAGACCGACGAGCTACGCGCAGTCCTACGAGACCGAGAACGCGAGCTTAGCTTGGCCCGTGACGAGCTGCGTCATCTCAAAAACGGTCGTCGTGAGACTCGTCAAGCTAGTGTCCCACGTAGCCCGCGCACGACTGGTGTCATGAGTCCCCGGCCCACCCGCGGCGTCGGTGGAGGTAGCCGGGGTACTAGTCCTGCCCCGACACACGACGGGGCATCGGTGCCTGGAATGGCGTTTCTCAACCGGGGACATCTGAGGGACTAGATGCTAGAAAATGGCATGGCGAGTGACTTGGCAGGAAAGAGACGTAGTGACGAAAATGTGCGAAAAGAGCACAGATCACCATTCCAACTATCAGCCAAGTTACACCTCTAAGACACCAAGGCAGCAGGACATGAAGACATGATGGATAAGATAGCGTGGGGGCTGGATGGCGCTGTGGGGCTTGGCTTCCTTCTTTTTCGATGAGGAATTTGGTCCTTTGTGCCGGGAAACGTATAATGGACATTCGGCTTAACGGCAAGCGGTGCAGACACCTGATGTTTTGTCCTGAACCGCGTTCATCAGCAGCAACTTCTGTTGCTCGAGATATCCTGCACATACCTCTGCTTCTAGCGAAATAGACTCGTTACCATATAAACTGAGGTCTTTTAGCATTGCCTTTACATAGTAGACTTCGGTATTCGGAGAATGAGATGCCGTGCACAATCAGGGGCTCCATTTCGAAGACCGAGAGGCATAATGTCATGGGGACGCAAGCTGAGCTGGAGATGTGCAATCCCACATTTATAACGTTCCACAAAGAATTTATTCAACTCACTCCGTTGCAGTCGCCTAACTCAAAAACAGTCACCCTCCTATTGGCTACACCGTCAGTGACGTCTAGTAGTAAACATGTACAAGATTGGTGCGTCCCTTGTCCAAGGGGTAGCTTTAGGAATCCGCGATTGCCGATGCCCTCCCATTAGTCGTAACCACGATCAGAAGAGGCCCTAGACAGTCCGGCAAAGGACCATGACAGCTATCCTTCATACATGATGGAAAGAGCAGAGCAGTCTCGACAACCCCTTGCCCCCTTCACAGAGCCTTATATCTACTGCTGCTCTTCGGGATAGAGATCCTCCTTCAGCGCAATGCCGAGTTCCTCGCGCAAGGGCTTGAGCTCATCAAGGTATTGCTGGTACTGGCCCTTATTCTCAACCTTGGCCTTGACACCTATTTGTAGTGTTAGTTCATCCGGCGTTCAACCTCGACTGAGGAGCGTTCCCTACCCTCGAAAATGCGGACGGCAGTCGGGAAGTCGTTGACCCGTCTTGCGGCCTTGAGCGCAGCGGCGAGAACCGTAGGAGAGGGGACCAAGTCGTAGGCAAAGGCGTTGTTCAGGTTCCGCTATGATTTCCGGGTGGTCAGTTGCTGGATTCGCTGGTGGGTATGATGAGGATGCTGCGGGCCGGCTTACCTGGAGCTCGAAGACATCCTGGACACCATCAAACTCCTTCTCGTACCTGCCCGGACGCAAAGCCTGTTAGGAACTCAGAAGCTTCAATGTTTTCCTCAAGTATATTGAGGTATTACACGCCCTCCTCAGGTCGTGCCTGGTACGGGCATCGCCAAAGCTGAAACATAACGTCACAAGAGCTGGGAGCTTGGTTGGCAAGCTCTCATAGCTTCCTTCCCGCAATATCTCCAGCCGGCAAAAACCCAAAAGACATCCCCTGTATCTTCAACGCGAGGAACCGGCTCATTCCCTCCTTGTCTTCCGTACCGTTCTCGACCCGGTAGACCAAAAAAACTCACCGGGCAGAAAATTCCTCGAAGGTCTCCTCCTGGTGCTCGGAGCGCATGCGGCTCGAGGTGCTGAAGCTGTTGCTGCTAGCAAGAGCCAGGACGCTGGGGGCAACGAGGCCGGCGCGGGCGGCCAACGGTTGGGGACGGGCAGCGGCGACGAGGTTGGCGCGGAAGAAGGAGCTGGAGGGGCCGCGAGCGACGCGGAGCAGAGAGGCGGCCATCTCGGATTACGAAGTGGGAAAACTGGAAAAGCAAACGGAAGACGACGGCGAGACCGGGAGGGTGTCAATTGGCCCGCTCGGTGGGTTCAATTGATTGATGTCGATGGGCGTTGGTGAGGTCGTGACGTTGCTAGTTAATCCTTGACTGAGGTGAGGAAGTGACGGATATTGGCATCGAATGATCGCTCGGCAACTCGCTGTGTTTTTTTTCCGTTTAGTTGACTAGCTGCAGTGAGCTCTCCGTCGGATCTGGCCAATTAGAGTCCGTCTATTTTCCATCTCGCCCCGCCTTTCGTGCGGCTGGCCACAATCGTGGCTGGAGACGTGGCTGAATGACCATTCTCAGACCTCGAAACAATCAATGAAGCATGGTTTCTTTTCATCAACGAATCCCTATATTTTTATTGTGACCTTGCCGTTACCGCATGGCTCCCGTCAGGCATGACAATCGCAGCATACGAATACATCATTGCTCTCTCGCGGATAAAAGCAGCTTGGGTGTGTGGTGTTGGTCCCAACTCCTGGACAATTACGGAAGCCGATGTTGACGTTGATGGTATAAGAGGTCGAGTCCTTCCATCGTTAGAAAAGGTCTGGAATCAGCCCCAAGCTAAGAGGAATTCCATCCAAACGTGCGACCGGTAATTCGACTGGCGACACTGGTCTCAAGCGCGAGCGCGATCATTGGCCAATGAATGGCTAAACCAGACTCCCGAACATGCTCCGAGGAAAGGCCAGGTGGACATTGTAGGATTTACAGGAGGTGGCCCGCAAAAGGAGAATCTTGCCCCCCCTGATGACTCGCTTGACAATCACCAGGCAAGAGTCTTGTGGGGATTCGTGGTGGGCCGTGGAGTCGAGGCGGCGGGTTCATATTTGCTCTCTTTCTTGATGTCGCTCGGTTTGCCTGGTGGCAGTCACGAGTGAAGGCAGCTGACAGAGTCCTCCGAGGACCGTTCAATTGGTGCCAAAACGGCCAATGGGGTGCGCTGATTGGCCTACAAAAATTGCGCCCTCCATCACATGCAGGAACCTGGCCAGGAAACTTGAAATGAGCTGCCAAGGTACACATTGAAGCGGGTCCATCCATGGGTGGCTTCCCCAAGTTCCCGTCCCCTTTAGACGAAAGCGCGCCTTCGAAATATTTTTGGCTTCTGGCTTCACTTCCCGAACCATCATCGCGATCGTAAACTTTCATTTTCCCCAAGAGCCGTATTAGACCCCGCGTTCTTGGGCTTTTTCGCCTCGTGGCTCTTCTCTTCCTTTCTCGTCACTCCTTTAGATATTTGGTGTTCCCCTTACGACAGTTTTGGCGGCTGATCTGTCGCCTAATAATATCCCCTCTCGCGATCCCGAGGTCCCGGATCTCGCGTGCAAATTCTTCCCGCTGTCCGCCCCAGCATCACTTGAGCGTACGCAACTGCAACAAGTCCGATTGCGTGTATCACACCAGCTAATTGATATCGCAGTACTGGATTCCACCGATTGATCCGACCAGCGCCTGCGAAAATGGCGAGCACATCCCCCGCCGCGCTTTTCGACCAGTTTCCGGTCCCGACGCTCGAGCGGCCATTCGGCGTCCACCTATGGCCTCTCTTCAACAAGGCCTTTGAGAAGGTGGTTGGCTTCCCCGCCGAAGACTTCAGGTTCCAGGCTGGCGTGACCCCCATGTCCACGATCAAGGAGACGAGCATCTTCATTGTCATCTACTATGCCGTCATCTTCGGAGGCCGCGAGCTCATGCGCAACCGCGAACCCTTCAAGCTGCGGGCGCTGTTCTTGATCCACAACTTTTACCTGACCGCTATCAGCGGAATACTACTCGTCCTCTTTATCGAGCAGCTTCTCGCGACAGTGGTCCGCAAGGGAATCTTCTATGCGATTTGCGACCGCGAGGGCGGTTGGACCCAGCCACTTGTTGTCCTCTACTATGTTCGTCGTCACTCCAGGGTGTACTCTTCCGCTGCGCAATGCTAACACTGCCCCAGCTGAACTACCTGACCAAGTATCTCGAGCTCCTGGACACCTGCTTCTTGTTCCTCAAGAAGAAGCCACTTAGTAAGCCGCGCCGAAACATCCGGTTCGCATGGTCGTGCATCGCTGACACCGAATAGCCTTTCTCCACTGCTACCACCACGGCGCCACTGCGCTTCTCTGCTATACTCAGCTGATCGGATCCACCTCGGTATCATGGGTTCCCATTACGCTCAACCTTCTGGTGCATGTCGTCATGTACTGGTACTACTTCCAGAGCGCCCGTGGCGTCCGTATCTGGTGGAAGGAGTGGATCACTCGTCTACAGATCATGCAGTTCGTCATTGACCTCGGTACGTCCCAATATTCATCTCGCCGTTATAGTCAGCACTAATAGTAGCCCACAGGCTTCGTCTACTTTGCATCCTACACGTACTTCAGCTCAACATACTGGCCTAACATGCCAACGGCTGGACAATGCGCCGGCGAGGAGTTTGCCGCATTCGCTGGAATAGGCATTCTCAGCTCGTACCTCTTCCTGTTCATCTCATTCTACTTCGCCACATACAAGAAGGACGGCAAGCGCCCGAGTGGTCGCAAGGCTGTGCGGAGAATGAGCCAGGCTCCTTTCCCTGATGCTGCGCAGATCATGGGCGCCGGCACACCTAATGGGTCAAACGGTAGCGCCAAGTCGTCCGGAGTCAAGACCAACGGCAGCTCCACTCGATCCCGGAAAGCTTAAACCCATCGCGGATCACGGGAAGGGCCATGACAACACTGGATATGCTCCCGCTTCCGAGCATGGTAGGGGCATATAGTGGGAGCCAATTACTCAGTACTTGCGCAAGCCACGAACGAACCCCGGGCAGCCGCCGACGAACGATGGGGGGGGGGGGGGTGGACCCGAAACTTTGAAGATACGGAGCTTGTGGTAGAGTTGTGGGGCTTGGTAGGGATTGCCAGATATCCTCCCGGCAATGTATCAGTGGCAGCTCAGTTGTTCATTTACGGGAGTTACATGCGGGGAAAATCATTGCAAGCAATAGCTCGGAGCTTTATCATGACGACCTAGAGGCGGGGTATGCAGACGAGCGGGATGGTCCTGCTGGTGCGGCGAGGAGGCGTCTCGATCACGATGGGCGGCAAAGACGTGTGTATGATGGGACTTTGATTTATAAACCGCGATTTCCTCGGTGGTTTGGTTTGGCATCCTGGGCGGCATTCATGGGTGCCCAATCGGGCTAGGTGGGTGCGGGTGCGGTGTCTACCAGGGTTCATCGAAAAGGCGCCCCCCCTTTTCCTATGTTTACTCCTCGTTTCAATGTGCTATATGTTGCCTGGCTTGCCCTGAAGAGAGAGGCCGGGGCGAGATCGATAGAGCTAATTTAATACAACCTGCATTTGAGAGCATAAAACCTCAGCTCCGCTTTGAACACGAAAGCACATGGCTTTTACATGTGGTTTTGTGGCGCCAATGCCGCTGCGGGCCTTGCAGGTGTCGTCGAAGCGCCTCGGGACACGTGGGACGGCTTCCTCCTATTGCCAATGCATGCACCTGAAAGAGAAACTTTTAGCTCACTACGATTGAGGGGAGCAAACTGTCTCCAGGCTCCGCCGAGCGGACGGGCACTGCCACGGGGCCCACCGACGCCCGGTCCCGACCCGGCCCGGCCAAGTGGGTCCGGGCTCTCCGCATTGAGTTTGTGACCACCAGAAGGCCGCATGTCTCACACGCTGTCAGCCAAGTGTTGCATTCACGGTCCGTAGTGTCTCACAGTCCCACCGACGGCCAACGTCACGGAGGGTTGTGGGGGCCGGGGGCCGTCTCCACGCTGAGTAAGTCGATTATCGCGGCACTGTGGGTGCTGAAGACACCAAAGGCAAAAGTAAAAACTACCTGCCCTGGCATGGAGGCCGATAGTGTGCTGTGGAGACTGAGCCCAAACTATACCCTCCAGTCCATGCCCAGTCAGCTTCGGGGCCTCGCATTATTCGCAGGAGTTCGCTTCGCAGAGCCATGCTTACCCAAAGCGTTATCGCTCTTCCCGCTCTATGCACCCCGGAACCATAGCAGCCGCAGCTATGATGTTTCATGTTTCAACTCAAGGTCAACTTGCACTTCACACCCACCTTTCTATTGTACTGTACTTGTGAACACCTGGTTTCTCTGACCGAGGATGTCGGTTAACCTGGGGGCCAGCCCACCAGTCGCAACATGATCCTCTCAAGTTCATGCTTCCTGCGATAAAGTTGAGGCCTCTTATGCTCGGCAGGCCGCTTTCGTGGCCGACTCGGACCAACCAGCCGACCTAGTGGGCTGCCTCGCTGTCGTCTCTCGAGTCGTCCAACTGTTTGGTCTAGTGGGGAAAGGGAGTCGCCGACGGCGGGGGCGGCGGGGTGCGGCGTAGTGGCGTTGGCCCACGAAAAAATATGGTACGGACTTGGGGCGACCCTGTCTCGCTGGTGGATGCACTCCAGGCTACGATCCGTACCTCGCCTTGACTCTGCTTGCAGGCGATCCGGGGAATGGCGTATGGCGAAGCACTACTTACCAAGCCCCGGAGAAGCTAGTAGGTGATGCGTAGAAGTAGAGAAGTGCAATCAGCCTCGGGATAGGCGAATCTGTATGCAATGAGACGGCACACTCCGTGCCGGGACCACAGTCAGTGAAGCCTGAGCTGCCCGTTCTTGAGGCGACCGAATCACACAAAAAGGGAGGGTATGAGAGGGGGGTGGTATTGTTTCTTCAATACTTGCCCGGCAAGACCTTTGTGGTGCGGATGCCCCGTAGGTAAGGCAGGTACCTACGTAGACCCGATGGGAGGATGCCGTCTGTGGGTTATGCAACCACTTAAGATTCAGGGCGATGGTGAGTATTGTGCCGTCCCTGCCTTGTGCGCATGAATAGCATCACCCTACCAGTTCCTTCGCTTCTCCCACGATGGTGTCTCGCAGTCGCACCGGGATTTTAGCGAGGATCTACGCCAGGCAGCTTTGCAAAGATGGCCTGTTAAATCGGCGAGAATTCAAGGCATCTTCAAATCGCTGAACGGGTGGAGTTTTGTTTTCTTGGCCGACTCTTTGGGGCAAACCGAGCATGCAGCCAATGACTTGCAGTCCTCTGTCCTCCCACAACCCAGCAGCAAAGTGGGGGTTGCAGCAACATCGCGAATTTGGCTTGCAGGTCTCCTGCGTTGTCCTCGGTCCCAACGTGCAGCTGAGGAATGCACCTCATTACTTTCAGCTTCACCAATCTCTCCCGTACCTGCAGCGACCGAGCAGCCACTTTAACCTCTTTTTATCATGCTGCATTGTGTATTGCCAATCTTCTGGCCAGTTTCGCCAGGTGTAATCTTCGATGCGGCAGTTGAGTATCAATCATCCGAGACACATCTCTACTTGAGGTTAGAGGGAACACGCGGTCGCGTAAGACGACAACATTTCACAGAGTAGCGTACGGATTACAGAATTGCCGATCCCCCCGTGCGACTGTTCATCACCATCACCCACATTCGGTTGCCCACTCAACCTCCATATATGTTTTGTCGGATGGTAACTAACTCATTTACCGTGCCCACCACAAATCCTTCACTCCTCCAGACCAGAATGAAGATTCTGATCCCCTCACAGCCAGGCTCCAGTGTGCCTGAAGGTTCCAAATGTCTATCATTATCATCCCCAACAAGAAATATCCCCTGCCTCGGCAGTCCATAACCATCACAGCATCCCAGTGCAACCCATCGGTCGTCCCGCGCAACAAATCGCCGCTCCTCCTACGCAGTACTGTGTACACGAATCCCTAAATACACACCCCATCACAATTACCACCGATCCCAAATCAGGCAAAGGTGGCTTTCTATGGAGCTGCACAGACATTGAGAAAGCTACAGGGTCCAGGGCCCCTTTACGGATTCGTAACCTCAAAACACCGGGGTACCGTCTGTGCTCATTCGCTCTCGAGCTTCTCCTCTGTGCTGTCTCGGCGTAGTTTCCAGATATGCGGGGGGGCTCTGCAAATCGGGGGAGCTCCAGAGGAGAGAGTGTGAGAGGGGCAGAGAGATCGATCTCGAAACAGATCAGGAAACAAGTTTGAAAAGACAAAATGTTCGCGAACAGGGTAGGTAAGGCTCGTCCGAAGGAGCTGTTCAAGGGTCGTACAACTGCCCATTACAACAGCACTATCACACAACAGGCAAGCACGTCTATCTCAAGCCACGACAGTGATGAACCCCTGTTCAGAGTCCGCCACAAACACTCGTTTGTCGTTTGTGACATGTCACTGAAAGAGTATGGTACCACAGTCCGAGTCAGGATGTTTTGAAGACACAAATCTGTCTTGAATTCCATAAGAAAAGTTCAACTGTGGCTAGTGATATAGTGAACGCAAAATCGCAGCCTGGTATCATAAGTATCGTAAAGAAGCCATATCCCAATCCAAAACTCCAGGCGTTAAAAGCATTCCCATGATGGCCCCGAAATAAACCCATCCAGTGCGCCGTTTGCTTAAAAAAACAATCCTTATGAAATACAATGCCCTATGGCCTTCCAGTAAGCTTAATGCTCCTCCTCCTTGCTGCAAGTCCGCTCAAGATTCCCCTCTTGGGCTGGCTGGTCGGCCCTACGACTTGAGGCGACATTGGTGAGACCGGTGACGCCGATTCCTGCGGAGGCATCATCATGGCGTTCTTCTTGGCTGCGCGCATTATGTCGCTGTATGTAATTGGTGTCATTGGCGTATTTGGTGTGTTCGCCGGGTCCTCGCTCGCCTCCACTCCGGTAGATGGCCGGGTTGTGGACAATTCTTGTGCCTGGGACTCGGTGCGAAGCATCGGCCTACTCCTCTTCCTGACGAGCGAAAATGTCCTCGACACGCCCCTGAGTAGTTGCGTGGGCGTCTTGGGTACCTTGGCCGGGCCATCTTCCTCTGGTGATGGCCGTTCCTGCTGCCTTGGAATCTCAAGAGAGTATGTCGAACCGTTCGCGTACGGGTCGATGTTGAGGAAGGGGGGCCTCTTCTTCACCAGCAGATCGGATAGCAGGGTACCCTTCCGTGAGGGCTGCACTGGGGATGGGATGGAGCTGACAGGTGTGTCTGGTCGGTCTACTGGCGATCGTGACGATGAGGCTGTGCTAGATCGTGTCCGTGTCGCGATCGAGTTGGGTGATATGGACCGCCTCCGTAATAGCGTGAGGTCGACGATTGATGGTTTGCCCGAGTACACAACCGATACTACGCGGGCAGTATCTTCGTGGCTGCTCCTCCGCGTGGGCGATAATGGGTCCTCGTTGCTCGAGTCGTAGTCATAGTCAGAGAAGTCATCGGCGTCCGAAGATGCGTCTTCCTCCGAAGAAAGGTAAACATCGAGTGGCGTTGCCTGGCCTGGTTCGGTGGGTGCCTCTACGAAACCGCCTAGCTTCAGTCCGAGGTTATCCAGCAGTCGTGACGCACGCAGGGCGCTTTTGCGTGGTAGTTCAGGCGCGACGGCGCTCGGCCGGGCCCGCTTGGGGTTTGGGGCCATTGTGTCGTGGTCGTCGGCCTCGTAAAAGTTGCAGTAGGCAGAGGAATCGAAGAGAGGCACTCGGCTGCCATCCAGTGTCCCTGTTGTAGTCACATCGGGGCCATGGCCAGCCTCCCGGACAACAGTGGGAGACATTGTGCTTGCTCTGGGTCGAGACCAGCACTGATGGCGAGAGAAGCACTGTGTAGCGGTATCTGGTATCTCGGTCTCGATCTCCAGGACCAAGTTATATTGCCGTCGTGGAGTCTGTCGTACGTCTCGTGGGGGACAGAGTTGGGATTGTGGGATGGAACATGGAGAAGGAAAGCAAAAGCGCCAAAGGCTCCCGAGAGGGCGGGAGGTTTATTTCAATGAACTGGTCACCAATTGTATGTGTGCTCGCAGCGAGGTAACATGGGGGGAGGGGTGGATGGGTGGGAAGACGAAGGAGCAACGGCCTGTACCAACTCGGCCGGAAAAGTACTGTACGAGGTACCGGTACCTCTGTACCATTGGGACTTGCAGGGGTGGCAGGAACCTCGAGGATCCTTACCGCATGACGGCCGGCCCCCCCTGCCCCCTCACCCAGACCCTGGCCGGCCCACCCATGGACCATGCCCGCAAGCGATGGTGGAATGGATCGCAGGAGCGCGCGACCTGCTGCGTAGTAGACAGTTTGCATCTTCAAGCTTAGGTTCGTCATGTAGTAGTGCAATAGTTGGCACCGCTTACTATCAAGAAATGCCGGAGAGGCTTCTTGAGCACATCAGCACTGCGCCGCCCTAGCGACTAACCTGAGAAAGAATGCGGCCAACTGGACGTCAGCGATCCCACCACCGTGGAGCAGCAGCCAGCCACCACCAGCAGCGAGGCATTCTTCAAAAGCTGTCTGGGGACGGCGTCGATGGCTCAGAGGGTGAGGTTGTGGTTGGCTGTGAGTTGCGTTTCAGGTAAAACCGACTTTGGCGTAACAGAGCTCCCCAACAACGTGGAATTTGTCGACTCTGTGAGTGGTAGTGTCTAGCTTCTGCAACCCACCATTGTACTAGCGCAGCTGCTTCCGCCAATTCGGTCGCTGCAAGAGACGTCGCGATGCGAAGCGACAGATGCACGAAAAGATCGTTGCGTGCACCTGACCACCGACCCTTCAGCTAAAACTTGGTTTGAAGATGTCTTTCGTTTCCTCCGTCATAACGTCACTGCCGGCACCTTGACCGTTCTTGCGCTAATATCTGCAATCACGAGCAGGCAATAATTTCGCGATCTGATACCACAGCAGTTTTTATTCTGCGCCGTCTCGTCGTCATCAGATCCAAGGTGTCTCTGTCACATCCATCCCGCCTTTTTTTCTATTATTCGGCCCTCCGTTATCGCATTCTGACGAACATGCGACTCAGGGGCGGTCTGTCACAGGAACCCTCACGCTGTTTGACGTTAGAGGGGTCGATTGGGAGCAATGGCCTGCATAGTCGAATGGGGTCGACAAGCAAGCGTCTCTGATTGGTGCAACTGCCACACGCCGACGAGCTGCACCGACGTGGGCGGCAACCTCTATCAACGGCTGATTGGAAAATTGCGTGCAGCTGCTCCTCGATGCGAGTGTGGGAGGCGAGGAGGAGCGAACTCCGCATTCCACTCCATTGCACAAGTGGCAACGGGAGCCTAGAGGCTGGGATAGATCCATCAATGGCTCTAGGTCCCGTCTCCCAACCTTCCGATCAGCTGCGCTGGACGGGATACTCTTTTGTCGAGTCTCCTGCTTAATCAAGCCATCTATTATTTTCTTCGGCAATCGCTCTGGTTCTGGCCTGGTTGCTGTTATTTGGGTCCTGTTAAGCCGCTCTGCTATAACCCAGCCATTGGGAGTTCGTGCGTGTTCAGCGCAGGCATGAACTTACAGATTGCGGGACTGCGGCGCGGCCTGTTCCTCCGCACGCAAAAAGGGCAACTAACAAGCAAACCTTCCAGCCTTCCGCCTCCCGTCTCGTGGATCAGCTCAGATGTTAGCTCCGAGTCGCGAACACAGCGATCCATCTGCTGGACATCAACGGGTCCTCAGGAGAGGCGTAGCCAAGCAGGAGTCGACGTCCCAGCCATCCTTTGGAATGCACCAGCGTGTTCAAACATGAAGTCGCGAGGTGCGGATGCTCCCTCAACTGTTGGTGGTCCTCGTGTCAGTATCCTCGTAGTCGGTGACATCAGAGACATCATTCGTCAGCTGCACCCTGGAGACGCGGCACACCAAGAGGCCGCAATGGCACTGGCAGACCAGTCGAGCTTGACAGCTTCACCTCCAGCTTCAGCTCAGCTCAGCCCTCGAGGGGAACGCAATTCGGACCTTCTGCACTCAGAGACTGGGGATTTCCATGTAAGACGTGTCTGAAGGTGGCCCCTGCCACCCTACCATCAATCCCTGAAAGTCGAGCTTCCAAACAAATGGAAGCGTGAGAAAGGACACGGCATTCTCAAAACAAGGTGTGCTCGTGGCGCCCCAGTCCAGAGGCCTGGTCGTCCGATGAGGGGAGTTGTCGATAGGAGATCCTGTGATATGGCAGGGTGTTGATGTCCAAAACACTCTTGAAGTTGGCGACTGCCTCAGATACCTAGGCAAAGTGTCTGGGCGTGCCGCCCGGGGCCCAGGACATCCGAGCATCACCCAAAACGAAACATGAACCCCCTGTGTTTCTTTTGCGCTCCCACGTGCCTCCTCAGTGCTCGCGTTGCGCTTCCGGGTTCGACGATAGGTACCACTGGGAGCTGCGGTGTGCCCTCGCAGGTGTTCGACTGCGTAAACGCTGGATGCCGTCAATTGCATCAGCACTCCTAGCCCATGCTGTGAGTGGGTGGTCACCTTGCCTTGGGCCAGCCAGCACAGCGTGAATGTTTCACGTTGGCAATTTCAGCTCAAATCAGTTTAGCGCCGGGTAACGGGTTCTAAAAATTACCCATTGCCAAATCCCAATCCACGGAACTGGTGTCTGCATTGGAGTCTTGATTCTAAGGTCGAGTCCCAGTGTCGCTTTGAGCTTGTCGGTACCGGATGGGCGGCAGGGAAGGCAGTGAAACAGTGCCATCAATATCTTGCGATACGCCAGTGTTCGACTGACAAGCTCGGGCAGCGAGGAAGCGTTGCAGCTGGGCCGAACACATCAGAACTCAATCAACAACTGCGATTCAGCTGCTGGGTTTGGAAGAGCCCCGATATTATCCGCAAGGCTGTGAATTGCCGCGGCTCCGCTCAGGCATTGGGGTTCCGGAAACCCATGCTCAGTGAGAAACAAAACAAAACCCAGAAATCTACGGACGTACTGCGCCCTTCTGGTGTCATCCCATCTCTAGCCCTGCTACAGCGCGACAACTGCTTCTAGAATAGCGCGACGGCAGCTCGACTCTCAAGAGTGGAGTGGCCGGGATACCGCCGCTAACGTCCACCCCGGCCCCGACTCTCCCTGCCCAAGTCCGGGTTTCAAGCCGGCATTACCCCAGATCGACCAATCGCACGACTGCGTGCCCGCGAGGCGAGTTGTTTTACCACCCGCTTTGTCTCGTCGGGGCAGAGAGACAACGGCTGACTAGACATATGCGCTCATCAAGCTCATCAACATCGCTTCCCGCCATATACACAGATAGTTATTGCAATGCCCGGATTTCGTCGCCCGCGTAAATAAACGCCTTTGTGTTGCTACAACACGGCTGCGTACCTGCATCGGCTCATGTCGAGCTTATATAAAAAGTGTCTGACCAGGAGCGGGCTGCGCTTCCCCCGTGACTAAACCCCTGGCTAAATAGTGCTCTTCATCCCTCGGTGCGACCACCTGTCTAGACATTATCCTTCGGTTCGGTTGTAGTGGTGTAGTAATAAAGTATTACCCCTTGCGCCCATTCATCAGCACTGCCTGCTGTAAATGAACATGCTGGTAGGGTGTTGGATTTTGGGATGATTAAGATGTGGCTTTGGGTCTGATGTGGGACGTCCTGAGGGAAAAAAGGGGCCCGTCAATATCGATCAGACCAAGCCACATCCTAATCAATATCGCCGTCGCTGAGTATGCAGGGTGTTATAATGGGATGGATAATCTGTCAGCGAGGGTTGAGGGAATTGCCATCGAATATATTGATCAACGATGGCGACACAATAGACTTGCGACTCGTCGACACAGACATCATTTACCACTATGTCCTATACCTCGGTATTTTCTGTTCTTACTTTTCTTCCAACTCTTCGAACAGCCACTGTTGGTGGCAGCAGCACCAGAAACATAACAGATCAGTTCAAATTAAACCAGGAATTGTTTTCGGGGGTATACTAGAACAGAAATAGGAAAGAATATATAACAACAACATGCCCAGCCAGGTGCAGATAGGCATTGCATAGCACCGGGGATGCTAGACAAAAACAACCCCTTCCCCTTTCCCCCTTTGTAAACAGCCACCCCTCCCCTTACCACCCACCCCAGCCGTGCGTTCCTCGAAACGACACCCGATAGAGCCCGCTACCGAGCTGGATCTACTCCTCTTTGCGAGGGCGGCGTAACTATCGCCAGAGATCCAGTCGCTCTTTTCTCCTCTCCCCACTGCTACTCGGCGGTCTCGGCCAGAAATCTTCCCCTTCGCCGCCACCCCCGCCTCCGCCTCCGCCTCTGCCAGTAACAGAACTACTGAGACCACCACCAAGCCCACTCCTACCACGAGCGCCATTTGACTCAGGCGGGACAGCAAGGAAACCGCCACCGGTTTTATTGTTGACAAGCACGCTCCTCCGGGCTCCCGCACCGCTGCTCCACCCGGATGAGTTGCCACCCAGGACATCCGCGCCGAGGCCGTAGCTGCTGAGCGGCCGGCCCGAGGCACCACCCTGCTGGCGCGCGGCGAGGGCCGTGCCGGGTTCGACACGGCTAAACGACCAGCCGCCTTCGTCCTCACCTTTGGTGAAGACTTCGAGTTTCGCCGGGAGGTTTGCGACGCTCCCGGTGGTGACCATGGACGCAAAGGGGTTGTTGCTGCTGAAGCGGTGTTGGTGCCCCGGGGTGAACTGTCTCTGCTGCTGCTTCTGCGGGGGCGCGAACGCCGGGGTGGTTACTGATGGGGAGAGGCCGGTATGGACTAGGGACTTGGGACTAAAGCCCGAGGAGAAGTTGCCGCTGCTGCCGTGGCGCGGGGCAAAACCGGGACTGGAGCCGCTGCTGGCGGGACGGGCGATGGCGCTTTCTGCAAAGCTCGGCACGGGAGGGGCAAGTCCTAGAAGGAGGTCGGGGAAATCCGGGTCTCGAACGTAGAGCGCGCGGAGATTGGGTAGACCGCCGGAGAGCAGAGAGTCGGCTAGGTAGCTGTAGTAGCTTGCTGTTACCCCGGAGAACTTCGGGGAGGCTGGCCCAGCTAGTATTTCGTAGTGCAGCGTCTCGAGGCTGGCTGAGTTAAGATGTGGGATGTTGTGCTGGCCGGGGGTGGTTGACATGGCGATATTCACGCTGTTCATAACAGACATGTGCTTGAGGCGAGGTGCATAGGCGAGCACATCGTAGAGAGACGAAGCCTGGACGCCTGTTTTGTTCAGGGTGATGACCTTTAGTGCTTCCCGGGCTTCCGGCATGACGAGCCAGGCCTTGAGTCCCTCCGCTGTGACGTTCGGGACATCATTCAGGATGAACTCCTCGAGCGCGGGAAACGGTGGTAGCATATCGCTCCACGCCAAGGTCTGGTCGCTGATGTAAGGTGTTTGGCTGATCTTGAGTGCACGTAGATTTCCCAAACACCCAAGGACTTGACGTATCAAAGCCGGATCCATGTTAATTTTGATCAACTCAAGCACCTCCAGATGAGTCCAGACAGTTCCTGATGCGAGAGCCTGCAGACTGTGCTCGGAGCCGTTCATATATGTCATCTTGCGCAAGTGGAGGCAGCGGGCCTGTACCTCGAGCCGTAGCGTGAGGAAGGACGGATCATCAGTAAAAAGACCCTCCGGGAGGTCGACATAGCGCAGGTTGGGCGTCACGGCGATGGTCTTTGCAAGGTCAACCTGGCAGGACTCCCGTAGCATGTACGGCATTTTGAGGAACTGGACCGTTTGGCCCAGACGGACAGGGTCCTCACGAAGGGTCCGGCAGAGCAGCTTCAGGCGAGCTTGCGAGGTGTCCTCCGGCTCGCCGTTACGGTCGAAGAAGGACCGCCGCTTACGCCGCTCAGAAAGAAGAGCTTCCCGCTCGCAGTAGTGGACCATGTCAATCCGAATGCTCCGATATCTGCAAATAGAGTCAGTCAACATGCCGGGCGGCCAGGGGCAAGCACTTCATGGTCCACATACAGCTGGTTGCGGCCTTCCCTTCTCCAGATCTTGGAGACGCCGACGCAGTGTGCTAGGTCGCGTAAGTCGCACAGCATGCATGCGTCTTCAAAGGAGCTATCCTCACACGTGTCGTAGCTCTCGTCCTGGCTATGCGGACACACGAACGCGAAGATGCGCCGGAGGACCCGCGGCGGAAGATTTACCAATAGGTATGCGGACGTCGGGGTGGCCATGGACCGGAACTCGCCAAGGGCGGGCCGTCTCGGGTCGCCAGCTCCGGAAGGCGGGGAGCCGAAAAGCCGGGATCCACCAGAGCGGGTGTTGTTGGAAAATCCGGCTGATGAGCCGCCAGGGCCGGAGCCGAAGCCGAAGCCGGCACCGGGGCTCGGCGTCCCGGACTGTGCCTTGTCCTTGCCCTTGCCCTTGTCTTTACGCCTGAAAAGCTTCATCGTGCGGCCGATGAGGGGGGTTTGGTGCGAGGAGAGAATGGAGTGAAGTGGATCTGAGGGATGCGAGGTGTGATCACGCCCTTTCGGCGGGTGCGTTAGGAGCGCACACCTAGGACAGATGGGCACATTAGCTGCAGTCGGAAACCCTGTGGTAGGAAGTGCGTTGAGGTGGTAGCCGTTCCGCTGCCGAACGGGATTGCCTTTGTTCTTTGTGCAGCGTCGAGCTCAAGGCTGATAGGCTTGTGCTGCGGTGTGGTATTCTGTGCCTGAGCGGTGCCTGAGCTGGTGCCTCGTCGTATTTGTAGCTGCTCGTGCTATTTGGAGGCAAGAGGAGTTTTCGTGCTTGAAATTTGGCAAAAGCCAACCTCACTTCTGGATCTAGAGGGTCGTGTGGTAAGGGCCGGGCGGGGGACGTGACGGAGCAGCTAACGTCTTTCAATCCCAGGGCACCAGGGATAGCGAGTGACGCCGCTTCACTGCAGCCTGAGATCAGGACGCCTGGAATCGCTTCGTGGCCGAGGAATGGACTGCGTCGTGAGCGGGGCTATTGCCGGGTTTTATCCCAGCCCTCCAGTGAGCTTGGGAGTTTATAGGCTCGTGTGACAATTGTCGATGGGTGGAAGGGTGAGTGAAGTAAAGACAGTCTGAGAGCTGAACTGAGCTCACATCTCACCTATCCCGCCCTTGTTCCGTAAAAAAGTGGGCCACCGGAATGCGGGGAACGGGAGAGCAAACTGGTCCTAACTTTCGGCTTTCTTCCCTGCCAAAAAGGCGATATTGATGTTTATAAACAAACCAGGAACAAACAGGTACCCCTGGCTGGCTGACTGGCTGACTGGGTGGTCATTCCAGAATCACATAATTCTTCTATCTACTAGAAGGCCCAAACGCTGACAAGGAAACTTTTGAATGACAATCTAATAATAATGATCACGCCAGGCATGCAAGTTCCATTGGCCGATTTACATTACGGTTATACAATCTGGTCTGCCACCAGCCCACCGACCCATTGCCCGTCCCGCATCCCAGAATGCCTTCACCAAACAGATCACCCTTTTATTCTCAGACAATGCCAAGCCTTGCCGGTCGCTTGGGGCCGCAGGGAAGAAAACTGTGTAGAAGAAATAAACCATGTCTCAGATCGAGCAGACGTATCTTGCATGGTACCATCAGTTGCCATTGAGTTGGACCGAGTCAAGAGGGCTCGCAGGCCCCGACCGCTTCGTCCTCAGCGTAAGAGGAAACGGGTACTCATCAGGGTCCTCTTCCTCACTACACATGATCATCATCAGTAAACTGCCAATCGAGCCAAAATATCGGATGCAGAAAAATACTCACGGAAGCTTCCACGCCACGTAATCTTCAGTGCTCAGGCCCTCGCGGCCTTCCTGCAGGCTCGCAAAGTCGCCTGGTGTCATCATGCCCGTGCGGTCGCGGGGCGACCCGGGAACTGAGAACGGCCGAGAAATCTTCTGCTCCACGCCCGGGATAAAATCTTCCTCCTCCTCCCCACTAAAGGAGTTCGGATAAGCTCTTCGCAGCGCGAGCTGACGAGCCTTGACATACTCCATCCCCATCCGCTTCCAGTCAAGCAAATCACTCAGCCGCTCCGTTCTGTTCCGCTGGTTGATTCGCTGTCTGCGGCTCTTCTGAGCAAACTCGAACATCTGGGACGTGAGCTGGTTGACCGAGTCGTCAACGCCCTTTGACCGGCGATCGACAATGTAGATGCCATAGTCGCTCGAGTTCTCGATGAGCTCCTCCATATAACAGCCGAAACCCGAGAGGTTCGTTGTGATACTCGGCACGCCCATCACGGTACACTCGGCAGGGGTATAGCCCCATGGCTCGTAGTACGATGCGAACACTCCCAAGTGGGTACCCCTCACAAAGTCGTCGTAATCGAGCGGCAGCACGGGGTTCGCTGAATTTAGGAACTCGGGATGGAAAACAATCTTGACTCGATCCGTCGGGTGGTTGAACAACTGTACCCGGCGTATCTGGTTCAGGATTGGGTCGTCATGATCATTGAGCATGTTGTGTGTGACGATAGGAGGAAGCCCATGCCTCTTCATCGCAAACAACCGCCGGCGCAGAAGCACACGGTCCTGGCTTGTGATGAGCTCCTTCTCATCGGGCAACGGGTCGCCATCGTGCCACTTCAGAGAGCGCTCAAATATGCGTCGGCCAATGCCGCGCTCAATGATGTCCACCGTATCCCGGAGCGACTTGATCACTGCCTGCCCCTTCAGGGCCTCTACAGTCAACGACGATGTCTGCGCCGGCATGATGATAAACGCAACGACAGTGGTCTTGCTTCCAGATGCCTTCAGCCGGTGATTGAGACGAGCAAGCGACTCTATGAACATGTCAACGCCCTTGTTTCGGTACTCATAGCGACCGGCTGTGAAGAAGTAAAGTGTATTCTCAGGGTCGAAATCGTAGTGCCCGTAAAAGTGGCCTCGGACAAAGTCGTGAATCTTTTCCTTGGATTGCTGATGAAGATTCTGGAACTCATGCATGGCGGAGAACTTGGTGACGTTGAGGCCATTGGGCAGCACACCATCGGGTTTGCGCTTGAGCAGATGCTCGCTTTCATATGCTGTGATGTGTGAAACGGTGGTGAAAACATCACAGGCGTGGGTTGCAGCCCGTTCGATACAGTATCGGTGATAGATGCCGCGTTTGCCAGCCTCTGCGTCAACGTCGAAAAACTGCAGGTTGTTATAAAAGTCAACCGAGCCGGCACACAGATAGCGGCCCAGCAAGGTAGCATGAGTCGTAAAGATGGTCGTTACATCGATCCGCCGCTTCTTGGTCAGTGGTAGTGCGACACCGGCAAGCCATTCGTGAAAATGAGCGATGACAGCCTTCTTCTTTTCATGGCACACGAACTACGATACTGTTAGCTTGCAAACCACCAACTACTCACGCCGCTGACTGACCTCGCCGAGAAACCACGCTACAAGGTAGCCAAAGACAATGGCCTCGTTGGTCTCCTCGTCGTTGTCAGGAGAAGGAATTGACGCGAGATTCCAAAGGTCCGACTTCCATTCGTTCAAGTACTGATATGCCGTCTTAGTGTCAAACAAGAGAACTCGGGGCGCGCCCTCGATCAGCCATCTTCCATAAAGTATGCCGATGCCACGCTCTCTCATGGAGGCGATAGTCGCTGCAAGCTCGGGGTTTGTAGGCTCCAGCTCTTCCACTTCAACCGCAGCCTGTGATAGTAAGCGTTGTGCAGGCAAGGAAGGGAGGAATGTGTTGGGCCTACAGATTGGTGGTTGAGAGGGCCGATGAGAGTGTAGCGATCGCCATATTCGGCGGTGGTTACCGGAGCCTTGGACTTGATCACGGAGTAGATCCCACCAACTGCGCAGTGTCGGTCGGGTTAGCGGCTGGATCCCCAAGCTCGTCCAGGTTCAAACTCAATTGCACGTACCCCGATGGGCGACCTCAGTCGCGATCTCGAAAAGGAGATGGTTCTTGACCTCACGGGCCCCGCGAGGCTCGGTCTCTTCGCCCGCCATTGGGAACGGTATGGAGGAGGCACTGGTCATCTTGCTTGTTAGCTGGGAATTCGGCAGCGAATACTACGATGATGGCTCAACAGCAGAACGCCCTGGAGAACCAATTGCCAACCTGGGATAGGAGATGAATCTATTTGAGCAAGCGGCAGCCAGTGGGATGCGTACAGTAAACGGTGAGGAATGTTGTCGTGGACAAGATGACGGGTGCGGGACTGCCCGAAATCGGCCGAGGTCGTTGTCTGCTGGGGTAGGTACCTGTAGGCGCCTGCAGGCGAGTCAAGCTTTTGAGCGGCAGCGACTAGGTATGTCACGACCAAGCTTCAACAAAGCTGAGGGTGAAGGGGGAGTGAGCAGGATCACGAACGGGGGGAGAAAAATGGGAAGCGTTTGCCTCAGACAAAGTGGGAGGCAATTGGAGTAGTGACGCGAGATGAGGAGCTTGGGTAATTAATACAAGCAGCTATCCCTGCGAACGTTAGGAGCTACTGCAGGCAAGTCTTGGTGTCGAGGCCGATCGAGGAAGATGCACGCCGAGAGAAGCTATGCTTAGCGTTCATGTATGCACTCTATTACCGCCGCCATTGGTTTTTTTCTTGGTCCTTTCTCAGCTCGAACGGCGAATGGGTGGGTGACTTGTGTTTGGCGTGCGGCAAGTAGCCGATCAATTTGCCGCCTGGTGGTGTGGCTAGCTAGCGGAACGCTGGAATGCCAGGCCGACAATAGCCATTCGGGCGGGCAGCAACGAGGACGGCGCGCCCGAGCATCCTTTGCTCGTATTTCTTCGCACCTTGCAGCTCCGCAATACCTCCCGCTTTACAGGCAATTCCATTATGTGAGTAGGATAGAGAGCTCGCAGCCTGAGGCTCGTAAGCAATCACGGTCAACTGCCCTTCCACTGGAGGTGGCGTCATTTGATAGCCGCCTATGACGACAGACGACAGGCATTCCCAGCGTCGTGCATCCAGCCCACTTCTTCCCCCAACACCGGACGACAGGTTTCAATGTGGATGGCAGATCCGCACGGGGTAGCCAGCGTCTCCGCCGACTCGACGTAATTACGAGTTTTCGTGCGGAGGGAATGAAGACTATGACTAACACGAATACATTACCTAGGTGCCTGTATTCAGTAAGACATGCGGGATGGCGGCATGTCGAATCGAGGCCATCGAGATGAAAACTTGCCGCCTCTTTGCACGCCTTCGCCACAGAAAAAACAGGTAGGTATCGGTATCTTAGTACAATATACATCGATTTGTCTTACTTACACACACGTGATACGAAGGCTTGGGGTTAAAGTGAGAGTCACATTTCCAGTGCGAGGAAGACCTTTGAGGGACATTCTCTCCCGTCCAGGCCATCCCACAACATGGCTATGCGATCACGCTCATGCCCGAAAAGCACAAACTTGCTCGCCCTAGGCCTCGCGTACAATTGGCATCTGCCGTACGGCCTCTTGTAATTTCAACAAAGCCTGCAACAGAAGAAGTGAGAGAAACCCTGGCGTGCGCGCGCATGGCCCGCCTGTTGCGCACGGAGAGTCCTAGAAGTGATGCTTTATTTCTGACTGGAGCCAGTGTTGATATGATCGCGTGTATTTGAAACGCTCTTTGGGGTTGCGTAGGTTGCGTAGGATCGTACTCACAAGAGGCTTTTTTCGCGGGGGGGAAGCGATTTGGTATCAGTCGCCTAAAATAGCAACCTGGGCCGGAACTAAGGATCGAGGGATTGAGAACAAAGGAGTCTCGTCTCCGGAGTCGGCCAGCACGGCGCCCGAGTGAAGCAACAAAGAGCACACAATGCAATAGTGTCTCGAGAAGGCATTGTGTGTGCTGCAACAATTAAGTGACAAAGGGAAAGTGTCCAAACATAGTACGATTACCACGCCTGATGGTATGAAACCATGGCGTCCAGAAACAAAGAACGGAAACTCATATTTAATCGTGACCGCCACCGCAAGTCCAGCAGGAGTAATATAGCACCGAGCCTAACTTAACCTCAACAATACTAGGAATCCCAAAGATTACATCAACACAATAGAAAACAATGTCTCGTGGAAGGAGAGGTGGCCGTGGCGGGGGCAATCAGAGCCATAACGGCAACGGTGGTAACGGCAACAGTGGTAACGGCGGCCAACATAACAACGGTGGTGGTGGCCAGAGTGGTCAGAACAAAAACCTAAATAATCGGAAGGCGAACAATCAGAATACCACCCAGAACAACAATAAAGGGCAGCCCGGAGGTCAAAACAACCGGAACAACACCAACGGCTGGAACAATGGATATAACCAGAAAAATAACGGATTCTTCCAGGAGGGTCGCCATGTCGAGGACCTCACACAGCGAGGGCAATACTTTCCAACCAAGTTACACATGGAGCTCCTCTCACGGGGAGACGCCCTCATGGAGATCCACAAGGAGTGGGAGGGTGCTTTCCACGCCAGGAACCAGCAGAGCCCAGGTCATTCACTATGGGATCTTGTCGGATATATTCCCCATGTAGACAAGAACCTCTGCTTCTTCATGCACCCGGCTGGGATCAAAAAGGACGGGGATGGCGATGTGGTGATGGGCACTCCAAAGGTGTGTAAGTGTATCTCGGGGGATTACAACATTCCCGACTGCTTCCTTCGCTCGTTTTACTACATGATCGCCGTCAACGAGTATAGGAAGGGTAATGGAGAGCCGTGGGGCCAGGGCCCAGCTGATCAAGATCAAGTTCAATAAGTTTGTTCCTCAGGTTGCTCCGGCGTTGCCTTATTCTATAGGGATCATGAATACCCACAAAATACCACGGTGATGATACCGCGTTGATAATAATAGAGTCAGTTTGAACCATACGTAATAGAGAGTGAGCTTGATGAGATACCATATGTAGCTAAACCCGATTTGCATTAGGTTGGACTCGATGTGAAGCTATTGAGCAACATCCGCTGGCACCCTTTTTACTGAACAAGCATTGTGACAGTGACAAATCGCGCCTGCTGGTAGTAGTTCAGAAAGCAAAAATTTGGATCAGCTGGGGGAAGACAAACATCTACAATAAAGCAAAAATCTCAAGGAATGTGTGTTGGGTGGAAAAGCTTGGGTACTGGTTGGCTGCCCCTGAAACAAGACAGATTAGTTGAGAGAAGAGAGATTGCCGTGTGAATGTGGCCCGTAAACTTTAGCAGAAGACACACATAGAACATCATTCAGAATAGGATGAATGTGTTTGTTGTAGGTTGAGTAGAAACGGTCCGTGCGCGCTTCTGGTCACGAGTTTGGTCGTCAAAACTTCGGCTGCTCGCCTCGTCACCCTCACCCAAATTTGCCAGCTTCATCGCACCTCGCTCTCGACATCCACCAAATACGAGAACACCCAGCAAAGCCTGCGCCATCCATTGACATGTATCTACGTCGCATTATCCGGTCCCTCTTCTTAGTTCCGGTCGGATTGCAATATGACAACGAATGACCATCAATCCGCCTGCGGCTGCGGAGAACGCCAAGGCAGCGGTCAACGCCAGCTCGCACCAGCTTGAATACTCAACATCGCGGTCCCGTATCCAACACATCGCATCTCGAGACATCCTTTTCTGTTTTCGCCAATCCCTCCAAAGAGAACTAGCGGTTGGGATGGCGTGCCACCAAACAGCGCGCTGGGATCCTAGGAGGTTATGTGGGCAGTCTGTCATTGGGCCTGATTGTCGAAGCCATCTTGGGCCACCACACAGCCATCACAATTGATGGTCGGAGGATATCTTGATGCGTGGAGTTGATTTGGGCGTCTGGGCTGAGCGAAGGGTTACCTCTGCTCAGATTTGTCCTCCATGCTTTTTGGCACTAAGCGCCAAGGTTTCTGCCAAACACCACCCGCTCCGTCTCCCATTTCCAGCATCCGCGGCCTGCTTTTGGAGCTACGAGGTATACCGGAACGACACTATCGCGAGCCGTTGACGAGTACTCTGAATGAAGGCCCGGAGTCGATTTGCGCAGATTTGCCCATCAGTTCTCTTGACGATGGCTCGGTATGCTATCGAATCAAGGCCATTGCAGCTTTTGGGCAGCAGCGAGCTGTTGGCTGGTTCGGTGTCAAAACTTAGCTTGCGGATGGAGACCACAGAATCTGAGGGACTACTCACCATGCCCACGATCATCATATCTGTCACCGGCATCAGGTCCTTTCCCTGGTGGCAGCTGATGAGCGCTATCTTTTACCTAACCATGGAACAGATGCCCAAGAGGATTGATACCACATGTTAAGGCGGCCTACTGGGTCAACAAGGGAGGAAGGGCACGCTCTGGTCTGATCTGAAGTGCCTCGTAAAGCGTATCTTGCCGTATATAGTGGTCCTCCTGCTCGCTGTCAAGTGTTCTGCTTCGGCATGGGCACCTGTCGTTGGCTAATGGGCTGGATGGTGGGGGGGGGAGGGTCTTGTGAGGAGAGCATCTCGAAAGAGTCGCTTTTGCACATGGTGGGTGACCATACATGGCCTTCATAGGTATAGTCTGGGAGCCCAATGAGTCTCGACTCAGCCCTGGGAGTTGACTCGAGACGCGCACGCGATTGCAAGTGCAGGTGTGCTGTGAGGGTCAGTTGTCTTTTAAGCAGACTCGAAGCTTGGACGCCTCGCATTTCTTTATCGAAGTCACCAAACCACCAACGCGCGCAACAGCACTATTCAGCAACGGGCAGAGCAACATCGCCCCTCACCCCAGAACTGGGTACGACACGGCACCAGTTGACCGCTGCATCAATCTGCCTATCACTGTCTTTCGCGGCTTTGGAAGCTGCTTGCGTCCCTCTACCAAGCTGTTGCCTTTCCCAACAGCTTCAGCAGCTTATCGCCAGGCTGATCTCAGCCTTGGGCTCGGGGCGCGTCGAGAACATTTTACGTCGCTGCTTCGAGCAGCCACCACTGACCAGTGATTGAAAACGGGATCAGAGGATTAAGGTACGGGTCAGGCCCCTAGCTTGAACCGCGGGTACGGCAACGATTGTTTTCTCTTTCTTTATGGTTAGGCTCCTCGTCTTCGAAACTATTGCCATCGTCTATTTGACCTGGGTTGGTTGAGGACGACGGGGGGTTCAAGGTGGATGGAACCTGAATGGTCGGACCACCCGACGCGCACCCCGCACCAGGCCCTCTGCGCCGCGTCCACCCTAGGGCACTTTTGGTGGTGGACAGGCGACACAGCACACCTGGCCCGCGTCTAGCGGCTGAACCGTGGGCGGGAATCCCTGTCGCTCGGCTAAGTTACCGCCTGGACCAACTAAAACTCAAACTCGAATCTTGTGCCGCCATGGATTTCCAGTCGGCAGCTTCAGCACATCACCGTCGAGATGATGCCAATAACCGCCGCCACCACGACCGAGACCCCCAGCGCCACCACGAAAATGACCCAGGCATGACTACTTCACGTCGATCTATCTCGCCTGCCGCTGCTGCTGCTGTAAATCGGTCTTCTGATATATCTCGAGAGCGAGGGCGGGAGCGGGAGAGAGAGCGAGATAGAGAGAGAGAGCTCGCGCACCACCCCCATCGTCACCATCACCGCCGTCCTGAGCCATCGCAGCCTGATATCCCACATCGTCGTCATTCGCGCCACCGAAGCCCCGATCACTCTGATCGCCACCCACACCCTTCCTACCACCCTTCACGAAGCCAACGAGACCATTCTCGCGATCTGCCACGCGGCCGCAACGCTGCTCGATCCCCTGAACGTCGCGCCGTCGGTCCAGCATCGCACAGATCCAGAGAAGACGCCTCTTCTCATCCCCTCCCCAGCCCACATCGCGGGGCACCGCGGTCAACGTCACCCAGCAAGCGCCACCGCAGCCCAGGACCGTCGTTTGGTACAGTCGAGCAGAGGAAAGCTCGAAGAGAACGCACCCCCCCGAGAGTACCAGCGAAGGCCGCGCAGAAATCTCTGCCGAGGCCGGCGGGTCGTCAGGGAGAGGAGCAGAGATTTCGGGAGCCGCGTTCCCCCGAACACCGCGATCGACACTCCAAGCCAAAGAAACGCTCAGGCCGCTCAAGGTCCGTAAGTCCCGGCCGACGCCAGCCGAGGTCGCCAGCCAATAGTGCCTTGCTTCATCGGACGCAGAACGCCCCTCGCCAACGAAGCCTATCACCAAAGCATAGAGAGAGGTCACCTTTGCCTGACCGCCGGCGCCGTCGCTCTAGATCACGGCGACGAACCCCGCCTCCGTGGAGTGCTCGACCCCTGACCGCATCTGACACAGGGACAGTTCGTCGGCCAAACCCCGATCCAGGTCCATTTGTTTCGTTGGACCCTGCCCCCGAACTCACTAAAGTCCGGAGACGTTCTAAGTCTAGCCATAAAGGCAAAGGTCGTGACGAACCGAGATCTCTTGCTTTTGATCCTGTTTCTGGGGCGAATAGCATTGATGTAAACATGTCCGCCAGGGGTGGATATCGCGGGGGTTTCAATCCTCAGTCTCAACAATCTGGGTATGCCGGAAAAGGACAATACGGCCCAGGACCACATGATCCCCGAGGCTATGCCCAATCTTCGGGCCATGGAACACCTAACTCTTCCTTTCACGGATCGCCCCCTGCCCAGTCACCGTATGTTGGTGGCGGACGGGGGTGGAATGGACAACAGCAATTTTCTCCTCAAAGGTGAGTTGCTGTACTATCTTGTTGGTCGTAGGTTTCACAGCTGACACCCATCAATAGTCAATACCCACCTCCCTACCAACATAATAACTACGGCCCTCCTTCTGGGCCACAGAGTCATTACCAGACACACACCTCGTCTTACCCCCCGAGTGGGCCCTCATCCCAGTACCCTTCAGGGCCTTATCGTGGTGCCCATAGGGGGGGTGGGTCTGGAGGGTTTCGGGGTAATCAATTCGGACCAGGTCGGGGCGGCCACCGAGGTAACTTCAAAAGTACGCAATGGAACAGCAATCCTACACGGAGCCAGCCGGGGTCGGGAGAAGAGGCGGAGCCATCCCAGAACAACAGTAGTCACACATCCCCCGGTGGCCATGCCAATGCTACCCAGGATGCCGAAGACGTTCACATGAAAGACAGCGAGAACCCTTTCAGGCCCTCCAAAGACTTGCAGGTCGAGGACACTAGCAAATCAGAGTCGACCAAAGAGGAACCGGCCCCCCCCCCAACCCGCCAGCCGCCCACTGGACCACAGTCACAGACGCCCAATAAGTTCAGTTTTAGTATGAAGAACGCGTCGAAGCCCGCGGTGGCAGCTCCGAGGCCCGAGATTTCCTCCAAGTTCAATGCTGCTCCAGCTGCTGTTCAGACCTCACGCGAGCCCTCCCAGAAGCCACCGCCAAAGCCTGAGCGAGAGCGAGAGCGGGAGCGAGATCGAGACCGAGGGGATCGAGGGGAGCGGGACCGGGGGGATCGGGAGCGGGAGCGGGAGCGGGATCGGGATCGGGATCGGGATCGAGGCTCGTTCCCTAAAAATGTTCCAACCGAACCAGCATCCGCGCGGGCCCGGCCAGTTGAGCGGAGGCCCCCAGAAACGAGCCGGCCGCAAGAGCCAGCACCAAAAACACGGAAAGTAAAGAAGATCATGAAGCGTTTGAAGGAGAAGCCCAAACTTCCACCAGACTTGGCGAAGTCCAAGTCAGTATTCTTCCGAAAACCTGGAAATGAGTCAGTGATTGGCTCTGGTACATACGGCAAGGTGTTCAAAGGGCTGAACGTATACACCAAAAAGCTTGTGGCCTTGAAGAGAATACGAATGGAAGGCGAGAGAGACGGGTTCCCAGTTACGGCGGTTCGGGAGGTTAAGTTGCTCCGTTCCCTAAGTCACAGGAACATCGTCCAACTCCAGGAAGTGATGGTTGAGACCAACGAGTGTTTCATGGTTTTTGAATACCTGTCGCACGATTTGACTGGCCTTCTCAACCATCCCAACTACACGCTTGATCCCTCGCAGAAGAAAGATCTGGCACAGCAGCTATTCCAGGGATTGGAGTATCTCCACACCCGAGGAGTGCTGCACCGCGATATTAAAGCTGCCAATATTCTTGTCAGTAACGAAGGCGTCCTCAAGCTTGCCGACTTTGGCCTGGCACGCTTCTACGCCAAGCACCATCAGCTTGACTATACCAATCGCGTCATCACAATATGGTATAGATCACCAGAGCTGCTGCTTGGGGAGACACAGTACGGACCGGCCGTGGATATCTGGAGCGCCGCCTGCGTGATGATGGAGATATTCACAAAGCGGGCCATCTTCGCAGGGGATGGAAGCGAAATTGGCCAGTTGGAAAAGATATACTCTATTCTCGGGACACCCAACCGAACAGAGTGGCCGAATCTCGTCGAAATGCCATGGTTTGAGCTTTTGAGGCCGAGTTACAGAAAACCAAACGTCTTTGCAGAAAAGCACAAGGAGCAGTTGACAAGCGCAGCCTTTGACCTGCTGGCTGCCATGTTCCAATACGACCCCGCCAAACGTCCAACAGCCGCTGAAGTCCTGGGGCACGCTTACTTTGTCACGGAACAACCACCTCCGCGGCAAGCTATTGAGTAAGTTCACATCCAATGCCTGCCTCCCTCTTTCGCGCAACTAGGTTCTAACATTCATGACTGTAGACTCAAGGACGTGGATGGCGAATGGCACGAGTTTGAGTCTAAAGCGCTGCGACGCGAAAACGAAAAGAAGGAAAAGGAGCTTCGCCGGGCTGCTCAGAAAGAAGCAGCAGGTGGTAACGCTCGTGAGAGGGACCGGAAGCGTCCGAATGAGTCCACCGATGTCCCTCGCGAATCCAAGCGTCCACATGTCGATGGGGACAGCAAGCCTAGGAAGACTGATAAGGATGCACAACCAAGTCGTGACACGCCGCAGCGTTTGTCTCAGACTTCACAGCTCCCCGTCGGCGTCTATTCCAAGCCTGATCAGGCTCCATCAGGTCCAGCAGCGGCCCCTGCCTCTCGACCCCATGGACAGCCATAGTGGGGAAGCCGTAGGAATTCGAACGGTCATGAGGGGCCGCCAGCTGGGCCTCGTGGTGGAATGCAGCGGGGATGGCGAGGGCCATATTCAGCTCGTATGCTTTATCATAAACGAAGATAGGAAAGCGTCGTACTTTTGGGGGGGGAGGGATGCCGAGATGATTGTATGAATATAAGCCACAGTGGCCATTTCTGCACCCGCACATCCGGGGCGCTTCAAAGTAATCGATGGCATATTGCCGCATCAGCTCGGTGGCTGTCGGTGTCAAGAGAATCTGTAACATACACCTGGACCGACTAAAAAGTCGGGGCGGCGGCCTTTTGGTTGGGGAGTAGAGGTTGAGAAACGAGGATTGAGGCTAGTGTGTCGGGGGCGCGGAGTAAGTAGGTTCCATAAGCGGGATTCAAGCGATTGATTGATCAAAAACATCGAAGGATGTGCCATCGGGGAGTAACAACTGGATTTTTGGCAAGCGCTAAGTTCATTGACACAAAACATCTCGTATCTACATGGTTTCTCCCGATCTGATGAGCTCCAGCTCTAGCCCCTGGAGCTCGTGTACAGCTACCCCAAGAGCTAGAAGGCGAGTACCTTGTTTGTTTCTTTCTCGCTCTCTACCTCGATCTCTTTCCTCTTCTTGCCCTTCATCCGCACGACCTTGCCCCTCTTCCTCTTGTCGCCAGTCTTGGCCTTCTTCGTACTTGTCTCGTCATCGTCGTCATCGCTATCCTCGTCGTCATCGTCGTCCTTTCCATGGCCATCTTCGCTGCCCAACCAATCCTCAATATCGGCAAGATCTTCGTCGCTCTCGTCGAAGTCGGAAATGTACTCGACTTGTCCATCCAACTCGGACTCGGCATCCTCCTCTTCCTGCTCGAGCTCCTTCTCCTCGTCATCTTCTTCATCCTCGTCCTCGATACCGTTGTCCATGTCCTTGTCACGGCTACCCTCACCTTCGTTCTCTAGCGCGTTGAGAACCTTCTTCCAGATGGTAGCATTGCAGTTGAGGGGCTGATCGCCGTATGCGCCTTGGCGTAGACGCTCGAGCAACTCGCGCTCGATGGACCGCTCCAGCTTGGCGGCTGCAAGGGCCTTGCGCTCGCGCGCTTCTTCGCGGTGTTTTATCTTGGGCGCCATCTTGGGTACGAGTTTCTCGCCTATGCGGGCCTCTTCGGCAGCGATCTTGCGCATGCGTGTGGCAACTTGCACAAGCCGGGTGAGGCGCTGCTTGCACTTGTGTAAGAGGAACTTGGGGAAATATTCAAGACGCCCTTCAATCTGCGACAGGGCCTCCTGGTAGTTCTTGGAAAGCTTGATCTTCTCCCACCATTTTGAGGGCATGTGAGAGCGCTCGATCTGGAGAGGGGCATTAGGTGCTGTCATCTTCAAGAGCTGAGGCGGAGAGGATATAACGTACCGTCTTGATGTAGAGGTAAATCGTCCCCTTGGGAGATGTTCTAATTGTTGCATACCGACTGTTGGCTAGAGGGCAACTCTGCCTGTTGCAAAGACCGCTCACCTGAGACAGGCGTTAGCGAACGAAAAGCAGTGGTGTTGTGACAGACTTACGGAGTACTCATTTCTGCAGAAGTTATTCCCCTTTGTAGTCCTGTCTTGCGTTAGAATGGACTACTCCAGCAATTCGGCAAATCTAGCCTACTTTAACTTGAAGGCGCAAAACTGCTCTGTGCTGTATGTCAGTACTCAGACGGCCTAGAGAAGTTTAGGGGCGCTCCTGGGATGTAAACTTACGGTTGATGATCTGCCAGACGATTTCGTCCGACATGATGAGAACTGGGTATATTCTACTGTATCTGAGTTTTTAGGGTACGTCTGCACAAGGATTCCGTAGGCTGACTGTGGATGCGGCGGAGAAGTCGCCTTGAGTTGTTGCAGGCTGGAGGGGTTGCGATGTTTGGCAGGCGAATTTTTTTGGAGGTTCCCGGAACTTTTGTTTGCGGCGCTGGCCCGTGCCACTCAGCAGGATCTTATCCATCTTATCGTGGCTACAACCAATCATCTCATGCGGGCCTTGCAATGGCCTCGAGCTACCAACGACTTCTGTGCTGCACCAGCAACTACGCGATTTGACGCGTTGGTGCACTCAACTTTTTATTTGTTTAGATCACAAGGTCAATGTTTCGCCATGCGCTGAGACGAATTGCTGTCTGCCGACTCCCACAATTCAGGAGGACGCTTACACTACATGCACCTGGACGAGTCTGCTCGCTGCTCAGAACCATTCCACCAACAGTGAACAGGAGGCTTTTGGCTCGTGCCAGCCTCTCAAGCTTCCAGCTTGCTAAACGCGCCGAGACACGTCCTCTACTAGGAGAAGATACAGTATATGCTCTCTCATCAGCTCCAGGGAGGGGAGGCATAGCCGTAATCCGTGTTTCTGGGCCTGGTTGTCTCCATGTAAGCTCTCTGACTGCCTGTGTGAGGATGGGGACTGACTGGATTGGAGGTTTACAATGCGCTGTGTCCTGCAAAGCCTCTACCCAGACCGAGGCGCGCCGTAGTGAGGACACTCATAGAGCCGGGCAGGACAACCAGCGTCAATATCGTGGACTCGGACGCCCTGGTCCTCTATTTCCCCGGGCCTAAATCTGTCACAGGTGAAGACGTTCTAGAGCTGCATATTCATGGCGGACCCGCTACCGTTAAGGCCGTACTTGGTGCTATTCCTAAGTCCATATCGCCCGAAAGGATACGCTATGCCGAACCTGGAGAGTTCACAAAGCGAGCTTTCTTGAACAACCGGTTGGACCTCGCCCAGGTTGAGTCATTAGGGGATACGCTCGCCGCAGAGACGGAGCAGCAACGAAGGGCTGCAGTGCGAGGCACCTCAGGGGTTCTTGGCAAAGCCTACGAGAGCTGGAGAGAACAGCTTTTACTCGCTCGTGGTGAGATCGAGGCGCTGATCGACTTTTCAGAGGACCAACACTTCGATGAATCTCCCGCAGAGTTGCTTTCCAATGTCAAAGGTCTGGTTGAGGGCATTCTGCACTCAATTCACATTTACCAAGACGGCAGTCAGCGCAGTGAGCTCCTTCAAAACGGCGTCCGCATTGCGCTTCTTGGGCCGCCAAATGTGGGAAAAAGCTCACTGATGAACCAAATTGTTGGCCGCGAGGCCTCCATTGTATCGGCCGAAGCGGGGACGACGCGCGATATCATAGAAGCGAGCCTTGATATTCGCGGTTATCTTTGTTCCTTCGCAGACACCGCTGGAATTCGAACGCATGCCGTAGACCGGCCATCCCGCCATGAATCCGAACATTCCGGGATTGGTGCCATCGAACAGGAGGGCATCAGGAGGGCCAGAAAGAAGGCGCAGGACTCTGAGGTCATTATCGTCTTAGCGTCCGTCGAGAAGGCAACAGACGGCCAATTTTGGCTCCACTACGACACAGAGACGCTGCACCTGGCGGCAGACGCGCAGCAATGTCTGATCGTGGTCAACAAATGCGACGCTGTTGACCGCGACACACTTGCGGCCCTCATACATGAGTTCAAGGTGTCGGTGTTAGGTCATATTCGGGGCCTTGGCAGTGCTGAGCCGCTTGCCATTTCCTGCATGGCAGCAGAGTCACCGGCTGCAGGGCTGACCGATCCAGGACAAATCCACGCTCTCACTCAGAGATTGGTCCAATCGTTTTCGGCTCTGACCTCGCTGCCTGATAACATGCAGCATCTACTTGGTGTAACGGGGCGTCAAAACCAACTCCTCGAGCAATGTAAGCAGAGTTTGGACGACTTCATGACTGAGGCGGGACGCTGTGGACGTGAGGGCGAGCCCGATATTGTTCTGGCCGCCGAGTACCTGCGCCTCGCTGCCAGTCACCTGGCCGCGATCACCGGCCGCGGAAACTCCGTCGAGGATGTCCTGGGAGTCATATTCGAGAAGTAAGACGACCCTTGTACGGGAGAATGGTTCTTGTGCCGCTATCAGGCCTTGCGCTAACAACTTTTAGATTCTGTGTTGGGAAGTAGTCTGCTGACAGGCTTGCCATATGCGCCCTAGATTATTGTTCGCTGAGCTGGAATAAACTAGTCCTTCTCGCCCTCAACATGAGAATTCGTCATGAGACAATGAGTCTATCCAATATCCAAACCCGGTCCCCCATCTAATGGTTGATATTACATTGGAGAATATTTCCGCTGGTCCGTCTGAGAGAAGAAATTGTCGACGAATGAGTGACGAAACTGGTGGAGAGCTCCGACAAAGAAAAACCGTATATCCCCAACCTTCGCCATAAATCAAACACGGGGGGCAGTCGTCCGGCTGTTGTGTATTAGGTGGGCGGAGACTGCCTGCCTCGGAAAGGTGAAAGTGAAGCTGGATGTTTTACTTCTTCTCCTTGTCCTCCTCATCGTCGCCATCCTTGTTATAGCCGGAGCGGCCATACACGCGGTACTTGTCCTCCTCCTCGTCGTCACTACCGTCCCTTGTGGTTGCTGTTAGCACCGGAATGGTGAGTGTGAGATGAGGGAGACCCTTACTTGTTGTAGCCGGAGCGGCCGTACGCAATAGGGAAAGAGAGAATGGAGCTGGTCTGAGCGGCCATCTTGAATACTGGGTTGGTTGAAGGGGCTGTGTGGTTTGTGATGTTGGGAGGTATTGGTGAGTGGAGGTTGTGAAGATGTGCTTGTGTTGGTATAGCTGTATTGGTTGGTGGTGGTGGTGATGACGATGGTGATGATGATGAGACAACAAGAACAGCTGGACTGGGAATCTCGCGAGGTTTATATAGACATCCGACAAGACTCTCTGGACATTCAGGTCGACATATTATCCTCCAGGGCTCGACACTTCAAGCGTATCAAACATCTTCATGCCGGCGAATGCACCACGCTCCAGGCGCCCCCAAAGTCGATGACATAAGGCCCGTTTCCCGATGTCTAGCTTCGTCAGAGTCACCCAGAGGGGTGGTGCACACAGATGGGGACTGAGCAGAGATTCTTCGTACAGACGCGTACCGAGATGTAATGCAGGACAACTACTGCACGAAGGCTGCGGATGAGGCTAGCCTTGTCAGGATGAAGTCCCTCGACTACCTTCTTACTACTTCCAAATTCGGTATTGCGAGGGCGGCCTAAACTGCACCAAGCAGGCCTCGGGCTATTAGCGCGGCGTGCGTAGGGCCCATACGGCACCTCTAGACAAGGCGGTCGAGCTGAAGGGGGGGACGGGAGTTGGAGTGCTTGGGGGCCAATTCCAGAAGACATTGGAATCCTTGGCCTTCCATAGGGCTGAGAGGGCTATGCACCTCCACTGATGAAAGCATCTTCAACCCTTTTGCTGTGTCAGCGCCAGGGCGGCGCATTATCCTCCGCACTACGTTTCACTGGCTACCTAACAGGTTAACAGGTGCGGGAGAGCAAAGCCCCCTTCGACATTAGACGTGGTCATTGCTGACATGGGCGTTAGGCACTCGTTTTTCTCCATCTTTCGTCTGGTGTTTTAGAATCTCACCATGGCTGCCACGCCTGCCACGCCTGCCACGCCGATGCCACGCCTGCCCAGGAGAATCGTTACCTCTTTGAGCCATAACGCCGAAGATACCCCCAAAACTATCACCGACCCAGCGGTACGTGGCCCACAACGAGCGCGCGCTCACGCACCCGCGCACTGCCGGCCGAGCCGCGGACCCTCCTGGCTCCATGGAACCGGTGCGGCACCTTGTCCCGGTTCCTGCGGAAGAGATTCGCCGATCCCAACCGCGGACGCTAGCATGGACCTTTTTATCTCGCCATACTCTGGGGGTCTACATCATTCACGAACGCGCGGTGCGAAATCGAGAGCTGTCCCTGTCTTGTGCAGCACTGGGATGGCGGTGCTCGCGAAGAGGACCGACATGTGTCGAACCCTGCTGGCGACGAGGTGTTGGGGGTTGCATTCCCCCTGTCTTTGGGTAGGGCTCCCGAAATCCGGTGCCAAGCGTTGCTATCTCGACACAGGGCATGTGTTACTCAGCGTGTTTCTTGAGGAGAGTGAAAGAAAGTTGACAGGTCTTGGCAATGCACGACGTCCACTGCCCACTGCCCGCTCCCCACTGCGCACACCTGCAGCGGGCAGCGACAAGCATTTTGGATGGTGTGTCTAAAGGGGGAGAGAAACGCTATTCCCGCAGCGCGGTGTCGCATCGCTGAAATCGGACTGCGTTAAGGCAGAGAAGCCGAACCAAAGGCCCTGGTAAGGGGTACCGAGACGGACGGCCCCGCAACGGCGGAGGCGGTCAGGTACCTAAGGTAACGTTTGGTAGGGCCCCGCGATTTCCTCCATGAGCGAACGTGGGAGTCTGGCTATTTTTGGCGTTCAACGAGCGTTGCCGAACCTCCCGAAGGGCCTCATCGTGTCTGAAATCTTGCTGCCTCGGCCTCTTCGTAGCAAAGCGTGAGCGGGTGGGCGGTAAGCTCACGATACCACTGGGCTGGGGACCGGACGGTATCGCGCGGGACTGGTTTGGAGCGTCCCGGCCGGTGCCTTGTGAAATGGGGGCCAGTTGGCGGGCACTCCCAGGCCCAAGCTCCCATGCTTTGCACCTACAACTCAGTAATTGTCTCCGATGCAGGGCAACCGGGCGGTCCAAGCAATTTTGGCGGGTGGACGGGAAGATGCGCCTCTCAGTAAGTTACGTCGTCGCCCAACTCAAGGCCTTCAGGCTTCCACTTTCACGGCGCTCCGGCGCCGCCACGGGACCGTCAGGATATGCCCAATTGCTCGTCTCATCCACTCTTCTCCTTTAACAGGTTGCAAAACACTAAAGAAGCGAGCTCCGCACCCTCTCACTCATCTGCAATGTCAACACATCACTCCCCCTGCCCGTGTTGTATGTTCGGCCCGGCTCTATTCTCAGGACTGCCAAGATGAACCACCCGACCGACAGATAGGCATCAAGACTCGAAGCTCTTCGCGGGGTTCGATGCGGGGCGCCCATCTCGATGGGGGCCAAAGCTATCAACACGACGGCCGAGTTCTCGCCTACCTCGCCTTTTGGGTCCCATCTCCGGTATTACTGTGATGGGTGGTGAGGTATTCTAATTCCCTTCGCGGCGGTCCGGCATGTTGAAGTACGTGAGTAGGTAATCATTCACATTGCGCACTGTTATTGGCCAAGTTGGCCCGCATCATATCATCTCTTCTGGAGTGTTCCTTCGCGTGCTTTTTTTCTTCTCGTTGTCTCGGGGCTCCATCAATGCAGCTTCGTTGGTGGTAGGCTAGAGGTGACGGCTAGTCACCTGCATTCGGAGCAAATGCCGAAACCATACTGTACCTTAGTATGTGACAAGGCAGGTTGGCCCCCAAAGCCCATTCCCAAAACCCATTCTCCGCATATTGTTTTAGCTGCAGCACGAAACACATTTTCATCATCACACACCTCAATTCGTCACGTCTGCCTACGATGCTTGGGATTTTGTGTTGAGCATGGCGGAGGGTTGATGAGTGAGGATGCTTCAGTGGTGTAAACTAATCGGCTAAGGTGTCGGTGATCCATTGCGGTTTAGGTAATTTGCTGGCCAGTAGGTAAGCGACAGACAAAAGCCTCCCCAGCAGGTGATCAGCGGGCATCAACTGCACATGGGAAAACAACGCATTTCTCTTCTATACACTGATCCGTCATTTTCCCGCATTCACTCGCGGATTACTGCGTATCTCTCTCTTATTCTCCAGAGAAGATGCCGAGAGGAGCGCCTCGTCGTGTTGGCCACACCACCTTCTCCCTTTCCGATAATAATCCACGGCCGGTCCGGTTTACGCGCTGCGCTGAACGGCGGAAGCGGAGGGAAACATAGACGGGGCAGCCGTGGACAAAATAGGCGGCCGAAGAACGGCCGCTTGTTTCAGTCATGTTGTGATGCCCGTTGTCGAAACCCGCCTACAGCCGTGAAAGACTTCACCGAAGACATGGCGGGTACTTCCGTGGATGTGTCATGGGCCGCAGGAAGATGGGGAACTTGAGGGGACGCGGATCATAAGATGTCTCGGCTCGTGGATTCACTGTCGTTTGGAGGGAGGTGGGTGCATATCCCAGATTCTGTCACCGGTGGCTCCTATTGCATCGTTGCGAGAAGGGCTGGATATGTTCTCCCTGCTTGTTGTGTTAACACAGCGCTGCGGAGGAAATGTACCACAATCCGGGCTACCAGACGAGTCCTCGATAGGACGTGCTTTAGCATATCTAGGCTGATTGTATGAACATTTGCTATGTTTGCAGCCGAAGCAGTTCTCGATACTCCCATTCATGAGAAAAGAAGAGTTGCATTTGGGATATCAGCTTACCTTAACTTTACCGACCTTTGTTCAGATTATCAGTCTTCGGTATGATGGTGTAGCTTCAATACAGAGTTCAAATGAATGATCTTGAGTACCACGAGCTGCAAGTGTAGAAATTGCATCAGGGACAACGGCAACCTTGTTTTGAGAACGGAACGGCACGACGTGAGAAACCACAAGCTCGGACCGATGCTGGTTAATCGAACCACGGTCGGGCTACGGATTTGTAAAGCACCATTGAAAACTGATAAAGGACAGAACATACCCTAACCCCGATCTGTTTCCACACCTTTCCAGCTAAGAAAGACTAGAATACTGAGGCCAGCCTCGACATTGCGGTAGGTTTTGACTAAATATGGATATGCCCTAGTTTATTCGGGATGGAATTATTTTCTAATGGAAAGCAAACAATGGTTGTTTTGTTTGTCTCTCTCTTTTTGTCCTCACTTTAACCAGACTGCTGAACAAAGAGCACAGCAAGAAGACAGGGGTCTAAGCTTCCAATCGCAAGGGCACCGTAGATTTGGCACTGTGGGTTGTGGCCGGACCCTGCACTCCTGCGAATGGACAGTGCGAGGTTGGTCCGCACCAGCGGGGGTCTTTTCGCGTTCCTGAGCCTCACCTTGCACTTGGACGGGAGCTCTGTCCTTCCATTTTTTCCACACACGACGCTCAGCCTTAGGACTTGTGACCTGATGATGGCCAATGTTTGCGGTTGACAAACTCGGAAGTCACTCCTTCAATTCATTTCAATACAAGCACCGTATTCTTCCCCCCCGCTCGAATTTTGCCTTTCCTCCAGCGGCAACGAAGGCAGGAACGCCGCCACGTTTTGACGACTCGGGTCGAGCTCCACCACAGAACCCCAGCTTTGGCAGACAAAGCTTGCCGTGACAGCTGCGGGGACCCCTCCAAGCTTTCCCTGGGAAGCCATTGCAATGCCGTGTAAGTAAACCCTTGGTACCTGCCCTCTTCTCTCCTCTTCTACCCTACCGCTCGGGCTTGCGCAGCGCGTGCCGGTGGCTCTGGCTGGCGTTTGCTGCAGTCGTCCTACCTTCCCACGTTGTCAGAAGCAGACCTCCAACACCTCCACAATTGTTTTCCGACTCTACCAAGCTTCCCCAAGCTCGTTGCCCCACGCGTTTGCAGACCGTGCCGTCAAGGAGAACTGTGCGCCAAAGGTCTTCCCCCTTCCACTGCTGCTCGCTCCCAGACGTTACGTCTCAGCCAACACGCTCCGCGCTCGCTGGAGCTATTGACCTGCCGAGCTATGATCGACGAGCCGTTTGTTGACTACTCGGTCGCCCATCCTTGGATGCCGCCGCCTTCTTTGGTGACGTACGGTCTTGCTGATGTGCGAGTGCCAGCCGTTACCGACGACCGCTGGATCAGCGGCCAGGCAGTGTACGTGAATCATACTTATCCCCCTTTGCGATACTGGCTGTCTGCTAACTTACCTGGCAGGCAACATCCGTTAGCCGACCTCGAGGAATGCGCGATTGCCGTCGATGCCACATACTATATCCAACTGCAGCTCGATGCGCAGCCCCACGAACCCCTCCTCCCAGCTCTTGGTGGTTTGACCGGTATCCAGGGGCGTCTGGAGGCCGATTTGGATCAGTGGCAGAGTCACCAGCTGATCCCCTTCTTCATTTTCGATGGTCAGTCTATCACCGGCCAGGATGAAGCAACCGCCTTGAGGAGCCGCATGGCAAATGAGAAGACGAACTTTGCGTGGGAGTTGTATTTCAACAGCCAGGCCAACGACGCAGTCGCAGCGTTCGGCCAGAACACTAGTATGCTCCCGAATTATCTGCGATGCTGTCGGTCGCTAACCTCCGAGTAAGATGCCTATCGCCCCCAGAATCTGTACCCCCTCCTCCAGTCTATGCTGAGGCAGCGGGGCCTTCACTTTCTCGTAGCGCCGTTTAATGCTGCGGCGCAGGTAAGACCCACGCTCCCTCTCTACTTTTTCAGCCTCTGACCTTCAGATAGATGGCGCACTTCGAGATGATAGACTCCGAACAGTGCGCTGGAGTCATGGGGCCCCTGGAACTTATGTTGTATCCCATCAATGACTGCCTCATCCGCTCCATCAACTGGGAGTCTGAGAACGTGACGGCAATCTCCAAGAAACACATACTGAAATCACTCAACGTCAACGAATCGCTGTTCGTCGATGCGTCCCTGATGACCGGGACATCCTTTTTACCGACTTTCCCTGCTCTCTCAGATGGCACCCTCACCAAGATACAACCCCCCAGCGTGTCTGATGCCGTCAACATGCTGCGCGCCGCTGAAAAGTCGATGACGCTTGCATGCACAACCTATCACGATGTACTCAAGAGCCAAGACCCGAACTGGCTGGACAAGTATCGAAAGGCGAGGATGGCTGTCGATCATTTCATTTATATTGCCGAGAGCGGCGAGATCAAAGTCAACGACCCTGATCACCTTACACAAGATAACCACGAATATCTCGGTCTGCAGCTCCCATCGGAACTATACCACTATCTCAACACAGGACTGGTTGGGCCTCGTGTCCTCAGCTGGATTACCCATGGTCAACTTCTTGTTCTACCGACGGTGGATGGAGTTGCCTCCGATGAATACAAGGACTTGGTCGCAAACAAAACAGCTCGGATTAAGGAGGCCGCTTTAAGCCTCATAATCCCTCGGCTGAATCGCGGAATTTCGCACAAGAATATTACCATGAAAGTCTGGTATGACCGCAACTACGCCTACAAGGTCTGGGAGAGTCATGAGGTGAAGATCGACTTGGGGGCTCAGGTTGCCAGCTGGGTCGTTCCAGAGGCTTCCATTGCTGCGCATTTTCCTCACTTCGTCCACGGCTCTATCCTTTCCGAGGTTGTTGCTTTACAAGAGCCAGAGTTCGCAGCGCTGACCCTGGTCGCTGATTCGAAGGATAAGACCAAAGAAAAGGCGAAGCCCATCCAGTCGGCGGGTGCAATTAAATCACTGTGCCTTTGGAGATTCCTTCATATCCGAGGATACATCAATGACCGGCATGAGTTGACCGGCTGGGGCAAGGCGGTCGCTGCGGCCTTGTCAGCGTTCGAGCCCACGGTCAAAAAATATGCCGAGGTGCCACATCTGTACGAGCAGGTGCTCGTTGCAGTGGAGTTGATTCGTCATGAACTCCTCAACGCGAGACATAAGCATGAAGAGCTTCGAGGTCTGCCAATGAACGGCACAGCTGACGACCAGTCCAGCCTGCTCCTCATCTCTCGCTGTGCTACCTTGTTGAAATTGCGGCACCAATCTAACGGGTATACCGGACCGCTCAGCAAGAATCTCTTGGCATTTCGTTCGTTGGTCTCCGAAGTTCGCTCGGCCGATCGCGATCTTGTCGAGGCTATTCTGGCCTCTATGTTCCTGTATGCCCAGGCGAAACGTGAGAGAGACGACGGCTGGGAGCTGAGTCATCAGTAAGTGAACCATATCCTGCTCAACTTTCTTATTTCTTAGGCTGACATTCCTATCAGGCTTCCATTCCTGGCTGACCCGGATGTCGCCCTTGGAATCGCTGTCAAGACCTATTTTGACGATGTCGGGCCCAACGATCCCGCTGAGCTGAAAGCCAGCAAGAAAGAGGACTTCCCACACGCGTCTGTGCCATATGCCATCGCTTTCTCCGAAGATCTCGATATTGCCTGTAACTTTTTCGATTCACTCTATGCTGGCGTGAAGACACTTGACAAGGCTGCCATTCCAGCGGTCGATCGAGCCACGTGGGACAAGGCAGCGGGGTACCTGGCACTGAGGAGGTGAAGAAGGCCGGCAAAGCTTTCTGGACTGAAGACTGAGGCCGAAGTGATGTCATGGGAATCAATAGTGGTACTAGCATGAAGTAGTGTGGTGCCTCCTTCCCCAAGGGAGGATGGTTCTTACGCATAAATAGCTTCGTGCTGAAACGCAGCGAAAATGACCAGCTACAACAGTTGATTCCACGGGATTACCGGCACAATTGACTTGCTTATTTCACTATTCACATAGAATCGTCGATTCCCGTGAAAGGGTCTTGCATTTCCTCATCAACCAAGCGCTAGAAATAGAGAACGCCGAGGTCCCAATCCTTTGCCCAATCCATGCCCATATAACTATACGCCGAGAGGGGTATCATAAAAAGCCCTGCAAATCATGCCAAGGGTTACCTCCGAGTTCCCATATCTTGCGACGCATGTTAGTGCTGAATTTGGCATGAAACAACGCCCGAGACCCACTTTGTGGAAATTTTCCCAAAATGCACATTTTTGACGGTGAACGCTCAGGGTGCCACGGTGAAGCCTAAATCATCAAGCGGCGTTTGATGGGGGCAGGGGCCGTCTCGCCATTCAAATCTCCTTTCTTTTTGTCCAACGCTTTCTTGCCGAGCATCTGAATCTTGTCAAGGAGGTGACTGTGACAAAGAAGGTCGTCAGTTAGACATGAGGAGTATGATTAGACGGGGTGGAGACTTGGTAAGAAGGGGTTGGCAAGAGTTGACTTACTTGATGGGCATATGCCCACGGCTCTCTTTTACCGCAAGAGTAACCCTGTCAGCCTGTGCCTCGTGGTGGCGGAAATGAGCCTGGACAAGAGCTTGGCCCTCCGGCTCATCGGCGGCGCGGACTATATAGCTGCAGCCGTCCTGCTCGCAAACCCAGGTACCGTTTGGGCCAGTCGGCGACATTGTGGGTATTCGCTCGGCGTGGACAACTACCCGCACCGAATCCGGGGGCGGGGAGCCCAGGAATGCAGTTTTGTCACGGTCTTCCGCGTCGGTATTGAGCGCGCTCTCCGAGTCACTCATCTCACTCGTATCCCCATCATCTTCGCTCGCTGCTTGGAACACCTTGAAGGGGGTTTTCCCGCCCCGACGCCCCCCCGCCGGCTCATCATCGAGATCAAGCACCGAAGCAGGACGTTTCTTGGAGCCGGACACCAGACGCAGGCCAGCCCCTTTGCCTGATTTGCGGGCTCGCTTTCCTGGTTTGGCATCCTCATCTGAGCCGTCTGTTATCTGCGGCTGTTGCAAGGTTGTTGATTGTCTTTTTGCCGCTTTCGCACGACGAGCGAGGAAGGTTGGTATTTGCTCTGGAGTCGAAAATTCCAGCACAAGCGGCTTTTTAGATACCTCCATCAGATAGTTGTAGAAGTAGGTATCTTTCCACTCAGGAGGCAGTCGAGGAAGTAGTTGCTTTGAGTAGAATGCCGTTATTTCTGGGGCGGCCTTGTAGTCCTTGACCTTACATGTCAAGTATATGAAAGTGTGAATTGTTGTGATCTTTGTCTTTACTAGATCACGATTACGCTCGGCAACAAACTCCCTCAAAAGATCAAGCAATTTGTCGACAGGCGAGCCCGAATCGAATTGGGAGATATTGGGAGTCGCGGGCTGAGAAATTCGGTATTGGGGCGGGAGAGGCACTGGGCTCTCGACAACAGGCTTCCCTTTTCTAATAGCGAGCTGATGTACCTGTGAGCTGGGAACACCAGTCATCTCGACGTCCTGGCTGCTATCTCTTCGTAGAGCTGTGGCTGATTTTCTCCTAGATTGCTCTGACGAAATAGCGTTTTCGTCGCTGTCGTCCAAAACCAGAGTGGGACGTTGAGACCTTGAAGACGGCGGAGGAGCTGCTGGGGTCACGTCTGCGAGCTGGCTCTTCATCTCCTGAATCGGGTCAGCTTCTGACCTGGTGTAAGTATTTCAAAGGACGATGGCATACAGAATTCACCTCATGTATCCACTTGGCAAACAGAGTACCTTCCCAAGTCACATCCGGTTCCTTAGGAAAATGCGAGGCCAAGAAGGGCGCCCATTTGCGATACCGAGCTTCGGCTTCGTCTCGTGTGACGCCATCTCCAGCACCCAATGCATACTAAATAGAGTCAGAAGTCGCTAGGAGGAAGAAGCGATGTGGGCACGAAACTGACCTGAAAGAAAATATCGTCAAGGGTCGGTTCTGGAGGCATTCTCTTCGGCTTCTTCTTTTTGCCCTTCCCGCAGGCCTTCTCGAACCGGTCGATGACGTTCAACGCTTCATAGTATAGTAGTACCGCCTCATAGATCTCAAGATATGTCATCTCGTATTCCGGCGCAGGTCTGATTTCGTACCAGCCAGCCGTACCTGAAACCCAGAGCGCGATATCGCCGTAGCCGATGGAATAGCTGGTGGAGGAGGGTATCTCAATGTTCGCAGACCTGACATTTCGCTTGAGAACTGAAGGCAATTTAGTTAAATCTCAGATACACGAAACAGAAGGCTCGTAGCACTTACGATAAGAGGCAGAGTCGTTTCCGCCATCGTCATCGTCATCATCATCATCGAAGTTAAGCCTGCCCCGAACGACCAGCGACCCTAGCTTGTCCACGAACAGCGGGTTTGCAAAGGTCTGTCGATCTTTCTCATAAATGACAGCGTCGTATAGAACAAAGGTTGGCCAGTCATTATCTGACACGCTTACCTGGACTGGCCTGAGGATGGAAGCCTCCTTGGTCCACGGGAAGTGCGATTTGTCGACTGTGGCCACAGTGCTTGTGGATGCTTTCCGCCGTCGCCCCATCTTCAATATGCGCCTTTCGATTCGGCAGGGGGGTGCCGAGTCACTTTCGGTGCGCAGATGAGGGAAAGAGGGTTTGCGCCTAACGCCGCTGGTTCTATTCAGCAAAAGAGGATCGTGGGCGGTTTTGCGGTTTTGCGGGTGACTTTGACGCGTTGATGGATTGAGAGTACGCGCAAGGCAGGGGTCCTCGGTTCGTGGTTATGGAGGGGCTTCGCGGAAGTCAAGGTACCTGGACAGCCCGGGAAAGCCAAGTAACCCACCTCTCCAATTTAGGTACAGCTACAGGCAAGGGCACCCCTGTGTGCACGTTGCTTATCGTCCCCGCACCAGTAGTTAATCGGACAAAATTTTGAGTTGGAGACCGGAGGCCAGTCGCGTCCACTCTGCTTCGCATTCATGTATCAAACTCAGTGGTAGCGGTCTGTCTTTTACCCTTGCTACTTTCGAGGCAATTGCGACTGTCAACAGGCGAGCGACCCTCTGCTTGCCTCTTCTTCTTCTTCTTCATAAATCCCGTTTGCGCCGATGCGCATCGCCACCGCGTTCAGAAAGATGGCGACTGGAAACATTGTTGACGGCGTTTTCGGTATGTCCCCAAGCTATTCCAGCGCGAACTTACCAGCTAACCATTCGTAACAGGCATTAACAAGCCTATTGGCATGAGTTCCGCCCAAGTGATCCGCGACTGCCAGACTTTCTTCAACCCTTCGGCACTGTTTGCGCCCGCCCTGCAGCTGGAAAAGGAAGCACGAGAGCGCGAGGAGAAATTTCAGAAATATCGCCGGAAGGGGTCAAAGAGGCAGCTCCAGGTCAAGATTGGGCATGGAGGTACTCTAGACCCTCTTGCCACGGGCGTCCTCATCCTTGGGGTAGGCAAGGGCACCAAGTCGCTGCAGGCCTTCCTGAACTGCACCAAAACATACGAGACGGTTGTCCTCTTTGGCGCAAGTACCGACACCTACGATCGCGTGGGCCGCATCATTAAGAAGGGCCAATATGACGAAGTCACCCAGTCCGCAGTCGAGAAGGCGCTGGAGAACTTCCGCGGCAAATACAAGCAGATGCCTCCGCTGTATTCTGCCCTGAAGATGGAGGGAAAGCCACTTTATGAATATGCTCGGGAAGGCAAGCCTATTCCTAGAGAGATCTCTACTAGAGACGTCGAGGTCACAGAGTTGGAGATGTTGGAGTGGTACGAGCCTGGAACGCACACCCACCGTTGGCCCGCCGAGGAAGCGGAAGCGGCCGAGAAGAACCTCGTAGACTCCGTGTGGCGTGTGGCCAAGCGCCAAGCTGCGTTGGAGGAGGAAGTCGGTAAACTAACCGAGGAGGAGCAAGAGGAGGAAAGCAAGGCATTAGCTGAGTACCAGAGTACGAAGCGCAAGGCCGAGGAGCGGGTTGATGAGTTGGTCCGCGAGGAGCAGCCGTCGGCGAAGAAGAGGAAGGCAGAGCGCTCGTCGCAGCCAGGCCCGTCACAAGAGACGCCCATGATGTCGGGGGCTCTCGGTAAGCTACCACCATCAGGCAAGGGCTCCAATCTCCTTCCCCCACCGCCGTCGCCGGACACTCCGCCGCCGTGGGAGGGCAAGGGCCCGCCCGCATGCAAGATTCGTATGACTGTAACCTCGGGGTTTTACGTCCGCAGCCTGTGCCATGACTTGGGCGAGATGCTCGGATCCGGAGCGATGATGGCTGAGCTAGCCCGGACCCGGCAGGGTGATTTCGTGCTTGGCGGCCCGAACTGCCTTGAGTATACCGATCTGTTGGAGGAAGAAACGGTCTGGGCGCCCAAGGTTGAAAGTATGCTGGCATTGTGGAACGCCGGCCCAAAGAAAGATCAATAGACCGCAATCCGTTGAACTGCACCCTTCGATCATAGGCAGCAACACGATAATATCCGTTCCGCAACACCGGGGAGCGAGAGGCAGGTCACTCGCTAGTAAGGCAGATATATGCAACAACCAAACATAGGTGGTTGTATTATCCAATGCCAGAAGACATTGAGAAAGGGATACCCTCTAAATCATGTTCCCCATGCTAAGCCACAAGTGAGCAACTCCATTGCAAGTATGCATCTCTCCCAATCACCAGTACTGAGCACGCCGGCTCTCATCCATCATGATATTCATCAACCCCAGCAATCCTACGCAAGTAGGTCCAAACCGCAAGCATTTCCCTCGAATTCCACCCATCCTGTATGCAACCATCCCACAACTACCCCCGCTTACCAAACCATAAAGAGCCAAAAAGGGGAGGACCATTCTCCCTATCCAAACTCACTCAAGCAGGCGTTGCCGTGCCATTTCTCTCCTCGGTTATCGGCGCGGACACAGAAGACACCATCGGTTCAGTCGTTTGAACCAGTAGCGACCTGACTCTGTCAATCCTCTCCATAGCAGTCTCCAGCCGCTCGAGCCGCCTGCGCTTGTCGATGTCGCGCTTTTCGAGCATCCCGACGCGCTCCTCCAGCTTCGCCCGCGCTCGTCTCTCCGTCGCCACCATCTCGTTGGCCTGCTCAAATAGCGACACACTCAACTCCTCAACCTCACGACTGGTGTCGCTTAGACGGCCCTCAGCCTCGCGCCGCAGCGCTTGCTCGCGCGTCAGAGCCTGGAGCAGCTCGTCGGTGCTTGGCCCTGGAGGGGATGAAGGGGTCTCAGGGCTAAAAGGGGTTGGGTTGCTGCTCTGCCGGATGTGCGTTGGCGGCGGCGGGGGTGTGGCCACGGCGGGTTTGAGGTTGGGCGTAGACTTGCGTGATGTGAGCAGAGCCGAGATGCGGGAGGCCGCTCCGGAGGACGAGAGAAACGAGGACCGCGCGGGCGAGGCGGAAGCCACGCTTGAGGAGGGTGTCTGAAGCGGGGTTGCGCCGGGGGTGAAAACCGTTGGCACGATGGAGTTTGTTGGCGAATGGAAGGATTGGTTCTGGTGCTGCTGCTGGTGTTGCGGCGAGCGGGACGTCTCGACTTCGGCCCGGAGCTGGGTAAGTTCGTCTTCGTAATCGGCCCAGCGGTCGACTGCGCTGGATGCCTTCTGGTTGAGAAGCCGTACTTGCGCCTGCAAGTCGGCTATTTGCTTCTGGGCCTCGAGGAAGGCGGCTTGCGTATCCTCCAGCGGAGGAAGGCCGACGTCAAAGCCGCACTGGGGGCAGCATTGCGTTGCCGCCAATGTCAGATTGGTTGCGACTGTCATGGTGGTCATGGTGCGGGACATGGCTTCCTATCGAGCCTGAGAGCGACGAGCACCAGTCGCTGGGGAAAACACCATACAACGCCGGCGACTCGTCACTCGGTGTGTCTGGGGTGTGTCGTCGATGGGATGAAGTTGGATCTCGTAGGGAGGCCAGTTGGTTTTCTTTCCCTCAGCTCGTCATGCGGGCGCTTCGCCGTGCCCCTGGCTGGGCTGAGAAGGCCGAGGCGGCTGCGAAACAGCGGGGCTGGCTGTCTTGGCATTCCTTTTTATTTGGTGACGTCTCTCCAGATCAATGCGCATTGCTTTGCCCCCACGATCGGCACACGCCGAGCCAAGAACAAGTCCCCAGCTACGACCGCTCGGGCGTGAACTCCGAGGCCACTGCAGGTACCAACGACTCCGAAAGATCGACTGACCAGTCCTGCCGCGCTTTCCATGAACCCGTAAACTCGGACACTTTATCATGCACAGATGTAAATCAATGTTTCTGCATTGAATTCCAGGTTGCTTGGACTCTAATAACTGGTACAGCAAAACCCGTTCCACCCGCTCAGTCCGCAAGCGGATAAGCCACTTCCATCCATGCGCTCAGTCTGTGATGGACGCAATTCCGGTTTATCGCCAAGACTCTATTCATCCCGTCCTAAGTAGCGTACAATGGACTTCGTGATGGTGGCTTGCGCACGACCTCGTTTTTGATTTTCTTTAACTCGGTGTCGACTCCCCCGACTGATTCAACCGCCTCGATTGGCGTCGAGGCCTTGACGGGTGGGAAATCCTCTTTCGCATAGATGCGATGGATGACCGCGAGAAGGTCCAACAGGAGTATCGATCAGCCGAACTCCCTCGGCCTCCTCTCCGGGACAAGCAGGCCCTTCTTTCGCGAAGTGCCCAGTTTCGCAGCACTCAGAAAGGCTTCGCAACCTTCCTGGGCTCGCCCACGCCCGTCTCGGGGTCTTGATACTCCTTCCAACTGACGGGATACATAGTGTTCCCTGCTTCACTCGTTGCCATGATGACGCCCAGTTCATTCCGTGCCGTGGAGAGATAGTAGTTTGCCTGGTCTCCCAAAGAGATCTTCATAGCAGCTTGTCAGTAACGTAACCCACATAAAGCTTGCAGACAACAGAGTCACTCACCACCTCGGCTCGCACGATGTCTCCCGGGCGGAAGCTCTCATAGATCTTGACTCTGTCTTTCTCGGTTGCGCGGGCATCCTGAGCGCGGATGACACCCTGCCACTCGGCATCGAGCACTGTGTCACCGCATATGAGAATAGCCACGACGGCTTGCCTGGGCGAGATGCGGACAACACGACAGAGAACAATGTTGCCGACCTCGGGGAGGATCTCGCGCTTCTCTGATACACCGGACCGTGACACGGATATAGTGGGAAGCTCGGCCGGGGTGGGCGCCGGGCTGATCTTGTTCAACCGTTTCGCAGGCCCTGGGGGTTTGGCGGGCTGGGTGATGTGCACAACGCCGAGCAATGACGAGTGTAGGTTGGACTGGTGTATATGCGTGCCTGGGCCGGGCTGGTATTTCGATATCGGGCCCAGCAGCTGGCCGGGTATTGTTATTGAGGATGCCATCTTTTTTTGATATTGGCGGGGCCTGATGGCTGGCGCATCTCGAATTTCAGGTCTCAACTTTCAGCGCAAAGTCAAACGCACGAGCCACCCCATCTGGTAGCGGCCCCACGCATTGGAAAGTACGCGGGCCGAAAGTCTTGGCTGCCATCAGTGCTGTCGGGAGCTCAAGGCTCCGGTCAGCACAAATGGGCCGATTCTCTCAAGACTCTAGAAAATCGGCCAGTTGATGAGCATCACTCACAGCCAAGATCAACTTAGGGTGCTCGGCGTCCGCGGCCCCGAGAATACCCCACGCAGAACCCCCTCAAGCGAGAGATTCATGAGGTTGAGACCCAGTTCAGGAAAGCTCCCCACACCGGTAATTACAGCGGATTTTGTCACCAGCCAAGGATAATAGCCCAAGCTTGCCGTCAGTGCCACGACGCGCCGCACTGAAATTCACAGCATTTTCAAATTGCTTGCTGGGCAAGACTCTCTCGTATATATCTGGGCCTGTCTGTTGATGAGGTCTCATTCTTTTCCTACCCCCTTTTCATATCCCCTTGTGTGTAGCATATTTAATGGCGCCTCCAACATCATCAGGCGGCATCGGCGGCTGGCTTAAGTTCATCGCCATTCTCGTGGGTGCCCTGACGCCTGTTTGGTATGTACTGGAGCAGAGGCTCGAGTCCTTCTACGTCTTCGAGGTCGACCACCTCAGGGACCTCCAATTGCGAAGCCTGCAGGCCCACGGCAACGACACGCGCGCCGTAGTCAAGTATATCGTCGACGAGCTGAGCACCCGCACCGCTACCACAAAACATATCAATCACGATGAGGAGTGGGTTTTCAACAACGCCGGCGGTGCCATGGGCGCCATGTACATCATCCACGCCAGTATGCTCTCATCCGATGTGTCCTTCCGCTTGTTCAACCAGATTCTGACCCTCAACACCAGGCATCACCGAGTACCTGATCATCTTCGGTAAGTCACATTTTGATGTTCATTCTTCACATTCACTCACTTCCCACAGGTACCGCCATCGGCACCGAGGGCCACTCCGGCCGTCACACCGCCGATGACTACTTCCACATTCTGTTCGGCACCCAAACCGCCTATGTACCGGGCGAGTATGAGGCCGAGGTGTACCCGCAGGGTAGCGTGCACCACCTGCGCCGCGGCGACGTTAAGCAGTACAAGATGCCCGATGGCGGTTGCTTCGCCCTCGAGTACGCGCGTGGTTGGATCCCGCCCATGCTTTTCTTCGGCTACGCCGATACCTTCTTTAGCACGCTCGACTTCTACACCCTCTGGCGCACCAGCTATATCACTGGCCGTGAGATGATCGCCAACCTGCTGATGGGCAAGTTCTAAGGGGTTCCATGAGGACACACCTAATGATGGTCGGGGCTGCAATACCCCTTGTAAAGATATGTACTGCCCAACGAGGCCCTTACAGAATTTATTAGTCCAGCCGTCTTTGGCTGTGTATTGTCACTCAGGAGTACCGGGTTCAATGGCGAGACCAAACGCAACAGGTAATGTAGGTTAATACCTCTCATTCATCATCAGGGCGCGGTTGACTTTGAAAAAGCACTGGCTGAAGCAACCATGATAACAACAAAATGTATCAATGAACCAGGAATTACAACAGGCAGGGCCGCCCTGCCTGCCACCTAACCCGCCCGAACCAGCCCAAGCTCTGTGCCCTTTAAAAAACTTTGACCACATAACTTTTTCTCTGTTTTATGACCCGTCCCGCCTAGAGCGCCCGGGCAATGCAAACATGCCATGTAAATATGACTCAGTCCCGCAGCTAATATGAAAATGCGGAGCTCTTTCCCCCTCCGGGCTTCAAGCCAGCCATTCCTCCTCATCCCTTTTCCTAGGTATTTTGATGACCAACCCATCATCGTCTTCGTCGCCTTCTGAGTCAGGATGCTCACGAGGAGGGCTGAGAGGACCACCATTCTGGTGATGATCAGCGCCGTTCCCGCTGCCGTTCCCGTTGCCGTTGCCGTTGCCGTTGCCGTTACCATTCACATGTGGGGCGGCTGCAGAAACATATCCACCGCCGTCTTCATCCTCCAGCATCCATGTCAAGCCGTTTGCTTGCTCTTCCAGAGGGAAAACCTCTCTTGCATATTCCTCCAAGCCTCGTGGCCCTTCCCACAGCTCTAGTGCCACTCTGGGGCAGCTCTCCTCTAGCTCGCGGTCGCCAAAATAGGGTGGTTGTTTTGCGGGATCGTCGTTCTTGAGGTCGTACAGTTCCTCCAATCCTTCTAGCTGACAACGGTATCCCTCGGGGATCTTGACCTTCACCTCAATCGGGCCGCGGACGTACCGTACGGGCCTGCCGACGCCCAGAGAAAAGACCCGACAGGCCTCTCTCGGGCTCAGCATTTCGTAGGCTAGAGCGATACGCTTGCCGCCTCCCCATTTCCTGGCTCCGTCTTTGAAGATCTGCAAAATGGCCGGTCCAACATCATGCTCCGCGTCAAGCCAGGGGAGCTTCGCATCCGGGTGGAAAGGAGCCTGCCAGATCCAGGTGCCATCCCGCTGCATTTCGGTGCAAAAAAGGGGATACGGAAGAGACGTAAAGTTATTGTTGTAAATCCCCGTGTAGACAAACGTCGCAGGGAGTCCAATCTTCTTGACATAATCCTCTACTTGATGCTTTGATGCCCATAATGGAAGTGATGGCCAGCTCTTGTCGTAGGCATGGTGGTCAGGCATGGACGAGTAAATGTAGTGCTGGATCCCTGCCCTCTTGGCCGCGTCCGCAAGAGCCTCCCCAATCTTTTGCTCGTCGCCATAGAAAGTGGTGTTGATGAAGGCCAGCTGCGCGCCCCGGAACAGATCAGAGATCAAACGGTGATTGACGCCGATGCCGGAGATCGGGCCGTTTTTTGTTACATCAACCATACCCTTCTCGGTCGGTCGCTCCTTGGTGTAGAGCTCCCCTTGAAGAATCGTCACATGTGGATTTGACGATACCTCAGTTGCGACCACTCCCTCGAGATTCCTCAGCTGCGCGCGCACATGGTAGCCGACAGCGGTGGCTACCCTGATGAACGAGGCGGCTTGCCGCCCACTGGCGTTGATAACAGCAATAGTTTTATCTGGAGTGGTCATTGGTCGTTTGGCAGGGCGAAAAGTCAAAGAATTGTTCCTGGACGTAAGCGGGGATGCATCGGAGTACGATGATCTCGAGTGTTTGTGTCTCCTCTCGTCGCGGCTGGAGTTGCTGGCGCCCTTGATTTCCCTCGACGCTGGCCTGAGGGGCAGGTCCGTCAAGGTCTCGGCGGTGGGCATTTTGGACGAGTCGGCAGCAACTGCCCAGCAACCGGATGCTTTCGTAGCTCTTTAACGTTCTGTCACAGTGGCAAAATCCCCCGTCGTTTCTTTTCGTCGCGGTTGGGTGGTTTCGAGAGGTCTAGGGAGATCGCGGGCAAAGAGAGCGAGCCATGCAGGATGTATCAAGTCGCAGGTTGGTGGCAAAGCACCAGCGATCAGAAGAGCTCCCCGGGACAAGCGGGCTGCGCAAAACGGGTATCCTTCTCCTATCCCCCGTAGGGTCTGAAGACCCGAATGGTTTTCGAGCGCTGTGGACGCTTGGTACCGCGTATCACAGATGAATGGGCGGCTCGAAGAGCTTCCTAGTACAGCATCGAGCTCATAGACCTTTATCTGTTAGTGGGGCCCTTCCCCGATAGCGGGGCGATTTGCTTCTCGGCGGGACAGGGGCGAGAGATAGGCAGCCGATAAGATCGGGAGAGAGCGTCAGAGACTGAATTTGGACTGCTCAGGGCTCGGCGTAACAGAACAAGATCTGGGGACTGTTTTCCAGACGGATGTCTTGGTGTCTTGGTGTGGGAACTGACGACTAAAGATAAGCTGCGAGAACTGTGGGAGTGGAACCAGCACCGTTTTCTAGCAGGGACAGCCCGGGTCGATATAGGCTGGGGCTAACAAAGGGAGGGCAAAGAGAAAATGGGCCGCAGCCAACCAAACCGAGTCGTGGTGGTCAGAGCCGCTACTCCTCCACATCGAAAGGGAGTCTGGCTCGTCTGGGCTCCCGCAGCTAGGATGATTTCATGGGGGAGATTTCGCGGAGATGGGGCCGGGGAGTGCAAGAATCCACAGTCGAAAAACCTGTATTGACAAACGACCAGAGAAAAAAAAAAGAAGCCCACATCGGCGGATGGTGAGCTGTTGGCCCAATCGGTGGGTTTCTGCGAGAGTCGTGGCAGCGAGAACTGGCGAGCAAGGGCCCATTCTCATCAGGCCCAGGATATTAGCACGCCGGCAGACGACCCGTGGACGGGGTGATGGGATGACGGCGGTCTGAGTGCAGATAATCAATCATCGTGGGACCCAGGGCATCATCCGAAAACGCTGCTGCAGGAACGTGGCTCTACGATGATAAAGTGCCGGAACACAGTCTCCGGACTGAGTTCGCCCTGGCCCAGGTCTGACAGGCAATAACTCTACCCCTTGGAACAGGCGGTGGAGATACGGTAGAGATACGAAAGGAAGCTTAACCCAACAACCTCTTGATCATGCGGGAAGCGACTAAATGCCAGCCGACGTCCAGCTGCGCACGGTTATTGTCGGGGGAGGGCGGAGGGAGATCAACCTTAACATCAGAAGCGCCGCTTCCCCAATCGCAGAACGCGCAGGTGGCATAGATCGGTGCTTGTTGCCTTGCCCATAGAAAAAAGGGTTCGGCACGCCACTCGCCCACAGCACTCGTCATTGGAGTACCGTTATTTCGTCTCCAATTTCCTCTTCACCACCTTTTCCCTCCTCGACTTATCTCCTCTCGCTTCTTGTGCCATCCAACCTAGCCATGATTCAACTTTGCAAAGGTTCCAGTTCATATGCAGCTAGAGGTTGCTCTTACCTTATACCTTCCCATCTAAGCCCCTTTTCGCCAACGGTGGAGCTTGGCGAGGTCCGGAGCTCGGCGGCGAGCCCTCTTATGAGACAATTATAGCGAAGCTGAGGAGCAGGCTGCCATAACCGCTAATCCGTGTCTAGATATCCAAGCAAGCCCTCCGACCTCGTGGTATTTTAGAGTCGGGCCCCAGCTGGGACGATCAGGGCGTCCTTCCGCTACCTCGTCATCCTCAGCAGGATCCGGCCCGCGGTTCTGGCCCTTGCCCCCGCCATCACACCTCGACGTTTAGGCATGACGATAATCTGCGGTGGCACAAGTTTGGGCGGCGTGGCTCACTTGAATTGCCGAGAATATTCGGTGTCATGGCGCTGGGAGGTCGGGCGCCGAGGTCATATTCAATTACGTACAAAATGGGCCGCTAATGCCTGTCTGGTTGTCCACGGGCTCCATTTCGTCATTCCTGGGGTTGCGTAGCCGCAACAAAGCCTCTGACGAGAGAAACATCTCCGCGGACGATAGGCAAGGCATGGGAAGAGGCGAAGCTTCGTGGCCGCTCGCCTGGGAGGACCTCAGTTTGTGCTGACAAGCCAGTCCCGGGCACGGTCCGACGCAGTAGCCGTTACCGAGAGCACGTAACCGTGCTTGTTCCCCGCCTCTCCCATGCCCGCCGCCAGCGAGGAACTGCGGGGAAAGAAGGGGTCCACGGATAGCGCCATGCTAACAGGAGCGGGCATTATTAGCTCGCCGCGTCCACTCGCCTGGTCACATTGCAGCCGTCTTAATGCCATACCTCAAGGTCCTCCAGTGGCCAAGTTAACCGATACCGCATGCGAAACTGCTGGAATGTGTCACGCGCCTGGAATACGGCGCTTCTCGGAAGTATCCTTCCAGGGATGTCTTGCTGCGATTCTTCACTCGTATGCTGTCATCGCACCACTCGGTTTTCTCCGCTTCTGAAGATTCATCGGACGACCCCCTGATTCCAAATAAGGGTTGGATCCCAGCCGCCATGTTGTAGATCCAGACAACCCTCTACTTGTTTGCATCGATCTTCGATCATATGCCCTTCCTCTACTCGACTGTGCGGGTCGTAGAACGCTGGGTAGGAAATACCGCCATTGTCTACCTATGAGCCGTACGAACCGGGGAAGTTTATATCCATGTCCGCTGACGGGTCTCCTTGCTGGTTCCAACCTGGAATCTGCAACAGTTCGAAATTTACGTTATTGTTTGCACCGAGTGCGCTGTCAAACGTGTTCTGTGCCATCGCCGCTTGTTAGCATCAACTATACTGCAATGGAGCCTGAAGTCGACGTTTCCAGGTGTTTACTCACCCACTCCACGTCTATCATTCCCGTCCCCAAATCCGACCGAGGGGCTCCGTCGATATCTCCGGCGTCCGTGGCCAATGTCTGCCGTGCCAGCATGCCGTCTGCGGTGAATCCGCTCGGAGCGTTCGGGTACCAGTAGCCAGCGGGGTTTCTGGCAGGGTTCAAGCCGAAATGCTCAGGACTTATGCTACCGATATCAAGAGACAGGTTGGATGCTCCATGGGCAGGCCTGCCAGCGATCTGCCACTCAGAAATACTCAGACTGTGCTGTTGTTCCAGGTCCCCATCGTCTCCCGCCATTCCACCGGCCTCGTCTATCTTCCTGAGCATTGTCCCCAGAATGTCAGCGGGCTTTTTGGCCGCGGCGGAATCATGGGTAATAGCCACCCATATTTGGTGAGATCTCCGCAATATCCGGAGGAAGTCGTCCTTGCTGGGTGGCGATGACCGTTGCTCGTCATTTTCGGTCCAGTTACTGTATGCTTCATCTTCCAAGTACGTCTCGCTTTGGTGCAGGACGTATAAAATCATGGCAGCGATGAGGAAATCGAACGTGGCAATTGCTGCTAGAAACCATCCGTGTTGGCGCAGGACTCCTCCAGGCAAGGTTCTCAGGTGAATAACGTCTTGATACTCCAAAATGGCCATCGCCGCTTCAAGACAAGCACGCCGTGAGTAGGCATGCTCTTTCCTCGGGATAGGCTCGGTAATGTAACGGCGATGAAGCACGCATCGGCTCTTTTGATAAAGCGACGCAAGACCGCTGGAGAGAAATGTCAGATAGCTACTCTCCTGTGCAGGCAAACAATAGGCAGCGGAATGTCTCCGTCGTGGCTGTTCTCCCGTGAGACATTCAGGGCAGCTATAAAGGACCAAAAGGGGAGGGGGGGTGAAAAGACGGTGGTTTGACATACAATCTCTGGTGGATGAAAGCCGGGGGGTCGGCGATGCTATCTTGAAGAGACTTGACCTTCATGAAAGACGGAACTTGCTTCCACGTTTCTTCGAGGAGGTGGTCCAGCCGCATGACCTCGCTGTAAGATGGCACTGTGATGGAATTCGTTTGCGCGGCAATCTTGGCGAATACCACGCAGATGGCTGATTTCCATCTGGCATAGGTCATCTGGGTTACTTCAGAGTCCGGCCGCGGCGTGGGCAGAGATGTGAGGCCAGGATTGATTTCGTCGTCGGTGAGATTCGACTGAGGAAGGACGTCTGTCTCAAGGCCGTTCAGCATGCTTGGCAGCCCCATGTGGAAGGACACCAAAAGCTCGATCTGGACGGCGAGATGCCACATCCTTCGCCTCATCTCACCTTCGAAGGGTGAGATGTTGGGGAGTTTGTCTGGGTCTCTGTGTAGGCCCATTTGCAGCATTAGTCTCATCCCAACGGAGGACCTAATGATGACAAATATGGATCAGTTGATGGTTCCTGGCTGAACGCAGAAAGTGGCTAAGGGGGATATATAAGGCGCGAGAAATTATCCCCGTCGAAGGCCAGTACATGACTTGCGAAGGGAATATCAGCGGAAATTGGACGTACAGGACATAGCAATTCGCCGACGACGCTCGATTTGTCATGAATTCGGCAGCGACGTATAAGAGATATGCTTGCATCTTCGTGTGGCTCGGAGAGGTATATTTGGCGGCTACCAACGCCCATCCCGCTCCAACTCGATACCGGCGATACACGTCCATCGGGGAGGGAGCGTTGGGAATCTCGACTTCGTGAGGAGCAACGTAAATAGAAAAGAAGGTTCCCAGGGCCAAAACCATCAGCAGCAGTGCAAGCCACTCCAAGGAAACATGGTAAGGGTCAGCCCAGAACTCGTTGTACTCTCTGACGAACGTCGGTCTGTGAACCACGGCTGCAAGAGGGTTCATCAGTAAGTACTTGTCAAAGGGAGGGGCGGGGGGGGGGGGGGGGGGGTCTGGGGGGGCGTGCGTTGCG
>Ga0247780_1000015_pt1 | contig 152294 bp, 151 predicted proteins | sample UWRJL079202R5_FD_179927 | JGI IMG/M metagenome (GOLD analysis project Ga0247780, IMG submission 179927) | Plant litter microbial communities from Arlington Agricultural Research Station in Wisconsin, United States - UWRJ-L079-202R-5 | ecosystem: Environmental > Terrestrial > Plant litter >...
TGTGATGATGTGGAAAGTGGAAGAAAGTAGGTGGTCTGATGGAAGATGGTGGAACTGTTAGGGTCGCTGTTAGCCAAGTACTGCACAGGCCAGTTTTGGTGGCTCTCTTTTTTTGTCAACCGCTTGCTAGGTTCCGACCAAGTGACGTCCCCCATCAAACTCGGTTTCGGTGGCAAAACAGCAAAGACGAGGGTTGATTAGGACAGTTGCCCCTCTCGTAAAACTACCTACCTTGGGATGTGTGGGTGGTGTCTTACTTCAGCGGGGCGAGGGGGTTGTGGCACACCATCCGATCGGTTCGAGATTGACGGTCGACGCTGCCTGCCTTCGGCTCGGGCCATTATCTTTACTATCTCCGGGTTGTCCTCGTTGCGGCAGGGACCGAAGGATTGATACCAGCCAATCTTCCCACTTCAACTAAGCGGCGTGAAGCTGTGCGTTTTCCTTCAACGGATGCTTACTGTTGCAGTGTAGTCGTCCATCACCTTTGACCTACCGCCGAGTCTTGGGTCGGTCCGGGTCCTTGACCCATTTCCAGTGACTCGCGCCGGCTGTCATTCTTTTCTCGGTAACTGATTCTTGGGAGTAACCCCTGATACTCAACCCCCTTGTACCCGCGTTGTGTTACATTCACTTCTCTAGGGTTTCCTTCGCTCAAAGTTGTCGGCAGCTCAACCCGTGAAAGTATAGAACTGATGATTCCAATCACGCAGAGTGCCGACAAGTCCTTACCATCTACGTATCCAACGCTCGGATTCTTGGCGGGCCTCCTGGTCTCACACCACTCTGTGAATATTATCTGCAAGTTGGCTCCCGCCGAAGCACCATTTGCTATCTTGAGAAAATTATTGAGGACGTGTCGGTGCTGTGACAACGTCCCAGCATAATTTCACACGCTGTTACATACTCGTGGGGAGGAGGAGCATTGTTATAAAGACGTGCAGCGTGAGCAACTGCAGTGGAGGTGTCACGGAACTTAGGGCGAGATACTGACTCTGAGAGTCCAACAACAAAACTAATTCCTATTTCTCTTTAAGACACCCCAGGCAGCTCCATGGACTGCGATGGTAGGTGACACTTACATCCCCGGCTGGATGTTGTGTCACTTGGGAGGGCATCCATAGCTTCCAGCTCTGTCTAGCCAATAGAGATCCAAATCTAGCAAATCTAGCGAATGGAAATGGTCGCCAGCGACTGTGGCTTGAGGTGACAAGCACAACTGCTGCTACCGTGACACGAACACCAATCGCATAGAAGGCAGAGTTGATGAGACGAACGCACCACACCTAATCAACAGATCTTAGCTTTGCTCTCCAACCTACCAACTTCGTGGCTCACCAGATATCAAATGAAGACAGAATCGGAGGGCTTATATGCTGTAATCGCTGGCTTCAACAAAACTACTCCACGATGTCCGATTGCTCATGCTGTAAGGCACACGGCCTTCGTCGCTGATACACACCCCACGCCGACGACAAGGTTCGACCCTTTTTCCCTTTCTCCATCCTGGAGCGAGAAGACCCGAGACTGAGGTCTGTCACGTACAGCAGACAGCCCCGTTCAGGAAGTACTGCCGTCTTGCGCCACCACGACGGAATAGTCAATTCTCCGCGAAGCCGTGGGGGCTCAAAGCATCGCGCTGCAGCTTGAACGTCCGAGAGACCCGGGCCAAATATCGGGGACGCTTCAAAACCCCTAGACCTCGTACCAGAACACAGAATTGTAACCGAGTGAACCTCCACGGTTTGTTTAATAGTTTACGACTGGCGCCACACCAGCTGATGGTACTGGGTTTCCCCCCCCCCCCCCAAACAAACCCCGATGGTTTTTTCTTTTTTTTTTTTCCCCCCCCCAAAGACATCGCGATGGTTTTGTCCTCTGTGTTGATACCCTGACCCACGTCGGCAAATCTACTCACGGCGGCTTTTGTGGAAATACGATAGTCAGACACACTGTCCTACATCAGGATATTAGGCGGCTGGTCGCCATTGAGAAGTCCGCATTGTGGGGGCGAGTCCCGTGTGCGGAGTGAGCGTTCAATAGTCAGGGAGTCAGTGTTGAGCAGAAGGATTAGCTGTGCAATGGAAGGGTTAGAATATGGACATCATCGCCCAGCTTGGGCTAGAAGATATGCGCGGCAAAAAGCCACAGCATAAGCACCAGCAAAAGGAGGCGGTAGGATTAGACACGATCCAGGCGGAGTGAGGTCGGGCAGGACAGAAGGGAAACCCGAACCAGATGCTCACCCGTTGGGCATTGACAGCATGTTTCGGGGCTTTGACTTCGTTCTTTCCATTAGAGATTCCTGTCACTTCCAAAGATTTGAGGTTCAGCACATTTTTGTCACACATCAGGGCCAACATCGCCGAGGGAGCCCCCGTCCGTCACTCCACGCAGTTTCTCACAAAGACAACTTCCAACAAGTGCAGTGAAACCTCGAATTTCTGTTCTGCAATTGCGAGGCATAAAGCCTGGGGTCTCTCGATGACCATAAGTCGAGTGAGAGTGCGTCTCCAAGATCGCGGAATGTGAGCCCCTGAAAACTCGCTTTTGCTTTATAACTCCTATTTTGGCCTACTTCTTTGTCTGTTTTTACACAGGAATACTATTTTCAACCTAGTACTTATTTCCTTTTAGAATTCAGCCCGAACACGAATAAGTAAGGTACGGATAGTCCTGGAAAATTATAACGGCAAGTCCCGTTAGCCCTCCTACAAACGTGAAGGTCTAGCAACATACAATTCACACAACTGTATCTTTCCTGGGTCCCATCATAACACTAGGAACTCATGGGAAGGATCTCCGTGGCCCGTTACCGGTGGATGGAGTGAGAGCCACAATATTCTCAACCGGATAGGGAGCTGGGCGTTAGACGAACATGACTCCCTGCTGTATGTGACGAGTTTACGGTTGTAGGTTATTTTGTTGATGGACACGGGAACTAGGCCATCGGATGCCGATGTGAGAAACTGGACAGCACTGGTCTAGCTTGCGTGGGGGTCACGGTGAAGTGGCTTCCCTCCTCTCTAGGCCGTTCTAGACGAGTCTACAACCGACTTAAGAGCGCCGGTATGTGAAGCTGTGATGAGGTATATTTAGCATTGCCTTAGAGGGCCCTTTCTTTTCGTTGGCATAAAGACCTTGTAATATAGGGCGGGCTCTAACTTTCGGCAGCCGTTATCTCACATTTCTTTTTTATCGCTGTCAGCTTTCTTTGTATCAGGCCGACCTCGACCGAGGAATCCATATTGGCCACCCCCTGAAAGCGAAATATTCACGCTATTTACTTATGGGACTCCTTAAATACTCGAGCTCTTCACCCTCAAAGAACCTAGTTCTTCCCTCCTATCGCGAACCTACCTTATGTAAATCTGGTTTCCCCGATCGCTATCCAAGCCCCAGTCCTTCCTACCTTGGGACCTATCTTGGAGTGGTCCTAGTAACCAAACAGCTCCTCATCTCCCAATTTCACATCGGCTCTCGCCGGATTTTCCTCGGCCAGGTAGGTGTCGTAGTCCAATGGCAACCGCGGGGGCCATTCCAGAACGCAAGTCCGTCCTCCTCACCTACCCCATCAAGCCCAACACCCGTCCCTCTCCACGGAAGAGACCCCCCATCCCCATCACCAGCTGCAAAATAGACATCAACCCCCTCTCCTTGGGCCCCGACCCGCCCGCCTCGGTCAATCATTGCACTGCTGATGCGCAGGCGGTCGCGACTACGTCTTTTTTGTTGACTACGTCGTCAAGTGGACGTCGTATCGCAACGACAAGCTAGGGAACCATCCGCTGCATGCGCTCAGATGGGCGCGCAGCACGTGTGCGCTGCTTGAGACAAAGGGGTGATGCGCAGTTGGATTATGCGGAGGAGGTTTATCGCTTCTTTAAGGAGAGGGGGGGAGATGCTTGTTTGGTCGCTTCTTGCTCTGTGATGGTCCGAGGGATCGTAGATGTGTCTTGGTACCTGGGTAGATAATAGGGGCTGGAGGCAAAAGGTAATGGAAAGGTAAAGAATAGGTACCTAGGTAAGAATGCGTAATATGAATGGCACGCCCAATACCCGGCGGAACGTGGTGAGTTCGCGGTTGGCTACAACTCCCAAAATTGACTTCAATGTTCATGGCTTGTATCAAAGTAGTGGCCCTCTGTTTATGTCTGTGATTGCCCTCGGTCTAATGTCGAAGGACTGGCTCCCCCTGAATTGTGAGCGAGTCCAAGTTGCGCTTGAGGAGAATCGCCAAAATCTATTCGGCGCTGGAGAACAACCCGGAGCTGTCGATGCGTTGGTGAAGTGTAGCTGTTCCACGCAGCCCCTGTCGCACCTCACACAGTTGCAACTGCTACCCGACTTTGGGAGGCTGCAGGCCGAATCACCCGAAGAAGGTACGCGTTACCTGCCAAGCCTTCCCATCTTCCACCACAGTCGTGATTGACTGCACCAATGACGTCGGCGAGAGGAATCTACCCGCATGCAACAACTCTCACGAGCACACCTGATACAATTCGACCTGCGAGCATCGTTTAACAGCATCCACCTCCTTTGCAACTATGCCCAGCATACTGATCGTCGGAGCCAACCGAGGCCTCGGTGCTTCTCTCGCGAAACTATATGCGGCCAGCGGGTGGACTGTCTTCGGCACGACCCGGTCGCATGACAAGCCGGATGGCTTCCCTGACAGCATCCACTGGATACCGTCGACCGATCTAATGCGGTCCGACGTGGGATCTACCCTGGCTGTGCATCTCAAGAGCTTAATTTCTGAGCCGCTGGACCTCGTTGTATGACCGGGACTCCCCTCAGTAGTCTAGCAAGGAGCTAAACAACGGAACAGATCATCTCGGCCGGCGTGTTTGCGACGGAGGACTTCAAGGAGGGTCCAAAGTGGGATGACGAAGTGCGCATGTACACCACAAGCTCGATAGCTCCAGTGTTCATTACCCACCAGCTGGTGAAAGAGTCGCTGCTTCAGAAGGGCTCCAAAGTCGTGCTAATTTCTTCGGAAGCGGGAAGCATCACTCTCCGCACAGGAGTCGAGGGCAACTACGCGCACCATGCCTCCAAAGCCGCGCTCAACATGGTGGGCAAGCTGCTCAGCTATGATCTTAAGGACGACGGAATCATCGTCTCGATGGTGCACCCGGGCTTCATGCGCACTGAAATGACGCGAGGCGTGGGCTTTGATAAGTACTGGGACAAATTTCACGGTAAGCTAACCGATTCTGCGGCGGCGGCCATGTAGTACACAGTATATGGCACTGACAAGAAAAAACAGCTGTGACGCCCGACGAGGCTGCGAAGAGCTTAATGACGTGGGCGGACCAGCTCGACATTTCTATCTCGGGTCAATATTGGGCTCCTCGAGGTGCAAAAGATATTGGAACGGCCGAGGAGGTGCTGGGGAAGGACCTCCCTACGCCGCTAGAATTGCCGTGGTGAGTGGTGAGACAACCGGTAAACGATACAGGTCCGGCCGTGTGGTGAGCTGATGGGGGAAAGGAGGGCAATTAATTCGTCCTGATAGTGCCGGAGGATTCCCTTAGGCGAGCACGCATAGTTCGGTCCACGGGTGTTGCAGAAGGCTTAGTGGCTGCGCGCGCCCGGGGCGGGTATATTGACCTCCTGTAACGAAGTACCTATAGTTGCACACAGATTTGGAGCAAAGTCGGTGATAATCGATCGCTTCGCCAGCTTGGAGTGCTCCCCCACAGTGAGATGGCCAACACGGGTGGGGCGACCGGGATTGTGCTGAACCCCTTTTATGCAGGTTGTGAGGACCCTGTCTTGGCGGTATCCCAGGATCCCGTGTCCATGGTTGCATTCCGGGATTTGGTCAGCGAGGTGTCCTCTGTGCTGGGAAGGAAGCCTTCGCCATCATGCGCATCTGACCGGCTTGTTGAGAGGAAGGAGTCCGCACCAGCCAGCTAGCTGACAGAGTATTCTGGAAGTGAGGCGCGTGGGGCACGGATGAAGACAGCCGCGTTCGCAGGGGACTTGTGAGTTGTGCGGCTCACCGCCACCAACTGTGCTCGAGGAAAGACGGCACCGGCAAATCCCCCCTTCAAGGATTGGTGCCTGCGGGGATGCAGAATCCCTTGCATTGCGGGCCAGGGGTGGTCGCCATTCGTATTTTGCACCGCGTAAAAGTTTTGGAAATCAACCACCGGGAAGGGGAGACGGGAGCAAACATCGCGGGAAGCTTGAAGATACGAGCTGGTGGGTCCTGAAGAAGGGCAAAGGTTTATCAAGACGTGATATCATGGCATCAAACTTCCGCCCGAGGATCACCCGTGCTTTCGCTGACTCGCGAGGTAGCGGAATAATGACCTTGCAGCCGGCGTGTTCTAAAGGAGGCTGAAGGCTTGCTCGCCGCCGTTTGAATTTGCCGAGTAGACGAAGAATCCAACGGCGGCGGCGGCGGCTTGTTGACGTGCTCTCTTGGGCTCCCTGGCTTGCAAGGGGCTGTTGCTCGAGGAAACCACAGTATCTGCGTTCCCCGCCCTGCAGTGGCTTGATGAGTTGCATCAAAAAGCGGGTGGAGTAGCCTGAAATGGGTCTAGCGAGCAAGCCACAGAGGCCCTCTGGGGAGCAGGAGCCACTGGCGATGCTGCCCTTCAAGGGCAGACACGAGCCAGATCCCCCCAGAGGGGTTCAGCCCGCCGAGAATGCGGTCATGAGGTGTTATTTTCTTCGGTTCTTAATAATAACTACATGCCCCTGGTGACCTCCTACTCGGGGATCTTCAGCTCTGATTTTTCTCTCGCTCTCACTCTTTCCATCGTCACCGCATCGGTTTCTAAGCAGCATTCATTGTCGCTGAGACGCGCCAACAAACCGCTCGTTTCCAGCAGATCCTCGGCATCATACATTCAGATTGCCTGAACCTAGAGCACAGCACCGGGACAGCATCAGTCGCACTCCGTCCCCACCGATCCACTCTCCGGCACCAGGGACCCTTCGTCAAACGGCGAAACCCATTCAGAGGAGCCCGCATTTCCCAGCCCTTTCTCCTGTCGCAATCTCTCTTCGTTCTAAACCTGCCATTGGTCCTCCGTAGCGGCGACAGCTTGTGGTCTTTTCGGTTTGGGGACTCCCAGCACAGAAACGCTCAGATCAGACGCCGGCCCGGTTCAAGTGGCCGTCCGTCCTAGCTCAAGGCCCGCCTCCGTCTGGTTTCGATTCTTTCGTCAAACCGCTCCTGCCTCACAGCAATTCCTCCAGCGCCAGTTCGCCCAGACAAAGCCAGCCAAACACACGGCCCCCCTTGTTGCAGCAACCGCAGCAGCAGCAGCCAGGTGGCGTACAACGTGGCCTATTGCTGATTGAGACCCCGACAGCCCCGTTACCTCGCAAAAGGGGAGCAAGGAAAGAAAGCACAGCTATCGAAGCCGACGGACGGGACGCGCCCACCCGAATCTGTTGAGCAGCGACCAGGCGATTTCTTAGAGCACGCAGGAAAGGGACCGAGCGGTATCGGCGTCGAATTGCGAAATCTACGTGCATTCCGTAGTGAATTATCTTTCACGGCATCTCACAAATTCGACGCACCGAGGCATCCCGGCTCGCGAGCCGCCCCGTGGCAAACTCAAATTCAACCGGTTCACCGCGTCCGACCGCAGCCCCTCCACCTAGGCTCACTAGGATTGTCAATTCGATCCGAAAAACAGTTGAATAAAACCAGGCTACCTGGACAGGTCGACAATTCTGGCTGTTTTTTTTTGGGTTGTCAAGGAAGATCCAAGTCGATAGCCAACGGTACGCGGCAACCAGTGTCTGAGCCCTTCTTATCTGGTATGACGCTAGGTGCCGGCTGAGGAATTCGACCCTCTCCTAAGACATTCTGATACGTACTGCAAGGTACGGAGCACGGTGTACGGAGGTACATTCCTATCTGCTGCTTGACCGCCTGCTTGCGGAACCCAAAGTCCGGGGCGACACGAGAACAGCTGGCTGGACAGCCCGCCCACCGCCAACGCCGGACACTACATAGCAATTCGTTTGCTGCGTCCCTCGTCATGATGGCGGCTACCCAACCAGAGCAAACAGGTGAGCGCTGCCCAGCTTTTTTGTTTGGCCCCAGCCTTTGACCCCGGGCGATCCCTCCTCCCCCTAATGCATACCCCCATTGCCCCGTCCGGATAACCCCCCTCAATTTGTGTTGGCAAAGAGGGTAGATCATCACTGGTGTGCCAGGTCGCTCTCTGCCCACTTTCCCAGTTTTCTTCCCATCAGGTTTTTGGCGCCTGGTATTTTTCCTCGCTCTTCAACTCTGCCATTGAGCCTGTTGTGTCATGTAAAAGAGATTGCTGTTTCATATCCCTATCACAATCGTCATCTGTATGCATGGTGCCGTTGGCCAAACCTATTCTTTTTCGCCTGACCGTTTGCTGACGCCCACCTTTTCGGGGATTTTAGACCAGCAATCTGCTGGCTTGTCGCTCAACCTCTCCTCGAACAATCCCTTCCGCAATCGCGCAGTATCGCCTGCTCTATCCTCTCCCTTCGACGACCCGCCCCCACGACCGGTATCGCGAAATCCGTTTCTGGATCCAGCACTCACGACCCGTGCAAGTTTGCAGAACATACGATCTGACGCCATGTCGATTGAGAAGAGACAATCGCCAACAACGGCCCCGACAGCCGAGGACCTATTTGTATGTCCATTTGCAGCTTTGTGTCGTGACCAGGACCGCATCTTTTCCTGCCGCGCAATGTTTCCCCCTCGTCATACGTGAACTGACTCGCATTCTCATAGGGCTCCCTGTCGCTCGATGACAAGAAATCAACCCCACCTGGCCCTCCCAGGCCCGATGGTAATCGACCCCCGCCGAATCGCCGCGGCCCTCCCCCACCGGGACGCGAGAATATCCCCCCAGGCCGCAGAGGACCGCCGCCGAACCACCGTCCGTCTCGCTCGCAGGAAGAGGCGCTTCGCGCTCGTAGGGTGCAGGGAAAGGGCGAGAGTTCTGCGCCAGCCGATGCTTCTCGATCACCACAACGGCGATCTGATAGACGCCCACGTAGGAACTCGGAGTCATCGATCATGGAGGCCGACAAGAATATGACGGAGGAAGAGCGAAAGCAGCGTGATCTTCGTCGGAAGGAGCGAGAGCGTCGTCACCGCGAAGGCAGAGATAAGAAGCCTGTCAACCGCAAACTCGATATTATCGATCAGCTGGATGCGACAAGCATCTTTGGCACTGGAAGTATGTATTCCCAACCGACCTTCTTCATCTTGGCCCTTTGACTAACATTAAGTCAGTGTTCCATCACGATGGACCCTTTGACGCCGTCAATCCCCACCGCAACAAGCCCGGAAGCCGTCGGGCTCCGATGCAAGCTTTCCCTAAAGACTCTCTGAACAACGTTCTTGGCGGACCTGGTCCGTTGAATAAGCGACCCGACCACGCGGCTTTTATGGGTCAACATGACGAGGAGGCATTCAAGGAATGGTCTGCTGGTGCCAAGGAGGCGCCCTTCCAGGCAAGAAACAAGGCCGAAGCGGTGTTCGATCCCCTTGCTCGCGGCAGCGTCGTGTATGGCGATGAAACCCTCGGCCTCGGTGCTTCGACATTCCTGGAGGGCACGCCTGCAGCACGTACTGCCATCCAAAAACGCGAAGAGGAGCGTGCTGCAGAGACTCTCAATGATGGACTCCAACGCAAGAAATCTCTTGCCCAGCGAATTCGTAACATCAACCGAGGCGGTCGCGAATTCCAGAGCTCTGGGAGGTTGACCAACCCTGACGGGGCTTACAGATCCCGGCGAACACCATCCGAGGGTGGTAACCAGACCTCGGCGAGCATGCAGACACCTGGCACGGAACGTAACCCTTTCTTCTCTGACTGTAACGATGGCCCGGCCAAGGGCGAAGAGAATTTTAGCGTCCGTCAGATTGATCAGAACAGTGGGAGCAAAGCCTCCCCCACCAGTCCGAAGGGTGGTTTCCCCTTGGAACGGAGATCCACCACTGACGGTACCGGCGACGAGTCCCAGCCAAAGGGTGGGATTCTGGGGCGCATGAAGAGTCTGAAGAGCGGACGACGTGGGCGACCGAACCACCCGAGTTCCGACCTGAGTGCCCAGCCCGCTCCTGGAACAGCAGTTTAGAAAAGCTACTGGTCAATTCGAGGGTCGATTCGAGGAAGGCGGTTGTTGAGTTGAGTTGCAGGGCGCATAGCGCAACCGCCTAACTTAAGTGGTCGGGGCCTCTTACGTCACGAACCAACCGCGGCGACCAGATTTCGAATTGCCCCAGCCTGAGTCGGTTGGCCCTCTAGTACCTCAGATACCGAACGCCTGGACATGATGGAATTCTTGTACAGGTCGGCTGGTAAACGTGGTTCAGCACTGTGTACCTACCATACAGTGAGCTGGCCGCTTTCCAACAGGCCATAATCTCTTTTGAGTTTTCTCGAGAACTACTTTTTGGTGATGGGGTGATGGGGGCATTAAGGGGACACGCGACTAAGTTGGGGGAGTGGATTTGAGTTGCCGCACCTTACTACTTTGTCTGGCCTCCACGGCATGGACACTTCTTTGCTTTTTTTCCTTTTGGTGGCAGTGGAGGAGAACCGGGATGTCCCGAATAGAGGTGAAAGGGAATGGATTGCAGCACAGCCCGTCCAGGGAGTACATAAATGGCTTCCATTCGGACCTGGATGGGGCAATTGGGTCGGAGAAGGATAGGATTATGACAACCGACAACGTCAAACTGGTGGTGTCCTTTTGTACCTTGTTGACAGATTGAATGAAGTATCGTAATGACTTAGTTAATAAGTTGCGTGTGAAGTGGTGGTTGTTGACAGTGAGAAACGTTGCAAATAACCGAATTATAGATACCTAAGGCGGTGATGTGATTGATCAGATTGTGCCTTCCTGCACCGCCTGTCCAGCCCATATCTGAGAAGCTACAGAATACTACAGCTGACTTCGTCTGTGAAGTTGCTGTTTTCCAACCAAAGCAAGCAAATTGAATTTCCTCGGTAGCATGACCCCTTCTACCAATCGTTGTTAGCAATACCTTGGTTGTCGAGTGTGCAGTTTGCTCTCCGGTTGACGGATACACCTTCGACATGTTACGCCGGATTGGTTGAGCCCAAAACCTCGGCATATCTCCAGTTTCCATACGCTTTTCGCTTTCTTTCTCAGAGCGAAAACAGGGTGCCATGGAGGAAGAGCACTCGGACGTGGATCTCGATCCATTGCCCGCTAGCAACGCTCACGCCGCCCCGTTCGAGTCTCCTCTCCCCGCGTCGGTGTTGCTCAACCAACAACTCGCGAGGCAAGAGGAACTCCGCCGCAGGGGCAGCATCTTGACGGGATGCAGCGAGTTGGATCAGTATGTCCTTCTCGGAGGGCTCGACCGCGGGTCTGTGGTCGGCATAAGCGCTGAAGATGACGACGTGGGTTTGAGAGTAGGTTTCTTCCGCGAGGCACTGTCGTGTCATATTCTTGTGTGCGTGACGCGAGTTCATATTGGCTTACGGGGTATCTGTCTAGATTGGACTGCAGACGGTGGCGCAATTGCTTGCTACGAAGCAGGGCGCGAGGGCTATGATTGTGACGACCCTTCCAGCGAGTGTTCTGCTGCCTAAGTTGCGCGAGGTGCTGGTCGGCCAGGTCGTGGAGCTGCAGGGCGGGTTGCGGAATGTCCGCGGAGCTGTCCATGGGTGTCTGGAGAATATCGCCATTTCGAGGGTGTTTGACTTTGAGGGGCTGTGGGAGGTGGTCGAGGAGCTTGACGCTGCTGGTGTTGATGAATGGCTACCGGAGGGAGCTGTTGATGTCGCTCACCTGCCGGTTGTTAAAACAGAGCCTGAGCTTCTTCCGGACCGCGAGGTTGCCCCTGAGAAGCTACCGGTTGCTGAGACGGTAGGCGAGCAGCATCATAGCCCCGAGGTAGTTCCGGAGCGGCTATCGGTGACCGGAACGGATCATGAACCACCCCCAGGCTCGGAAGTTAACAAAATAGGTCAACCTCTACACGCCATACCTAAACCGGATTCATCGCCGCTCAGCTCACCACCGCCTAGTTATCCGGTAGATCCACCAGAAGAGACAGTTTCAACCCTCCCCGAACTACGAAATCTTCCCGAGAGGATAGTCCCGCCCGTTCGTACAGGGAGGTTGGAGATACTTGACAGCGAAGATGTACCGGATTCCTCGCCGCCGGAATCTTCTCCCCTCAGTTCACCACCCCCCAGCTCCCCGCCAGCTTCGGAGTCAGATGAGGCGGAACTTCCCTCTAAACCGCCAGTGTCGGAAGTACCGGACTCTGAAACAGAAAGCCCGGATCCAGGATCGATAGAACGGACAGAGTCGATAATATCAGAAGCCAGACACCTACAGCCGGAGCTACTGAGTCCACAACCGAGAACTCCAGACGCACGACTACTAGAACCAGAGCCAGAACCAGAACCAGAACCAGATCCAGAACCAGAGCCAAATTCCAAAGAAATTCCCCAAAAAGCAGAACATATCGCACCACACCAGGCACACGAAGGCCGCAAAGTTACTCCCCAAAGGCCCAGCCCGCCTCGTCCACTCCCCCTCCCGGATGTCATCCTAATAACACACACATCGACCCTCCTGAACACCCTCTTCACCGGCCGCGATAAACCCACCGCTCATAGCAGAATGTCACAACTCTCCTCGAAACTCCGCCACCTCACCCGCTCCCCCTCCCACGGAAGTCCCCTGATCATGCTCCTGAACTCTCTCACAATCCCCTTTTCAGCAGAACTCGCCGCACACAACACAAACGACTACTCTCCAGCAGAGCTGGCTAGACCGCCTCTTCCTCGTGAAGCAGACCCGTTCGAACGGCCGCGGAACCTGCCGGAGCCGACGCTCCGCTCGGTCTTTGGTTCAGGCTCGGGGGCTGGCTTGGTGGCGAGGCGCGCACCGCGTGGGAAGCCGTCGTTCGGGGTGGTCTTTACGCAGCTGCTTGATTTGCATTTGCTGTGCACGCGGGTGCCGAGGGTAGCGGGTGGGGGGGTTGCGTGGGTGGTGGAGGTGTTGTTGGATGAGATTGGGGTGTATGAGATGGGTGGTGATGAGGGGGTGGTGACGAGGCGGTGTAGAGAGCAGAGATGGGGAGCTGTTGATATTGAGGGTGGTGGGGGGAGGGTGTTAGATGCTTTTAGGTGAATGTATTGCAGAAGGCAGAGGGAGGTAGGTTTTTATTTATTTTTTAGAAACATATTGGTGTTATACTGAAATTAGAGCCGAGTTGTTACGCCAGGTATATGTTAGAACGAGGTGTTTTGAGCCCCAAACCCCCTTTACTTTTCAATTTTGATGTTGACTTTGCAGAGGCAGCTGTGCTACCTAATCATAAAAATCTCACCAGATAACAGTCACCCTGTTGCATCAAAGAGGCTGCTACCATGAAACATCACAACCTTTTACAAATCTCCCATGCTGCCGCCCCTGCCAGATCCCTTCACATACGGCTCAAGCCTCTCCATAAGCTCCGCAACCTCCCACTCGCGGTCTTCTCCAGCAACACCACCATGGTGCCCATCCCTCGGAGGGAACAACACCTTATTAACAAGCTGAACAACACCGTCCCGTGCTAGTACATCCTGCACCGTGACAGAGGTGAACCCATTTGCCACAATTGAAACCCACCCCTTCCACCGTCTCACATCAACACTGATCGGCTTGTCGTCCAGCAGCGACGGCAGGTCAACATGCCAGTAGTCCGCCGACTTGGGCGAGGCATCCGTATCTTCATCACTCCCCTTTCGCTTGTAATACGCATCCGAATACAGTGTCTCGTTCGCCACGATGCTATACTTGAGCAGCGCCTTCAGGTACTTCTTCCCGTGGTCGGAGAACAAAAAGGCGTTTGCGCGCGGCCCCAAGCGGGTGAATGCCCGATTGGTCGGCGCGAAGAAGGTCCCCCCGAGGAAAGTGAGTTCGTCGAGGTCGTCTGCCAGTCCGGTGGTCTCCAGGCCCAGGGAGAGGGTGCTGAAGGTGTTGGGGAGGAGCTGGATGATCTTTGCCGTGGGCGGCGGCGGGATGAGAATGAAATCGACGGCGTGGATGAGGCCGTTCTTGGCGGTGATGTCTTTGAGGACGATCTTGGTAAAGAAGTTGATGCGGGTGCCGAAGACGAGGCTGGAGCTCACGCGCAGACGCTGGGGGTGGTCGCCAAGGGAGGAGGAGGTTAGTTCCGTGGGGACGGTGTGCGAGAAGAAAATCCGGCGGGAGGACCAGCGGCCTGGTGCGATGGAGTAGGCGAGGATCGCGCGGATGAACTCGGCCGGGGGCTTCTTGTCCTTGTCGTGGTCGGGGATGCGCTCGAAGGCGCGGTCGGTGGGCACGAAGAGCGTGCGGTTGGTCTTGGTGTCCTGGAGGAGGGTCTTGATGTCCTCGTGATCGTCGACCAGTGCGGCAAAGCGCTTGGTGTGTTTGTTTTCAGAGATGAGCTCGTAAATGGTCTTGGTACTGTCGCCAGGGTGGCCGTGGTGATCGTGTCCGCCGTGACCTCCATGGTGATGATGGTCATCGCCGTCGTCGTGGTCACGCTGTGCCTGGGCCAGAGCGGTCTCGGCATCTTTGATGGCGTGTTCGAAGCTGCCAGCAAGAGCCTGGAAGCCATTGCCCTGCATTACCGAGTCCCACCAGTTGTGGGCGACAGGTTGGACGTCATTTTGGTCATTGGGAATGACAATGACGGTTTGGTCAGCTTCCGGGGCCCTCGGGGTAACGAAAGCGGCGGCGATGCCAGCCGAGAAAAGCAGCAGGACTTGCTTCATATTTGCCATGAGAGCCTGTCAGAGGCAGGTAATGTTTAGCCGAAGAATGGTCTTGTTGGTTTCGTTCCTTCAGCGGACTTATATAGGGACGACCAGCAGTCCAGGAATACAAGACTGGATAACTCCAATGTGGGCAATACACCGAGGGGAGATGATGCATATATTCTTCCCTTAACCCATCTGAAACATGGATCATAGTGCCCACCGGGAGCTCGGACAAGTAGACCAGCCCGTCTTGCGTCATCGACGCTTTGTGGGCAGAAGGCTGATTGGCTCCCGTCTCATTATGTAAGATGCCACCAGATTCACGTCTTCTTGATGGCCTGATCGTTTCGCCTGCCAGAGCAAAGCTCCAACTGCTCATAACGGCCCGGGCTTTCACCATTTCTCATTGGCGTGGGGCTCATACTGCGTAAGGATGGCATTGCCCTCTTTCTTGGACCGGCTACATCGACGTCAACACACCCCCGCCGTGGCGAATGCGTGCTTCGATGGGTGCGTCGTAGATTGGTAAGCTTTGGTCTCAAGGTGTTGAGCTCGCCCTACGAAGACTCTAGCGAGAATAACAATTCCCCCCAAAACGTCCTCAAAAATGCATCAAGGCCTTTCTCTGGTTCAAGCTGTGTAAGGGTTTCTCTAGCTCACCTGTTCGCAAGTATTAGAGGACCCCTTCTTTTGACCAAAGCCTTTGTGCCCGTTTCTCGACAGCGTCCGGTTATCCCTGAGCTTCCTAGGCACTTTGAGGCTCAGAAGAGGCGTAGTTCTTCGAACGTCGACGCCTTTTCAGTGTTTGCGGGGGACGGCACAATACCGGCGAATAAGGCATGGATGCCCCGCAAAAAGGGCTGAAATTGACAGCAACAAGGCCTCCACCGGCTTGTCATGCCGGGGGCTATTCTGACGACTGATTGAGGAACTCCCGCCTCACTTGAAGCTGTTATGGCCAAGCGCGACAGCTCCCATATCCGCATCACGAAAGATCGGGAAATGACCAAAGAAGAGCGCTCAACTAAAAGAACTCCTGTCTAGGCAGACAAACTGAAGTTTGGCTTCAGGGCTATTTCTCTAGGCTTGGTGCCTGGGCAAGGCACTGTCTTCTGTAACGTCAAAATACCCAATTGAGGGAGCACCAAATACAACACTGCCTGCGTGTACAACTGTACCTGTACCTATGGACCTTTGGCTCGTGACAGGACGAATAGAGATGGACGCCGGCGATTGACTCATGCTCTGTGATGAATCTGCCCCGAAATCTGCCTCTGCTTTTGCAGATACTGGATGATTGAGGTGAGGGTAAACTGCGAGAGCGGTCGTAGAAACCTTGACCTGCTGAACCACGCATGAGATGGTGGTAGCGTGATATTGCTTTGTTCCTCTGATGAGATGCGGCAATTCGCTCATGCAACAAGCAGAGTAGTCGATCCAAGCTCGTCGCAGAGGCTCCTCTGATTGGGCGACGCGGCTAAAGATTGGGGGCGGTGGCGGGTTGAAGCAAAGGCCGCATCGAATTCTCGCTTGGCTCGTCTATCGCAGCGGTTGGGTCTTCTGCATTTGGCAGCTGGGCGACCTCACAACCCCTCATGGGAAAAGCCGAAAGCTGCGGCGGGATATAAGTCAGGGGGTTTAGTCGTTCAGATACGGTTACTTGACCCGTTTTCCCGGCCTAGGGGGGCATTCCTGGGGAATTTGGAGACCTGGAATGCATCGTCAACGGGGGTCGGCAGAAAGCGATGCACGACGGGGAGCATAGCCACAAAAAGATGCGGGATGAAGGTGGGTGGATTTGGAGGTGGACAACGCAGCAGTGGAGCTGCGTTGGAAGTGGAAGCACCGCGGAGGGAACCAATTCCACCACAAACAGAGCTCCAGAGAGCTTTCCTTCTCCCGCTTTGAGTCGTCCTCATTCCCCCCCTGCCGTTGCTCGCTCACCGTTGCACTTTTGACGAGCCCAGCCGAGGATTTTCGTCAAAAGGATTCCAGATGCAGTCTAGGCGCCTCTCGCTTGTGAAGCTGCCCTGTCTGTGAGGCTGAACAGCCCAAATTTAAGGCGCCGACCGTGCTGCCCCAGGCCTCTCACTCACACACGGAGGCCCTCACCCAACCTGCTCGGTGCTCACTCACCAGCCATCGCTGCATCGCTTTTCTCTCTCTCTCTCTGCACCTCTCGCTTTCTCATCATCGCCCCCATCACCATATCCACGACCCCGCGCCTGCGTACATCAATCCTGTCTGCGATATAACTTAGCCATTATCGGTGGCCCCGGATCTTCATTTCACAGCCGATCGGAGCCCTCCGCCAGGAACCGGATTTTGCTCATGTTGGTGGTTGTGTCGGTCCCGCCGTGAGGTGCAGCAAGGGGGCGTGCACAGCCTCACCCACTGTCGAGACCTCGATCGTGGCTTGGAACGCCAACCCAAACGTGGTTGATCTGGACGACAATCGTTGTCAATTGCACTGCACTGCACTTTCCCCAAACACCGTCCTCAATTGAGGCAGAGGCACATTTTGCAGCGCGCATCATGACGACAGCTCCGCTGTCTGCGCGGTCGGCGCTCGGCCCGCGCGGGCTTGACGGTGGCTCCATTGCTGGGGCTGTGGTCGGGTCGGTCGTCGGGGCCCTCCTCATCGTCCTGTGCATCGTTCCCTTTGCGCTGCGCACCAGACGTCAATGGCGCAACCGGCATGGGCAAGGTGATGATGCCCTCCACGCGGAGCTGGGCCAAAGCCCGAGTCCCGGAGGCCGCTCGTCTCTTCCGCAATTCGACGAGTCAAAAAGGCTGTCGACCGACCCTGTCCCCGGCTCCAGTCCCAACTCTGAATCCGGTCACATCAACGGTCAACTTCCGAAGTCTGGCTCTCCCGTCCCCAACGGTAACAACTTCGACTTATCCCAGGCGGCCTCGGACCATAAACCTCACCCGCCCTCTCTCACCCCCGCTGCCGGCGTGCCTATAGATCAAGGCATCCCGTCGCCTCCCTCGCCTCCCCTCTCACCTCCCACCAGGCTCAACTCCAACAGGAACCCCGAGTACGGCCAGGCATATCCCACCCCCCCGCCCGACGACGCCCTCCCGCCCAAGACTCATCACGCATCCATCGGCACCAGGGGAAGCACCCGTGACCTTAGCTCTACTGAGTCATACGACCCGCCAAGTCGTGAGCTCACGGGCATCACTACTTCTGGTATCACTGAGGAGCCGGAATCTTTTGAGCACCCTTCGCAGTCCCCAACTCACCGGCACTTTCAACGTGTCTCGGGATCCATCCGCAAATTCATCGAGCACCAGCAGCGCCGCGGGAGTAGACGCTCGACGCAAGCCGGCACCGACGGAGCCCGCTCACCATCTGCCTCAATCTGTACCACTGAGCCCCTCTCCCAGCAACAATCTGAGCAGCAGCCATACTTGGAAGCCGATATCAACGCCCCCGGCTTAGCCTGGTCTTACTTTCACGACCCCGACCTTGTCAGTGGGCCTGAAGCTGCATATAAACCACAGACCGCCACAGCTGCTCCGCCGCCACTGGGTCTCCTGCCACCTACGCATGCTCCCAGCACAGTTCCGCTCAGTCCTGTTTCTCTCAACGACCAGTCCGTTACATCAGGAGAGGGTGTACCCCCTCCTATGATAGCGCGAGCTGTCGTATCTGAACCAGAAGCTATCTCACCCGACAGCGACAACACAGGAACCCTATTTAGGAATTTCGAGCCGAGACAGCACGCGCTGCTCAAGGGTCCCGGATCTCTTGTACGAACCGACAGCTTGCCCCCCCTGCAGCCTATTGTGGCAGATATTGGAGCCTCCTTTTCCACCTCACCAAGTGGACCAAGCGGAAGGCCAATGGATTTCATGGGCCCATCAAACGACGTGGAGAAGTCGTGGAGGGTGGATCAGGAGTATCTCAAGAACGAGACCCCCTCCCCGCCAATGGAACCTCCGCTTGTTTACGAATATATTCAACCCGGAGCCGAACCCCGTTACGTCCAACCTCACGGCCTTAGCCCCGAGTCTGACTATCAGTCTCCTCCCGGACTTGCTCTGAACGACCAGGAATACGACCTCGACTTCACAATGCTCGTTGACCCGGATGCGGAGCAACACCATCCGCCTTATTCTTACTTCACCCCACCTCCTTCTATCCCCTCGAACCAGAACACACCCGACACACGAATTTCGGACTATACAGCCTCCCCATCTCCTAGATCCGAAATCGATCAGAGACCTAGCGCACAACTAGACTCGTCACCCAGGTTCTTCCCCTGTGACCAATGTAATCGTGTGTTTGACCAAGTACATAAGCTCAAGTATGTCTCCACGAATCTATTGTTTCGCGAGGTATCGTTGCTAACAAGTTATTAGTCACCACAAACGCTACCATGACCGACCACATGAGTGTGTACACCCTGGTTGCACCATGAGGTTTGGCACCAAGACGCATCTGGATCGCCACATCAACGACAAGCACAAGAAGACTCGGCAGTTCCACTGCACAGAACATGAGTGCCCCTATTCTAGGCAGGGCGGCAAGTCTTTTCCCAGGAAAGATAACTGGAGACGGCACATGATGAACAAGCATCGGATTACCCCGAGTGCCGAGCCCGTAGAGTATGGTGACAACATGATGACGGGAACATGAGCTGTAACGCCACTCGTCAGCATATCGAAGCAAGAATGCACAGCAACCGACGTGGACCGGAGTTGGCGAGTACCGAAGAACAGAAGCCCCGCCAGCACAGAGCGTGAGGCGCGAGGTTGGGCCCGCTGCCCGGTCAAGACATCTATGTACCCGGGTGATCGGATTCCTGGCTTTTGAAAAGGACAGGATATTCGCCGACATTCATTCATCCAGCAAAAGCTGGCAGAGCTGATATATTTCCGTTCTTAACGGAGGGCCGCTGTCTCGGGAGGGTAGAGCAGAGGGCGCTTCGAGTACCTGAAATCTCCTGGTCGAGATGGTCGAGATGGTCGAGATGAATGTGCCTGCGGTACTAGGGTTTTACTTGAATTGTAGTTGTGGATACATCGGGATGAGACAAGCCTGACGACTTCGAGTCTCCAGAGCATAAAGACATGATATAGGGACTTATTATTTTTTTATATTTTTTTTTTTTCATGATAAAGGGCCCAGCGATATCTGGCGTGTACATTGGTTATTCTCTAGGCGGTTGGCTTTGTTGGGTGCTTGTACTACAACCTGGAACCGCTGGATTTGCATTGAATTTAGCCAGCATCAATGCCCCAAAATGCATTTTACTCTGACCATCATGAGAGAGTACCCATAAACAGCCTCGGAGTTGCGAAGCAGGTCCCTGAATTCAGGGAAAGTGACAACTGCCACCTAAAAAAAAAAACCGTGATATGTGATCTCACTTTCGTGAGATTAATCAGGGTAGTCATACCCGGCCGGCATCTAGAAGATACATGATCTTCTATAGCTGCGTGGGTTGTGACCCGACCCCGGGTGTCATTCACCACCCGTTAATCGCTCGCTGGCAATTCGCCAACATGCTTTCATCGCATCTCCTTCACCAGCTTCTGCACCAACTTCTTCTGCTGCTCTACTCCAAGCCTCTTCTCATCTGTCTCTCGTAGTGCGCGACCTACGAGGACAACGGTCTTGGTGTTCTCGCTGCCCACCCATACCTTGCCGTTCCGCCCCACCGCAGTCTCAAACGCAAGCCCTTCCGCCCCGAGGAGCTCCAGCACGGCGATCCCCCCCGCTTCGCGACTCCGCGCCATGAGAAGCCGGCGTGCGAGTCCAAGCGAGATGTCAAATACCATCCCGCCTGTGAGCGGGCCGAGGCCCTCTGCCTTGCCTGTGGAGGTTGATACGCATTCCAGCTCGGGGTCCATGTGGCGGTTTGCGAGGGTTACGCGCGCGTAGACTAGCGCGCCGGGGGAGAGCTGCGGGCGCGTCTTCTTAGTGGCACCCTCGAAGGCTAGGTGCGGGAGGGAGGCGTTGGGGGTGTAGGGGTTGAGGTTGACGAAGTAGAGGTCGGCGGCGGAGCGGGTAACTTGACCGATGACGAGGTCGGAGACGGAAGGGATGTACTGCGGAGAGGGGTTAGTTGATTTCGGGCGGGGAGACAGAGAGAGGGGAGGGGAATACCCGGCCGCCGTTGTATTCTACGTAGAGGGAGGTCTTGCGGTGGTCCGCGACGAGCTGGCCGGCGACGGTGGGGAGGATGTGGCTTGGTGGAACATGGCGGAGGCCGGGGCCGAGCCGGAGCGGGTTCTTCTTGTGGGTTGGGATCAGGGAGGGGTCGATTTCGTCCCCCGGGAGCACGAGCATGCTGTCAGTTGTCATGGCTGTGTTTTTGTTGGTTGTTTGCTTTTGGAGATCACTGAGTTTTTGGTTCAGCCTCGCGTTGGTTGCGATGCTCTTTGCGCTCAGCCTTTAAGTGGGGTTGCGGGGATTGGGGTTTTGCGGTCGAATGTACTCTTTGAACTTGCCAGGATAGTCCGCAGCAAAGCAGAGGACTACTGGGAGGTATCAATTAGGGGTATTTACTGAGAGTATACGGGGAGGAGACTGGGCTGTCGGACTGTGCACTTATTTGACATGGTATGAATGAAATGGTGTTGAAAGGGCTCTATGTCAACGAGGTACCTGAGGTGGGTCCAGATGAACAGAGGACAGGGATGTTAAGGCGGGACCATGCGAAGCTTGCCGTCAGTGTTGTGCCCAAAATTTTTGTTGGATGGATTTTTTTGGACCCCCACCAACGGCCAAAGTTGACATTTTCACCAGCAATTGTTCAGCTTCCTCGCAGTCAACTTAGCCGTGCTTCTATCTCCTGTTTTCTCGTCTTTACACATCCGCCGCGATGAGTGAAAAGAAGGTTGCGCCTGCGCCGGGCGATCGCACCGCCATCGGTCTTACGTTTGGCAATTCCAATAGCTCCATCGCTCACACCGTCGATGACAAGGCTGAGGTTATTGCGAACGAGGATGGAGGTAAATCGAGCTCTGCCGCAAAGACTCAACCAGGGCGGATTTACTGACCGAAATACCTCTTGCAGATCGCCAAATTCCCACGATCCTTTCGTACATCGACGGCGAAGAGTACTACGGCCAGCAGGCGAAGAACTCTCTCGTCAGGAACCCCAAGAATACCGTTGCGTACTTCCGCGACTTTCTCGGGAAAGAGTACGCCCAAGCACCGCACTCTCTAGATACGATGACTGGTTACTGACCGCCTGCAGATTCAAGTCCATAGACCCCACGCACAACCATGCGTCCGCTCACCCTCAAGAAGCCAACGGCACTGTCGCCTTCACCGTCAAGGACAAGGAGGGCGAGGATGTTGAGCCTTCGACGCTGCCCGTCTCCGAGGTTTCTGCCCGTTACCTTCGTCGCCTCGTTGCTTCCGCCTCAGACTACATCGGAAAGAAGGTCACCTCCGCTGTTATCACGATCCCCACCAACTTCAACGACAAGCAGAAGGCTGCTCTGGTTGCCGCCGCCACTGAGGCTGATATCGAGGTCCTGCAGCTGATCAGCGAACCAGTCGCCGCAGTGCTTGCCTATGATGCCCGCCCCGAGGCCGAGGTCTCTGACAAGATTGTCGTGGTTGCGGATTTGGGCGGTACACGCTCTGACGTCTCTGTTGTCGCAAGCCGTGGCGGTATGTACACGATCCTCGCGACAGCGCATGACTACGAGTTCGCCGGTGCCGCGCTTGACAAGGTTCTTGTGGATCATTTCGCCAAGGAGTTCTTGAAGAAGCACCCTGGGGCGGACCCCCGTGAGAACGCGAGGAGTCTCGCGAAGCTGAAGCAGGAGTCCGAGGCGACGAAGAAGGCCCTGAGCTTGGGCGCCAACGCTAGCTTCAGCGTTGAGAGTTTGTCGGAAGGTATCGACTTCGCGAGCACCATCAACCGCCTGCGTTACGAGACGATCGCACGGAACGTATTCGAGGGTTTCAACCGGCTCATTTCTTCGGTTGTCAAGAAGGCTGGTCTTGATGTCCTCGACATTGACGAGGTGATTCTTTCCGGCGGTACTTCCCACACCCCCCGCATCGCCGCCAACGTTGGCTCCATCTTCCCCAAGACTACCACGATCTTCGCCCCCTCGACCACCCCAACCGCGGTCAACCCATCAGAGCTCCAGGCTCGCGGCGCAGCCCTGCAAGCCAGCCTGATTCAGGAGTACGAAGCCGACGACATCGACCAGTCTACTCACGCAGCCGTCACGACGGTCCTTCACGTCAACAACGCCATTGGCGTCGTGTCGGTGTCGGAGAGCGGAGAGGAGGTCTTCGTCCCCATTGTCCAGCCCGAGACCGCTGTTCCGGCAAGGCGGACGGTTCACGTGGCCGCGCCCAAGGACGGTGGTGATGTCTTGGTCAAGGTGGTTGAGGGCAACACACACATCAAGGTGACTAAGCCGGAGCCCAAGGCAACCGGCGGCGACTCCAAGGCCGCGAGGGTAGAGGACGCCGACTCGGACGAGGACAGCGACTCAGAAGAAGAGGAGGAGGAGAAGCGCGAAAATGTTTGGAAGATTGGCGCCACTCTTGCCGAGGCAGCCATCCGCGGCGTCAAGAAGGGCGGCAAGGTTGAGGTTACGATCAATGTTAACGCCGATCTGTCAGTTGTTGTAACGACAAGAGAAGTTGGTGCCAAGGGTGGAGTTAGGGGGACGATCAGTGCTTAATTTACCCGAGCGAGCGGCCAGGTCGGATAGAGATGACTAAAGCAGGGATAGAATGCAAGAGGGTGTAAATGGCTGTTTATTGTTGCAGCTATCGTTGAAGAGTTCAACGGCCTTTTTATGTTGGTTAGAGGATACCGCTGTGCCATAGTGACTGGTAGATCCCCTTTCGAGCGGAGAAGCAAGGTACAGATATGTATCAAAAGCAGTGCCATATGCTTTGCACGGATCATGTGCTTGCTTCCTGCATATAGTAACCTAACGCCAGCAGATAACCGCCGCCTCCCTACCTATGTATCAAAACCTTCATGGAACGCCCAAAACATACTCCTATGAACGAACACCCTGTATAGCCCAAGCAACCATGTCATCACGTACCTCGAATTCGTCCACCTCGCGGGCGCGCTTGAAGCCATCGCGCCCGCGCTCACTGCTACCGAGCGTAGTCGCCAGGCTCGTAGAGCTGTCGCTGCGACTGCGTAAGCCACCGCTATCTGTATTATCTCTACTGCCGTCTCGCTTATGGCGGTGATAATGCCCGTGATGCGTCAGTTGTGTAAGGTCACGGTGTGAGCCGCTGCTGGGGATGCCCACGCCACGATCGCGATGGTGGTCACCAAGTAAGGTGTCAGTGCTCCGATCACTCGCGGCGCTATCGCCACGGAGGCGATGGCGCAATCGACGCATGTCGCGTGGTCGGAGGGTACCCATCATGTCTCCGGTCTCGTCGTCCGCAGAGGTCTCGCCACTGTCTTCTCGCCGGGTGTGGTGCCCTAAGCTTCCAGTGCTCTGGGGACTGTTCCCTAAATCCGCATTCGACACTTGGCCTGGAGACAAGGGGTGATGGCGGGAGTGAGAGTTAGCGGGCGCGTGAGAACCGCTCGTTGTGCCCCGGAAACCATCTCCACCGGAAAAGATATCCTCGATGCATAGGTCAGCGGGCAGCTCGCCCGGTTGGGATGCCCAGCTCGCGGCTAGGGCGCGCCGGTACATATCTTGGATTTCAGATGTGTCGCGGGACTTATTGCTGAGCGAGGAGACCCGACCTGGGTTATCTGTGCCGACATCTGGTGGCTCCAGAGACTCGTTCGCGACGAAACCGGCGATGCCTCCAAACACTGGGGCCGTTTTCAGGGGCGGGGCGACGTAGTTGCGCTCTCCATCGATCTGGACCATCAGGACGCTGATCTTGAGGGTTGAGTTGATCTTGCTATCCTGCATCAGATAGCGCCGTACTACGCCTTCCTGAACGTCTGCAACTGGTCGTTCTTCCTCTAGCTCGGATGGCGGATGCGACGACCGTGGGCTAGCGTCTAGCTCGCCGACGGTTATGGCACTCATGGAGCTGCGTTTTCGTTGGTGCCCAGACTTGTCCCCGGACCCAGGAGACACGAGGCTCGTCCTATGGCTGGCGGTATTGTTCCCATCGCGCAGGATCGCCTCGCTCTCTTCAATGTACTCGCTTAGGTTGATACGTACGACGCCAAGAGACACCTTCTCTTCTCGAATGATCGTGCTGGTGTTGCCGGCAGCGTTGAACTCTTGCAGAACCTCGAACTCAATCCAGCATTCAGCTAGGTTGGCCGTCTTGTCGATGGCGATGCGTAGCGGTACGACCTTTGCGTAGTTATACTCGACCCTGTGGTTGGCGATGGAACATTTTTGCGTCCGCCCCCGGTGCTCCTTGTGGATGCTATGGGGGAGATGCCACTTGATAAGAGACACACCCGAGACGAGCGGGACGTTGTTCAGGTCATAAATCTGGAGTGATGTTAGCGCATAGAAGACGCATGTCATGGGCAGAGCTTTACATGCCTTGAGATGGAGATCGAACTTTGGCTATTCGTCGATGTATCACGTCAGTTCTCCTTATCGCGAAGCCACAAGCGTGGGTTCAGGGTGTTGCGTCATGGATCGGTACCTTGCGAGCCTTGCTAACTAATGGGAGGAACTGCATATCAGCATGTGGAGCGGACAGCGCGGAACTCAAAGTTGATTATGCTATCAACGAGAGCGCCACATATTGGGCTTGGTATGAGAAAGCAGCGTTATGTTTGAAAGTGAGATCGAATAATATGCGACAGACGATCCGGGAGACGAAACAAAGGCGGGCAACCGGAGCGACGGGAGCGATAGCAGCGACAAAAAAGGGATAAACAAGGAAGGGACTAAGTAGATAGATAGGTAGTTAAGCCATGCTTACTGAGAGAGGTCATTGCTACATGTGTCAAGTTTCATACGCCGACCAGAGCCGGAGACAGGGCCAATGTCGACCGGGGGACCTCCAACTTCTTTTTCCCGCGATCTCCCGGGCCTCGCGGAGACTGACGTCGGCGCGCCAAGTCGCACAACCCAACCGCTTGACCAGGAGATTATCTATCGAATTATTAGGCTGCTCGATCAGGACACGTCGTTCCGTAACCGAAGCGCAGTTATCAACGGCTGAATGACGAGCAGGGAAACCGGTCGACGGAGATGCGGGGCTCTCCTGAACCAAACCTGGATGAGCGAGTCGCTGGCGAGCGAATCTGAGGGCGCAGGGAATTGTAACAAGGAGTTGGTATCGTGCCGGGAAACGTTTCTCTGTGGAGCTGGGGCTGAGCCGCAGTGAAACAGCGAGCAGCCTTGCTGGAATGCCACAGAAGTCTTGGAAGAATTGATGGCCAGGGATGTCCCCGCCATGAACCGGGGTGGCTGCAGAAGCTCCCCCTATCTTAGCGGCATGACAGGCACGTCACCCACATGGGCTGATAAGATAAGGCTGAGCGAAGCTTTAGAAAAATCGAATTGAAGCCCTGACGGCACTTCGCAATTCCGATTCTAACCCACCCCAACCCTCGCATCATACGACACACATGCTGACATGGATCGAAAGAGGCCAAATTCATCCGGGAAGCCACCAGAGGCAAGGAAACGAAAGGAAGCTCCAGCCGGCACGAATCCGCAGCAGACGCGTCCGAACAGTCGCGCCAACAACCGCGTCAAATTCCACGATGCTCGAACCATTCGCTCGCAGCCACCAGATGCTGCCCTTGACGATGGTAAGCTCGATCTACAGAAATTCTTGAACGCCCGGGAATTCGAAATAAAGGCTCTCGAGATAAGCATGCAGAAATGCAAAGATGCCAATGCCTCGCGCGTCTTTCAGCAGGTTCCCCGCGCCATGCGCAGGAGGACCGCGAGCCACAACGCCAAGAGGGTCCCCAAACGGCTGAGAGAGAGGGCAAAACGCGAGATGATCGCAGACAATACGCCGACTGTGGAAGCCAGAAGACGGAGGCCTCGAACAACCCGCGCTCGGATACGCGCCGAGACGGCCAAGAGGTTAGGGATACTGGCTGCAAAGCAACAGAAAAAACGACTGGAGAAGTCGGCGGCTGAAGGGGAGGGGCCTTCTGCGAAGCCGGTGACAATCCGAAGCAGGCTCCCGAGACCCAAAATTCGTCGCAATGCTTTGAACGAGCCACCCAAAATAAAGTCAAAATTTCGAAAGCGACAAATCAACAAGACGTGGCTACCGACACATCTCTGGCATGCCAAAAGGGCTAGAATGACAGAGCCTAGCAAACCCCTCTGGAGGTTTTCCGTGCCACTCACACCAACCGAGAAGTGTTATCGGCCAACCCATCGCGCCTCGGGGCAAAAAGGAGCTGTTGTCTGGGATACGAGCTATATGAGCACAATCGGGCTCTACGGGTCAGGCGAAGGTGCCGAGCGCGTGCTTCGAGCTTTGGGTATAACTCAGGAAGCTCTATGGGGTGCTCGTGGACAAAAGTGGAGGGCCGGATTACGAAAGTGGTCCGGATTGCTCAGCAAGCAAAGGAAAGACGGGCGGAGAACCATTGGTCCCGCAACCATTGTCTGGAACCCAGAAGCTCCGGCCGAGGAAAATGAAAGCGCCGAATCCAGCCACCTGAGCAGACCGCTCAGACAACTTTTAATTCGGACCCACCCGGCCTGTTTTCGCGAGCTGTTCGACGAGCTATTAAAACTGGTAAAAATGCAGAGTCCTCAGATGCACATCGAAGACTTGCGCTTTGAGATTGGAAGTATCGAGGTTACTGGGCCTGGTTCCACCGAGGCCTTGATCGGTATTCTCAAGCCGTATTACGAAAAGGTTGAGACCGAAGGCTGCCAAGGGCGCCTCTTCAAGTCTCTAGCCGGAGTAACAAACCCCTCGTCGCTTCCCAAGGATGCAATCCTCTCTTTTTCAGTCATGGATCCGAGGTTGGCATATCCGCCAAAGAAAGTGGTTGTACCTCCCGGATCTGATCAGGCGCTTCTGAAGACTTTGACAAAATGGCCCACCGAAGAGAACCTGAAGCCTTTCGGGCTTTATGATCGTGATGTTCGCCACAGGGGCTCGCTATTACCTACCCAGAAGTCAATAAATCGGCGCAAGGGCTCTAGCCTTCCTGGGAAGGAGCTAGGTGTTGCGGCGAGCGACCCTCCAATCCCTATTATGTTACTCGCTTCTAGACCAGCGACCGCTGGCCAGGCTCAAGGAACATGGACGCTTATGGCTCCGTGGAAGTGTATTCTTCCCATTTGGTATAGTTTGATGCACTACCCGCTTTCTACGGGCGGGAACCCTCGCCTGGGCGGCCTGGACGAACAGAGGCAGATCGCTTTCGAGCAGGGCTCCCCATGGTTTCCTGGAGATTTTCCAGGGACAGATGCGGGTATGAATTGGGAGCTCGAAAACAGAGAAAAGAGAAAGTCTGACTGGGAGCGACGTCCCAAGAGCAAGCGGGTGGAGTGGAAATCACTCGACCTTGGTGGCGGGCGCAGGGGAGAAGTTGGCGATGGTCTGACCTGCGATTTTGAGCACCTCTTTGGATTTCCAAAAGATACTTGTCTACCTAGTAGCGAAGCACTGGGATCATCGGCTGGAGAGGATCCTGACGCAATGCAGCTCGACCACCCCGAGGAAGATGAGGGCGCCAACTCCTCCAAGACGTCTCCTCTCGCAGCAATAACGCATCTAACCAAGGCCATGTTCGATGGGGTTATTTCGGCCCCGGATACCAACATACCTCCAAAACACTCGGTCGTGACAGTTAGCCTCAGCTTTGTAGGACGGGGGGTGGCAAATACTTGCGCCAGGATATACCGCTTACCAACGCGGGCTCACCAGTCCGCCCAGCCATCGACGCAGGCTGAGGTTCCCGCAACAGAACCACCACCCCCAACCAACCCAGAGGCTTTGCCTACTGATCTGAAAGAACAATGGCTCCGAAAACTGCCCCTGAAACCAACCAACACGAACGCTGGGGCTTCAAATGGTCGAGGTCAACAGGGTGTAAAGGGTCGATCCGCGCCTCCGCGCATGCCCGCGGGCGCTGACATGGCGGCACGAACTCGCCTCCTCGCCTCGTCTCTGATTACTGCCGATTTTCCTACAGAGCCCAAAGCCCAAGCAAATTTGACTGATGTGGGAGGACATCCGCTGTGCCCTCGAGACGAGGACTTGATCGGCTTTGTGACTACGGGGTCATTCTGCCTGAGCGAGGGCAGGGGGACGGCGATCGGCTCAATCTCAGCCGAGAAGGCTATTGAGTCTCTGAAGGAGATTGGCGCAAAAGAAGGGAAGCTGTGCATCATCAGAAACGCAGGAGAGAGCGTGGGTTGGTTGGCCAGATGGGAGCTTGTCTAAGCAGACACGGGAACTCTGATACCCCTGGATTTATGATAGTATGATTTACACTCCTGTGATGATAGAGATATTGGTAGTTATTGTGAAAGTACCTGTTCTCTACAGTGGCAGTTGCTAGTGCTTGGTCCTGGAGAACCGGATCGAGCTGCAGCCACTTCCAAAAGCATGCAGTTGTTGTATCATCCGATCTGGGTGTTTGGTAGATTCGGAACGACGCCTTGCCCCCACGCCTGGAAATCAACATTCGGTAGGGGGCACGTGGGGGGTTAGCAACCTATCTCGACAACCTGAACGGCCGGGTGAGCCCGCTATACCTAGTCCGTACTAGGGCGCAGTACTGGGACGCATCTTCCTCGGTTTGCAAGTTCTTCGAGGATTGCAACGTGCTGAGCCTCCTATTCGGACATGGTTGTCCAAAGAAGCATCCAGATCGACATGAAATGGCGGTTGGCTCCCTACGGAACTGGAATGAATCGGAATGTCTCCGACCCAAGATTTCGTTGAGGTCATCATCGGACTGGGATGATTGGTCGTGTGATGCACCGGTGGGTAGGTAGGACTCGCACATGTCCACGTAGCAGGCAGTGGGGGAACACATACACGCGTTTCAAACCGGTGTGGCTTCAAATGATTCTTGAGTAGGTGCGTGGAGCCGCTTTCAGTTGGAGAACTTGTGCCAGCAGTCCAAGAGTCCTCGAGGCTGCCGCGCTACTCACAAAGAAGCAAGGCAACAATCACCAATGCGCGGGCCCGTCGTACCAGTTTAAGCATTTTGGCTGAGGTGAGGAAGAAAATGTTGCCGATCCAATGGTGTCACTCCACGGGGCGTGATTTTCGTTGAGCTAGGGCAAATCGCGCAACGATGGGCCAGTCTTGGGGTAGCCCGGCGCCGGTTCTGGGTTTGGCGATGATTGCCGCAGGAACCGGGTCCCCGACGTTCGATCAACAGACCAGTTTGGATTGCACGCGGTTTCCAGAATGAGTTGGCATTTTTTGGCAGTGTTTCGCGGACAAAAATGCCAAGTCATTTTGGAAACCGCGTGGATTGCTAGCGTCATACTTGTTTGGTCCGGGGAAGTTAAACTCGAGGCTCGTCGGATGTCTTGCTCGAACAGGAGGTGATTGCAACGGCAGGCTTGCATTGAACTATGAGCATGGCTGTCAACATTGAGTGCGGCGTCGACGCCGCTGACCAACAAGATCGTCGTTTAAGTGGTGATATCGAATCCACCGCAGACGGTACAAGATAAGCACCCAATATTTGTGGTGGTTCTGGTCCCGGTGGCGCCGTCTTTTTGCATCAGCTAGTAGGTAGTTCAGCGGGAGAACCGCTATTTTGTTTTCGATTTTAGGAATGGAGGAAGATCGAGGTGGTGGGCTGAAGCCGCTCTTCTCCGTATCATGTCCTTGTTCACCTGGCTCCCTCTGACCTCTCAGCGATCACCCCCAAGCCCCCTCCCCCACCCCCAGACGGAACCCCCCTAGCTAGGCAGTTTGCCAACCAGCCGCACTGGGATCCTCGCCCATCGACGCTGCAAGCTTCACGTTTGGGTCCGAGATTTCCTCGCGCTTGCAGCCAGCACCTGCACTTGCACTTGCCTGCGGTCACTGGCCTGCACACGCAACGCAACGCAGGCGCCCGCCTCCAGCTTGTCGCGAGGTCTTCGGCCCGCGGCTCTCGGCCTATGCTTGGGATTTTCCCCTTCTCTACTTCCTTCATCGACGAGGGGACCGGGTAGGTTGATTCGTGAACAACACCCATACCGAGTTCGTCTCCGCTTCCGCAGGCCTTCCCCGTAACTTGGCCCTGAGGCGGAAACCCTGCTTGAACCTTTGCCGCAAACACCGCACTTGCCGACTTGGCAAAAGCGCCAGCCAAGCAACAGCCCACCAAACACCCCATTGTCTCCGCCTCCCTGCGCTGAGATAGGGTGCTCCCCCGCTGCCACCCCAAAGATCCTCACGTCGTGGACTAGCTTGTTTGTCGAGGAAACTACGTCGAATAATGGTGCCGCGCACCGTTTGACCTTCTCGGAGCTGGTCAGCACTCGCCGCGACACAGGCGAGCGTGCCCTCCGACTCCGATGGCATTTCCGCCCTTGTCGCCAGCCGACCAGGCTGATGCGCCGGCTCGGCCGCCGGAGCTCATCGACCTCGACTATTTCCGGGAGGTGCTCCACCTACCCGACGGCGCGACCGATGCCGATATCGAGCAGAAACTGGTGACGAAGGCCGGCGAACTCGGCATCCAGCTGCCTATCTCGAGATGCTCGACCGCCGAGGAGCAAAATGTTTCGGGCGACGAGTCGGCTCGCACTATCGTCTCAAACCACGGCCGAACCGCATCGACGAGCTCGAATGGCAGCGCAAACACTGGACTGACATCGCAGACATCGTACCTCTCGACAGTAATCCCGGCGACCCTGACCGAGACGACCAACCTGGTGGTTACGCGGAGGCGGTCAAAGAGCCTGACCTTCTCCCACTATGAGAAGTATCTCAGCCATCTCGATCCGGCTCTGAGTCAACCCAAATTTCTCGGCCAACACACGGCGCGGTCCGAACGGCCGAGGAACGGTATGCTCAGCGCTGATAGAAGGAAGCTTGTCGTCAAAGATCTGAAGCGCACCATCACAAGGAGGTTACGGAAAAGGAAACAGTCCTTGCCCTCGTTGGCGATAGTGTAAGTCTCGGCAGTTTCCACCAATGTGGCTTGAGTTGTGGTGCTGACTGCGTCTCCTAGCTCTTGTATATGTTGCCGAGAGGACTTCACCAAGGAGAGCGATGCCTTGCAAACGCTGCCGTGCGGCCATCCATACTGCCAGCATTGCTTGGCGGTCATGATCTCGCAGTCGACTGTCGACGAGTCCAAGATGCCTCCTAGGTGCTGCACGCAACCGATTCCGGGTGCGGTCATAAAGACGGTGTTAACGCGGGATGAGCAGCATGCGTTTTTAAAAGCTGTGTTGCAGTATAGCACGCCGTGGGAGTCGAGGATCTTTTGTCCAAATACCTCATGCGGCGAGTTCATACCGCCCCGGAGTAAGATCGATCCCAAACACCCGTTCGAGACGTCATGCAAGAGCTGTAAGACCAGAGTGTGCGTGATGTGCAAGCGGAATGCCCACCGCATCGGACAAGACTGCCCGGGGGACTGGGAGCTGGACGCCGTTCTGAAAATGGGTGAGAAATCGGGCTGGCGACGCTGCTATAAGTGCCGTACCCTGGTCGAACTGGCGCAAGGCTGTACACATATGACGTGTCGGTGTAAAGCTCAGTTCTGCTACATCTGTGGTGCAGTATGGGAACCCGCGGTCGGATGTCCAAATTTTTGCAACGGCGATGAAGAGATGGAGCGGCGGAGGATCGAGGAGGAGGCACGCCTTGCCGTACTGGCGGCCCAGAAGGCAGCCCAAGAGAGCGCCGCGGCGGAAGAGGAGCTGGCCCAGCGGGAAGCGGAGCTGCGGACGGTGGGGAATCCCGCTTTCAAGACGCTCAAGGCCGAACAAGAGGCAGAGATGGAGCGGTTCATGGACTTTGAACGCAAGATGACCTTGGCCATGCAAACTCGGCAGTCCCAGAAGAGGCTCACTCTTGTCGAAAAGCACTCTGAGTTGGTAGAGAGGATGAAAGAGCGGCACGCTAAGACCGAGCAGCACCTCGAAGACCGCCAAATCGAGGCTGAGATCGAGCTGAGGGAAACCTTGGACCAGTCAGAGAAGAGCGTCCGGATCCAGCTCAGGCACATGGAGGCTTACTGCAATGGGCTGAAGGGCAAGCTGGCGGAGGGAAGTGGGGGCGAGACCTTGCCGTCGAGACAGGTGACCCAGAAGCATCTCGACCAGCTCAGCCAACAGTACCGCGTGCGTGACGGAATGGAACAGCGGCATCAATCACAAATCAATGTCCTGCGAGAGAAGCAGGCCAAGCGTATGGAAGAGTTGATGGAGCGGCATGAGAAGGAAATGGAGACAATGATCGACAGAAAGGCCGAAGAGCTCGAAGACCTTGCGGTTGAGTTCACCAACGATGAAGAGGCTCTCGTCCAGGTTTTTGAAGACCGCAGGACTAAGCTGCAGAAAAGCTGGAAACTCTCCCTGGAAATCCTCCGGGTCGAGCTGGAGGCTCTGCATGGCAAGCGGTTCACTACCTTGGCGCCTCCCCGGTGGCCAGCCGACGCGAAGAGCGGAGGAGATTCCCTTCCGCCAGTAGAGGAGGAAGATTGCGCAGCTCATGCTTGAAAGATTTATGTGTTGACTGTGAATTCAAGCACCAGACGACGGGGGTCAACGACAGCTTCTTCTTTTTTCTTTGTTCCTCCTCACAGACCCCAGACAGATTTTGCTTCAGTGTCCATATGGCTTCTTCATTACCCTTTCCTTGCTGTTTCGTTCGGAGCGGAGGGGTCATTTTTTTTTTTCGCATGTGGGAGCAATGGAGTTTTAAGAGCACAGGATTCATTTCCCATTTGTTCACCCTCCTTCGACTGCTTTTTCTGTTATTTCAGCTACGAGATGGGATGGGAGGATATCCGGGGATATGGACGGACTGGGCTCGACGGTTGATACCTCGTCAGCGAGACGATATACCACTTCTATTCGGTTTCCAATACAGCGGGATGGATGGCTTTGAAGGCGCACAACGGAACCCGGGATTTGGAGAGGGGGTATGACAGGTGGAGAGCGAGCGTGAAGGCATAGTGAAATGTAGTGAAGCATACTCTTGGTAGATGCAAATATCAGCATACGTACCTCTTCTTACTCCACCCCGCTTACTTAAGAGCTGGTGTGAAGAAATTTGAGTTCTCTGGCGCCAACGTGGTATAGCAGTGGGAGGAGGCTTGCTCAGCCGCCGGGTCAGATGGGTGGTCAAACTCTCTGCACCAAGCCCGGTTCCGGGCCTGGCGGGCAGTGTTGATAGTTCGCAGCATTCTCATCCCAATACACTCCCACAAACCGCAGGTCATACCCCCCGCCATTGAGACTTCTCTGCCGCTGCAGCAACAGCAGAACAGCAACAACGGGAGCCATCCGTGGTCAAGAGTGGGGCTTTTGTGGTACTAGATCCGTCGTTTGTAAACTTCCCTTCTCAACGACGGCAGGCAGGCCCGAGTTCGTCACGTCAACCAAACCAGCTCACACACGAAAACTTGGGCCGTGCGAGCTGCCCACTCGCTGTTTCGAGTTTATTTCCTGACAGCCGGTCCGAAATCTAACTCTAGATTCGACCCTCCTTCATCCACTGAGCACCCGCAATGGATGGTAATCCCGCGGAAGAGCTGAGCTGCTCGGGCAAACTGCTCAAGTCCCCGGGAAGAGATATGGCAGCTACCGTCACCTCCGCGGGTCCAGAAGGTAGGCGGTTTACAACTTTCCCTCGCCAGAAAAGCAAAAACATATAACTAATTCTCGAGCCCATACAGCTTCCTACTCATCAGCCAAGAGCCTGCCGCGAACGCCACCAAAGCATTCAGCAAAGAGAGATATTGGCGCAATATCCGAACCCGAGCTCTCCGCCCCGAAGAGAGCCCTGTTGACACGGGAAGGTACACCAAAATGTAAGTGCCCTATCGTGTGGCTGTTTGTCGTGGATTAAGGTACCTAGCTCAAGAATATTAACGCATGACAACAGCGCCTCAGCTGCAGCGGGTTGATCACGACAGTGCCGTGCAAAGCATTTTTCCTGCAAAGTCCCCCAGCCAGCAAGTCTCCCCTGGCGCCGAGAACCCCCAGTCCGGACTCGTCCAAGCTAGACTTACCACGAATAACCTGTGGCTGCTCGACGAGATGACGCGACACGAACGGACGCCCACGCCGACGGCCCGAGGCTCGACTTCGAGGCCAACGACCGTAGCAGTAAGAGGAGCGGTACAGGCAAGTAAACTCAGCATCTCGACGGCTACGGCAGGATTCGCAGCGAATGGAGTGCTGGATCAGAAAGATTCCAAGCCACCCGTAAATATCAACAACCTGTACGAAACACTTGACAGGGCCAGGAAGTCGCCGTCTCCAACTCCTGCAGATTTCGCAAAGCACGTTGATGCTGTCGATGACGCTCCGAACGGAGCCACGATACTGTACGAGAGCAATTTGCTCAAGGAATACGACGACAAAGGCTATGTTAGGGTCTTCAACCAGGCTTTTACTGCATTCCCACAGGATCTGGGATTCAACCGTGGCTTGTCTGCTCCACAGCCTGGTATGGTCGAAGGACTCAAGCAGCAAGAGTTCAAGCCGTTTCTAGCCAGGGAGGAGCTTGGAGGGGCGGCGGTCCTCATCAGAGATTTTGTGAGCTCAGTGACTTTGCCGCACATTGCCGGCGAGTGGAAAGGCCCTCGGGAGAACATACAGCAAGCCGCAGTGCAGGGCGCAATCAACGGGGCGCATCTCGTTTACGGAAGGAATAGAGCTCTTGACCATCTCGACACGCCCGAGGACGCAGGACATGCCGCTGTCACGACCTTCACGACAAATGGCACCACCCTGAATACGTTCGCGCATCACGCCGCGCTATCGGAGACAGTCGAAGGCAGGACCGACTACCACACCTACCCAATCACCTCCACCAATCTCACTCTTTCATTCGAAGAATTCAAGAAAGGCCGAAGGCAACTCCGCAACCTTCAAGACTTTGCGAGGGATCAGTCATACTCTCTGAGGGACAAACTCAAAGAGCACTGGGAGACGAAGCCCAGCGGTATCTGCACGCTCCCCGACGAAGATGCTCCGCCCGCTCCCTCCCGCCTCAGCAATTTTGGCACCCCCGAGAGCAACGCCAGGGCAATCCTTACTGTCCCAGAGGATTATAAACTCGCCCTCGCAGCCCGTGGAGACATCACTTCGGCCCCGAGAACCTCCCTGCCCGTCCCGAAGTACATGAGCCACGCCTCGTCTAACAGTACCAGCATGTACCAGCACCGACCTCCAGCAGCAGCTCAGCCCGTGCTGACGAAGGCTCATTTGGCCAATATTTCGGTAATCAGTATCAGCGACGACGATGATGATGACGATGATGATTGCTGCGAAATTCTCGATCCGAAGGCCGGTTTCCAGACGGTGCGAACGAAAACATTCGTGCCCGGTAGTAAGCCGTGGCAGCCAGCCAAACCAGGATCGTTCGTTGAGAGTTTCCCTCGCCCTTGCAAGGGTTGAGTAGAGAGACAAGGCTACGGGGAAAGGCTTTACGAATGGATGATTCGAGCTTCCCTCGTCCTCGTAAAACCCGAGTGGAGAGAGAGGGTTACTAGAAATGCTTTAGGAAGGCATGGCCCTTTTGTGAATGAGTGGAATGAACTTGACGGGATGTATGGATGTGGGCTATTATAGAGTGTACCTTTTAGGGATGCAAAATACTATGTATACCCTGCTCTTGATTTGTTTATGTAGTGTCACTCTCGGCGAAGATGAGCGACCAGCTACGTTAATTAGGTCAGGGTATGTATGTTTCTGCCGCTCTAATATTCCTGTAGCAGTTCGAGAGACAAGGCACCCGATCAAACAGCTCAATCTGTTTGCCCTCGGTACATGTATTATTGCATAGGTAGTTGTGAACGATACCTACGATCTGCCCAAAACGATCCCCACTTCAAAGAACAAGCGCACAATGATGCCATATCAAGTAAAACTGCCGAAGAGCCCGTATAATATGGGGCACCCTGAACCAAGAGACCTCAACCCCGTTTCCTCTTCTCATCCGCAGTTGTCACAAATACTACCTAGGCAAAGGCAGCAAACTGCGTTCAATAAAACCACAAATACACGGAAGCTGTTGCGGCACAGAGTAAAACAGATGCACCTGATACTCTGAGCACCCGGAGGCCTGCCTAGGTACCAGTGCCAACAGAAGCCGGCGTCAGTGCCCTCAGCAGACAGACAGGCCCAACCCAACTGAACTACCAAAGGAGATCAAAAAACTCTTGCGGCATCCACGAGCGCTGATAGCCCACTGAAGCAAACCAACCTTAGTCCCCGGGTCCCTTCCTCACACCAAAACAACCGAATCAGAAAATCGACCCGACGATCTTAGAGCCCAGTGTGGCACCAGCTCCGAAGATCGCCGCGTTGCCTAGCTTGGAACCAAATTTTTTTCCATTCTCTTCCATCTTGCTCGGCTTCTCCTCCCCTCCCTCACCGTTATTCGCCATCGCCATAGGCGGCGCATGCGCATTATAGGGATTCGCCTGTCCTGGCGGGGGCGGGTAGGCGCCCCCAGCGTTTCCGTACTGCTGTTGTTGCTGGTATCCGTTTTTCTCGGCGCCCCAAGAATTCGCCGCGGCAGGGGCGGCAGACTCCTCCTCGACGTATGCCTTGGGGAAGATCCCCTCCTCGCGGGTGCGTTCATTGACGCCCAGCCACCAATCGGCGTTCATCTTCTCGTAGACGGCGAGGCGGTCGCCCTTCTCGAAGCTGCAGTCGCGGGAGTCCTGGGCGGAGTATGTGTACAGGCCGCGGCAGTAGGCGACGACGGGCTTCCCGACGGGGGGTGGTTGCTTACGGCCGGGCAGGGGCGGCGGCGCGGCGCTGTTGCCGGTGGACTGGGAATAGGAGGGGGGTGCGTGATGGGAGGCGGATGGCGTCGTCGCTGGGGTGGGGAGGGCGTGGGCGGCGCGCTGAGCAGGGGTGGCCGAGAGGGTTCCCTCGGCAGGGAGCAACTGTTGAATTGTGTCGAAGGCGTCTTCGGTGAGGACGCCTTTCTCGAGGAGCGCTTCAAGTTCCTGGCGCCGGGTTAGCTTGCTGGTTTTGGTTGCGGAGAACTCCCCGTGCGTGTACATACAGTCTTGATGGTCCGTAGAGATCGGTTGGTCTCAATGACCTGTTGGCGGTCGGCGGACACCATTTTGGAAGCCCTTTCTGCGTGCGTTTGCGACCTTGGGTAAAGCAGAAAATGGAGCCGTTAGTTGCGAAGGAATCAAAATGAAAATTCTTGTTTCGCTGGCTGCTGACTGGAAAAGGAGGTTGTCTGGTGACCCGAGACTGGACGACTCGACGTTGCGAAGTGGCGCAGATGGTACGAACCAACACCCCGCTAATTGCTGGGGTCATGGGCCAAACGCCGCCGCTGACTCCCTGGTCGGTGGACCGGGATCCCTTCCGCTGCACAAGGTTTGTTCACTGCAGCCAGCCTCTGGGTGCCTAGCACTCCTGGCAAAACAAGTGCACAGCCACGCTCCTGAAAACATTCATCAAATTGATTGAATCGCTTGTGATGCACCAAATATCCAAAATCTATCATTACCACTTCTATAACCCTTATCTAGACAAATTTGCTGTCCTTAACGATATACAAGTCTACGTACTCATCAATAGACATAGCCTCGAGCGTCTTGGGGTCCTGACCAAGCTCCATAAGCTTCTTCACCTTGTCGGCGCTGAAGTGCGGCTCCAGGTGGCGCTTATACTTGGCCAGAATCTCAGGCTTGGCCTCCTCACGGCGCAGGCGGTGGCCCAACGGCGCCTCAACGGCAACTTCGTCAAGGACAGTGCCGTCGTTCAGCTCAACCGTCAGCGCATTGCTGATGGTGCGGAGCGCCGGATCATGGTAGTCGGTCGTGAACTGCGGGTCCTCGACACACTTGATCTTCTGGCGGAGCGACTCAACCAGCGGCGACGACGCAGCCTCCGATCCATCCGTGTAATCACCAGTGGTCAGGCGGCCGAACACCAGCATCACCGAGCACATGTATTGGATGCAGTGATCACGGTCGGCGAAGTTGTCCATGGGCTTGAACTGCTTGTCGATGATGCGGATGCACGCCTCGTGGGTCCGGCAGGTGATTTCCTTGATGTCGGCTGCGGACTTGCCCATTGCCTTGAGCTGGTTGAAGATCTTCTGGGATGCTTCGACGGCAGTTTGGGAGTGGAACTCGGCTGCGGAACAAAATTAGCGGCGCTTCACCATAGGGCTGAACGGTGCTTACCAGGATACGACACCTTGAAAAGCACGTTCTCCATCACGTAGCTGCCGTAAGGCCGCTGGAATTCAAACTTCTTTCCCTTGAAGAGGACGTCATAGAAACCCCAGACAGGCGCAGACAGCACCGTGGGAACGCCCTTCTCGCCCTTCAGGACCTTGAGAGCCAGGTTGACGGCACGCTGGCAGGCATCACCCGCAGCCCATGACTTGCGCGACATGGTGTTGGGTGTGTGCCTGTAGGTACGCAAGCTCTGGCCATCGACCCACGCTTGTGTGACGGCGTCGGCAGTTTGCTGCTCGCTAAGACCAAGCATCTTGCTGACAACGGCGGTGCTGGCAACCTTGACCAGCACAACGTGGTCCAAACCGACCTTGTTGAACGAGTTGAGGAGAGCCAGGCAGCCCTGAATTTCGTGGGCCTTGATCATGGCCTCGAGAATGTCACGCACGGTGAACGTCTTGCCGCCGGCGAGGTTACCGCCAGCCTTGTTGGTGCGAGTAATCCAGTCGGCAACGGCCAGAATGGCACCGAGGTTGTCGCTAGGGTGCCCCCATTCGGCGGCCAGCCAGCAGTCATTGTAGTCGAGCCACCGGATCATGGCACCGATGTTGAAGGCGCCATTGACGGGGTCGAGCTGGAAAGGGGTACCGGGGACCTTGGTGCCATTGGGCACAACGGTGCCCTCGACGATGGGCCCGAGCAATTTAGTACATTCTTTGAACCGCAGGCCCTCAAGACCGCAGCCGAGCGTGTCGAGGAAGACCCATCTCGCCGTGTCAAACTGGAGGCGGAGCGAATCGTCAGTCGGCTATTCGCGGAAATTGCTTGGGTGCTCGGTCAGCAGGCAGACTCACAGCGAGGTCCGAGTTAATCGGCTTGTTGTGCACGTAGTCGGCGATGTCACTGATCTCGGGATCGTACGCTCTGCTCTCCGATGCTGTCGCAGAGGCGGCGGATTGCAGCGAGGCCATGGTGGAGAATGTGTTGCGTGTGTGGTAGAAAACTGGTGCTGTGCGAGGAGCAGCTGTGGTTGCAGAGCAGCTGCTCAACGGCCGGAGCGCCGATGGTCGGCAGAACCTTTGGGGCAGTGACCTCGAAGCCTGACGGATTCCTCGATGGACAGCAGACATGGTATCTGCAGGATCTGTTGGTTGGGCGTCAATTGGGCGTCGACGATACTCGTATGTGCAGCAACTTCAGTTTTTGTGTCTTGGGAGGGAAGAGAAGCTCTCCCTGTCAAGAAGTAGGCCGGGCCAGCACCCTGCGGATCAGAGCTCGGCCGCTCAAAGGGAATCCCTTTGCCGCGGCCTGCCGAGGATCAACCCCGCACCCGCAGGTCACCCCCTGATCCCTGACCGCCCACCGGCCTGTCAGCTGCAAGTCTCGAAAACCAGCTGATAACGAAAAAGTTTACCTCGGAATTGTGACCCCAGCTCTTCTCCGCCCCATTTGTCCGATCCTTTCTTCCTGTCAGTTCAGATAGGCGCCAACATTGCGAGGTTTTTTTTGGCTGCCCGCGATTCTAGGAGACGTAAGCTGAAGGGTATATTTATTCGTTTTCAGTGATATGCAGGGGCCGCCCGCGAGTCTGGAGTCAGGTGGGGGGGAAATACAGAACTCCACAGACCCCTTGGCTCCGGCACACCCCAGCCCTCGGCAAGCTGCCCTTTCGAAAGCACGGAGGCTGTGGGTTTGCAATTGAGCAAAACTATTCAAGACGGTCATCTCGCAAACGAACATATCGTGTCTGTGGTGATCTTCAACAAGTACCCCGCACCTATGTAATAGAACATCTACTGAGAAGTTGGGCTTCGCTACTGTTCAATCTCATCCTCCGCTGTCGTTGCACAAACGACAAGTGCACATACCCCTGATTTTGACTGACAATGTCGTCATTCGGCGATCATGATTGCCAACTCAGACCACACTCTCACAGCAGCAACTCACTAGGAGTTGCTGCATAAGTACTGCTCCGCTGTTTCTTCTATTTTGCTGCTCAGTCAATCTGAAGGCATCCTTCGGTTCTTTCTTCCGTTTTAGGGTTTCACTCAGTCAACCAAAATCACCCCCCACAACACATCATGTCTCTGTCGCGTCACGTACAGCCTCCATCCCAGGTCTCCTTTCTTCTGTCTGGCGCTAACACCCTGCAAGATCAACCCGGACGATATCGTTCACCATATCCAGGCTTTGAGGGTTTCAGACAAACACAGCAATGACTGCACAGATCATTTCACCCCCTACTCCACCCCTTACTCAAGCCAAAGGCCAATTCCCAAATTTGAGATACCCCGCGATGGTGCACCGGGCGACACAGTATACGCCATGATCAAGGATGAACTAGATTTAGACGGCCGCCCCAATCTCAATCTGGCCTCCTTTGTCGACACGTATCTTGACTCAAATGCCCAGAAACTCATGGCGGAAAACATCGCGAAAAATCTGGCAGACAACGATGAGTATCCGGCCATGCTCTCCATGAGCGAGCGGTGCGTAAGCATACTCGCAAACCTCTGGGGCGTCGGAAAAGACGAGAAAGCCATTGGCACCGCGACAACAGGGTCATCCGAGGCCATCCACTTGGGCGGGCTCGCGATGAAACGCCGATGGCAGGAGCGCCGACGCACTGCGGGTAAGGATACATTGAAGCCGAATATCGTCATGGGCTCGAATGCCCAGGTGGCTTTGCTGAAGTTTGCTCGCTACTTTGAGTGTGAAGCCCGTGTTCTGCCTGTGTCGGCCAAGAGCAAGTTCCGTCTGGATCCTGAGTTGGTGAAGGAGAACATTGACGAAAATACGATTGGCATCTTTGTGATTCTTGGGAGCACATATACCGGCCACTACGAACCTGTTGAGGAGATATCCAAGATTCTTGATGAGTATGAAGAGAAGGCGGGGATTGATATCCCTATCCATGTCGATGCTGCAAGCGGGGGGTTTGTGGCTCCATTCACGTATGCTGGGGCTGGTGGCCCAAGGTGGTATGTCTATACCTCATCCCCTTTAGCGGTGAAATCTCTAACTGAAGCCACTAGGAACTTCGAACTTCCCCGGGTCAAGTCAATCAACGTATCCGGTAAGGACAGCCACCTTCTGAGTTTTCTGTGTTGAACAAAACCAACTAAAATCCCCAGGCCACAAGTACGGACTCGTTACCCCCGGCGTAGGCTGGATAGTATGGCGAGACGTCTCCTACCTCCCCAAACACCTGATCTTCGAGCTTCACTACCTAGGCGGAACAGAGGAGTCCTTCACGCTCAACTTCTCCCGCCCTGGCGCGCAAATTATCGTACAGTACTACAACCTTATCCACCTAGGCTTCAATGGCTACAGGGAGGTTATGGAGAACTGCCTCGCAAACGCCCGACTCCTGTCAGAGAGCCTTGAGGCTACCGGCTGGTACACATGTCTGAGTGACATCCACCGTCCAGCCACGGTCAGCGCGACGAAGCAGGCCGTCGAAGAAGCCGCAAGCAAGATCAAGGATGTGGTCGACTCCGCTGCAGACTCTCTGGGGACTGAGACCAACAAAAATGCCAGAACCAGCTCCGAGTCGTCGGCGGGGTACATTGCCGGCCTGCCGGTCGTATCATTCAGGTTCACCGACGAGTTCAAGCGCGAATATCCGCACATCAAGCAAGAGACCGTGTCATTGCTTCTCCGGGCGCGGCAATGGATCATTCCAAACTACGCCCTTCCCCCAAACGAGGACGAAACGGAGATTCTGCGGGTTGTGATCCGGGAGAGTATGAGTTTTGATCTGCTCGACCGCTTGGTGACGGACATTGTGCAAGTCACCGAGACGTTGATGGAAAACGACGAGGTGGATTTGTCTGTGTTGCAGAAGCAGCGGCATCACCCAACCCAAAAGAAGGATAAGGGGCACGGGGAGAAGAAAACTCCACGGCTAGGACAGGGCATCAAGAGGATGGCGGAGGGGATTCATAGATCAGTGTGCTAATACTGTCCAAGGCCTGGTAGATACAATGTATCTACATGAGCAGGGAATCTGTTACATCTCTCTTCCTCGCGGCCGCGGCCGCGAACTGTACGTCCTCATTTCCAACAACTGAGGTCAATACCGTCGCCGCGTCTATTCCCTGCACCGCACCATCACCCCCTTGCATGATATTCGCAAAGTTATCAGCAATGAGTTGAATCCCGCTCACGAATCCTTGCTCGTCAAACTCGCAGTGTCCCCCGTTCGGAGTGTTATCCACCGTCTGCAGCTGCCCAATCTGCCGCGCGCTCAACCCGACGCCAGCCGCGATATTCTCAAACGCGACAATGGCCTCCGGTATGGCCCCCTGCAGACTGACCAGCTCGTCCTTGGTGCTCTGGAAGTGAATCTTGGTATTGGCCGCGAACGCTTCCGCGTCCACGACGTCAACCTGGGGCGCGAGGGCGCCACACATCAGCAGCACGCCCGTCCCAGCGAATTCTGCCAGGTGCGCGGGCATGAAGAAGCCGCTGAGCGTGAGGGCACCGCCGGAGACGCCCGTGAAAAAGATGTTGGTCGGGTCAAAGGCCACCATCTGCGGGAGGACATCGCGGATAAGGTCGCGCACGGCGAGAGAGTCCGCGGCGCCGTCATCGCGGGAGAGGCCGGAGGGGGGCCCGGCGCGTTGGCCCCAGAGGAGGTTCTCCGAGGGCGCGAGGATGACTACCCCGAGGAGGTTGCCTTGCACGGCTTGGTTGGGGAAGTCGAAGAAGGACTGGCCGCCGTCTCCGTGCAGGAGGACGTTGAGACCGGCTTGGCCGGCGGTGTTGGGGCGTTGGCGCGCGCCGGTGACGTTGGTGAGGGCGGTGAATTGGTTGGCTGGGGCGGACACCTTGAATCGGAGGTCGACGCCGTTCACGGTGACGGTCGTGTCGAGGATGGTTGAGCCGTCGGTGGCTTGGGAGATGCCCTGGGGCACCGTGGCCGCTTGCTGCTGGGGGGTCTGGCTGGCGGTTTTTTCCCGCCCGTTGCCATTGCGGTTCCTCTGCTGGGGCGCGCCGAGGACGAGGACGCTCGACGCAAAGAGGAGGAAGAGGGAGCGAATGGTCAACATTCTTGCGGCCGGGAAATAAACAAACAAACAAACAGAACGGAATACAAGAAGAGAAGAGAGGATCTACGGGCCTAGGAATCCAGATCCCCGAGCTTGGTAGTAGATAGAAACAAGAAAGGAAAAAGACGGGGAATAAGAAGACCACATATCCTGCGCGACTTTGCTGGTGATCCTCTCGCCGTGCCCAGGATCATGCCCGATCATGCCATGGGCCGTTCGGCGTCCCACAAGCGCTGGTCAGTAAGCTCGCGGTTGGAAACTAACATGGTGCAAGAGAGAGCGTCGTGTAAGAGGGTTGGGGGCGAAATTGGCCGAGCTTTCGTTTCGGGATTTGGCAAAATCCACTTTTTTGCTGGTCGCTTGTTTGAGGGGTGCCTCAGATCGGGCCCCCCCAATCGTGCTCCCCCTGTGAGATCCCTCGGTACTTCCTGCCGCCCAGATCGAAATGCTACAATGGATCTGAGCTGTGGGCTGAATTCCCGGTAAAATATACCCCGTCGAACGGAATGTTTTCCGAGTCCCGATTGGATAAACTCTGGTCGTTGGGGCCATTTGATTCGGAATTCAAACACATCTTCAAACCTCCCTTTTCAAAACAAGCCCCTATCTGATAAAGAGCTGATGTGCGAGTACCAGGTTGTATTAAATGGTTTGCCTTCATTAAAGTTTAAGAAGATGCTTTGGCTGTGTTCATGCGTCCAGTTCGTCCAGTCCGTCCACGTACAGTTGGTGAGGAAAAAGCCCCCAAAAGATTCAAAGTGACAAGAGTATGAATAATTACAAGCCAAGTTGGTTATCGCCCTACTAGTTGAAATTGCCGTGCCTAATTGGTACCATCCGCCTCAGTATCTCGCGACGCCACAACGTAGTTGGAATCTACGCGTTCGAATAATAGGCCTAGAGTCTTACAAACTTATGTAATGTAGTTCTTCTTCTGATCGTAGGAGTGGGGCATTCACGTTATTTGTAGGGCACCGTTGTGGTGGAAAAACAGGTGGTAGATTGATGAGAAGAAGAGAAAGAAAGATTTACGAACGCGACGCGATTCCTAAAAGAATACCTCTGCTGATTACGTACGCACGGCCCCTTTCCACAATGGAACTGACTCCCTAGACAATACTAGGGACGAACGTCGGCGCTGTGATTACGACTCGGACCTTCCGAGTCCGCGATGCTCGTATAGGTACTTACCTAGTACTAACCTACCTAGGTATGTTGCGCTTTCCTGGACCCAGCTATGGAAGACTAAGATACGCCACAGGTCTAGTCTTGGTATCATTCCACCAAGCCTCCAAGAATCCCATCTGATCCAGCGGCTGACCAACAGTAAAGCAGTCCACCCAGCTTTCCCCTGCCACTTCAGCCGACAGATTTCTCGGTGGGCCGTAGCTGTCGATAAAAGATCACTTTCTCCTGTATGTCTTCTCTCCCGCATACCCCTCCTCCCCCATTTGCGCAATTACCGACGCACTTCCGACAGCCACGATCACCAGAATTTGAATGACCGCCAGCGCGGTACACCACCGCCTCTGCTTGTCCGAGATTTCCTTGTCCTGCACCCAGTTTGGGCTCATGAACCACTCGACAAGCTCGGAGAAGGCCGAGGCCATGGAACACAGCAGCCACACCCCCAGAAACAGCATCGCCCAGCCGCCCGCCAGAATCAGCGGCGCGAATATCAGAATGCCGAGATACATCTCGATGCTCGATAGCGTAGTCATACCGTCAAAGACGTATCCGCGGGAGGAGTCGGTCGTACTAGCGATAGCGCTGCAGCCAGCGAGCTGCGTCCAGGCTTTGCCAATGTCGGCGGTCGAGCAGGATGACACGACCACGGGGCAGTTTCCCCCGATGACGGTGAGGGCGGCGTACCGGAGGGACTTCATGTCGTTGGTCAGCGGGATGAATGTTACCAGCGTGAGACACGTGAAGGAAACCACCGAATTGATGATGGCCAGCTTGTCCCAGGGCTTGGGGCTGGTAATGGTGTAGGGGAGGAGGGCGAGAGTCGAGATGGCGAGCTGCAAGGCCGGGAAGAAACGTCCCGCGGTATACGAGAGGCCCGTCGGGTCGCGCGCTGTATCGGCAGCGGCGATGGATGCGCCGACAAGGCTCGAAATGCTTTTGATGGTCAGGTACAGCGAGAGTATGAAGCCGACGGGCCAGCTTTTGAGCTTTGCACGGCCGCCGACGATGGCCCAGAGAGCGACGAGAAGCGAGGTCCCAAGGCTTGCGGCGATGATCGGCCACGGCGTTGGAACGGTCTGTGGCGTGAAGACAACCGATAAGCTTGAGAGATGGCCATGAATTCCCAGTGTCAGAGCGCTAGTATAGAATGGGGAGGTGAAGTTGTTGAGCTCAACGGATGTGTTTGCGACGGCGGCGCGGCTGGCGAGAGAAAATCCCATCGCTGCCTCGTCTCGAGCCCCAAGAGGCTCAGAGCAAGGATTGATGGCAATGGATAATCCATCACGGCTTCCAGGAGCCTGGAGGGGCGCATCGCCGACATTTTGTTCTGGACCGTAACCACCTGGTAATGGTGGCGTTTAATAGTCGACGCCCCTGCCCCTGAATGTCGCTACTTTCCGCCGTTCCTTGGTAATGTTGACCAGTTACAGTCTGTCCTATCTCAGCCTCAATCCTATCTCGACCGCATAGATCAAAGCAGGTTTGGTACCACTGCTGTGGCTAAAATTAATTCAAAGACGTGAACCGTCTGTTAGCTTCTCAACGCTGCCATTTTCAACTTCAGATCTCTCCAGTCTAAAAAAAAACAAAAGGCACGAAAAAGGTCAACCCTGGCCGGCCGAGCCAGGCGGATAGGCTGTAAAAGAAGGAGATGGCTTGGTTTGAAGTTGAATTGCAGCTGGGCGGTTGGCAATGCGGCTGGCGTGGGGGTTGTTGTTGAGTTTGGAAATCCCCGGATTGTGACAAGAACTGGACTTGGACCGGACTGACCATCAGGGCTAGGGTTAGATTAGATAATTTATTGATAAGGAACGCGCTCAAAGGATAACCCCTCCAAGCGCGTCACCGTCACGCAGGCCTGCGAGCAATCTACTTTCCTCACACTACAATACACAAATCTGGCCACCATAACCGTGCCTCCCTGTGACGATCCCATCATACAAATGGGCTCTCTGGGCCTGGTTTCTACGCATGTCCCGATACTCTTTATGACTTCCCATCACGGCCAAGACACGATCTAGCCGCTGATCCGCTGATTGCCAGAGAGACCGACTCCTCCAAGGAGGGTGTCTAACAACTGTTTGTAAATGTGGCCAGTAACGTTCTTTACGGTTTCGATGCTACTTGCATTTGGGACATAAAAAGTTAGTTCAGTCAGTCAGTCAAACTGACAGCAAAAAGACAGCCCCGCCACATCATCTCTCCCGCCGGGAATTGAACCCGGGTCCCGAGCGAAGTCTTCCTCAATGAAGTTGACAAGCTCATATACTGACCACTATACTACGGAAGATGTAAGAATCTGTGTGGGTGTGGGCACCCATTGTAGCTTGCTCGGCCTGTTTCTCGGAAACGGGGAATCGAACCCCGGGCTGCTGAGTGAGAGTCAGCGATGTTAACCACTACACCATATCCGATTGTTGAAATTGGTGTGTGGAAAGATGGTTGTGGATGGGGTGGCTGAGTGGAGCGTGGTGCTTTGTTGTGGAACCGTACATAAGCAATATGTCAATGCGATGATTGAAAGGAAACATTGACGGAGAGCCTGGCGTCCCCACACTGCCAAACCACCGTGGGAACATTCGTTCCGCTCTTTTCCCCCTTACTTGCCCTGATATAAGAGTTAGGGATGGCAAGTTGGAGGGCCTCGGAATACTGTAGTAGTAGGAGCAAGCTCAACGAGAACCTCGGCAATTTACTGGACTTTCATCTGCTGACTGCAGAACGTGACATGCATGCAAGCATCGTATTTATTTCCCGACCCGTCATTTTATACACACCCCAGTTTATGCCTCCCTCTTTGACTAAATATACAGTATTCCACCACCCACAACATCAAGATTGTATCTTATAAGAGACGTGGATGCAACGTGACTCGCAACGCTTTATGCTCGGTAGGGGGAGATAGGAAGGAACTTCAGAGTCCTACATCGAGAAAGTGAAACCCAGTGATGCCGAAACTTCGCAAAGAGCCACCGAGTACAGAGCCACCATAAACACCAAATTCCCCGAAGACTCCATGCCTACTTTTATCGCTTCATGAGTTCACTACAAATCAGAAAGGATCCAGTGGGAGGAGGCCTCATTCCTCGTCCTTCTTTTCACCGATGCGCATACGCTCGTTCCACTTGCGCTTTCCGACCCGAGTTTCGTAGTGAGGGGCCGAACTCTTAACATCCTGCATGATGGATTCCATGGCGCTCCGAGTTTTGTTTCTGTAGCAGTCCACTGTCGCCAATTTGTCAGAGAAAGCGGACGCAAAACACAGGGCAGGGGATAACTCACAAGCTCGTTGGAGGAACACCGTCCGGCCCGCAAAGACACGGCTCTGCAACCACGCCATCCTATAGCCAAGGTCGTTGAGGCGAACTTCCTTGCCACGGAACGTCTTACGTATCCGCGGGATAGCCACCTCACCTTCCTGACCCTCGCTCATCGGAACCTTGACCATTGTCTTAGCGCGTTTCCCACTACCACGTCCCGCCCGGCGGCCTTCAGTTTCGGCAGTGCCATCATCCTCTATATCGCTCGTGTCCTCCACAAAGAATTTGCTGCCCGTAGCACTCGGCGGGGGACTTTGCATTTCGCGAGGGAAATACGAGCGTGGGTACACACTACTGCTCTTTCGGAAACTATCGGGAATCTCACGGGTGTCGACGCCATCCAGAGTGACACGCACACGAAGGCGGCTTTGACGATCGCTATCTTCGACCAGGATGAACTTGCGCTTCTTAGCCTCGGGGATATCCGGGAACAGGTCCTCAGGTTCGTCGTTGCGGGAGCGACTTAAGCGACGCGCAGCGATCGCACTGCCGCTCGCATGGGGTGAACCGCTCAGAGTGTCATGAATCGACGGCATGGAGGAGGCATGTGGCGCTCCGCTCGGGTACGAACCATATCCGGTGAAGGCCTGGGTAGGCCGCTCATCAGAGCCAGACTGAGAAGGCGCCTGATGATGATGATGATGCTGATCGTCCAGGTATTCTCCGTCTCCTATTGACGTCACTGTTAGTTAACCGTATCCTGCTGGGGAGTTAGGCGCAAGACAGTCGGCTTTGTAGCGTGACGCGTCGTGCGAAAGAGTGTGATGCTTTCAAACCAGAACAGCGCAGCCACAGCAACTCGCCAAACTCCCAATGAAGTAGCAAACACCAATTCCTTGCAACGCAGCGTACAGAAAACAACCTCGCAGATACCGTTGACTAGAGGACCTCGGCCTCCAAAACAGGTCCGGTCGGTGATGCCTTTTCAGGCCCATGCAAAATGGTGTGTGTGTGAAGGTGTGTGTGAAGGTGTTGTTGGTATGTGACGAGCGATGCTGATGAAAATGCAGTGCATAGCGATATGCATCGCAGCGTTTGCCAGCAGCTCCCCGTCAAGCGACGACCGAAACCAGCAAAACAAACTAACAACAGCAAACGCGACTATTGTAATGTACAGATCTTTCTTTTTTTGTACCAGGTCCCTGTGTCGCCCAGGTCCATGTGTCGCGATGATCGCTAGTCGGTATATAACAGCGAAGAATAAAAAGGACGAGCGAACAACCCCCAAAATTCCATAAGCCAACCAAAAAAACAACAGAAAACAGATGGGTTGAAAAGGTATCACACTTAATCACAACAACGCGCGCGCATTAGGCCATCTGGTGAAACATACCGACTTCGTCTCCTCCCTGAGCGCTTCCGTCCTGGTGGTGGTGGTGCATTTGCGAACCCATGTTGTTCATTCCGGGCTTCCCGATGGCAGCGGGCATAGTGGCCTGGGCTGGCATGCCCGCCGACGCGGGGTTGGGGATATGGCTGGGATGTGGTGTTGCCGAGCCAGCCTTGTTGCGGTGGTTCATCTTGGCCATTCGGCGAACGCGGCGACTCCTTAGCCGGGGGTCCTGGTTGCTGTTCCGCCAGCTATCCACAGCTCGCTGAATCAACCCTCTCTTCCCACGGAGCGGTGGGTTCAGCTGTGCCAACGCCCACCCAACCGTGTTGCATTCAGTCTCGTACTGAAGGCGGTTTCCACGATATTGATCCTTGGGGCAACATGCGCGAGGATAGACGCAGTTCTCCGTCTTGAACTCTGCTGATAGCTCCTCCTGGTTGACCGACTCGACGTCGCAGCGAATCGTGTACTCCATCTTTACGCGATCGCGCGAGTACTCAAACGCTATCCACTGGACACCATTTCCATCTTGCCTGACAACGAGAGGCGTGGTTGCTGGGATCGGGCCAGGGGCGGCATTGGGATTTACGCCGGACGTAGAACCAGTGGGTGTAGAGAGCGGAGCAGTATTCTGAGGTGTGTTGGATGCAGATCCACCCAACGGAACGGGCGCCGATGCCCTATGGTTCAGAGCGTGTGCCTCCATTTTCCCGGGCCGTGGGCTGACTGTCATTCCTGCCTGTGAGTGTTGCTGAGCAGTGTGTTGACTCATCTGATGCTGGGGCGCATTGTGAGACATCATCATGTTTGGTTGCGAGGCCATCGACTGATGAGACTGCTGAGCGTGCTGTGCATGTTGAGCGTAGGCAGACGGTGCGGCCTGTGCCGACATGTACGAGTTCTGCGTCTGCTGGGGAGCACCGTAGTACATCGGCTGTTGTTGGTGTAATTGCGAGCTAGGTTGTCCATACAAGCTTCTCTGTTGGTCGTGCCCCGAAGGTGATGCTACCGATGCGGGCGAGTTCGACTGCGGAGTGTGGTAGGACATGGGAGGGTATGGCGGCCTAGGCATCGTGGCGGCCATCATTTCTCCGGTTTCTACTGGCATGTCAGTTTTGTTTCTGGGCGCAAAAATCGCGTCGGTGAGGCATACGGAACTTACCTGCGGACGTATATCCGCCGGTCGTGCCAGGTGTGCTGTAAGGACTCGGGTGCCCGTAGTACGGAAGCCCGTGGTCCTGCGCGTTGCTGGCTTGGGGTTGCTGCTGGTACACCGAGTGGCCCGAGGAATACGCGCTAGAATGCTGCTGTTGCTGCTGCTGCGCGGGTGCCTGGCTGTGATGCTGGTGAACAATGCTCGAGGGTCGAGAATGTTGCAGATGCGGCGGAACAGAACCCTGTTGCTGGTGATGTGGGTGGTGTTGCTGCATAGAGACAACCATTAGTTCTCTCGCTGCGAAACGCTTCTCAACAGGCCTTGATCATGTGTTTGGAGGGGCAGGGCAGACGCGTCTGGGAATATTCTTTTTTTCTCTTCGCGGGTGCAAGGTCTGGGGGAGGGAAACTTGTGGGCCGGTCCCCCTGGAAGGTGAGGCGGGCTAGCCTTGGGATTTTGTGTTGGGATTCGTCGGACAAGGCTCTTCCTTACGGCATCCGAACTGAATTGAGGAGCCGGGGAGCCAATGCTACCCTTGTTCAAGGATCAACGCAAACGGTGGGTGGAGCGGAGAGGTCTCGGAATCACGACCCGAGGTTTCGAGATTCCCACTGGGTTTCTCTGCTCGGGGCGATTGTGCGTGACTGCGCGCGATGTCCCTCCCCACAACCGATGGCAATTGTCCCAGGTATATTGCTCAACCGGGTAGAAGGAAATACTAACCAGGCGACAGAAATTCGACGTGAAGAAAATAACGGCGGATGGAAAGGCAGGGACCACGATTGATTGCTTTGCGGCGACCAGCAGGACGATAGGCGGAATGTGCGGGTAGACTGGCAGGTGCAAGTAAGGTAATGTGGAGAAGGCGGGTGCCGGGGGCGCAGAGCTCTAGGTAATGTAATGTATGGAAGCTGGGAGGGACGCGCGAAGGGAAACAAGATCAGATAGCGACGGTGACAGCGGACAAGGGGTGAATAATGCTTGGCCGGTCTGATATAGCCTGGCTGCGCGTGTGCGCGTTCGAAAAGACTGGTCGTTCCAAGCTTGCAGAGATGGAAGAAATTCGCAAGGTGTGGATGGATCAGAAAATGGTGGAACACAGCGCATGGGATAAACCCGTGAACAAGGGGCGACTGCATTTTAGATGAAATGGCCAATGGCGGGACGAGGGGGCAGCCGAGTTGCACCACTATTGCCCAAGAGAGCACTCGCGACCCGGGCCTAACCACTGAATGGGTAAGGCCCGGGGGTGACTTCTCTCATTTTTTGCTGCACACTTTTCTTCTGCTCGACAGAGCTCCTCAGACAGACAGGGACATGGGGCGGTGTGGGAGTGGGCCACTACCACCAATCCCTGCCAGCCTTGGCGGCCCGTCTGGAGAATCCATGTACCGACCGCGACTTGCGACCCAGGTACATCACCTTTGCTGTCGCATCGCTTGAAACAGCAAGTCGAGCAGGGAGCGTTTGACTCCCCACGCCGACATGACCTTGCATTTCACCATCGCCGTGCCTTATGCCCCGAGATCTGGCACGCGGAATGGTAGGCAAGAAACGCGGCGACAGCGGGTCAGAAGTGACAAGCCGTTGCGGCCGGTCAGCTGCTCCATCGCGCCCTTTCGCAGCTGGAGGGCACTTCCTCTCCGCCGGGCTGCGCGGCCTTTGCTTGGCTTAAACAAAGGCTAACGGGGCCAGCTCCGCCGTATGTCGCCTCCCGATCCCCACTCGCTAGCGATGCAACTGACTCTCGGGCAGCCAAGCACCCACAGCTTGTGGTACAATCCAGCCGGCGAGACCGTCGCACGAGTGTCATCAGAGTGCAAACTGACTAGATGACGATTGTGCATGTCGGAGGCCAGCGAACGGATCGCTTGATCCTCTTTCCCTTCGGCAGAGACGCGCGAGCGAATCACAACTGCTATCGCAGCTCCGGCAAAAAAAAAAAAAAAAAGCTCCAGCGACACCGTTGGAGAGGCCACCACCGTTGGAATCCACCTACCACGCCCTCACGTCCGACCCACCAGTGGGCTTCGCTAGCGCCATGGGGCTGCCTAGCGGGTCGTCGTGACCGCCTAGCGGGTTTGCATGGCAAAAAATTACAGTGTGGCTCAAGGAGACGATGGGGGGGCGCTGACGGGGCAGCCAACGGAAATTATCGCAATTGCTTGGGAGGTTGGTGAGGTGTTCTGCAGCTGCCCGCCGCCAACTTGGCCAGCTCAGGCGTGCTGCTCGTGCCGTCCTGTCGAAGCAGACAGGGTGGGCATGAGCCAGCGAGCCAGGCAGCGGGTTCAATCTCCCTGCTGCATCACCCCACTGCAGGTGAATTTTGTTTAGTGCGAGCGGAAGCAAACCCGGCCACAGCCCCTGTCGCTGCCCCCGGAGCCCTGGCTGGTGGTGAAACAAGACACCCCCCTGTAATTCCCACAGACTCGACCGCCAAATCCGGACCTGGTCATACTTGCGACAGGCATCGTCTTCTGGAACACTCGACTCCAGTGACCTCAAGGTCCTTGCGCCGTGGTTCTGCAACTATGCGATCACACGTGAAATGACGAAAATGACTTGGGGACTGCTGAGTATTGTGCTCCTCGCCAGATCTGAAGCAAGCGACTGGCTGCTGGGTTGATTTGCGTCGTGACTGGCTGTGTACCAAATCACGCGCAGACGGAACTACCGTTGGGTGCGTGAATACGGGAGTAAAATGCAAGGGGCGGGATTTGTGTTTTCACACTCGGGTCGAGCTTGTGCTGGCAGAGAACATTCGAAAAGTGGCACTCACCGAGTCATGGCCGGGCTCTTCCTTGAACTGGCTCGGAGCCTGGCGATGTTGAGCCATTGTCAATCCCATAGAGGACGATTGCTTGATCGAGCAAGCTCGAGATACTGTTTGGGTGGGGGAGGTTAGCAACAGAGGCCAAAAAAACTGCTTGAAGCTTCGAAGTTGAGTTTGAAGGTCAGCAGCAAAGTGAAGAACTGTGCAACACCAAACAGCGCGGGCCGGCCGCTCTTGATAATCCTCGCATGGATGGCCAGTCAAACCAGGTTTTCCAATAACGTCCGTGCGTCCTGCAGCACCGAAAAGGGAAAGGGGGCTAGGCAGGGCAGCGCACCAGCAACCAAAACGCGTCTGACGGATTGTGTCGACGCGTCTGGGTTCGGGGATCGAGCGCTCACTTACAAAATGCGCGTTCCTTGGGCGCCCCTGACTCTCGAGGGCGAGTGACAATCACCCCGGGAAGGCCTGTCCCTTTCTTGACTTGCCGGTAGTTCTCCCGCAATCTTTGCCGGTTCTGTTGGGCGAAGCGGCAGGTGAATAACACGTCGTCGATGTCGTTGCGAAGCGCTGAGTAGTAAGTCAGTATTACTATTGAGAGTGGTGTTTCTGATGAGGAGTTCAATAGATCCACGCGCTTGTCAAATACCGGGTTGCAATGTTATTAATAGCAGCAAGGAGAGGGCAAGCAATCCGTTGGACTGCATAGGAGGATGCTGAGCGAAATTTCCAAAATTTCATGCGATACCAGATGGGGGACTAGGGTGGAACGTTGCCGAGATTGAAACGGGATCGCTCTCGCTCTGCAACACCCCTGCCCAAATCCCGAACCGGCGGTGCCTCAGAAGGCGCCATGTCGATTTTGGAGACCTTCAACAGCCCCCAGCGCTTGGCGCTGGGTGCGCGCTGAGCCTGTGTGTGATGAAATGATGCACGTACCTTTGTAGTGACCCTATGTGCCGGATTGACCGGGGTAGGCGAGGGGCGGCTAGGAGTTGTAGCGAGAAAACTAAGACGTTGCGCAAAGTCAGATGACCGCGACAAGGGAAAAACAAATGGTTACGCTCGCATCCTGGTGCGGAAGAGCCCTGGAGACGGACCCAAAGAGCCGGGTGGGTTTCGCTGCTTCTTGGACCACGTGCGAGTCCTCCACAAGAAAAATCGTAGGGTATACAACGTCGTACCTTGCGGTCAAAGCCCCACCAAGACGATGCTTCCTGGTTTTCGTAGAGTGCGTGTCCGAGGGTTCTGTGTCTGAAGTCTATCGTTAGTCTCCACGGCGTTCAGTTTAACATGACAGCACTTTCGAGAGGGGGTTATGAGAAAAAACGGTCTGCGCCGCTGTGCCGCACCGGGATACAAAGGAGCCCTTGAACCAGCGAGACCAAACGCTTTGAACATGCACCGACTGTCAGCCAGCATCGATGTTACCGACAAGGCTTGATTGAGTCCGACTGTCCCTGGAACCGGTGCAACAAGGAGTCCATGCCGACCAAGTCCAAGATAGGGCGCAGAAGAGATATGCAGTAGAGAAGAGAACTCACCGTACTCTGCAAAACTTTTACCGCTTCTGCGAGACCGGAATATATTTCTAGGAAGCAAAGTTAGCAAGAGTCCTTGATTCTTCTATTGCCGAGTGACCACTGCTAAACAGGACAGGACAGGACAGCAACAAGAGTACTGACACGACCAAACGACGCGCTGGCTTATTGGATGCTGCAAAACGAACAACTTCAGGGCTGGAAGGGTAGGCCAGGTATCATAAGCTGCGATATCCTCGATCGTTGCTTGCAAGGACGACAGCTCGTTCATGGAACTTCAGCCGACGAGGCTGGTGGCGGGTATGAACCAGGGGTGATCGTAGAGGGAAAGCGCGTGGCCACTGGGTTACACGGCAGTACGAAATCAGCACAAACGGCCACATACGAGGGGAAAGGTCTCAGATCGCGAGCCACACAGAGCCCATCAGAGTGGTCCGCACAGTAAGAAAGCTGAAGATGATTTGCCCGTCGATTCGCATCGAACGTAGCATAAGATGGGATGTTGCGAACGTTGGGGTTTAGCGTTCAGATCGGGGCTAGAGCTGGGGTCCTGGACTGGATTTGCGAGACCGTTGGTGAACCAGGATCAGGGTCGCGAACCACCATGGCCAACGCGACTAGCAGCAGGGACAGGAACAAAAACACAGCCGTGACGACGTTCCGAGGCAGCATCCAGCAAGAAAAAAGAGGGTAATTTACCTGAGAAAGCGAAAAGCTTGCTCTGCGCAGATGTCGAACGATGTCTCGCGCTTCTCGATTGTTCACGACGTGTGCTCCAATGGCGATGCGACAGAACAGGATCGCAGCAGGACAGTCGAGGCCGGATGGCAGAATCGAATCAATGTCGTCCGAGGCTGTCGAATATGCATACAATTAGTCAATGGTCGGGTGTGTAGCCGGCGTGACTGGCTGAAGATTCCGATTGTTTGCTTGCTCGATGCAGGTTTGCGTCGGTCAAGGGGGAAAACAACGGACGGTTTCGAAATTTTGGGCAGAGCTCCAGACGACGACGCAATTTCTTGTTTGCGCGGGCCCGGTCGCACAGGGGTCCGTGTGGGGGAGCTCAAGACCACGGTGAGGCACGGGAACACGTGAACTGCGCCCGTTACCTTCGGCGGGGGGTTGTTGGTCTGCGGGCACCGGTCGGGATTTTTGGTTCAGAGCAGGGGAGGAAGGCTTGCAAGAAAGACGTGGTTCTGTTCTCAAGCAGCCTGTCATCCCCAAGGAAAGGTTTTTTTTTTACCGTACAACCCTACGAGCCAGCAAGATCGACTGGGGAGCTATCCTGAGGCCGTCCGGGAACACATGGGGCGAGGAAGAGAGAAATCAACGAACCTGTTCTTTGGTCAACCTGGGGAAGGTGGTCGTCGCAGGGCGAGGTCTGGCAGAAGCTGTGTCCTGTGTCGCGTCGCTGGTCGCGCGATGGCTGCCGGAGGTCGGGATGGGACCGGGGCGAGTTGCGAGCCCGAAGCGACGAGAAGGCGTTTTTGTACTCCCCCACACTTGCAGCGAAATTGGGACAGATGGCGCCTTGACGAGCTCAGTCGCGTCTGAAGGACTTGCAGCCTCGAATCCGTATCGTGTGGCTGCGGAGAGCCTGATGATTAGGGGACGATCAACCGCCAGCAGCAACAGGGGGCCTCGAATCCTGCGCCTGTCTGTCGCTGGGATCAGCAAGCCGAGCTCGCGCAAGCGTCCTTCGACTCGGCTGCAGGTCGCTTCTCCTTATTCTTCTTCCCCTTCTTCTTCTCCTTCTTTCTTCGTCTTCTTCGGCCCAGATATGCAGCTACAGCATGCGCGGTCCAGCGACCTTTTGAGGCACGTTTGCGGAGGAGCAGCCCAGGGTACGATGGCAGCAAGGATTGTGCGGTCTGTCAACCGTTGTGCCGTTGGGGAAGACAGGCTTGGTGGAGGAGCGATGCCTGCTGGTGCACGAACCCTTGCAGGGGAGAAGAGAGAGGGGGACAGGGGCGCAGAGGTAGGGGGGTGGGCGTTCGTGGGATTTTCTTTTAAAGCCCGGTGTCTTGGGCCTTGCAGTGAGGCCCTGGTCGCCGTCCAGGATGCGGCGGGAGGAGAGGCAACGTTGAAAAATTGGGGGAAGCAGGGAGGGGAGTGCGAGTGTGTGTGTGTGTGTGTGTGTGGGAGTGTGGTACCTCGCGAGGGTGAGGTGTGTGTGGGAGGCTTGGTGGCTGCGTTGCTTCTCTGCACACAGACTGGGGTTCCAAGGCTTTTTTAGCGGGATTTAGTCGTTGACGGGAACCCAAGGGGGCGGGTGAGGTGACAGGGCAGCCAGGCGAACGCAAGACAACCTGACAAGGAGGCTAACCAGGCCGGCAAGGACTGGGGACTGATCTGTAGTGTACGCGAGAGGAAAGAACAAGAGAGAACAGCCTCCACGGCGTGGTTGGCAGGATAAATGGACCCTTTAAAAGAGCCTGGATGATGCCGTGCTGCCAGGGGGGATTGGAGCCTCAGGAATCGCCCGAGATCCCGGCCACAAATATACCTACAAGTGAGTGTGCGTATGTACAGAGGGGCGGTCAGTCTGTTTCTCACTTCCCTCGGTTTGCTCCGCCATCGCCCTCCACCGATTGTATGCCCAAGGTCCGCGGGGACCAGACGCGCAGGCACGCGGACAAGCGGGCGTCGGCGGTGGCGGGGGCCAGACAGCAACGAAACACCAGGCAATACGAATACCACGGCCGCCTGGATCAGCTCCCAGCAGCATAAGTGATCAGTCTGGAATAAGCAGCTAAAAACGACGTCAAGCACCAGTCCGGGCCACTCACGCCCGTCCGCTGGCACAGACCTCGACCGCAGCAGGGGGGTGGCATTTCCTAAAGAAGGCATCAACCCAGAGGTTAGCCACCACGGTGGGATCGGGAAAGACTGGTACGGCGTCCGTGGGACGGCGTAGAATAGGGGGTATCAAATTTGCGACATCCGCGGCCAAATGCACGGCGCTTGGAGACGGGATGGAGTTGGGATGTGGTCGGGAGGTGACGGGCGGGCAGGCAGGTGGGCATGCGAAATCGCTCGAGGGGAAGTGAAGAGGGGGCTTGGAAACTGGGAAGACGACCCGAGGTCCTGCAGGAGTTGGTGTGCGATGATGGGTGCACGCATCTAGGACGTGAATAAAATCCAAAAGAGTGGGGGCGCGCCCGGAGTTGTTGAGAGCTTAACTGCACGTATTCCGCATTCTGTATTTTGTTCTGCTCGTTCTTCAGACTGCATCCGGGAAAGCGTCCGTCCACTATCCAAACTTTGCAGTACATATCAACTGCATGGATGCTGCGTTGAGTTGTACTCCGCAGCGTGGTGGGTGGTGGTGGTACTCGCGCGTGTGCCTGTTGACGGCTTCCACCGCCAAGGCCCGGGGGGGAACAGCCGATTGGAATCCGAGAAAAGCGGTGGCATCAAACACCACCACCACCTTTTGGTATCGACCGGCGCTTGTTTCTGTCCGAGACAGTTCTCTGTCAGGTATGCCTCTGGGCCCTTTGGTTTGGGCATAGGATCGTCCAAATATTGGATACATCCCCGGCACGTTGTTGTGCCGCCTTGTTTGACGCTCACCGCACTCGCAGCGCAATCCCATCACACCCGCAAAGAGCCCATTTCGGATGCAACGTGATGCGTCCCTGTTGTCTGGCTACTGGCTAGCGCGCCGCCGTAGTGGCAGTCGTCGCCCAGCTTGGAAGGCCATATCGTTATCAGCCAAATGACTGGTGGTCCTTTGGGCAGTCCGTGCAGCTCAGCTCTGCTGACAACAAATCCTAGTGTTATTCCCAACCGTACGCAGTTTCTCGTGTCAGCGGCGACGAACAGTGACTCCGTACACTACGGAACAGACCCACCCCGCTCCGGCCTTCGCCATACACATCCTCTGGTCAGCATCCGATCTGGATAGTGCACATATCTCGCCTCTGCTGTGTCATCGCAACGACCGCCGGGCAGCAGTCCAACGAAGATGACGCACGATACAATTCTCGGGAGGTGGAGGTGGGTCTCGAAGCGGCGATTTAGGTGGTTTTTAGGCAGCTGCCGACTTGGTTGACTGTGGTGAGAGTCGGTGGCACGGGTGGCTAGTGCGCCGACCATGCAGCAGCTGAGGCGTTGGCAGCCGGACCAATCGTGTTGCGGCAGATGTCTGGAATAGGCCCGAAAAAAAGCCACTTCTTGCGCCAAATGATGGGGCATCTTTTGCCATCGCTGGCTCACAAGATCTGTCAGAGGAGAGACACACACCGTCTTTGAAATCAGTAGAGGCAGAGTTGACCTCAGGCCCGGATTACACGCTTCGGTCCAGCCAATTGGCGCGCCCAAGGGATTCAGCACCATCGCCCCAAAGGCGGGGTCCAACTTGACTGGGCAGCGCTTCACGAATCACCGCAGAGTCACGAGGACCGGCTCACTGCACAAGACAGCTCACGGGGTTTAGCTGCCTCGGCAGTGTCGTCGCTCACCGCAAACACCGCCAGCCAAACAGACAAAGCAGCCCAGCAGAGCGAAAGAGGACGGTGTGCTCGCTGTTGCTATTCTTGGTCCGCCGTTTCCCACAGGACAGCGAGTGGCCCGAGTCCCCCAGCCTGCAACTACTTCTGGTTTGGTCCCCATGATCTCCGGCTGGCAACGATTCCCTTCGGACCATGCTGGGGGAAACGAGGGACGCGAGCGACGAGGAGGTGTTTCGTATCACTCATCACCGCGCTCCCATTTCCGTCAAAAGGTTTTGATGCGACACCAAGAGCCTCTCCCGTCGGTTCGGAAACACTGCAGCATGAACTGAGCGATCGACTTTTCTATTTTGGGGGCGGTCCCTTCGTCTCTGTGCGGCGGAGAGTTCTGGCTGCAGCGCCTTAATGTCAAGAAGCTCGTGCAATGGGTTTCAAGCCGCAAGTTGGGCCCGCAGCTGCTGCAATGCTCCATCAAACCCTTGAACGGCAGATGGGCCGCCCAGAGAGGTGAATGTTCATCTGCCCACTGCCGCGCTTCCTGGGCCGCTTGCCTATGTAGCCAGCCCCGCGCGGACGAGCTCATCACGCAACACCGACATTGTCGGCGGTTGTCAGCTCGCGGAGGCTATCTGAACGTCACTTGTGTCGAGGGGAATCCGTGCCCCGCGTCTGCTTTCCACGTCAAGCAAGCCCCAGTCGCTGTGCGGGCATCCTAAGCCTTCCCGCCATCCTTGCTGGCAGCGTTTAGTACCTTGCTCAACTCTCGGGGATTTTGCCGACGCCCTGGGCCGCCATGAAGCAGGCCGCGCCGCATGCACCAACTGAAAATCGCTCCATCCTTGAGACGGGGGGACGACTGGCAGGCTTGCAACGGTACCTTGTCGGGAGATCTCGAAAAGCTTCCCCAACCCTCACAAAAGATCCTTCCGTTCATCCCAGAAATCGGCCAACCCCTAGTCCGTACCTCACCCTCCACTTCAGACTGATCCATCACATCTCACCAGCGACCAACCATGCTAGCGCCTCGTCCCGCCAGCGGAAGTCACCCTAGCCAAGATATACAGCACCGACATGGAAAGGGAAAACGCATTCCTATCTGTCAAGCATGCAAGATTACCCTGCGGATGTGGTTACGTACGACCTCACCTGAGGGCAAGTCAAGTGAGCCGTCAACACATGCATGAAGAAGAAACGGTTCTGCATCCGCTGACCAATGAGACGGGCTGCCCAAGAACGAATGACACGACACTAGCTGGACGATCTCCTTGCTACAAACGAAGTTGGAAATGTCGATACAATCTGCTCTGCACCTCCAATTTCTTCCTTAGCATTGGATTCCTTCCCAAGTTGTTGGTCCAATGAGCTGGCCATGTCGGCCCCTATTCCTCCCCACCAGCGTTCCCGTCATTGCGGTACCAGCAACGGGATTGGGCAGCTCTCGGAAACCAAGCACGCCCCTGGGGGCAAATGTAGCCAAAGGGAAGTGGGCGTGGCTTCCGCGAGGGTGCTTTGACTCCTTACTTCGTACCTCTCGTCACACCGGGTTGATTGCGCATGCGATCTCTGGGTCAGTGGAACATGCCCACGCCCCTTCAATTATCCTGGCACATCTCCAGCTCCTCCCCCCTCCCCTCCTCCCCTCCACGGAGCTTGGGAAGGACGCGAACCGCATCTTGCCATGGAATCGGCCCTTGTCATAACGACAGCCGGCTCGGAGACTTGGAGGACTTTGACTTCCGGAATATTCTCCCGCTTCGTCGTCAAACGTTGAATTAGGGCGGTAGCCTAAACTTTAAGAATGCTGGGGAGGACTTGACTCAAAGGTGCCCTGGGGGCTTGCTGCACCTCAGCAAGCTCGCATACTGGCATGTCACGATGCTCAAGCGATGATAGCGCCTCGAGTTCCGGCAATCTTCACGAAAACTCTGCATCGTCATCATTCAGACGGGAGGGCGCATGCAGCCAGTGTGGCCCGCCGCGCAGAAGTCTTTGCTTTGCATCCAGCACACGGCACTCTTCGTCCGTCACTTTCTGCTTCGCGTCTTTGCTTGCCGAGCAAGCGAAGAGCTCGGCTGGGGAGCAGTGGAAGCACGCCTGCAAGCCTGCAAGCCCTTAAGACCCAGTGGTCCACGGTTTCAGCCATAGTGACATGGGCTTGTTCACAGAGCATGGACATGGGGGTGTTTCCCTCTGCCCTTTGCGCGCGGCAGAGGCCCCATGGAAGCAATAACGAAAGTACTGTGTAGTCCGTAATCGCCCTTTTTGCGACGCTTGTTGAAGCGATGCGGACATTGGCCTTTCCTCTTCGGTAGCAAGGCCCGACGGGGTGGGGGGGACTGAGCGTACAAGCAGGAATCTATATCACGGTCCCAGTAAGTTTACGCGTTGCTGAAAAAGGGGGTTGCTTCGAGACTGCTGGCATATAGTCTCATTTCAGCAGCAGACGCGCTGGAGTCGTCAGAGCAAAAGCAAAGAGAGAGCATGAATGAACGGAGGGCCAAAACAATCACGGTCAGTGCGCAGGGTCGCAGAATTTTCAATCGGTGCCAGGCAGCAGGAAAACACGGTTACGGAGTACGCCCGAGGTTTTGCCTCGTCCATTGGCATTGGCAATCAGTCGAGAGTCTCACTGATTCCGGATAAATGAAGCTCGAGCTATCGGCGCTCGCTCCAGCTGGCTGTTGCAGAAAAACAGCGCGTCGCTCTCGCCGCACACTAACAATAAAACGCGGGTCCTTGATCGCCGCGAAAAGCTGTCAGCCCTCCCCTCGGCCGAGCATCTCCAATTTCCGTTGTCGCTTGACCGACACCCAAAGCGGTAATCCTGCCCCTGTCTCAAGGTGAAGAAGGGACTCGGAGTCGGGGCCATGTTAACGTTACGAAGGCCGTCACGCCGTCTGGAGAGAGAAAGAGAGAGAGACTGTCAAACGCGTCCGTCAGTCGCCTGCGCTTGCCGTATCGCAGATTGATATGCCGTCATACCACAATCTGTGGGTTATCAAAACCCAATGCAAGAAATCGCATCGCACAGATCACAAGCATCATTCGGCGGCGCCTCTTCAATTCGTCGCGTCACCAACCCTCCCTCCCCCTCCCTAAGCACAACGCCCCTTGCTCCTTTTTTACAGCACTGCGGACTACCTGGACCAGTGGACCAGTGGAAGTGAGGTGCAGTGCAGGGACGGACGGAGCTACCCAACCCAGCCTTACGGGACGACAAGGAGCCAAACCCGTGCTGTGCACGGTTTCTGTCCAAGGGTGTTTTTTAATGTGTGCCTGCCTGCCTGCTGCACGCACTGCACAATTCCCTGGCCCAGCCGCTTAACCACCCCCCTACCTGCTGCTGCTGGTCCTGGTCCTGCCGGGAATCCTTGCCGGCAACATATTGACGGGGGGGTTCGATGCTAAGATCTGTTTTGAGGGTGGTGGGAGGCTGGGGCTAGGGGGAGGTAGGGGGGGAGGTGTTCCCTTCTTGCTTGCTGCTTGTTAGGTACTGTGGTGGGTGGTGGTGCTACTGCTGCTGCTGCTGCCGGCACACCCCCCAACCACAAATGAAGTGTTTATGAGATGAGATATAGTACCCTCAGTACGTACCCAGAGGTTTTTGATTGAGGAAGTCGGCCCATACTGCAGTAAGGGATGCATCTCGGAACGGTTGGAACATTCTCCAACTGTTTTAATATAATTCGGTACCCAGTACCGCCGCCGCCGCCGGGTTGCGGGGTGTGTGTGTGTGTTTGAACCCCCCCGTCCGTTTTTGGAGGGAAGGGGGTTTATGGATGGGTTGGGGTGGGGGGAGGCATGTTGAGATGGATGTCGAACGAGGCTACGTACCTACCTACAAGTACGGTATACCATCGACGGGCTGAGCCTCTTTCTGTGAGGTGCATGCTGCTTGTAGGGAGGAGTATGGTATGGAGTGCGATGAGGGCGAGGAGCACAATACCGCTGAGGACGCCGTCGTGTAAGAACGGGCCTGTAGATGTCCCGCCTACATCTGGTGCATTGGGAATTGCGTATTGGGACCGGGGAATAGAGGCATGTCCCCGTCTACGCTACGTATTGTACCCGTGGACTGGGCGTTTTTAGTTTTTTTTTTCCTTTCTTCTGCTGTCCGCCGATTCGGGGAGGTATCTCACTGGCTGCCAATCACACGGACGAGCGACGACTGGAGGTGATATTGGTGGGCGGACGAGTGACGACAGCGGGTCTGCCGGCTCCCGTATATGCTCGGGACTCACTCACTCACGTCGTGGGTGACGAGAAGAAGGGAGGCTACGTAGCTGCTAGGTCAGCTTCCACTCCAGTCTCGCTCGGGGCGGACCAGCGGCGCTGTCGAGAGGGCTGGCTGTCGTGTCGCCGTGATGCCGCCTCACCGTTGCACAGGCTGGCCATCGCCTCGCCGCCTCGCCTCACCTTGAGCCCTGACTGACGGCCCCCTCCTGTTTGTTGTTGTTGTTGTTGTCCAGGCACATGGGTGGCTGCCCATCCCACCCCGCCGGCACTTCCCTGGCAGGGGGAGAGGGTCCTCGCCACCGCATGGCCGTCGAGGAGAGACATGGCAGTGGGGCGGCGGCGGCGTTCTGATGACGAAAAAGGGTGTGCCCGTGAGAGTCTCATTTGCAAGTGAGTGGGTGTCTAAGACAACCCGGCCGCCCGCCCGCGGTTTTCTCTGCTTCTGCTGCTTCCATTCTGTCTTGTCTCTGGCCGGCGGTAGTGTGCGGACAGCAGAGGCCGGGCGCACCAGCTGAAAAAGCCAATGTCTCAGGGGCTCGACGGAATGGGGGGGTGATCGACATGGCGATTATATGCCTCTGGGGTGGGAGAGGGTTCTGGTCACTGACGAAAACGTGTACGGCTACCTACAAGGAAGCACCTAGGTCCCATGGGGACTTACTATGTACGTAGGGGAGACGGCGCGTGGTGGCTGTCGTTCGTTGCCTGTGGTCTGATACAGGCATCTGGGTTAAGTCGGAGCCGGACAACAACAACAATAACAACAACAACAACACGGTCATGATCCCGGACCCCGGAGGGTGCATCTTGCATCTGCCATGGCAGAGCCGCCGCCGTTGCCCGTTTCCGCCGCCCGCCCCGGCACACAGCATGCGTAGCTTGGCTCACAGACTGGATATTGTAGACATCTGCGGGCCGGCCCCCTTTTCGGGTCCTGGCTGTCGTTGCCCGCCATACATACACAGGAAGTCGCAGCATAAAATAGGCCAAACACAAGCTTGGAAGAAATTGATCCAGATCTAGACCTGGGCCTACGCTCCCCAGGATCGGGGACGGCGATGGCGACGTCATTTCAGCGATATCATCCCGCCGATGTCTGGCTGTCTGTCTATGTGCCTCTCTTCCCACCTGCCTGCCTATGCGTAGGCCAAAGTACCTCGAGGCAACGAAGTCAACGCCACGGTTATGGAGGCAGCCATGTTAGTTGGTTGTCAGCTGCAGAGGCCCTGGCTTCGACGGCGAGCATGTCATGAACGGAGCCGACTGGAAGCGATACTTGTAGTATTTATCCTACGGACTACGCATTACTGATTAACGGTATCATAGCTCATCACCCTCAATCAGCCCTTCAACCCCTATTCGGTCACGCGATCAATGAGCCTCGGAAACCTCCAGTTAGTGCGTGCTGCATCCACCACGGAACAGGAATGCTGGGAACGGCAAGCCCGTGTACATCCAGCTTCTTCTTCCCTCCCGTGGCAGCCTTCCACTCCGCCTTCAGATTCTTCACCCTGTCTCTCTGGGACTTAAACTGCTCCGTGTACTCTTTGTCCAGTTTGGTGTCCATCTCATCATTTTGCTCGAGAAAAACATGATTGACGTACATCAGTTGCTCTTTGTGTTTATGAAATAGCTGCCACGCGCTCTTCCCGCCCACCAACTTCCAAACACGATTCTGCTGCGACTTGTGCAGCTCCCTTTTCCTCTCGTAGTGATTCTTGGCAAGCCTGGCACGTTCCGCGGCCAGCTCCTTTGCGAGAGATTGTCCACGGGCGCGGATGTCGTTTTCTAGTGCTGTGAAACCGGCCGGTGAGGGTAACGGGGATGAGACCGGCAGGGCGTCGCGATGTATGAGCTGCTGTCGAATAGGACTTGCCGAGGCGGGTGCCGCTATTAGAACGAGAAGAGCGAGGAGCATGAGAGAGATGGACGCCAGGAGGCCGGGGGCGAAAGACGACTTCATTGTGCTGGGAAGAGTTTCCTGGCTGGAGCCGGGGCTATGCCGTGACGAGACAGATGCACCGGTCTGGGGCGTGGCATGGAATCAAGATAGGTTGTCCAGGCCGGGCTGGGGCGAAGAACGTCGACAGGAGGGCCCGAGAAGACTCCCGAAACTGCGCAGTCTACACCTAGAAAATGTATGCTGCAAGTCTGTGCCGGGAAATTCCAGGAGACAGAGGCAAAGAGAGAATGATGGTGTTGGTGCGGTTGGTCGTATTGCTGCTGCTCGTGAGGTTTGGAAGTGATGGATAATTTTCAGCCAGGAAACCTGAAACCTCCTTTTAAGCCCAGTCCCCATTGCTGTTTGCGCCTTCCAGACACCACCGAGAGACTGGCACCGAGTAGGTAGGTACCAAGGAAAACATTGAAGCCGTTGGTTGGGCAGCTACGCCCAAAGAGGTCACCATGCACTCCAAAAACAAATGGAAACAGTAACAACCAGTATCCAATTGCTTAAACTCCAACGCCCCGTAGCTCCCTTCTAGACCCAGGGTGACATATAGCAGACCATCCTACATACGTTACAAACCCAAAATCGCACATCGCCCTCAGCTTTTGCGCATTAAGTCATCCCTCATCAAACTTCGCACGCACCATCGCATTTCAGTCCGCCTCCGTATAGACTGCATCTCGGTCCCTGTCACGATGAGACTTGCGACTGCTGTGATGATACTCGGATTTTGGCCGGTAGTCACCCTCATCGTCAGAATCGCGCCTGTGACGTCGATGCCGCTCCTGCCGCTCCTTCTCCTTCTCCCGATCACCCCGATCACCCCGGTCACCTCGGTCTCGATCACGGTCACGGTCCCTGTCGCGGTCTTTCCGATCATCATCCTGATCTATACGGTGCTGGCGATGTGTCCGACGTCGATCATCGCCCTCTTTCTCTTCATATTCAAGCTCTTTTGGCTCCTTTGGCTCTCGCTTATACTCTTTCAGGCGGCGTTCTGGGGTTGTCAGCATTTCCATGTCCCCTGACTCGCTGAAGTACGCAAAACAACAAACGGAAGGAAACAGAGGAGCTGGCAAACACGGCCTGGCCGTGTGCGAGATCGGAATCGAAACCATGTGAGCGATACTGCGCGGACAGAAAGAAGACGTCGAGAGTCAAAAGGCGAAAGGACGAGGCGAGGCGGAAGCGCGAGGCACGGGGAGACGGAGCAGGCACGGGCATAGGCGAAGTCACACAGGCGGCTCGGTTGCGGGAGAGACGAGTGCACGGGTCGGCGGTCGATATGATGGGGCGAGGTGAGGCGGGCCAGGGATGCAGGAACTCAAAAAAGGAGGACGAATCACTGCGGAGACAAGAAAATGCGCAACCCACCTCTGAGAGTCGCTGTAGCAGCCGCATAAGCCTGTATCTCCTCCTTGCTCAACACCCGGAGCACAATCACGAAGTCATCGCGAACCTCGAACCGCTCCTTGCCGATGGTCAGGGCTTCAGGGTTGACCATCTTCCGGCTGATCTTGGTCCACCTGGCACCCGAAGGAACGTCTGTCTTTGTCTTGTCATCCTTGTGGGGCGCAACACCTTCTCGGATAGGGTTGGGCTCCTCAGGAAATTGCGGCTTTGGTTGCTTGAGAATGCCTTTGATAGGCTTCTTGTCATCTTTATCCCTTGGCGGGGACACAACGCGGACCTGCTTCTCGTCCCTTCCTGGGAGCACCAACTCCCGACCTCTCGACTCGTCCCGTGAGGACGAAGCAGAAACGGCAGAGTCATCGTCGGCCTCGGGAAGTTCAAGCGCAGCGGGTTTTCTTTCCGGAGAAGGTTCTCTGATGGTTGGTATTGGTTTCTCGGTCTTCTTCTTCTCTTCTTGGGCAGCTAATTGGGCTTTCAACGCCGCCAATCCAGCAGTGTCGTTGGGGTTGAAAGCTGAAGAGGCGCGGTGGCGCCGGCGGACTGCGGGTTTTCCATCATCAGTAGATTCCGAATGGTCACGTCGTGTAATAGTGACAGCATCTCCATCGACAATGGATCCATTGCGATCTCGGGTATCAACTGAAGACTCGCCTGGAATTACTTTTCGAGGATGTTCGCGGTCCTTGGGATGCTCTACTATCTCGAAATCTTCGTCGTCGAGAAGGGGCTCCCTGCGGCTGGTTCTCGGGCGAGGGCCGTCTTTGGGCGAGTGGCGACCATCGTCGTCGCTGCGGCCTTTGGTAGGTGAGGGGGAAGCATCTCTTTCGTCCCTTGCGTCCTTGCCCCTGATTTTCTCATTCGCGGCAATGCCGATGGAGGCAGCTGCGATACCAAGCCCGGCAGCCACCTTGCCTCGTAGCTTTTCCTTCTTGCTCTCCTGTTCGTCATCCGAGACAGCAACTTCTTTGCCTTTAGTGTCTTTTCGATCGCGCGCGTCCCCATCCGCCCAAACGTCATGATCACGATCGTGGTCATGGTCGCGGTCGCGATAGCCTCGGCGGTCTAGGTCATAGTCGCGTCCACGGCCCTGGTCTCGGTCCCGGTCCCGGTCCCGATCCCGGTTTCGGTCCTGGTCTCGGTCTCGGTCCCGCTCCCAGTCACGATCTCGGCCATGGTCCCGATCGTCATATCGCCTCGAGACGATATCTAGATCATCGTACGATCGTTTTCTCAGCTCAAGGTCGCCAAACTCTTTCCGGAGTTCCCGTCGATCTCGACGGATGTCCCGTGGCTGAGCCTCGTGGTGTCGTCGATGCTCGTCCACATTAGCCGGGTTAACACGAATCCCAAAGCCACGTGACGTGATGTTGCCGTCCTGGTAAAAATCGCGATCCTGGTCCCTGTTTTGGTCGCGGTAATGATCATCGGAATGATGAGGGAGCCGGACCGCCGGGTCTTGGATAAGGGAAATGGGGCGCGTGCGAGACGTCGCGCGGCGTTCAGGGCTTCTGGGAGTCTCTGGCGGCCCCGGGCGGCGTGCTAGATCAGGCGGGAGGGGCGCGGCCGGCGGCACGGGCATCCGAACACCAGCTCCATCGTATATCCCAGCAGCAGGTGTGCGGTTGACCTTGTCCAGGCCCCAGGTAGTCGGCGGCGGTCCCCGTTGCCGACGCTCGTTCTGCTCATACGGGCGAGCGAGATCAGTCATCACGCTCACGGTCGGCCGGTAATATCGGTCTAGACTTTCGCGACGGCTCCGACGCGGCTTGTCCCTGTCCCTTTCGTGGTCAAGATCGTACCGCGCCAACTCGCCTGGCTTCGTGTATTCGAATCCCTCATCTTCGAACTCGAGAGTGCCGCCGCCGCCGCGGTGTGACGTGTTGTAAAGTACTGCGGGCCGCGACGTGCGAAAGGTGTCGGTGGCGCGCGGGCCGAGAAGCCTGTCGTGTTCGGTCCTGTCCTTCAAGCGCTGGTACTCTTCGTTATCGATCGCTGCGCCGTGTGGGTGCGCAGATCCACGGCCGCGGGATATCGACGAAGCAGGCTGGGCGTAGTACTGTCCCTCGTCGCTCGACCGATACGGGTCGCGTGACGGGCTGGTAGACCTTACACCGCTGGAAGCGTGTGAGCCTGCCGCATGCTTGGTGGTGACGATGATCGGAGGCCGTTTCGACGGGACCTCGTCGGAAGGCAACCGGTGGCCGCGGCCTCCAGTCTCTCTCACGCTGGTGCTCCGACCTAGTGGCTCCGTTCTGACGGCGTAGGTCGTCGTGGTTGGCGTGTGATCTCGGTGATAGTCGGCGACCGGCCGCGAGCTCAGAGGTTCGTGGTGCGGCGCTGGGATAACGGAGATATCCCCGCCATAGAGAGAGTTGGTGTAGCCAACGCTGGTGATGGGCATCGACGCGCGCGCAGGGTTGTAGAGGGGAGGCGACCGTCGATCGGGCGGCGCATATCTGTACCTGCTTGGGTCGGCCATTTCTGTTGTCCGTCGACCCCACTGGTCGCAGTGGTGTTGATGCGACAAGGAGCGCTCGTTTTCTCAAGTATCCTGAGAACAGCAAAAGGAGAGACGATGCCGTCTCCTGACTCACAACAGGCAATTGCAGGTGGGTTGTCAGGCACTCCACACACGCGGTGATTTGGAGAAGGAAAAAAAAAGAAACGCCTACCCTAGTCCCAGGAAAGAGCACGCCCGAGTTTCTAGGGAGGGATTGGGGGTGCGGCGCAGGAGACCTCCCTTCGCCGATGTCTAAGTAGGTCGGCGGGGTCCCAAAGCAAGGTGCAAGGTGGGGAGTGACCGCAATGGCGGGGTCGCTGAGAAGGAGACAAGGGTGTCTAGTCTGCAAAGCTCTGCCGCTGCTTGGACTGACCCCTGCTTTCTTTACTTCCTTGCTCTTCCGCCGGTATGCAACGTGATCAGCTAAGAACGGCTTCGAGGCCCGCTTATTGTATGGGATGGATTCGACTCGACGAGAGTTGACGCATCATCGGCGCCCGCCGAAGTCAATTCTCGCTGCGATTGGGCGAGCACGGGAAAATCTGCGAGGACGCGACGGCGCATGGACGGTGAGCCAGGAGCAAAGGCCGGCGAGAGGGCCGAATGGGAGGGAGGGCCATACCGCTCTGCCGTTATATGTGCGAGGTCTGCAAGGCCGTGGCCATCATGACAAGAACACTCCCCCCCGCTCTGCGGACGACGCTGCGCAGCAGGAAGGTGGCGTATCTGCCTGATGACCTCGAACCAAACGGCTGCCCAATCCATTTCTTAAGTCCCGCGTTCCCACCCCGCGCCTGGAACTTCATCATAAACCCTACACTAAACTGAGGCATCTCCTCGACGGGGATCAGCAAGCCGCCGCCGTTGCTGACCGAGCTACCCTTTCCGGCTCAACTGCAGCTTAGAAGCCTCGGTGCATCGTGCTAGCCATGCTAGTGCAGCTCTCTCGGCCTTTGCTCCCCGGCCCTGAAGAGTCACAACCGTAGATTCTGCAGCCTTTTTTCTTGGTGCCGTGGAACAACTGCGGGCTGCGCGGCGAGACACCCAGAAGCTGCTCGGAGTCGTTGAAGGCTGCGGATAGCGAACGCGTGAGAGTGGGGCTCGCAGTGTCCCCAGTCTCTGGGCAATCGTCGGACAGACCTGAGAGCACAACCTGGAGCTTGCGCCGCTGCCCGGGTCGTCACGGCGTTCACCTTCCGGCCTGGTAGCGTGTTTAGAATCGCAGAATACCAGTAAGCGAAGGAATATAACGTCCAGAAACGACATCTCATCAGAGGTGGGAGCTCGGATTGCGAGGTCCATTCACCCTTACACTACGTACGTCCTGTTGCTAGTGGGCCATGACATGTCCCAGCAGGCGATACGACACTTACCGGGTGCCATTGCCAGTGGACACCAAGAACGTAGTTTGCCATGCTCTTCTCTCCCTGACCAAGCTTTAGGTCGCCTGCGGCACTTGCTGATGTATATGCAGTCACCGAAGGCAAAACTACGATTCGTGGCCACAAGTTGCATCTCGGATTTTCGATCACGAGAACCGGATGATCCACGACGGCAGGTTCGGCACCTCGTTGGTGGACCTTCCAACCTTGAACTAACAACAGCTCACCTTGGACCTCACACCCTCCTCCACAAAGCTGCACGATGTGTGGTGGCGAACAAGCCCGATGCGCCGCGCCCGTCCCCGGGCGTCCCGTTCGGAGTCTGCTATCCTTCATTTCCAGCTCGCCATAACTGCGCGCAGCTGACACCACGAAGGTTTGCTCGTTCATTCACAATAATGCTCTCTCGCCACACTGACCAATTACCAACAACTTGTTTATTTTTCTCCCTTTTACCACCTGCGTAAGGCATGTTATGTTCCATTTTTGGATTGGGCACCAAAACGTCTCGACCCAACCGAACCCCCCATCTGCGCCAGGAAGCGTTGATGGGGGGCATCCTATATCAAACCACTGCTCGAGCCTTGTTCGCTCCTACCTCTCTTTCACAACCGGCAAATGAAAAGCGCCGGCAGGACACCCTCCAATATGTGGCTCGGCTCCACCCGATTGGGGAATTTGGAAAAGTGACCCTTGTGTTTCCTCACACTTTGCCTCGCTCATAGGCCCTGAAGTTCTCGCAAAGAGCAAGGTGAGTGAGTACTCGAGCCGTCCCGGCGGGCGGTGGGTGGTGTGGTGTGTGGTGTAAGGAAGTCGCCTGACCGAATGTTGTCGCTGGTAATGTCGTCTGAAAGGCTGGGTGTGTCGGACACTCGTATTTTTTTGCTCGTCGACCATGGCGGCGGTTGTGGTGTACCGACATGAGGATCGAAAGCTGGTGTTCGTCAAAACGGAATGGAAGCCGTTGACTGCTGTTCATCAACTGTCGCGGACGTCTCGGTTCATCGACATATGCAAAGTGCAGTTTACTTATCCATACCCGAATGAGCAGACCATGCATGGCCGCAGTCAACGGATGCGATGCCTACATCAAATGGTGTGACCGTACCTTAATTATCGTGTAACTGAAGCTCGCGGCCGAACAAAAAGCAATGATTGAGCGGTTGGTGAAGCAACTACCCGGGCGAGCTACTGTTGGTTTGATATGAGTTTAAAAAGCAAAACAATCTCTCGTAAATCGTCGTCCAGACGTTCAATATCCCCCAGGCACTATCCCCTAATATCACTCCATACTTGATACTATACCGAACGACAACAGAAAAGGATAGGGGCGTGACTTGAAACAAACAAAAATAAACGCTGGTAAATATAACACGTGGATGCCCCTACCCGTAGACAGGACCTATATCCCCAACCGGGCAACTTCCACCGGCGCTGAGGCATCAAGCCAGGCTACCCATGGGGTCCCAAAGCGGCAGTACGATTGCCTCGCTCTTGAGAACGTCACGTACCTCCTTGCTCAGGAACTTTGGGTCAATGACAGCCTGGTACACAAATTCAGACATCCAGTCGTCACTCATGACAAACCACCCGTGATCGCCAGCCGCGGCACCCCATGAGTTCTGTACCCTCCAGCGAACTGTCTCTCCAGTCGTTTCGTCGACATGGACTGCAGTCAGAACCATTGCATGTGTCATTTGGGACTCGCCAGTTCGCAGGCGGGACGCTTTGTCCATCCCCAGGAGAGACACATTGAAGCCAAGCTCATAGTCAATGAGTGTCAGATCCATTATTCCCGATTGGGTGTTGCTGAACTTCCCCACGTCTGAACCGAAGAAAACGGGCAGGCCGGCCTTCAGCATGGAAACACATGCCGTCTTGAGAACATCAATGTCGATGTTGATGTAAGTGATGGCACGACCTAGTGAGAAATGTCAGTTAGTTACTCTTCTGTTCAGGCTCTCCCCGATACATCCAGGGCAGTCATAAATGACCAAAAGGAAGGGAAGTAGTTTGACATACCGCCGACGATGTTGCCGAGGCGGTCGACTGTCAACAAGGTCAAGGGATCGTGGCGGGGATCGTGCACTAGTGAGACCATCTGGGCCACAGTTGACGAGGTGATGCGGAAGCTGGAACTGTAGATATCCGAGGCGAAACCCTTTGGAGTCGCCCGCACGGTGCGAGCCTTGCCAGCCTTGTCAACGAATTCCCAGGTGAAGACATTGTCAATGGAAGGTGGAGGTCCAAGGGTCAATGTAAGGATCGTGTGGATTTCCCTCATCATCTTGGCCTTGGCGCTGGAAAGGATCTCCGCTGTTGTCGAAGGCGTGCGAAGCATCTTACGGAGAATCAAAGCATCCTCTCGAAGCTTCGTGAAGATGATGCTGTTGATGATGCCGCTGCTGCTCGCGTTGTAGCTATCGGGGTAGAGCGTCTGAGGGATCAATCCATATTTCTCAACGAGATTGTAAACCATGTCCCACTATCAACAATAGTTAGCCATTTATCTTACAAGCGGTTATATTGCACGAACCTGCCCTCCGTCACTCAGGGGTTCTTTGACCAATGTCTGAACGAGTCTCGAGTCGAGGTCATGGTCGGCGGTCGAGATTATTTGCTCCAGGAACCAGTTACTTTTCTCCAGTTTATCCCAGAAAAACAGATAGGCCTGTGAGAGCTCGAACGACTCTAGGTTATACTTTTGCATCAAGGCAACGCGGAATACGTTCGTCGATGCGAAAAGCCAGCATCTTCCGGACGATCGCTGGTTTGTGATCGGGCCGCCCTCGAACGGAATCTTGACGTTGAACACCTGCTGCTCGGCGATCTTGGCCGCGCGCGAGGTCTATGAATATCAGCGAATATTGTCCATTTTTCTTATGTCCGAGGAGGAGTGGCCATGCCAGGACTCCCGAGATAAGAGGGAAAAAGGACAAAACGGCAAACGATTCTCTCCAATCGGGCACTCACCAAGACATCGCGAGGATTGGCCGCACTCAAGGCAGACAGCGCAAGTCTGGAAGCCGAGCGTTAGCCAGAGCAGGGCGTTTATTCTCCCCGCAATGTATATCTCACCGATTCTTTGGGTCATCAAGGAGCGCATCCTGCCATTTCGCCATCTCCGAGACGGAGACGGACTCGGGCTGGCGGGACTTCGCGGCTGCATACGCCTTTTCACTGGTCTTGCCATCTGAAATGTAGTCATATTCATCGTCCACGAGGTCTCTGTTTTCAAGTTGAAGACTCCGGAGACGGTCAAGAACGGCCTTCTCATGGGCGGTTGCATCAGCGGGGAGTTTCGACTGATAAGAACCCATGGTTGCTTGATGAGTCGCAAATATACCCGACCTTCAAGATATTCAAGCAGGAAGCTCAAAATCACTATGCGAAGAGTGAGATGGGCCGGTCTCGAGATGTTCTTTCGGAAGAGATATATTCCAAGTTACGGAATACAGTTGGGGCGAGTCCCTTGATGGCTCGGAGATGGTAGTCGCCGATAAAGGAAGAAGGCTGTCTCGGACAAGAGGGGCAAGTCGTCAGCTGCCATCCAACCTTCGGCAATCGCCAGGAAAGGCATCCGGCCAACAGACCTACGCCAACCATTAAAACAAAACGGGCAGGGCACACATCCAAATCACCAGTCGATTGGGTTTGGTGCACAATACCCAAGATGAAAGCTACGGTGTAGCTTAGTGCAGCTTAGTGCGACAAGCAAGGCTACAACTGCCTGAACAACTAGACCGAGCAAACCCAAGGGGCGACAGGTTCACGAAGAAAAATCAGAGCAACTCCATCCATTACAGTTCATATACATGGGGGAACTACCAGGGCATAGCCTTCTGAACTAACTATCCAAGTCACCTCCAACCCATTTCCAATTTTGTCCAATCTGAAAGACGAGATACATCATGCCCGGGATCCACAGAAAATGCAACCACAGCACCAGACCAGTGCCCCAAGCAATCGCTCTATGAATCTATTACACTCGAATCCGGCGATCTTGTTTTGAAAGTCTCGACCGAATGGCACAAGATACTTAGAGACGAGATCCGTGCACAACCTTCATGTCGACAGCCATCTCGCGACCGTTGTCGCTGACGACGAGGACACGAACGCTGCCGCGGCCAGACTCGAAAGACTTCTGGAGACGGTTCCAGAGGCTGCTCTGGTCAATGACAGGCAGGTTCTGCTTGACATCGCCAGTCTCGGTCATGGCGACGATGGAGCCCTCCTGCATGTCGAGCACGCGGTACTGCTTGAAGACGGGGCCGAGCATGGTCTGGACAACGACGCTGGGGGCGGGGTTGGAGACAAACGACGACTCCTCGTGGAGCTGCTTGGTGAAAAGGTCAACACCAAGATAGCGGTGCTGGCCGGTAGCGGACGAGGTCGAGATACGAATGACCTGGCAGGGGCGGCCCTGGAGGATGAGGATGTCACCCAGGCGGATATGGTGGCACGGGATGGTCACAGTGTTGGGCGTATAGGCGTCCTCAGACGAGGACACGCGGGAGCGACCGCGGGTCTCGCGGGGCTCGGCAGCCTCAACGCGGTCATGGCCTTCATGATGGTGCAACACCTTGTCAGCAAGCTTGTGGAGTCCATGACGGAGGGAATGGTAGTGACCTGGGGTTAGAAGTGAGTACACGACTTAGGTATACATGTGGAGCAGCTTGCTCAAAAGGAGAAGAGACTTACCATCTTCATCGTAGTAACCCATCTTGGATTTTTGGGTGCTGGAAGCGGTGGAACGGGGAACGTCGACGGTCTCTTCGGTGAACTTGACGTCCGACTTGTGGAAGACGGAACGGGGAGCGGGGGGATCGATAGTCGACTCGCTGACGCGGACCGACTCCTTGTAGGTGGGTGTGTGGCGGGCAGCGTCGACGGTAGTCTCGTCGATACGAATGCTCTCCTTGAAGATGGGGCGGCGGCTAGGGACGTCAACAGTGATGCCGGTTACGTTGACCTCGTCACGGTAGTTGGGCTGGAAGCGAGAACGGTATTCACGTTCGGCGACGTCGATGACGGAGTTGTGAGGGCGGTGAGATCTGTCGATCTCAATACGGGACTCGGTGTAGGATGATTGGGGTCTATAACGCGAGAGGAAGTCAAGTCAGTCAGCTCAAGACTTTTCTCGTGTTATGGGGCGTCGCTCGGCCGACAGCCCTTGCTTCGATGTGATAGGGAACCCCCCAGCTCTGAGGGTGGAGATGACTAGCGTGAAAAAAAAGCAATTGGTGTTTTCGCGCGAGAACCAATGGTCAAGCTGAGCAATTTGCCCAAGCTGAAACCTGGCTAGCTTCCCCATTTCACTGGACAATTGGCCTCTCGAAAGATGCCCAACCCCTCCGGCGAAACTGGCCACACAGCAATTGACGAGAGAAAACAGCTGTTGCTTACTTGGTGTGATGCTCCTCGCGATGGTACTCTTGACGGATACCGGGACGGTGGTGTCGTTCCTCTTCACGAGTGATGCGGACCTCTTCTTCGCTGAAGCGACGCTCTCCGCGAGGAGGTAGTTCGACTTGTGCTTGGAAAGAAGAGTGTTGACCTTCCCGTCCGGCGTGCTGGGGGACTTTGATCTCTAGCTCTTCGTGAGTGTGGGTTTGGGTGGCGGTCTCAGTATCCCTGTATGATGACGGGAAGATACTGAAGGGGACCGGGACGCGGGCTTCAAAGTCCAGGTTGGCGACCTTTGACGCGAAGAAGAGTCTTCTTTTCGACCTTCCGAATGACGAAAGGAGGACAAGAAGATCCTTCTTGCTTCTTGTGAAAAGAAGTCGAAAGAAAGGAGTTGAGAAAACGGTCAGTGAAAGACCCGTTCTCTGAAGCTCTAATTTCTATCGAATTCTTCGAAAGTTGGAGGTGATCTGGTGGTTGAGTTGAGGTGGTTGTAAGAAGAAGATCAGAATGGAAGTAGGAGTGCGCAGCTGCACGAGCGAGGGCCAGTTCAAATATTGGGCGGAGTGCTTTCGGCCCTGCCTATCTGGTTGTCTGGGGGGCCCGGGTTTGCTGGGTGGCAGGGGTGATGCGGACGACGGGCGATGGGGAACGAGTTCGATGAGCGAGAGCGAGGCCAATGGGACGGAGCAAATTGCTGTGTGGCCGCCCAGGCGCCGGGGTCGACGTGTGCGGACAGGCAATGGCCAGAGAGCTCCAGAGCTGTCTGTTTACATGGTGTGGAGAACTGTTGTTTATCGGCCGCCAATGAGGACTAGCGGCCCCAGTTTTCTCCCCACGACACCGCCCCTGATTGCTCGGCTGCGGCCGGGCCTTCCCCAGCCCCCTGTCAAACTCGTTTCCTGGGGTCCATCCAGCGGTCGCAAGCTACCAGCCAGCAAAACGCGTCCGCCCAATTTGAGCAAGGAGCTGTTTGATGGGAGCTGAAAGCGCCGAATCGCGTTACCCGCGACGCTGCATCCATCATCCCTCCACCTGTCGCTGGGCGAGGCCATCCACCTCAATTCGGAGGAAGATACGATGGTTCTCTCTGGTGTTGGAGTGTATAATTTGCCTTTTCGAACTGCTGATTTGGCACCATCAGAGCAGCAGCACAACAGCAACCCCCCGAACAGGCACCTCTGGATTGCGAGTGTGATGATCCGCCCAATCTCGCGAGATGGCGAGTTGCTCCACTCACAGCTGCACATGAGCGCCACGGTCCATGGGCCCCGCGCCGGCTGACGAGCTAGCTAGTGTCCAAGACAGGGGCAGGTCAGGGAGCACCGCAGAAGATCTCGGGTGCTTGTGCTGCCTCGTTTGCCCACTAGGTGGGCAGCCAATGGCGCCTGATAGGGTGGCTGGGAGGTTGTGCAAGCTTTGTCAACCCCCCTCGGCCGCGGCAATGGAGTCTGCGGGCAGAGGACAAGATGTGCAGATCATCAGCGCTTCATGCGATCAATTGGTGGTCAAGATGGCCTCCCAACCTCTTCCCACGCTGCAGCTGTGCTTCAAGCCTCGTGGGACGTGGCGATTGGGTTGTCGGCGATGAAGCCCCTCCGAGCTCATGCACGGCCTAAACTGACCCAATTGGTGAGACCAGGGCGAACGAGGCCAACGTCGCGCTTGTCCGGCCGTTCCACCAGGCTGTCGGTCTGGCTGTCAGAGCCGTCATTGCAAACTTAACTGGCCACCAGTGAGACAACGGGGTCTCCCGTTTGCCGTTGTTGAGCCTAGTTCATATGTTCCTGCCCCAACTCTCTGTTTTCACGCCTGTGGTCTGCCTGTCCGGAGCGAAACGGGAATGCCGATTTCCATCCTCCTGGGCTGCCGAGGCCCCCAATGCCAATTTCTCCACCCCCAGCCCACCAATAAAGCCATGTTGTCATGGCAACAACTTTGCCCCTGAGTCTCCCGATCTTCGCTAAAGTGGGCCCAAGCATCATATCCGGGCCAGTCCGCTGTGGTACCTGTCTCGGGACGTCACATGTCAAAGAGCCTCAAGCTGCGAATGCATCCGTCGGTGTTGGGCTGGTTGAGCAAACGATAAAACCGCAGACCGCAGAGCGATAGACACATGTCTCCGCGCGAAACGGCTGAGGGTCTATCATCAGAAGGCTTTGAATAGCGTCATTAGCGGTCATCTGGCCTTGATCTAGCGAGGCAATTGGTCTGCCACTGCCGACGAAATTAGGAGGCGGCAGGACAAGATACAGTGTTCTTTGTCGCCAGTACGCTGTGATCAGTGATCTCAAAGCTCCCATCATTGCCCGTCGACAGCCTTTCCGTATCAACAACTGGCACTGGCGGATCCGATGATGGTGCGGTGCTGCGTCAATTGGGCATTTTCTGATCAAAAACCAAACGCCAGGTTGTTGTCAGTTCGGCTGGTTGTCTGAAGTAGTGCTCTGGTTGTGCTGTTTGGCGTCGCCTCCCTCGACTTGAGGTTGAGGTGGTACATCGAGGTATGGGACGCCCTATATCTTCGTCTCACTGCGGGTCAGCCCGAAGAAACGAAGAGGGTTAAGATGGCCAGTGCCGTGGATGGCCATCTGCCAGTCGTGCAATACCCATTCAGACCGACTCCTTCCAGCTCGGTTCTGGGCTTCTTGTCGTTCCGATGAGGGGCAAGTGCCCCGCATTAATAGCTGCCCCGCAATAGCTTACCATCGAGTATTCCTGCGATGCGATGGGCAACACCACAGTACCTAGACAACCCGATATCAAACACACGCCCCAAAATGAAGCAGAGATTCTCATCGCTCGATGTCAGGGTAAGTTAAAGCTTGGAAACCCACAGCTGCAGTGAGTAAGGTAGCTGACATCCGCGGTCGGTAGGTTGTGGCACACGAACTCTCCGAGGCGCTCGTGTCTTTGCGCCTGTCAAATGTCTACGACCTCACCTCCAAGATCCTACTTCTCAAGTTTGCGAAGCCGAACAACAAACAGCAAATTCTCATCGAGTCCGGTTTCCGCTGCCACTTGACAGACTTCGTTCGCACCACCAGCCCAGCGCCGAGTAACTTCGTTGCCCGCCTCCGAAAGTTCCTTAAAACAAGACGCGTCACATCCGTCTCCCAGATTGGCACCGATCGTATCATAGAGTTCCAGTTCAGCGATGGGGCTTATAGGCTGTACCTCGAGTTCTTCGCGAGCGGGAACATTATTTTGACGGATTCATCCCTCGCCATTATTGCTTTGCTGCGCAATGTTCCTGAGGGTGAGGGGCAGGAACCTCAAAGAGTTGGCCTGACTTACACTCTCGAGAACCGCCAAAATTATGGCGGTATCCCCCCTCTGACCAAATCCCGTCTTTACGATGCCTTGAGGACGGTCGTAGAGCAGGCTGCCGTGAGGACGACCAAGAAGAAAGCGGACGGACTAAGACGGGGGCTAGCGACAACAATAACTGAGCTCCCACCTATCCTTGTGGATCATGTGTTCAAGCTTATGAGCTTCGATCCTGCTACAAAGCCGTCAGAGATCCTCGAGAATGAGGTATTGGGTGATGCTCTGTTCCGGTCGCTGGAAAGGGCACGAGTCATCCTGGAAGAGATTACAAGTTCGCCGACAGCCAAGGGGTATATTATTGCGAAACGCAACCCACGTCTAGCTAGCTCCACGGGAGATGGTGATGACATTAGTACGGACAAGATAAAGGGCCTGTTGTACGAAGACTTTCAGCCGTTCTTGCCGAAGCAGTTTGAGGATGACCCGGCCTGTCACGTATTGTCGTTTGATGGATTCAATAAGACGGTGGACGAGTTCTTCTCGTCTCTTGAAGGCCAAAGGCTCGAGTCGCGGCTGCACGAGCGCGAGGCTACAGCTAAGAAGAAGCTCGAGGCCGCCCGCGATGTTCAAGCGAAGAGGATAGAGGGTTTGCAGGAAGTTCAGGATCTGAACCTTCGCAAAGCGGCAGCAATCGAAGCGAACCTCGAACGTGTGCAGGAGGCAATGGATGCCGTGAACGGTCTTATCCAGCAAGGTATGGACTGGGAAGATATCAACAAGCTGGTCGAGCGGGAGCAAAAAATGCACAATCCGGTCGCCGAGATTATCAAATTACCAATGAAGCTGAGCGAGAGTACTGTCACATTATGGCTTGGAGAGGAGGAGGAACAAGATGATGCCGGCGAAGACATGGACTTTGACTATGAAACGGATGAGGAGGTTGCAGACGACGCCGAGGCCGATAAGGCAAAGTCTGTGGACAAGCGTCTGGCCATTGACATTAATCTCAAGCTCAGCCCGTGGAACAACGCCAGAGAGTACTACGAACAGAAGCGCTCGGCTGCTGGCAAGGAAAAAAAGACGGTGCTCCAGTCTGCGATGGCGTTGAAAAACGCAGAGCAGAAGATTTCCGAGGACTTGAAAAAGGGCCTCAAACAAGAGAAGCCCGTCCTCCAGCCAATCAGAAGGCATATGTGGTTTGAAAAGTTCACCTGGTTCGTCTCCTCGGATGGCTATCTTGTTTTAGGGGGGCGTGATGCACAACAAAACGAGATGCTCTACAAGCGATACCTGAGAAAAGGGGACGTATATGTCCACGCAGATCTGCATGGAGCCTCCAGTGTGATCATCAAGAATAACCCAAAGACGCCGGACGCCCCTATTCCGCCATCGACGCTCGCACAAGCAGGAAACCTTTCTGTGTGCTGCTCAAGCGCATGGGATTCGAAGGCTGGGATGGGTGCCTGGTGGGTTAATGCCGACCAAGTCTCAAAAACTGCGCCGGCAGGTGAATATCTTCCAGTTGGGTAGGTTTTAGACCAGTACATTCAGCGCTGGAGACGCAGCTAACCCTCATAGATTGTTCATGGTACGGGGCAAGCGGAACCTCCTGCCGCCCGCCCTGTTGATGCTCGGATTCGGGCTGCTCTTTCGGATATCCGACCAGAGCAAGGCACGGCATGTAAAGCACAGACTTTATGATGGCAACGAAGGGGCAAGCACGGCCGGTGGCCCTTCCGCAAGCTCCGCGACTGAGCCTATCGAGGTACCCGCAGATCTCACGCACCAGGATAATAGAGATGACTCTGGTACCGATGAGGAGGACGAAGACCGAGCGAATCCTCTGCAGTCAAGTGCGGCGGCCCGAGACTCCAGTGAGGATGAGCAGGGTGATTTGGCACAGGACTCTGAACTACCCACGGAAAAGCTAGCTGGTCTTGAGCTATCTGGAGGCTCAGCCAAGTCTGTGGCGGAGAATGAGTTGGAGCAGAGTTCCAAGGACAAGGACGAATCAGATGATGAAACGGAACCACAACCCACCTCATCAGCCGCCGAACCCTCATTACGTTCAGGCAATCCGATATCCCAGGCACAACAGAAGAAGACGCCCCTGAAGCGTGGCCAAAAGAGCAAGGCAAAGAAAATGGCAGCCAAGTATAAGGACCAAGATGAAGAGGACCGCGTCCTGATGGAAGAGCTCCTCGGCGTCACAGCCGCGCGGCAGAAAGCCGAAGCCGAAGCGGCCGCGCGCGCCCAAAAGGAAGCCGAGGCTGCCGCTGCACTGGAACGTCGCCGCTTGCAACAGGAGCGTGCCAAGAAGCAGATCGCTGAACACGAGGAGATCCGGCGCGTTATGCTCGAAGAGGGAGTTGACGTGCTGGAAGAGGCCGAGGAGATGGAAGCAACGCCATTGGACGCCCTTGTAGGCATGCCCCTCCCCGGCGACGAAATCCTCGAGATCGTCCCCGTGTGCGCTCCCTGGGGAGCATTGGCCAAGATGAAGTACAAAGCAAAACTGCAGCCGGGCAACACGAAGAAGGGTAAGGCAGTCAAGGAGATTGTCGAGCGGTGGCGTCTAGTAGCGTCAAAGAAGGGGGTCGTTGACGAGACCGGCGCAGATCCAGAAAAGATGTGGCCTAGAGAGGTCGAGTTAATCAAGGGGCTCAAAGTGGAGGAGGCTTACAATAGTGTGCCGGTTGGTAAGGTGACGGTGATGATGGGCGCGGGAGGCAGCGGAGGCAGCGGAGGATCCTCTTCGAAGGGCGGAGGTCAGAAGAAGGGCGGAAGAGGGGGTAGGGGGTCAAAGAGGTAGAGCTTAGCTGGTGATATGCCGCGAAAGCAGAGCTTGATCATAGGCATTTGCAATTTTGTCAAACAAGTTCGGAACGCTGCATTTGTGCTTTAAAAAGTTCGCGCTCAGGGCGAGTGTGATTTGTACAGTAAAAACTAATGCTATATCTGAATAGAATTCCCCTCCGACCAGCCTTGGTATGACGTGTCTATGCCCCCTTAACAGAACAAGTTCAAGGAGCCGTAAGGTTCTCGACAAATGGGCACCTTGAACATTCGCCATCCACTCCTCTCTCCCATCGTCCCGCCGGGGCTTTGACTGTTGCGTTCTGATCACTGAGGAACAGGCTCACTCGATCAGCCCCGATATATCTCCGGAACCGCCCCGATCCAGACGGCTTGCTACACCCATGAAATGGGTTCTCCTACGTTCGGAGCGGTCTGTCGCGTCTTGGTTAGTGTTCCATCCCCGAGAAAGATGCCGAGGGAGGGGGGACCTACCCGCATCCATGGGGTGTCGTGACGCCGAAGAAGCAGTCGTCGGAGTTCTTTTCGATGACTTGCTCTTTTGTAATCTTGGTGATTACGACGCCGGCGCTGGCGAGCGAGACGAACACCGACAAGGCGGCAAGGACAAGTGAGGCGGGCTTCATCTTTATTTTCTCTCTCTTTCGGCCTGATCTGCACGGAGAGCTGTGGTTGGTGGCCAACTGGGGAGGCTGTATTGTCGTTAAGGAATAAGGCTCAGACCAGCTGAATTCGAACGTATGAGACTGATGAGAATTAGGAAAAGGCCCAGGTAAAAGAATTCACGACGCCGAACTACAAGGACAAAACACGAAGACAGAAGATAATGCAAAGTCGAGGTGAGCGAGGAAGCGAAGCGCCTGGTCGGAATCCGCGCGAGAGTCGCACCTGAAACCCGTTCCCCTGGGTCGTGGGGCAGCTTTGCCCACGCGGGGCCGACCTCGAGTTTCAGGATAGAGAGGAAACACCACTAAACGGAAGCTTGGCTGCAATTGGCGATGAAAATCCGGAGAAAAATAAACCTAGAGCGATTGAGTGGCTTATTTGACCAAGTTCACGTCAAATCGTAGACTGTGATGTCTTTTACTTGCGAAGGAATCGCTTGAGAAATCTGCAGAGAGCTCAGGACTGACAAACGAGTGAGACGACAGTTGGCGCCAAGGAGTTTCAAGCCTTGGGCAGTGTGTTACATAAGCAACCGCGCGTGGCTGGTTAGATCCAAACACGCCAGGCATGGGATTGTATGACATGTGCTCGAGTGTTTTCTCTTCGTACAATTTTCCAGCCTCAGTCAGCACCTAGCCAATGTTGATTCCTGGGCGGGACGACCTTTCCGTCTGTATTATTGATGCCTGTCATATGGAAAAAAAAAACATTACAGCATCCTCATTAATCGTTTTGTGTAAGTATGATATATGTTAACAGAATCCTATCCGTGTCGAACCAAATTGGAAGCCTATTGATTGGCGCCAACTTTTGGCCTCCTGCATTCCCAAAGCTATCTCGGACCCGATGTTGCCATATCTAGGCTGCTGGGATGGGCGCTGGAGCTGGAGCATCGGTTGCGCTACCGGCATTTAAGCCAGGTGCTGGTGGGAGAAAGATTGGTAGATATGTAACCATCAGAGACATCACTGAACGGTGTGTTAGTATCGATAGAACGGGATGCCGCGACTCAGGGGTGGCCTACAAGACATGCCAACGGTGAAGTAACCGGGTGTGCTGCCGCTTTTCTTCGTCTCTTCGCTCTCGCCGAGCCAGCTCTGAATGCTGAATACAACAGCGGCCCTGCAAATTACTACTAGTTAGCTAGTCGTGCTTGTGGCTGGATGCGTCCGCCTCCGAATACAAGACCGCCGGATTGGTGGCCGGCCAGTATGTCGTCCATGAAGGGCACTCACCATCCTACATATCGATTGCGCATAAAGACGGCGGCCATGGGCAGCGTCGACGATAGGGTCGATCCGAACTCGGTGCTGTCGCCCTTTGCGGGCGGTTCTTGATATGGGATGACTGTGCGGTGGGCTTTGGGTCAGCTGCATTCGAGCGGTTAGGTTGTTGGCGCGACTGGGTCGCGACTTGAACTCACTCAAGTCCGGACGCCGCATATCCTTCCTGTTCGACGCCATTGTTCTTCTGTGGTTCGTTGATTCTTCGGGTAAAGATATGATAAAAGAGGCGTTGATCAATGGTTGAATGGCCACAACGCGAATGTGAAGCCAAAAGCTTGGGAATTGGCCAGCCGGCTCCACTGTTCGTTTTGTTTGAAAGCTACGACGACATCAACCCCGGATGGGCACGTCCCACTTATGCGGGGGCATATGGAGCTAGAGCCACACCGGGAGATTCTCGATTCCCATGGGGCACTGTCTCATCCACTAGAGGACTGCTAGTAACCTTCTGCATGTGGCCTGGCGGGGAAATGGTGTTGCACTCGTTGCTTTCGATTCGAGGACGGAGTTGGTTACTTCATCGTTTGCTTTGCCACCTGCTCCCTCCGCAAGTCGCTGACCCTACTGGCAAGGGGATTTTCGGAAATGCATGGTTTGGTCGGCCACCGGGCAGCTTCAAGCCACTGCGGAGATAACAGTCACTGTGCGCTGGATCCCTGGGCACATCCACGTGCCCTGTATGGGGCGGGTGGGTAAAGAGAACAACTCTTCGCCTACCGAACGCCCCTAGAGTCATGTGCCCACGTCGTCTCCTCTGACGGAGTCCAGATGAGCAATCTTGCAGACATAGCTAGCGATGATGACGGCCGAGATGGGATGGATGTGATATCACGATGGGTAGGTAGTTGAGATCTCCAAAGCCCAGGCGAAGTGCGGTGCGCGCAAGAACCAATTCGGCAGTGTGCAGATGCCATCCACCACGCTACATTGACACAACAGTCTCACTTATCGGGGCTCATATGGCAGGGACGGAAGACGGCTTGGAACGATTAGATCTGGGGCAACCGAGTTCCCCCCATCGGAAGTCTGTCAGCATGGATGTAGCGGCAGCCCAGTGCGGGATTCTCTTCTGTCGCTTCTTCATGCGATACGTTTCTGGAGCATGCAACTACCTAATGTAACTCTCTGCCTTGCCTACTCTGGAACCCAACTTCAAGGCCAAGAACTGCTGTTGGGTCGGCTTGGGAGTCTCGGTTCTGTACTGTACAACAAGGTGATTACGTGCGCGCGCTCTTTGGTTCAACAGCTTGTCGGGTATCGGATGGGGATGGCATGATGACGAGAGTAGCCGGGTCGAGTTGAGAGATTTTGAACTACTGCGTTCGCTGGCAATCAATTGTACACTGAGTCTTGCCACTGTACGAGTTGAGGTAGTCGGCTGAAGGCGCCGGCCCGGGCCAGTGCGGTGCCCCGTTTGTGCCTACCCTTGCAGATCCAGCCCACATGGTGCACGCCATCATTTTTAGTAGTCGGTCCAGGTGCTCGTGCTCCCGCTCAGCCCGACCACCGCTCACCCGCCCACACCACCAACACCACCACGACTTGACCTACTCGGACCGGTTTCCCTAGTTCCAAACATCCGGTCCTCATCCTCAACCTACCGGCTTCCGCCCGCAACGCTTCTTCTGGGCCGATTTTCCTCCAACGCCGCCGAGCCCAGGTGCCGTAAGATAAGGCCTCTCTTTTTTTTTCTGCCGAGAGGCCGCCCCGTTTTCTTCCGACAGGGGGTAAGCACCAGCATCCACTCGATATCTTGATCAGTGTCTCCGCAACTATCGCATCGCATCACATCGCAATCGTGCCGTCCTTCGCTCTCACACCAAGTCGTCGATATCCTACGGCATGGCGCTTCGGCTCACCCTCCAGCGATGACCTCCCGGCCCCCATTGGGCGTCCAGCAGCGGCAGCCGTCGCGGAAGTTGAGCGGCCCGAACCTGTCGCAACGTCCCGCACAGCGCCAGCGCGCGTACCTGCCGCCGTCACCGATACGCAAAGAGACCACCTTCCACGACTTCAGTCCGTCCGATCCGTCCGATAAGTATGGAGCCCAGCGTCGGGGCGGGTCGCGCCTCAAGCTGGAGCTGTCGCACGATCCGGCCGATGCCATCACACACGTCGGCATCAGCGAGTCCCCAAATGCCATCGACTCGTCCAAGCCCTTTACGCCGTCGCGCATCATGCCCCCCACCGATGCCTCCGAGCTGGGCGACATGAGCCCGCATCTGCCTTTGTCAGTGACCGTCGATCTAGACGGGCCCCTACCGATGCCTGTGCGGCGCCCGAGATTCACCGCCGACACCCCCCGCCGAGACATTACCTCCGCCATCCCACCGAAAAAAGACGCCCGTCCCAAGCCGTACACCTTTGAAGTGCCGGCTGCTGCTCCGCGCTACAACGCGCAAAACAAGGTGGATTCGCAGGGGTCCGGCGGCGGTGGTTCCGTAGGAGGTCCAGGGCCTCCGCCTGCTGTTGGATATGCCGACTTCTTTCCGTGGACTGGTAACCACCCCGAAGACCAGTTCTCCGAGAATGCGATTCGCCAAGGGTTTTTCGACAAGGCACCGCATGCGCAAACCGAAACATCGTCGGCGAAGGGGATAATATTCGCGGCGCTCAAGCACAAGAGTGGCCTCCTCGCCCTGTCGTCTGTCTACACGGGTCTCATCGGAGAGAGGAGGAATAAGGGGCAAATTACCGCACCGTCAACATTCAAACCGCCTCCGCGGGTCACACTCACTGATACGAAAAGAGAGGGTTGGCTCAAGGATTTAGCCAACCCGGCCATGTCGCTCCGCCGACTCAGCCGCACCATACCTCATGGTATTCGGGGGAGGATTCTGCTGGATCAGTGTCTGAACAAGAACGTTCCCACAGACCGCGCCGTGTGGCTCGCCAAATGTGTTGGTATCAACGAACTTCGGAGCTTCAAAAGGAAAGGGGCTGGCAGCTCTTTGGTAATAGGGGGAGGGGAGGCCAAATTTCATAAGGAGTGGACCGTCATAGTCGAGCAGTTCGTCGAGAGTGTCATTTTTGGATTCGAAGAGGCGGAATGGAAGGCCAAAGTCGGCTATGCGTGAGAAACATCATATTTCCCGTTTCTCGAACGTGTTTACTAACAGTACAGCAGTATCCGATTGGCAACACATCTGTATTCCGAGCACCTGCTAGACAGGGAACATTATATGGAGTGGCTTGTACAGAGTCTTGAAAACAGCGATCAACCCAAGCTTCCGATGTGGATGCTCCTCACCGAGATCTACTGGAAGGACCTGCTCCGGCTCCGGAAATACGGCCGCAGGCTAGTCACCACTCTTGTCCGGCACTACCACGAGGTACGTCTTGCACTGATTTACCCTGCGAGGGCGCGTACTCACAACATGTTAGATCCACGATCATCCTGACAAAGACATATTCCATCCCTTACTTTCGAAACTGTCAACTTTACTCAACATCCTGATACTGAGCAGCCCGGAGAACTTTGTGGTCCCTAACATCTGGCCCAAGTATCGAGACACCCTAAAGACTTGTTTGCCAGTCGGCGATCAAGCTCGCCAAAGCGCCTTCGCGGCGATTAACAATCGAAATGAACAACTAGTGGCGTCCGCCAACCGGTCACAGCCCGCGGCTCGGCATATCCTTGTGAGGATGTTGGACGGCACATTGCAAGCGCCCATGCCGGATGAGCTCCCCTCACAGTGTTGGGGTATTTGCAAGGATAAGAAGGCTCTGGCGAAAGCACTTCTTGAATGGTGTACCTCACCATATAGGCCTGGCTTAGCAAAGGTCTTCGTCTCAACCCGGATTCTACAGCACTGGAGCACGCTCGATCTCGATCCCACCTTGGCAATTCTGGACTTTTTGGACGCGGATCAGTTTGAAGAACAAGGGCGCAAGGGTGCCCTTTATCATTTGGTCTGCGAACTCGTCAGGTCCGGGATCTTCTCGGTCCCCCGTTACGTTCAGTGGCGTATGGCTCGTGGCAGTCTCACCAACCCCGCTGACGTCTCGCCCGAGGGCCCCGGTGGGTCCCGTCTTTTGGTTGAGCTTCCAACGCACGCGCTAGCCCCGTCGCAGCAGAGCATCAGAGGCGGGATGCTTCGGCGTGCCGGATTCAGTGTGGCGGATGAAGCAAGGGATGCAGAGATGGCCATTAAATACCTGAAGCATTCGCTGGGCCTGCCAATCGAGTTGGATGACCCTATCCTGCACCGGAAGCCAGTCTCAATAAAGAAACTATCACGGAAGATAGGAAGCAGCTGCCGTTCCCTCAAAGCCGAGGTCGGTGCCTGGCTTCGAGATGGGCTCACCGGGGCCCACGAGAAGAAGGCTAATGGAGGTAGCCAAGGGCCAGAGCTATCGCCAGCAATGTTCAATGCAGTCCGGACTATTCTCGAAGCGGCCGAAGACTTCTCGATGCTTGCCGAAATTCTCAAATCTTTGACTAGGCAGTCCAACGTCGAGACCTTGGCAGCAGTCGCAGACACTGTAAGCCGCCACTTCTTCATCTTCTCCGCAATTGGTGTTTCAAAGGCGCTGTTTGCCAGCCTTCGCAAACGACTCCAGACTCTAGGGCGGGAGCAGGAAACCGGTGTTCGTCCGCTTCTTGCTTCGCTCGCCGGCCTTGCGTCGCGGATACCCGGTCTTGAAGGATTGACAAAGCAACTGCAAGCCGAGCTGGCTTTGGTCGACAGGCACAATCCTGTTGATGCATGCTCCCCCGTGTCTGATAGCATGGCGCTTCGACTTCAAGATGACGATGTCACCCTCCATGAAGAGATCGAAAAGAACTTGGCCAGCGGCACCAGTCTGGACAGGAATACCATGGGGAATTTATTTCAGACCATTATCCAGCGACTCCAGAGCTGCTGGGACAAGGCCGATGACAACCAACGGGCGTACAGCCGGTTGCTTACGCGACTGCGGATATTCGACGCGCCGTATTTCGATACAATCATGACAAAGTGGCTATTTTCCCTACGCACGATGCAAAATCGGCCGTCGGTACTGAGGATATTCCCACTCCTTGTGTCTGTCGGCTGCTTGAGCATGTCCAGTATCCTCGCAACGACATCGGAATCGGTAACTGGACAGGGCTCAACGATGTTGCGACCTCCTGTCCCGAGCGCACCAGGTCCACAGGTGGTACAACTGACCTACCGAACGAGGTATATGCAGGAAGTTCTTCAACTCTTCATAGCACCGATTCCGCAGGATGGACTCATTGCGCCCGAAGAAAGCTACCGCTTCTCAATACTCCAGGACCAAGCTTGTCGCGAGAGCCCGAAGGAGCTTCTTGGGCTTATCCGCCTGGCGCTGGCTGAGTACTCTCACTCCAGGGCTCAGCAGGACTTTGAGGGTCTACCGCTCGACAACCCGGACATTCAGGCACAGCTTCTTGGACTGGTCAAGCTGCTTGTGTTGAAAGATGCGGCAGGGGTATCAAGGGCATTGGTTGTCAAGAGCCCGGATGCCCACGTCGGCAGATGGATCGACTACATGACAACGAAACTGTTGATCCCCACGGCCGATGAGGAGACGCACATCACATTTGATCAGGTTTTGGCGCTGACCAACGAGTTCACATTGCCATTCTGCCAGGTGAAACTCTCGCTGAGCTTAGCCTCAAATGACCAGAGTTGCCCCGAGGCGGCGGACCGTCAGCAGACACTTCTGGAGCTTTTCGCCAATGCTATGGACAAGGCAATTGACGCCAGAAATATCTCATGGATAGGGATGCTCTCCTGCCTGAGCCCCGAGATTACGCACCACCTCAAAAACCGTGCGCAGATGCGCTTCTTGGACCTCCTCCCATCGCCAAGGTGCCAGTCAGACAGGACACTAGAGCAATGCCTACAGATGGCGGAGAATTTGTTATCCGTCATTGACGCCATCATTCGTGGCGGCTCGATGGGTAGACCACCCCAGCTCGTCCCAGCCATGATCGACAAGTTCGCCGACGTGTGGGAGATACTGGCCTCGTCCGACTCCGAGGCCAAGCTGCCAGTTCTCAACCACTGGTTGCCCTTCCTGCTGAATTTTATCACGCTGCACACACAAACCTTTGATACCAGTAAGCCGAGCAATGAAGTCCGTGCCAAGGCTCTGATCATATGTGCCGGCTTGCTCCAGGAGCTCGACACCCTTCATGGGCCTGGCGTTGATACTAGGGCGCTGAGCAGCCGTATTTTCGACCTCGCTTGCTTGCTGGCCGACAATGTCGCCGACGAATCACGCGCCATGTGCGGTCGTGCCCTAAAAGATTCGACCTCAGACACTCGACTGCGGTATATATTCAGCTTTGCCCCGCTCCCCGGAGAGAGCCTTATGCTTAGCCAGAAGGACAAGACGGCGCCGGTAGCTGGACGAACTACACGGACGGCATCTATGCCCATGGGAGGGCTCTTGGGTACACCTGCCTCCCTCTGGGGACTGGATCCGCAATCGCCGGAACGATTGAGCGTGTTTCACTTCCGCCGGTGGGAGATTCTCAGCGAGCCAACACCAACGGTGGGAGAGAACGACACCGCATTGAGCCTAGGACTGTTCGATGCGAGGAAGATGTGATATAATATTTGAGTGACAGCGGTTTTCTTACTACCTATGCATACAGCGAGCGGGATGATATGTGGTTGTTTGACTATCTGTCTTGCACCAGACCAGCGTTTGTTTAAATCCACCGGGGCTCAGCCGGGTGCGCTCCCATCGATCTCATGTTGTCAGTGTCTCTAAAGTCTTATTCGGAGACATTACCAGGGCGTTTGTTGTTTCTTGTTTCTGTGAAGTACAAATTATTTGAAATTTATCAGCATCGGCGATGCGGGTCAGGTTAAGGCTGGGGGTCAGAGAGAACGAGGACATGTTTGCATAACAGTGCTGGTCTCTTTTTTTTTCGTCCGTAACAATCCTCATGAGTGACGGCGACGTCTGGTTGGTCTCTTGAGGATGGGGTTTCTTGGGAAAGGAGATAGGCGGGAAATACCACATGACGTGCTTATGATACCTTACAGGCCAGTTCTTTGGGAGGGATGGCCCGTTGTACACCGTTTTGCTTTTTTGTGATGGCTGAGTGGATAGGTCGAGGCTAGCCAACTGGGCATTCAGAATGGGACGAGAAAAAAAAGTGCGATCTGGAGGCAGCAGCTCATTTATGCATTGGGTAAAGCCAAGACTTCAACGAGCGTTTTGAATTCCGTGCTGTTAATTCAATACTCCGATAGTGATAACCTAAGTAATGCTGCAAATAAAAAGACCAGCCGGTGTTCCCAATCAAACGTGCCCTAGTAACCAATTCAAGCTCGCCGATGAACCTCTCAGTCTGAACAACCTGGTTCCCTAACTCCCCTCAATGCAAGATGCAACAACTCGACCACAGTTCAACCACTAGGTCATGGATTCGCCTTCGCAGCGGGAGAGTATATCCTGAATTGGACAAAGATGACGCAATCCTCGACCATGGTGCCAAGAGACCCAAGGAGCCAAGGCAAGGCGCGAATGAAGTAGTCGCGATCTTGACTGTAGGACATGACGCTGGCACCGTATGTAAAGTTACCCGTGAGGGAGAGCAGGAAGAAGAGCAGAGCTAGGCCTTCACAAGACTTCTCCTGGTAATTTTTGATGATTTGGGGGATGCGGGCACTGTTTGGGCAAAGTTAGCAACCTGCATGCTTTGGGGTAGACGGTAATACGCACCAGAGGTAGCACACAGCACTAAAATATCCCAAAACCATGCCGATGGCCTTTTCTGGCTTGACCAGTGACAGGTCATCGCCGGCGTCGGGCACGCCGTCTGCCACGTCCCAAGCACCCATCTTGTAGCTTATGAACCAGCCTGCCGCACCGACAACCCACACGGCCACTAGGCTGAAAGCGTTGTGCAGCCATGGATTGCTGTCGGGGGTATCGTCCTCGCCCGTAATGATGCGCGTTAGGGGGTCGAGGTTACTCTCGCGGCGACGGACTGAGTGGCGGCGGTGCGAGCCGGGAAGACCCAGTGACTCGCTCCGGCGACGGCGGCTGCGGCTGAGAAGAGGTTCTTCCTCATCACCCTCAGACACGGCTGTCGTATCGGTGTCATGGGTTTCCGTAGAAGAAAGGCGGCGACGCTGGGTACTGCGAGATCGGCGGCGGGCGTTGAGCGCGTTGTAGTAGGAGCATTGACTGATCAGGACGATATCGGCGAAGCAGAAGTAGCATGCTAGAGCAACGGCTGTTGGAGCGAGATTTGTCCAGATGGCGCCTGGGAACATGCGTTAGCTATCTTCGCATTGGAGGATCCATTGGACCTTGGGAGGGGCGCTGCGGACCAGAGAGATTTGCGATGTCGCCCAACAACCAGATGAAGAGGAATTTCATGGATAGCGCATCCGCGCTCTGGCTTCTGTAGTTGGTGATGAGTTGAGGGAGCTACATGGCAGAGTTAGTTTCCCGCCGGCGTGCAATCGGATTGCGATGCGGGCATACCAGGAGACATATCCAGGCCGTGAGGCTGACACTCCCAAATACACCAGAGAGGGCTTCTCCGGCTTGGGGCGATTGGAGGGTCGCGGGGAGAGCCGCGATAAGGGCCGCCATCATGTCGTTCGAGCAGGTTGCGTCGTTTACTGCAAACCACAAGTTGCCGAGGGGTATATCGTGATCATACACAGTTACGTATAACAGAACGGCTTTTCGTGGGTTTAGCTGGACGTTTATCTGGAAACAGCACTTGAATCAGGAAGCCGAGCTCATGGTCAGCAGGACTTGCAATCGCACCCGCCTCGGATCTGCAAAGAGATAAGAACTGACGTCCCCGACACCTAAAAGGGTCTAGTCTAGTGAGCCCCGCGGCAGGGACTTAGATCTCGCATTGGCTGCCCGCTGCATCATCCGGCCTTTCTGCATCTGACGGAATTAGAGTTGTCCAGAAACCCAGCGCGCATGTAGAGTAGCACCGAGACCCCAGCAAGATCCCTTTCGCAGGTCATTCTGGCCGGTTGAGCATATCTCTGCGCAGGTTACTGAAAGGAGTTGCCCATCATCTTGGATTAGGTGCCCCCGCCATTACAATGGATCCATATCGCGATAACATGGGGCACCGCGTTAGCGACATGGGGCACTGGTCCCCGCCCCATCTTGGTGCCAACCAGTCACTACAGTTGGATTTCCCGTCCAAAGCGCGCGAGGCACAGGGTTTCAATTTAAAACTTGAAGGCTGGCACGCTAGCTGGCATCTGAGCTAGAGGGTGTACAAGGTAATCGGTGGCTCCTATCGGCGACGCCTTTTACTTTAATCTAAAGATGGTCAGACAGCAGTCCATAGGTAGTTGTGTCACCTGATGCGTGGGCAGGCGGCGATCGGTCTTGACGGGTTGTCGTGTGCCATCCAAGGCTGCACAGCCAACGCGACACGCGACACGGGGCCAGCCAGCCCCCTGTCGATGATTCGCTCGCAGCGTTCCTCCAGCAACTCAATCAGTCGCAGGCGGCCGAACAGCTGGCCAGCCCTGCGGCCGTCTGACTCCTCAACGGCCAGCAACATTGGATATGAGACTCGAGTGCGACTGTTGACGCTTTTTTATTTTATCTCGTGTTGCATATTGTCTTGAGTTGCACCGATCTTGTTTTTGGTTCAGATTAACGAAACCCAACAACAGCAAAACGCACACATGAAGCTATCATCAGTTGCAGTTATCTCGGCGGGTTTACCCTCAACAGCCTTAGCATGGGGCGGTATGTTGGCTTCGATTTTTTTTGGGTAGGCAAGCACATAGAAACACAGCTAAAACATGACCGCAACATAGGATTCGGGCACATTACGGTGGCGTATATCGCCAGTAACTTCGTGTCGAGTGACACGACTGCGTATTTTCAGGGCTTGCTGCACAATGGAACAGACGACTACCTCGCTGGCATCGCCAGCTGGGCAGACTCCGTACGATATACGAAATGGGGGCGTTTCAGCGCCAACTTCCATTTCATTGACGCCAAGGACGACCCCCCGAGGGCCTGCGGGATCGATATGGCCCGCGATTGCAAAGCTGATGGGTGTGTTGTGAGCGCTATCCACAATTACACAACCCGCCTCCTTGATGCCTCACTCCCTGCATCGGAACGGGCTATCGCTGCCAAGTTCATTGTTCATTTCGTCGGGGACACCCATCAGCCACTCCACAACGAAGACGTCGCACGTGGCGGCAACGGCATTCATGTGAAGTTTGACGGCATCGACCTGAATCTTCACCATGTCTGGGACAGCAGCATCGCGGAGAAACTGGTTTCCCTCAAACGCCGCCAGCCATACGCCGAGGCCCGCCGCTGGGCTGATTCTTTGACGGCCGAGATCAACGCCGGCAAGTTCAACGCCAGCCGAATCGACTGGCTTCAGGATGTAGACCTCGAGGACCCAACAGCTACGGCGTTGGCTTGGGCGTCTGAGGGAAACGCCTATGTTTGCACCACAGGTACGGGAGCCGAACTGTGCTATGGGGCACCAGCTAACATGCTCCAGTCCTTCCGGAAGGTCCAGAGGCCATCAAGGGTCAAGAATTGGGGTCGGACTACTACGAGAAGGCTGCGCCTGTCATTGAGCTCCAGATCGCAAAGGCTGGCTATCGGCTCGCTGCGTGGCTGGATTTAATCGCTGCGCGAATCAAGAGCCAGGAGTCGGCGATGGGCGAGCTTTAAGATGTGGGCCATCTGTCTATTTCAAATGTTCGAAGCGTGTAGTGGGCATTGGTGTTGTGGAGCTGGCATAATTGACTTGCATCTCGAACACGGAAGCCATTTCGTGCGTGTTGCAATGACCTGCTTCCAGAAGGGATCACCACTCGCGTCGGCTTGCCCGGCATATCCTTTACATATACCTAACGGCAAGAGACCCGCTCAGTACGTCGGGAATACCAAGCGAGGAGAGAGGGCTTGGCACAGTAGCCGCGGAGAACCTCTAGTCCTGTCCTGTCCACGTCTTCCGTCCCCAGTGGTAAAGAGACTTGTGCCTGATGATCCCGCGAGGATGTGTGCATACCCACTGGCAAATCCTCCGGCATAAGAGGAAATCATCCAACTCTGTTATGGGGATTTGCGTTTTGCCAAGCATTTTGCCATCCGTTACATACCTACACATTCGAATCCTTACTGTTGTTTCGTTCTGGCGATCCTGGGTTACAAGACGCGGTGATGTGTTCGGTAGCTGACGACAATGCAAGTCGGCGGTTTTTCTCTCTTTGACAGGGGCGAGTGATGTGAGCGCCGGTGGCTTCTGAGAAGCAAACGCCAAGATGCACTTGACGTTGTGCCGCCGCTTGTCGAGGCACGTCGCCAAGCATTTTCACCCGAGGCCAGACATTAGACGTAATGGCCGACCTTGCAACCTCGGAGGACTAGAGGCATGGGGTGTTTCACACGCCCCCGACGACGACTCTATCTTCCTTTTCGTTTCTTCGCCTCCCTTGTAAAACATTGCTGCAAGCACTAGCAGTTGCGAAAGAGAGCTGGGACAGGGCAGTTAAGAAATTGCAGGTATCCAGGAGGGGGTGGAGGCGGATCCAAGGGGCGTAGCTGTTCCCAGTCGCCGTTTTGTCTCAAGTTACAAGTGGTCAGGGGCGCGCTTCAGAACCCTGCGCACGTCACAACCGATCTCAGCTGGCGCTTTTGGGCCGGCCGGGTCTGGCCAGCGCCACATGAAGGCGGGTAGCGTCGAATTGGCTACCCAAGCATTTGGGCGCTCTGAAGGTAAAAAAAAGTAGGTTAAATTTATCTTTGGAATCATATCGTGGGGTTGCCCTTGAAGTCCAAGGCAGCGTCGGCTTTGTTATCAGCGCGCCTGTTGATGATTGACGAACGGCCAGCTTGGGCCCAGCTGCCGACCATTCTGCACCTCGGCGAAATGGGATCCAGATCGGCAGAGAGAGCGCGATGTTTGTTCGCTTGCACTCAGAGTATGGCGTACGTAATCCGACGAAACGAGTTCGAGGTTACGATGAGATGACACCTTGCGATGCATCAGACCCTATCTTACCTGCCATCACTGGATGGGAATCGGATGAATCCCAACAGCTCGCGCAAAGTACTACCATGCGCGGAGATGCCCTGGGAGAGGAGCTTACAAGGTGAGTAGGTGAGTGGTGAGCGGGGCTGTTTTGGTCAGCCCTATCCTACACAGATTGTTTCTCCTTGAATACGCCATTGCACCCTCGCCAGTGTTTCGAAGAAGTTGCGACGAGGGAGGTGGCTTGCTCAAAATGCACGGTAGCCCCCAGCTCGATAGGCCCATGCGGAAAATAGGCGACGACTATCTAAAAGGACAAGGGTGAGAGCGGATGGATTCCTGCTATATCGGATGTCGAGGATAGGCAAAGAGTGGATCCGCCAGAGAGTCAAGCAGGATATCCCATCCATGGTGCGCTCGAAGTGGTTGAGCAAATGCAAAAGTACCTTGTGTTTGCCGTGTTGCCGGTACTACTGAGAAAGTCGGCAGCGAGGACGCCGAGGGAGCCCTTGGCCGGTCCGTCCCTCGGCCGGAGCGGGGTTATCTTCAAGCGGATAGGGCGTCAAGCCAGGACCCAGCCATCGAATCGAGCGAACATGACTGACAGCCTCTAAGCGCTCAAAACTAGTCAGCCATGCGATCATCGGTGCGTGAAAATCCCGATAATCATCACCATCGCAAACAGCCCACGCTGAATGAACTGGTAGCATCTTGCAGCCCCCGAGTCGCAGCGCAGCGATGGACGGTGCATCGTTCATTCGCAGGGATCTAAAGTTGCGCTGCGCCGCGGTATGGATGTTGAGCGCACGGTGGCGGGTTGGAAACGGCGGAGCGCTGCGTTGTTCCTTCAACACCGGAGCGGATTGTCATGAGCTGACAGGAGAAGCCTGCTCAGGCCGGTGATGGCAAAGGACTGGTGGGTCTGCTCTCGGCATCCGAGCAAGGTGAACGCTGGAACAGAAAAATGGAAAATGGGCTGATGGCAGGGGAGCAGAGTTCAATGCTTGGTGCTCGCTTGCGCTTCATCCCGAGACAGATTCTGCTGGATCGCCATGAGGCGCGGGCCCTCATTGGCCCAACTTCAGACGATGTGGGGCCGCCATGGCATCTGGGACAGAAGCCGCATCAACATCAACGCCGCAGGTCCCAGCAGCCCCCTCCACAGCAGCACTGGCTCTTCCAAATCAAAATCATTGTGTGCAACCTCCTCCCGTTGCACCACGCCCTGGCGCCCGGCTTCGGGCAGCATGAGCAGCCGCTGGATTCCTCGACAGAATTGAGAGAGCAATATGGTCCGCAGGCAGGTAGGACAGCGCCCGTCATGCTTTGTACATGCAGGCCACGCCCACCAGACGGATTGGAACGCCAGACAGGAATAGCACTGAACTGCATCGACAGGGCCCGATCGAGGGGCCACGAGAGGGGGTGGTGGATGCGGTACCTGCAGCAGCAGCTGGACGCCCTCTTGCGCTCCCGCGCCCACCATCGGCGACGCACCCCTCCCCCTACCCCTTCCCCGCGTCGGTTTGGGAGCCGCAAGGGTGCCGGGGTCCATCCCGTCCCACGGTTTGAAGCTGCACTCCCCTTCTGTCAGAGCCCTGTCCATCTCCCTGCACCGCGTTTTGGATCCGTGGAGCCTGCGCGCCCCTCTCGGCGCCTTTGCCCGCTCCAGCGCCGCTCACCATGCTGCCCTTCCTGGTCGTGGAAAGCTTGGCGTCCAGGAGCCGCATGGGGGCCCGAAACCGCCCTCGACCTCGATGTGCGACTTGGCCTGCCGGGATATAAAGAAACGAGGTCTTGGCTTCCCTTCTCTTGGCATGTCCCCTTCTCCCGTTTTATATACCCTTAGCCCTCCTTCCCTCTTTTTTATTCCTATGCTTTAAACATCTCTCTTCGTGTGGTGGTTGTGTGTTTCCGTTCATTCGTTCCTTTTCCGACGCTGGTTGTTCATATCTTCTTCGTCGACGCCCAACTGTCTGGCATCACTCCTTTTTTTTTTCGACATCTTCGCTTCAAACGGTCTGGAACCAACCCCTTATCTTTCTCTCCCGCTCCCGAGGAGCTCGACACATCGACAGTTCGCCGTCCGTACTTATTTGTGGAAAATTCGCCAATATGTTGATGAAGAACGCTCTGGCGGCCCTCTTGGGTCTGGCTCTGGCTGCCGAGGCGGCCTCTGTCCACCAAGTCCGATCTCCTTTTGCCCGATCTCCCGCCAACAACGCCCCCTCAAGGCGGCAACAGAAGAACAACGCTGGCAACCGTGGCAAGCAGAATAACGGCGGCAACAACAACAATGCCGGTGGCGGTAACAACAATGCCGGTGGAAACGCCAACGCTGGCGGTAACGCAAACGCTGGCGGTAATGCCAATGCCGGTGGAAACAACAATGCCGGTGGTGCGAACAACGGTGGTGCCAATAACGCCGGCGGTAATGACGCCTCTGTAACATGCCTGGCTGCCAACGCCATTCAGACTGGATCTCAACAGACGGGCCAAAATGGCCAGGTTGCTGACGGTCAGGTCGAGTCCGCTGTGTATGTTTCCACTCTTCTAGACACCGCGCGCACCTACTGACTCTTGATAGTGACCCGGCCAACTTCATCAACTTCTGTGCTGGCAAGGACCTCACCAACGGCTTCCAGAAGCGCGGTGGCTCTTGCAATGGCATTGGTATGTGCGGTCCTGCCTCTCGAATCGCATACCCCTAACTGACATCGGGTAGTTATGGGTGACATCCCGTCTGTGGAGAACATGGTGTCCACGTTGATTCTCTCCCCTAAGAACTTCGAGGATCTCGCTGTGGGCCAGACTTTCACCATCCAACTCCAAGTTGCCAACCTCAACCTCGGCGCTTTCACCAACGCCACGAGCACTTACTACAGCGGTCCTGCACAGCTGGCCGGAAACGGCAGAATCATTGGCCATACTCACGTCACTGTCCAAGACACCGGTAACTCGCTCGACCCGCAAACCCCTCTGGATGCAAAGCAGTTCGTTTTCTTCAAGGGCATCAATGATGCCGGCAATGGCCAAGGCGGTGTCCAGACTGATGTGACCGGTGGCCTTCCTGCCGGAAACTACCGCGTCTGCACAATGTCGAGCGCATCCAACCATCAGCCTGTCTTGATGCCTGTCGCCCAGCGTGGGTCTCAGGAGGACTGCAAGTACTTCACTGTTGGTAAGGGCAACAACAATGCTGGCGGTAACGCCAATGCCGGCGGTGATGCCAATGCTGGTGGAAACAACAACGCTGGTGGCAACGCCAACGCCGGTGGCAACGCCAATGCCGGTGGCGGTAACAACAACGCCGGTGGAAACAACAATGCCGGCGGTAACGCCAACGCCGGCGGAAATGCCAATGCTGGTGGTAACGCCAACGCTGGTAGCAATGCGAATGCCGGTGGTAACGCCAACGCTGGTGGCAATGCCAATGCCGGTGGTAACGCCAACGCTGGTGGCAATGCCAATGCTGGTGGTAACGCCAACGCTGGTGGCAATGCCAATGCTGGTGGTAACGCCAACGCTGGTGGCAATGCCAATGCTGGTGGTAACGCCAACGCTGGTGGCAATGCCAATGCTGGTGGTAATGCCAATGCTGGCGGCAACGCCAACCAGGGCAAGTCGAAGGGTCAGGGCAAGGCTAAGGCCAACGCCAACGGTGCTGCGACTGGCGGTGCGGCTGCTGGCGGTGCAGCTGCTGGTGGTGCGGCTGCTGGTGGTGCCATTGGCGGTATCGCAGCTCCTGCCGTTGAGGACTCGGGCAACGCGGACCGTCCATTCAAGGTCGGCGAGAACACCTTCGTCAACAGGGAGGCTGCCGTGCAACGTGCCTGCGCAATCCAAAACAACGCCTGCGCTGATGGTGTCAACCGCAATACGATCCAAGGCTCCGCACTTGCCGACTGCAATGCGCAAGAGCAGGCATGTCGGGCGGCTGCTTCGTAAGACTCGCCGTCTCTTCTTAGTTGGATGTACCGCACCGGCTTCGCAGCAGCTCGTCGCTGCATGGAGTCGAGCACAAGTCCTCCTTGCGGCTGTTGCCTAGGCCGTTTGGGCTGGGTGGTAGGGCTTGTCTGGAAGGCAGACATGAGCTCAAGATGTCATGGCTCCTGGCCTTCGTCGTTCTCGGAACAGTGTCTCGCGCCAGTTTTCCCTCTGGACTCCGAGCACCTGGCGGTATGAACGGGTAGCTCGTCGCCTCTAGGGCGGGAGGGCGGTGTATGATACACAACTTCTTCTTTTTTTCCCTCATTTTTTATGGCAGCTAGGGGTGTCTTAATTGTTTGTGTGGCCATGGCAGGTATTTGCAACCGGCGTCTTCTTCCGCAACCCGCCAGCCATGATGTTTTAAGCCAAAATTCCCTCCTGAGGCTCTCGAGGGAAACGATCTTAGAGAAATCGGAAGACGCTTTACAACCACATGCACTGAAAAGTCCTATCTACCTTGCACTTTTTTCTCTTTTTTTTCTTTTTCGGCTTCTTGTCCAGGGGCTCAAACTATTTCCTATGTCTAACAGGATACCTACACATTTCACGGCGGCGTAATGACTAAAAATATGGTCTGCGACCTTTTTCATCTTAAAATCTAACAGAATTGAATGTACACACATACAAACCAAGCCACACGTGAAAAATAAAAGGAGCAACAGTGGTGAGCAACATCGACACGATCGGGCGGATGGGGCTCGCAGCGCAGTACCAATGGACTTCTAGAGCGATGGGGTACATAGTGGAGCGGAGCGTCTTCGGATGCGCAGCAGCCCAGGGCGATCCGCGTCTCAGGTCCTGGTCGTCGATCGTCATGGACCACCGGAACCTCCAATGCCAAGGCTGGGGATGGGCAAAAGCAAGCCCGCTTTGGTCGCCTCTGAAGGGTCATGAAACGGCGCAGCTGTCGGAGATGTTCGAGCCCGGCCCCGATTCTTGGCCGCCGTGACACAGGAGAACCTACCACCGCTGGGTCCCGAAAGGGAAGCCCCATGGAAGCCAGACGGAAAACGTCAAGGTGTGAGAGCGCTGCTGGCCAGTCATTTTTTTCTTCTTTCCCTTCGAGTTGCAGTGTTGTGCTTTGCACGTGAGGGTCGCGCGCGTTTACCTAATAGGGTGCTGGGTTTGCCGTCTTGGATGGGGAGACGGTTTTATGCGATGATGCGCATTCAATGGCGCACACTTGCTGTCAATTGGCGCGCATGTTCTGGAGGTCGTGATGGCTTTCCTGGTGACGGGAGTGTTGAGCTTCTCTGACAGCGGTTGCGATCACTCCCGCAATGTCATCTGATTCTTCTGGTGGGGGAATCAAGCCCCGCGGTTCAGTTGGTACGCACATGAGCGAGTATTCCGTTCGTCCCGTTCCGTAGCCCTCGGAGCTGTGTCCCGGACGGACAGCGCCTTGAAACTGAATCACGGCGTCAGCCGCGCACAGAGACTTCGTCGCTAGCAAACACTGCAGCGTTCCGTCCGTGTCCGCATCCTCCGCTACCTAGGTCGGGATCGCATGCAAAGACTCCGAGGCTGCCTGACCTTGGGGAGGTGAAGGGTCTGGGCCCAACATACCTAGGAAGGTTCTATGATGCTAGAAAATATGTCCGCTTCCAGCCATTACCGCCGATGACATGGGTGGGGATTGCCATCCTCCTTCCGTGTTTCTATTCCCGAGGTTCCGTCATCTCCGGGCTCTCGAGCCTCCAACGTTATGCTCATCAAGGGTTCTCTGGGCTCGAGATCTGGCCTGGCCATCCTTCGTCCGAACTTTCCCAATGTTTGTTCCTCGTCTTGAGTAAAGCCTTGATTTTGTCAGTGTGCATGCGCAAAACATGCTCGCTGGATCATCTTCACCTCATGTCGTTTCGAAACCCCGACACCAAGGTTCGTGCACTGCTGGTTCTGGCGCCTACTTTCTTCCAAGAATAGAAGTGGTCGCTGTCAGTTGCTTGCACGGACGTCTGCGATGTAAGAGTTGAGTTGAAACAAGTAGCTAGCTAGAGCAAACATCCGATCGCGTTGATAGTCATGCTGAGAGCTCAGGGGGGCAATTCCGTGGTGGATGCAGTGTGCTGGGCTCGTTCGGACAGGAATTGATGATATCCACATATGTGCAGTCTAACATAAACAGCCTGGACAATAACACAAGAAGCCTGCAGGAATGCTCCCGATATATACAGAACCCAGGACATGAACTCATCTCTTGGAAAATTACCGCTCCAACTTAGTCAGTAGAAACCTAGAATCTCCCCCACGACACTCCGGTACATCCCCTTGGGATCAAACCTCTTCCGGACTTCATTGAACCGTCGGAGATGCTACTCATGGTTAGCTTCCTCAGCCAGCCAAAACGGCTCACATAAAAGATCACTCACGTCGGGATCCAGATTCTTCACGGCCTTGGTAAGCACATCGCGCGAGTTCTTCGTCCAGTGCGGTCTGCAAGGGAACTCGTCAATGAGAGTGTTTGCAACATTGTGGTCTGCTCAGGAGTTAGTCACTGTTTTGGGCATTTCTCGGAGGCAGTAGTCATTGTCCTGGGTATTCCCAAAGGCAGCACCACGTACAGAATTGCTCGTTGAATCGCTTATGGTCACCAATCGTCGGTTTGAAGCTCGGAAAGTCGAACATCACCGCCCCCTTACTCCAATCAGCACCGTCCGAGGTATTGTAAGTGCCTTGGCCGAGTAAATCGAAGTACGCTTTGCCAACTGCAACTCGCATTCAGTTAGCATCCAGCCCACTCGCATTTCGTAGGGTCCATCCGAGAAAGAAGATAAACATACACTTGATATTAATCCCGCTGCGATACGTCGCCGTCATCACAATTCCCTTTGCCAGCTCCGCGTCAAACAGGCTCCGTACTCGCTTCAGCATCTGGTTCGCCATCGTGACTGGGAAAGCGAGCTCAAGCGTGTAGCCAGCAAGCTTGTAATCCCACTCGGGCTTCTGGTCAGAGTACAAACCCCCGATCAGCATGTCATAATTCCAGCCGTATACGGGCCAAGAGTCAATTGCGAGGTTCGTCGTCTTCTCCCGGAAATTCGGCTTAGACCATATCCCGAAAAAGATCTCCTCGGCGAGCATGTTCGAGGTCGCCAAGTATTTGCCGCTGTCAAGCAGCGTGCGAGCAGCCACAGCTTCGAGCTGCGTGACGGAAAAGGTATTCTGGAAGCCCTGCTGGGGGGTTGAGTCGGCAGACACAACGTCGTAGTAGCGATGATGGAACTTCCGTTTATAGGGCCACCACCAGAGGTTCGCTGTGGTATATGGAGCAATGAGGCCGTATATATCGCCGTTTAGGACGTCTTCCTCGTCTAGTCTGCAGCGAGTCTTAGCATTCCTTGTTCTAGTAGTAAGCGGCAGAATCGCCCGCATCTCCCTTACATGTCCTGCTTCGCGTAGACTTTTGCATCGGGATAGATCTTAAGCTTTATCCTCGCAATAATTCCCAGAAGACCTAAAGAGGTGGAGGCTGCGAGCCACTCATCATTGGAGTCATCCCGTTCGATGTGGCGGATATTTCCCACCCCATCGATGATATCCAATGCTAGGGCACCTAGCCACTGTAAGTAAACAAACCAAAAAAAAAAACGAGTATGCATATTCCAACCAACTCACCAGCAGCAACCATCGAGTGCTCCCTTATCGACGACCGATGCGCCCCCATCGCCACCGACCCGCCAAAGCTAATATTCCAATTCGTGAGGGTATATCCCACCGACGCTCCCCGCTCATGGAGATACTCCGCCAGCTGAAAGAACGTCGCCCCCGCATCCACAACAACCGACCCATCAGCCGCGCCCTTCGCAAGACTAAAGTCATAAATCCCATGCACCCCCTCCGTCCGGACAATCACAGTCGCAGCATCGCTACATTGCGTGTCATACCAGCTATGGCCCTTCCCGGCCGCGCGGATGCGGGTGCCGTCCTGGGCGGCCTGCTTTACGATGGACACCAGGCCGTCCACGCTTGTGGGGTCTAGGACGGCCGTGACGTTGTAGCACGCGGGAAAGCCCTCGCCGTCAAAGGTGTTGTATACTAACGCGGAGGCGAAGGGACGGAGGATGAGCGCTGTCAGCGCCAGACGATGAAGGAGAGGCATATCGATGGGGATGTGGAGGGTGGATGAGTGAGGGTATCACGTCGTCAAGTCTTCAGGGGGAGTGTTGGTTAAGTACGTAGGTAGGTAGGTAGGTAGGTAGGTAGGTAGGTAGGTAGGTAGGGATACTGGGGGACAAGACTCCGACATCGTACGGTCACACCTCACTCATCTGGTGGAAGGCTCCGCGCGTCACGATGTGAGAGAAGCACTTGCTTCTCGCGTCTGCTAGCGATGGCCATGCGTGATGGCTCGCCGTTCATTGGGCGTCGCATTGAATTTGAGGGGGGAGGACGGTTCAAGGGCGAGATGGAGCTAGAAAGGTGGAAGTCGTCGCCGTGTTTTGTGAGAGGGCAGGTGGGGTGGCGAGGGGGGAATGTGTCGATGTTGAGGGGAGATGCAGCCACGGTTGACCAATTGCAAGAGGAATCCCCATTTTCTCTTGAGAACGCGGGGAAGTATACATGGATATTGTTGGTGGTTATTTCACACGAGGTAAATGACGGCGCCAGTTGAGGGCGAGGTCTGGAGTCTTGGTGGTCGTTGGGGAAATTGTCAGCGGGCCAATCAGATATCCGGGATGCGTCTGGGTAACTGAAAACTAGCAAAGCTTCAAGCAAACACGCGGAGGGGTTAGGGTTGTTGAGAATACACCCTTTTCACAGATCACACAGACCATGGATTGGCACCACTCTATGGTTTTCGCTGCAGTATCTACCTAGGTAGGTATTACCTGCTACTAACTACCTATAGACGCAGAAAATTGCGCTAACCGCGTTATGTAGAGTGGAAAACAATCTCTTTTTTGGGGGGGTGGCTTTTCTTTTTCAACCTTTACCGATGATTGTTGTGCGGAATTGGACTGATCAGTACATCTACTGATTTTCAGGCTCCGAGTTCATGACAACACCCAGCGAGTCGCCAGTTCCAGTGCCGTCCTGTCGAGTGATAGGTTACTGGGGGGGAGAGGCGAGGAAGTAGCGATTGAGGTTGATGTTAGGCGGGGGGTCGGCTCTGGGCATGGTCCATTCCTCCATGTTGGCCTTGCGCCATTCGTGAGAGTCGAAATCGGCTCCCTCCCACCAATTCGGCACGATGCGCTCCGTCGGCTCCTTGATCAGAAACTCCAGGCCGACCTTACGCAGCGTATTGGCCGCCTTGGGCGGCAACACGCTCTTTAGGTCCTCCGTGGTTTTCCAGTTCCAGACGATGCAAATGGCCATGAGGGTTGACGGGGTGCCGATGGCTGGCAGCTTGCCTTGCACCTTGCGCGCGTACTCCCATGACTCGCAATCGGTCATGTCTCCGACCCAGACCTCGAGCTCCTCCAGCACGCGCCTGAGTTTGACCCACGACATGTGATGGGTGCTCTCGGAGGTTGAAGACCGCTTCAGCTCCCAGTACAACTCGTACATGTTCAGGTGAGACGGCAGTCCGTAGGGGAAGTGCCGGTACACGAATGACGTGAGCCATCTCCACTGCGGCTCGTTGCGCATCTTGTCGACCATCTCGCTGACAGTCTGCTCGCGTTCCATGGCTTCGATATTGGTTTTCTGAGACGTCGTCAGTACGTAAGGTGGAAAAAAGTCAGGTACTGGGCCGCGCGCGTACCTGAAAGAGCGGATAGCTGTACGTTCTCTGCTGGCAAGCTCAGGCGAGTGACTGAAGCCTCTCGGGTATGCTTTCAAGGAGGATGTATGTGTTGCTGCCGTGTTTATTCACGTGTGGCTTTGAATTCGAGCCCTGTGAACGAACTGATGTGACAGCACAACTGATCCGCCGCCGTGCGTGGATAGTTGTGTGAAAACGACTGGCAAAAAGAAAATTCGTTCCTGGCAGGACCAGTGGGAGGAATTTATCTATCCAGGGCCGTGGGTACGTGCCGCGATCTCATGTTCAATAGTTGGCAAAGCTCGGCGCCGTTGCCTAGACCATCCTTCCTTCACGAGTTTGATTTTGAGAGCATCTATCTGTACCGTACCCTGGTGCCAAAGGCCTTGGTGCGTTCTCTGGCCTGTTATCATGCAACCGAAGCGTTGGGGGCACTGGGATGCGACGAAGCCCCGTGTACTGACATAGACCTTTCAATTTCAAAAAAGGTGGTGTTTGAGGGTTTCTACAACCCCTGGCATCTTCACACGAATACCCTGTAGTACTACGGTACAAATGATAGACGAAGGCTTTGATGCAAATATACTACATTCTTTGATTTTCTTTCAGGTCTATCGCCCCTCCCTTGGCTGGAACCTCGAGTGACCACCTCCTTAGTCCTTACCTTACCCACTCCTCCGCCCCCAAATCTCTTCCCGAAAATGTCTTGCAACCAACCTCCGAGACTATCGACTTAACCAGTTCTCTCCCTTCCATGGCCTATCTCCCCTCCATGGCCTACGACGGCACCATAAGAACGGTGGTCGACCCCGGAAGCGGCGGTGGATCTCGAACCGCCCGACTCAAGCAACAACAACTCAGGCCCCCTAATCAAAGCGCTGAAGGAGGCGTGGATCTGGCACTGCCTCAACAATTACCGGAAAGGATGCTACAAGAAGGGATTCCCAGCGCACTTCGACCTCAACGAGGTGTGGGCCGAGCTGGAGAGAGCTCAGAAGAAAACCGACTTGATTGAGCATCCCCTCTACAGGAATACGAGGACGGGTATCGATGATTTCGAAACATGAAGAAAGCCGGAGGACGTAGGTGCAAATCGGAGTGGTTTTCTCCCCTTTCAGTTCATTTTCTGCTGTCTCAGGAATCAGGAGAGAGTTTCTGCTCCCGAGACACAATCGTGGTATGTCTATCCCTCGACTACGTGAGTTTCTGCTTCTGCTTTTCAGACAACCTATACACACACATCTCAGCTACCTCAAGTAGACAAAAACCCGCCCTTCTTAATAACCTCCTCACAAATCTTCTGCAGAGGCATGCTGTTGATAGCCTGCCCGATCGACACACCCGTCGTTCTCTTGAGCCAGTTGTCGATGTTTGTTCCTCTCATCGAGTCAGAGTTGCACTCTGTCGGCGTCATGGAGCTCTCAATGTCGCTCGCGTCGAGATTTGGAATGATGGATACCATGGCGGCGATGAGCGGCCCCAGAATGATCTCCACGCCCTCCTCCATCGTCGCCGCCATCTTCAGCCGCGGCTGGAGATTCTGTCCGTTGTTGTCCCCCAAACCGGCAGCACCGCTGAGGTCAGTATCCGACAATCCGCCTACGTCAACACGGTTGAGGTGGGCGAAGAGCGCCGTCTCGGCCCAAAAGGGATCGGCAGGGCGTGTCTGGCGGAGGAGGCCGCCTGTTCCGACACCCATGACCACCTGGGGAGGCATTGGCTTATTCCCGGTTGCGAAACCGGCCACGGCGCGCTCCAGCATGAAGAGCATGTCGTGGAGGCGAATCCCGAAATAGCCAACGGAGCGGAGGAGATCCATCATCTCCTGGTCCACCATTCCGGCGCCGATAATGGGGCCGAGGTCGAGCGAAACGGTGCGCATGCCCCGCGCGGATCGGTAGCGCGCTAGAGCGTCTTGGAATGCGTTGCCCGCGGCGTAATTGGACTGGCCGCGATTGCCGATCACACCAGCAGCCGAAGACAGGAAGACGAGGAAGTCCATGTCCGCGCTGGGAAGGAGGCTATGCAAGTTCCAGGACCCGATTGTCTTGACCTTGGAGGCGAGGACCCAGTCCGCATACTGCATGTTTTGGTAAGTGAAATCCTATTGTCTCATTAGTATATATATATATATGGTTGAAGCCTGAAGGGTTGCCAGGCACTCACCCGTAGGGCACCGGCTGCGTGAATCAAGCCCCTGAGCTTGAGCCCTGTGCTTTGCAGCCAGCCTGCGAAGGTAGATACTTCATCTGCGTTGCAAATATCGAGCTGGTATGTGTGGATCTTCGCGCCGGGTGACTGGCAGAGTTTGCGGTACCGTTCAGTTAGTTCCTCCCCGGCCGGTGCGCCTGAGCGTGAGAGCAACACAATACTACCGGCGCCCTGCTTGACCATCCACTCGGCGATTCCTAAACCGAGTCCGCCGAACCCTCCGACGATGATATAGATCGCGTGTGGATCAAGATCAGCGCTATGCTTTATTGGATTAGACCCAAACAGTACATCCTCGTCCTCCCTGAGCTCGAGCACATGTGTCCCAAGAACTGGGTCCCGCTCTATCTCCTTCAGCGCATCGCCCGCTTGGCCAAAAGAGTGGATGTGGCAGAACTTTGGCAGCAGGGGAGTCTGCCTAGTAACGGTGTCATATAGCTCTCGGAATTCGGTATCTAGAGTCAGTCCCCTCTCAAGGTAACCCTGCATGTCGAATCGCACAAACTCGAAAGAGCGTGGAGGGAGGCGGATGCCATCCCAGTCAGCCGAGCCCGACACGATTTGGAATACTCGTCCATCTATCAATGTCCAGTTAGCTACCATCATAGGCACGGCAGATGGCAAACAGAACAGGCACTTACGAGTAGCCACGCAAGTAAAGCTCGTATCCATATGCCTTGCGTCCGAAGCAGGATCGAACACCAAGTCAACAGCACCACCGCTGCCAACGATTCGGTGGACACTCTCTACCAGGTTGGAGTCCTCGAAGGCGATAGAGTTGCCATCGAGATCAAAAAACTCCTTAACGAGGTCCCTTTGCGATTCACTCGAAACAGCTGCGATGATCTTGGCATTCAACTGTCGGAAAACAGCAATAGCCGCGATGCCGTACGCTCCAGCAGCGTCGTGGATAAGAACGGTCAGGGGGGAGTCTGTTTGCATCAACCCTTTGGCAGCACGGTACGCCGGGTAGAGCGCAGCCAAGCTCCACGGCACACTGGTGCCGTCAACCCCACATGTTGGCTGGGCTAGAACGCAGCCCTCACGGGTGGTGATAGAGCCCTTCACTGCCCCCCCTGGGCTCAGTGCAACGACCTCTTGACCGACCTGGAAGTCGCCAACAGCACTGCCTATCTCAGAGACAGTGCCCGCAACATCCATTCCGATGGATGTCCTTGTATTCCTGCCGAGGACCGTGTCGAGATCGGCCGGGAACAGGAATGCTTTCTGTACCGAGATGCGAATCTGGTGGGACTCCAACGGGAGTAACGCCTGATCATCTTCCCCGAAGTAGAGGCTCCCAAAGTTTCCAGGCGATCCAACCTCGAGCTTCATACACCCTCCGGCAGCCTTGGCCAGCCCTGCCTCGAAACGAAGCCCCTTTTCGCGGCCGTGCTCGATGACGGCGTTCAAGTCTTCGAGCGGCTCGAGTCGTGGAATGTGAAGTCGTCCACCGAGCTCGGCAAACTCGGTTTCCGGTGCCAACGCCACATCATCAACGTTGGCATAGACGATCGAGTCGAGGAGTATTCTCCCTATCAGCGTGGCCGCATCCTGGGGCTTTTGCTCGCCAGATTCGAGATCCAGACACACGATTTCCTTGTTGCTGTCCTCGGAGCGGACTGTTCTGGCCCAGCCCAGGAATGCCGCGTTCTGAGGCGCGGCGCCGCCAATTTGTGCTCCACTGGTTACCCATAGGAGAGCCTTGGACGTCCGTAAGAGGACTTTCACGAGCCCGTATTGCCTCTCGTCCATGTTGAAGACGAAGCCATGTTCATCGTATAGCTCGACCAGCGAGACGACAAATGCATTGCTGACCACGTTTTCTTGCCCCTCCAACCAGCTGATGGGCTTGACGCTGGCCTTGAAGCCGGCCTTTTCAAGATCTGTCTGCAGACGAGTGGCAACTGGATAACTGTGAACAGGCAAAGTCGAATCTTGTGTGAGAATAACGATCTCTTGGTCGTGTTTGCCACCAGAGATCTTGGAAGCATCAGGCCTCCTCTGAAGAAGCTGTAGCGACCCAAGCTCACTTGTCTGGATCTCTCCGCCAGCGCTCTGCAGGAAACGGAAACCTGAGCTCGCGTCTTGTTCTGCTGTCACGGCCAGGACAAAACCACCCGGCGCCATGAGTTTCTCAAGAGTTCCTTCTGTCAGCACCGTCGCATCCTCCACGATAATGAGGTTGAAGCGATTCGAGGAACCTTCCTCGCCGAGCAGCGTGGATAGAGGCAGATATGCCAAAAGAGCCTGGTGCCTCTCGGCAGTTGCGCTCAGGGCCTTCTCGTACCCCTTATCAGTCTGGGCGCCGATGGTATACCTCCCGAGCCGCGGCGTCCCAACTGGTGCTCCGTCCTCGCCCTCTGCCAGAGCTCGGAACACGTTAGAGACCACCCGTGTATCTTCACCCAAGTGCAAAATGCGGATACCAGGGTTTTTATGGCCCAAGATATCCAGCCACTTGTCAAAGTTCTCAAACGCGGCATAGCGAAGGTCCTCCTTCCAGACAACTTGCGACGAGAGGCTCCTATGGCTAGCCAGGAATCCATCCCCGCCCGCCGCCATGGAGGCCAGGGACATAGCCCTGAGACCACTGATTTGGATCACATGGCTGTCTCCCTCTTTGCCGCGATGCCACATGTCAATACTGGCTGTTGCCTGCTTAAGCCCAACGCTGGCCCCTGTGGCAACGCCGAAGAAGCTGGTGCCTGCCCCGCCGGGAATGTTTGCCGCGACCTTGACACTATCGATGAGGAACGGCACCATGGGGTCGCTTCCGAGGGTGAAAAAAGTCTGGAAAACCGCGTCCAGTGTAGCCGGGTGGATGACGTGGTCGAATTCGAAGTTCTTGGGCATCTTCGCTTTGGTATCCGGGATCACGAGGTTGGCCCAGCACTCCTTTTTCGCCCCGCCACTTCTCGTCCGACCCATCTCCGTGATGTTCCTGAACAGAGGCCCGTAGTTCATGCCGACAACGTCGAGTCCCTCGTAAAATTCGAACGAGCTCTCCCCACGCTCTCCGTCTCGGAGCTCTGTGTTCCATTTTGCATCGACGTGCTTGGACAGCAACCTTGCGTCCCCTCGGCGCTCGGCGCCGCGTCGGTAGAAGCGAACGGTGAACTCACCCTTGGCATTTTCCTGGAAAGGGGCGTCTCCGTACGGCTTAGAGTAGATCGCGAACTCGTACACCCAAGTCGTTACTCCGCTTTGAGACGAGTCTGAAATCCTCTTTGCGTTCATGCAATGCTCAAGCCCAGCGTCGTCAGTAGGTATCACCATCGGTGCCTTGATCTCGAATTTTGACACCTCGTAGTCCAATACATCCGAAGGCTGGTTGATGACATCGTGAACTACTTGGCCCGCTGCCTCAACCGCCATCACAACCATTCCCGCCGCAGGGTAGAGTATTTCGTTCTGAACCTTGTGGTCATGAAGCCACGGGTTCTCCGCCACTCGGAAGAATCCTCGCCATCTTGGCTCATATGGCATCACCCCATCGGACGTGGGTGCTCCGATGTAGTCGAGTCTTCCGAACTGCCTGAAGCGGTGCGCTCGACTCAGGTGCGATTCGTGCCAGTAGCTCTTTTCGTGATCCCAAGGGTATGTTGGTAGATCGACGAGGCACTTGGGAAATCGGCCAGTGTCACGACTATGACACATTCATGTCAGCACGTAATAATCCTACCGCGAAGAAGTGGGCGGAAGATACCTTCTGTAGTACCAATCCATGTCAACGGGGTTTCCTCGTTGGAAGATATCACCAACAAAACCCAATGCCGTCTCCACAGCGTCCTTGTTGCGCTCCAACAGCGAGTAGTACGGCACAGGCGTATCATACCTAGCGCCGTCTAGGATCTGCGTCAACGCTTTACCCCAGACCCGGTGAGGACTAACCTCGACGAAAGCATTGGGGATTGATACATCCCCTCCTGATGCTGTCATCATAGCCGCTACGGCCTTGTCAAATTCCACAGGGCTGATCATGTTAGCAGTCCAGTACGCCGCGTCCAGCTCCGACCCTGCAACCTCCTTTCCATACACAGACGAGAACATCTTCACACCATTCGAACCCTCCCGCGGCTTTAAATCGCCAATGGCATCCATATACCGCTGCGAGACGACCTTCATATGGTGGGAGTGATATGCAGTCTCGACAGCCACTAGGGCGTTGAAAACCTCCTTTACATCGAGCTCAGCTTTGATAGCCAGAATAGAGTCCTCGTCTCCAGAAAGCGTGACGAGGTGCGGGCTGTTTATACAGGCCACGGATACGGAACCCGGCCCCACCAGGCTCACAAACTCCTCGGCCTCCAGCCTCGATAAGCCCACGGCAAGCATTCGGCCCCGGAGAGTTGGATTCGTGGTCTTGACGGCTGCGGCGCACTTCCCGCGATGGAATGCGAGCTTCCACGCGTCTTCGCGCGTGATGAGATCCGCCGCATAGGCAGCCGCGATTTCTCCAGAAGAGTGGCCTGCAACAGCCACTGGCTGAATACCAAACGCTCTGACCAGATCGACGAGAGCAACCTGAATCGCTGTTGTAGCTGGCTGGGCAACCTCGGGCAGGTTGATCTCTGTCGACTCCTTCCCCTGCATCATCTTCTCCTCGAGAACGAAGTCCTTGTCCAATGCCTGCATGTACTTGCCAGCAGCTCTGATGCTCTCGCCAAACACGTCAAAGGCCATGAGCTCCATGCCCATCTGGGGCCATTGGGCACCTTGGCCACAGAATATCAAAGCCGGCTTGAGCTCCTTGGCGAGCCCGGGCCGGACAACGTCGGATCCCTTTATATTGGCCATCTTCTCTGTGAGCTCGGAAGCCGACTTGGCAACAACGAAGGCTCTGAAGTCCAGTCGTGACCGTCTTGAGTAGAGAGTGTATGAGTAATCCCGTAGCAAATCTGGCTTGGAGTCCAGATAGGGAATGTGTGAAGCGGTGAGCCTAGGAATGCCATCGCGGTGTTGAGCCGAAAACACGAATATCTGCGGAATGGCGATACTGTCCACGGACAAGCCCGACGACTGGGAAGCAAGATCCCAGCTCTCTAGGGAGTAGGCATCGGATGCCGATGAGCTCGCAGCGGCTTCCGAGGCTGGATGCTCGCTCAGTGGGTCGGTTGTGTTGTGGTTAGCCACAAGCCCCCGCTGCTTCAGGAAAGTCCTTGCGTCGTCCAAAACGCCGTGGGCGTTAGTGCCGCCGAATCCAAAGCAGTTGACGCTGATGCGGCGCAGCCCCGCGGCGGGAAACTTCATCAGCCCCTTTGCGATGTCGACTCTCCATTCCTCGTGCTCAATGTCGGGGTTCCACTGCTTGAAGTTGATGTGCGGCGGAATCTGCCCCTTTTCCGCTATGAGGATAGCTTTGATCAGCCCAGCAACGCCCGCACTGCCCTCCAGATGACCAATATTCGGCTTCACGGACCCAACAAACATTGGCTTATCGAGCGGACGGTCGCTGCAGAGAGCCGTAGAGATTGCTCTCAGCTCTCTCCAATCTCCGACCTTTGTCCCCGTTCCGTGGCATTCCACGTACGCCGTCTCTTCAATCCCAACGCCTGCATCGCGATAGGCGGCGCCAATGCATCGGACCTGCGCTTCTGGATTAGGGACTGTGATTCCCGGGGTATGGCCATCTTGATTGCTGGCAGTCCCCCGAATTACAGCACGGATTGTATCGTTGTCTCTGACCGCATCCTCGAGTCTCTTCAAGATCACAATGCCCACGCCTTCTCCTCGGCCGTAGCCGTTGGCGCGAGAGTCGAACGTAAAGCACTTTCCGTCTTCGCTAAGAAACCCGAGAGATGTCATGGGCATGATTGTGCTGGGCGTCAGAATTAGACCAGCTCCGCCAGCAATTCCCTGCAGATTGTTAGCACTGTCTGCCAACTATCGCATTCGTGGGTCTTCTCACAATATCCGACTGTCCAGCCCTTAGACTGTTGACGGCCTGGTGGACACAAACTAGTGATGCACTGCATACGTTAGCGAACAGCAGGAATACGATTCTCAAAGTTGTCGACCTACCTGCAGCCGGTATCGATCGTCTGGCTCGTCCCCTGCAGATCAAAGAAGTAGGAGATTCGATTGGCCATGATGGCAATTCCGTTTCCGGTTGCGCAATCAGGAGCTGTGGTCTGGGAGTCTCTCATCGAGATTTGCTCGTAGTCTGACCACAAATGTCAGGTGAGTTTAGATTGGCGAGATGGGCTGAGGACCTACCTTTGACAAAAGACCCAATGAAGACTGAAGTCTTCGAGCCTTGGAACGTTTCCATTGGAAATCCAGCATTCTCAACCGCTTCATAAGAAACCTCCAAGAGCAGTCTCTGCTGGGGATCAATTGCATCCGCTTCAGCTTGAGCCACGCCGAAAAACTAGACATTGCATAATCTCAGTACTGGGAAACTGAAGAATGGCGTTTTTGTGAGTCTACCTTTGCGTCAAAAGCAGCAACATCCTCCTCTATGAAATGTGCTCCTTTGAAGTGGAACTATCGAGATCACCGTCAGCAAAATGTTACGTTCCAAAGCCATTCTCAGATGTCTGGCAACCCACACTATCCGACCTAACGCTGGGATGGTAGAACCCGTTGATATTTAAACGATCCGGAGGAAATTCTCGCCATGCACTTTGGCCGTTGGCAAGAACATTCCACAGGTTCTCCGGGCTAGAAGCGTCTCCAGGAAACCGGCATGCGACTCCAACGATCGCTATAGCCCCTGAAGACGACGTATCGTGCGTCTTTGCGTCCATCCTAAGACTATGCCTTGTCTGAAGCTGTTGTTCCTCAGTCAAAGATCACTGAGACCAGTGTCTTGAAGTGATCAAATATGTGATCGGGAAAGTCTGCGGTGATATACAGTCTGTGAACGGGCCTGCGCAACCCTGTATCTACCTGCGATAGCTGTTTCGAATGTAGAGTAAGGGGCTGGGGTGTAATCCAGGAGCGCGCGAGTTACGCAGAGAGAGATATGACAAAGGAGGGGCAAAGTACTGGACCAGACATAAATACAATCTAAGGACCCGACAGATCAGTGTAGTTACCACGGGAGAGCCCGCATCAGCCTGCACCCATGGTAGGGGGTTGTGGACCGCTCACTTAGCCATCAACAGACAAGCGCTGATCTGTCGGTTCTTAGCTCAACCCGCTTTATGCCTGTGAATGCATCTTAGAATAGAAATGGACGGGCTGGAACAAGAAGTGGAGATTGCTCAAGGCTCCTCCAGAAGCTTGGGTTACAATGAAGTGGGAAAAGCGCCATCTCCACTGTTCTCGTACTCGCATCAGCTAAGTGGGCGAGCAGCTGCTTCAAGCAGTCCCTCTCGTCCCAAAATAAACATCCAGTAGACTGCCCATACTTCTGCTGCCAACGGCTGGGAACAATAACATGGCTGCGTTGCTGTTGCTAGGAAGGGGGAAACGCTTGTCAGTACCGATATCTGGGACTTTGGTGCCTCAGGGGGCAAACACAGCTATTTTGTCCCTTCCACTTGAGCTAGGGTCTATCTGGAAGGCTGCACTGGAAAAGCAAACTGAAGACGTTGAGCGTCAGATAGGAGCACGTGAAGGGGCCGTTCTACCTGGAGGGCGAGATGCAAGTGTGGGAAGGATGCGGGGCGATATGCAGGGCAGCACCTTGAGCTGCCAGTATTCCGCTCGTTTTTCGTCGAATGCGAGTGTGGAATTCGTCAATTCCGTGGCGGGACCCAGAAGACAGTCGGCCGATGTCACGCTCCGTCTTCGAAGGATGACCGGTCTAATGTTCAAGACGGGCGAAAAGCGACGTTGAAACCCACCCGCGCTAGGCTAGGCGAAGCACTGCCTTAGGTGCCTGTTGATCTTGCGATCGGACTCGAGGCGCTAGTAGTTCCTATCCGTTTTCCGATGGTCCATGCAGAAATTCTTGCTCGGCTGATGCCATCGCATCCGGGCGATTGGCCCTCTCGGACCGGCGAGCGGCCGAGAGCCAAGCAGGTGGTGGCGGCCGTTCAACATTGCCGTTTTCTCGTTGCCGTGTGAAGTGAGGGCTCAAGAGCCAGAAGTTCGGTACGGCTTCGGAACCACAGCAATTTCTTGGATGTCTCGGACCCCTCCCGTCAGCTCTGCCTAGCCGCTACAAAAGGCACTCGACGGACTGAAATGACAGACAAGTGTATTGTGCCCCCTCGTAGGCACTCTATCACGATCCGGTCTGCCAAAGGGAGCCTGGAACCGAGTCGAGCTGCTGGTTGAGCATCTATTTTCTATTTGGGAACCCTTCCGACTCATCAATAGGTAAAGCAATCTGACAGCACAGCGGGGCAAACAACGACAGTTCGAAATGGGTGAGTGGTAGTCCAGGCCGCGGAAGTGAGAAAAAAGCATAGGTAGGAGTGTTTATGCCGCGGCTCGGTACCTATCGGCTTGGCAACACCAACTCGCGATAGTAAGGCGGGCTGGAGGGATTAGCCCAACCTCCAGTGACTGATTGAGCCTTGCGGATTTGCAAACGCTATGAGTTAAGAAGATTGCCCGGAATATCCCACCACCTGAAAGTCGTGCATCGCTCCTCCCTCGTTTGTTCCTGGTGTCGTTGCGGCCGCACCAATCACGTCTGGATACTTGTTGTCTCAGTTCTGGCAGCTGAGTGGCAGAGCAATGGGACAAGCCAAGAAATCTAGAAAGCATGTACGACTCCCAAACCATCCTTCCTAGTGCGTTGCACTGCATGTTGATATCCGTTTGCAGGGAGAGGTGGGGGCGGTAGCTATCTACCTTGTTCGATCCTGCCTGGGGTAGGCGCCGAGCTGGTGGGTCACGCCTACCGTGCCGAGCCCGGTGGGGCGGTGTTTGAACGGGACGATAGGACGGCCCGGGTACGGGCTGGACGGGGCTCTTCAAAGTTCAGCATCAACGGGTCCGTACGTATACGGGCACCCGTGAAGAAAAGTTCCTGGTACGAACCGGTGCGACACACGAGCGAGGTGCGTCAGTCAGTCGGGCAAGGCTCCGTACGCGACTCGGTTGGTGTTTTATCTATCACACGGTCTTACGGTCTTACGAAGAGAGGACACTCCGTGGCGATCATGTCACGCTCGATTCTATTTGGCAAAGGACGGTCCTCGCATTTGGACTGTTTCAATTCAGTCATGGTCACACATTGCATAACACCCGTCACCAGCTGTGACACGCTGTCTCGGTAGTGCAAGGCGCCAGGCGAAGGAAAAGGGGGCCAGACGGATGGCACCGCAAGCAAGCCCGCCCCGTCTCTACAGCGATAGGCGGACGAGGTCTGAAGAGTGTGGAGGACGAGCAGTATATCTCCCGGTCTTGGAGACAGTCCTCCGCGAGAGCCTGGCACATCGCCGGCGCAGGTTGAACGGTATCCGAGGCCAAGACAACCCAATGTCATTTGCTAATATACCTGCTAAGGGAAAAGTGTCTTAAATCCGTCGAGCTGGAACCGATGCTTCATTGGCAACGCTAACTCGATCCCGTCCGTTGCCCTGTTGTCTTGTCGTTACAGCGAGAGTACATTAATGTCGTCCGTCCAGCTCGACTCGACCAGCTCCGTACATCTACCCTCGCATCGTCGCCATTTACGGTCAAGGTGGACATTTCTGCTGGTTGGCGTGGGTTCCTCTTTCTTCATATGACCTGGGTAGAGCGGCTGTGCTGTTGTTGTCTTGGATTCTTGGGCAGGGCAGGAGCAACCTGTCGCACCGAAACCGAAGCGTCCACCTTGGTTCCTGGAAGCCAGATTCCTGTTTCCTCAAGCGACATCCAGTTTCGCCCCCGACAATTCCACACCTGCTGAGTAGGCCAGCTTATACCACGAAGCCCTGCGAACAAGATAATTCGGCTAGCCACCTTGTGTTTTATGTGGATTGGATAGGACCTCCGACAGCCCTCGAGAGCCCCCGAATTTTGGTCGACAGCAATCTAGGGTTCTTCTTCTATGACTCTATCATATCCCAACCTCTCTCTATCCGATATGGCCGACGAACACAATAAAAGTGTGGAACAGGGGCAGACTCGGACTCCTCCCAGCCCAAAGACGCCCTTGCGTAAGATTCTCCTGACGGCTATGTAAACACTCTCCCCTCTCTTGGCCCCAACCCCTTGGCGCAATCTAATCCGCGTCCCAGAATCCTGTCCGGCCTGATGTTCTCCTGCCTCGACACCTCGATTGTATCAACATCTCTAGTGTCAATATCACTCGAGTTCGGAAACTACCAGGACGCGCCGTGGGTAGTTCTGGGCTATCTTTTGACATACATGAGTAAGAAGACACCCCCCCCCCCCCACTGGGCGGTGTTGACGGCTCCTACATAGGCTTTGCGGTTGGATTTTCCAAGTTGAGCGATGTATATGGCCGCAAAACTCTCCTCGCCGTCGCCTGGATCATGTTCTCTGGCTTCTCGATATGGTGCGCGATGGCAGGATCCATGTGGCAATTGTTCGTCGGCTTGTTAGCCCCTTTCCTCCCAAAGACTAACCCATTCTACCTATCAGGATTGCCGCTCGGTCTCTTCAGGGAATCGGCGGGTCTGGTCTGTACAGCCTAGCGCAGGTGTGTCTGGTTGAGCAAGGACCTGATCGGCCCGAGGTCGTGGGCGCGTTGGTTGGCATCACACTGTCCATCTCATATATTCTAGGTCCGCTACTTGGGGGCGGGATAACTGAGTGGACGTGGCGTGGCATCTTCTGGATCAAGTTTGTGCTCGCATCTCGCTTCCCTCTAATTAGTCTGACAGTTTTGCGCAGCTTGCCCTTCAGTTTGATCGCAGTGGCGGGCATATACACGCTCTGGCCAGACGACCAGCGGACCAAATACGACACACGAACAGGACTCTCCAAGATCGACTTTCTCGGCAATCTGCTTCTTATTGTGGCCTCGATTCTTTTGATCTTTTCCATTCAGGAAGGCGCCTCGTTTGTGTGGAAATGGACAAGTCCAACCATAATATGGTCCTTGGTCATTTCCGGTGTCTGTTGGCTGCTCTTGTGTATTTGGGAGACGTACCTCTTTTATGGACGCAGCCAGATAATTGAGCCCATCTTCCCACTGCATCTAGCAATAGGCCGTGTTTACTTGTCGAGTTTCATGTAAGCCCTCAACCATTTCGGAGTGTCCAAGGCTAATCTGTGTCTTAGCGTTACTCTTCTGACGGGCTTCGTCTATATTGCTCTTGTTATTAAGATCCCAGAGCGACTTCAGATCAGTTACGGTGACAATGCCCTCGCCGCCGGCGTCCATCTCCTGCCGATGCTCGGATCGTGTGCATTGGGCTCTTTTCTGGGCGGCGCGGTGTCGAAGAAACGAAACTTTACAAGCCAGACGCTTATCGCTGGAAGCGCCCTCCAGCTTCTTGGTATAGGCTTGGTGTATGGCCTTACTCGGGGAGGCGCAGGTGTCCACCTTCTCATCGGCCTCACTGCTGTCTACGGACTCGGCGTCGGGCTGTGCTTTGCGGCGAGCACCATCATCGCAGCCATTGAAGCCCGCCATGGCGATCTTGCTGCTGCCCAAGGCGCTGTAGCGCAAGCCCGTGTTTTTGGCGGGGCTCTTGGATTGGCTATATGCACTGTCATTTTCAATGACAAGCTCCAGAAGCAGCTTGGGCCTGGCTCTGGGTCTGGGGTTGAGGAGGCCACTCTTGACCAAATCCACCGCAGTCCTATGGTTACCATATCGCTATCACCAACTCTCCGCGACAAGATTCAAAAGATATACCTAGATTCCTTTGAGTCTCAAATGTTGATGATGACAGTCGCGGCCGGGCTGGCACTGGTGGTGAGTTTCATGACCTACCGGTCGAAACCGTCACCGGTTACCGATGCCATGGCATACCACAAAGAGCTTGTTTCCCGTCCCAACGACACGGAACTGGAAAGCACCAGCAGCGTTCGGTCTCTGATACGGTGACACAACTGCTGAGATTCTGATCTGGTTTTGTCCTTTGGAGATTAGGCGTTAATGATTGCTGGGGGGGCATGATGGTTCTGATGGTGTTGTGCTGGTGTGACCCGGGGTTTCGGATTTAAATGGCGAGTATGATTTCCACGCCCCATCTTTACCTCCGCGGCTGAGTCCAGCTTCTCCAAGGCCGCACTTTTACTTCATATATATGTCGGCCAATATCTGCACCATGAACATGGGGCGAAATCGTTCGACTGTCTGTAGGGGAGGCGGAATTATCTCAAGTTATCGGTTATGGTTGCCTTTGTCCAAAACACCGATATAACTGTAGCTAGATATCCCCTGTTTCTCGATAGAGTCATCCAAAGCCACTACCAATTGGGCGAGTTCCTCGCCACCAGGTTTGCCCACAAACCCTGTTGTTTCCGAGACATCTTTCACCGATACGCCCAGACCAAAGCTACGTTGGACATGACGCAATGGAAGGGTACTGGAGAATCACACGACTTCGGCGATACCGTACTCGGCTGTCATGGGGCTTGGCTCAGAGAGGAGGCTTTAAGACAGGTTCAGGCCGTGATACCTTGCCCCAACAGCCATGGTCGGGGATGGCCTCTCGGCCGGAACGACCGACGTTCGTACCAGCAGAGCAGCGACTGTATCCAGACGGTGGGCCGTAATAGGTGCTTCTCTTCAGGGCCTCTTTCCTACCTGACCGAGGCGTGAGTAATCGCCATTCTCGTGAAGACGATTTAGAACTCTAGGTCCTGGGTATTTAGGAGTCAATCGAGCCACATAATTTAGTAGTGTGATTTGTCCCTGCCCGCAAGAAACTGGCCCTGCATCGCGAACGAGGACAGGGACATGGCGAAGCTTCGTCGTGTGCCCGCCTCACAACACAGTAGGCAGTAGGCATCTAACCCTGTTTGCGGGCTACTTGTGTGTGTGTTGCACCGCAGAAAGCTTCCAGGCCGCTTGGGGGGATCGAGGGAGCCCAGGCCGTTGAATGGTCTGGTGGTTGATTGCGTGTTTCGAGGGTAGACATGTTTTAGGTACGGCAGCGAGGCACTAGGCGAGGATGTGTGGGAGATGACGGGTTTGGTGACAGGGCTGTAATTTGGGTTTGAGACCTCTGATGGTGAGTAACGTGGTGGGTGGACCTGGCGTTGGGGATTTGCTTCGGAGGCGTTGAAGTCGAGGGCGTCGTTGGTAAACCATGCCTGACCTGACGTAGGCTTGCTTGGCAATGTGTCCCAGCAGCCGAGTCAGTTGGTTAGGTGGGTTTTGGTGGCTTCTCCAGGATTCCACCGAAAGCACGCCAAGTGTATTGGGATCACTTTCCACAACGTCTCGGATCGAGCGGTCAACGTCTGAGACGCAGGACTAATTTACCTCACACTATTCCCACCCCACTCATAACTCACAAGAACAATCTGGTTCAACCATGGCTGGCCTTGTAATCCCACCCAATACAGACGCGACGTTGTCGTTTCCACCGCTTGCGACTCCAACGCACGGCGAAGGTGGTTGCTTCAGCATCGCTTGCTCAACACGCATTCCCGCGACTCCAATCACATGCCTCGACGTCGTACTCAATGCGGCCGATTGTATAGAGCCTTTTCCTGTTTCTTTCTGTGATAGCAGGACTCGCCGCTGACTGATTCAGATCCAAAATGGAACACATTCTGCCGTAAATGTACAATTGACACTCCGTCGTCTACACCTGGGCCGCCGGGCGTGCCTTCGGGGGATGGTTATCTTGGCCTGGGGACCAAATTCACGTTTGATGCGCACGTCGATATTAGCAGCGCCGCTGGAAGAGCCGTGGCGTGTGAGGTCAGCATTCTGGAACGAATCGACGCCACACCCGAAGATGGGCGCTGCGGGTGGCGTGTCGCATGGCGGACGCGTCCGAGCCTGGCGCTCCCGGCGTTTATGCTCCGTGGCGAGCGGATCCAAGAGTTCGTCGAGGCAGAAGGGGGGGCCGAGACTGAATATGTATCATGGGAAACGTTCTATGGACTACTGGGCCCGGTTGTGCGCCTTGTCGTGGGAAGCAAATTGCCATCTGCCTTTGATGCCTGGAATGCCGGCTTGAAAGCGCGCATCGAGGAATTGCGAAGCGTGGACGGGTGAAAGAAAATATTGTTGATTGTGTGTAAGCCCTTTATATGCCTTCTATCCACATCGCCGGCAAGATTCTCAGCTGGTATTCCATCTTGTACATAATAAATGCTTGGTTCGTTGCTCTCCCCGACCCCGCGCCTTTCTAGATACCCCCATCTTAGCAGTGAACCACCAAAGGCGGTTCAGTGACACCGAGGGCGCGCGTCCCCTTCTTGAGCGTCATGTGGGCGGCGCACTCGGTGTCGTAATACTTCATGTCGTCAACGTTCGCAAACTGCGTCTCAGCAACAACAGTATACCCCTTGGAGCGCGGGTCGTTGACAATAGAAGCTTGTGTGCTGAAGGGATACAAAGATTAGCCAATGTACATGTTTCGTGGGCGGATTGGGAAGAGATCGACATACGACAGAATGTACGGCTGGCCTCCCTATTAAAAGCACATCGCCAAGCGGCGAGACCTTGTCAGCAAGCGTGGTCTGTAAATTGTTTCTTCGTCCCTGGCCTCGCGTATCGCAATGCCAAGTCGCGTAACTTTACGCTCCAGACAGCCGGGAATGGGACGTAGATTGCTTTACCTTCTGCTGCTCCTTTGCTAGCAGTCCGTAGGCGTCCACCAGCTTTTGCTGGTTCTCGGCCTCAGGGATCTTGAACATCGTGATCCGCCGGATTTGGCCCGAGGACGTCGGTGGTGTGGTCGACATCTTGCTTTCGATCGAAGGGTTTTTGTTCTGCGACTCGCCCAACAGCTTGGTCGCCAAAATAGACAGTAGGCCAAATTGAACGGCGCACAATGACCAGAGGTAGGGGTGAATAGTGAACGACGACATGGTCTCTGCTGTCTTCGGTATATAAGAGGGTATATCGGGTAGTCTCCTGTCGCGTAACCGTACTCGCAAGCGGAAAGCCAAAAATCAAGCCAGAACACAAGTCGGAAAACACGGGAAGGACAAGAATGTGTGAACGGACGGGCGAGAGACCAGAGTTAAGGTTGACCTAGCAGGTACGATTGATTCTAGGTGGGCAGGTAACACCGGGGTCAAGGAGAGACACACGACCGGTGCTTTCCCGGACAACCCCCTTCTATCGTCCATCCCTCTCCACCAAGGCACACTTCCAGGCAGAGACCTCATCAGCAGCTCCCACACCATGCCCGCTTGCTCACATTCGGATGCGGTAGTTCTACCGGGGAAGGAGTTAAATTGACCGGGCTCGAACCAGGAACGAATGGATCGCGAGGCCGAAGGCTTAGCGCTGCGCTACGACTTATTCCCCTTCAGTTCGGGCCTCTGAACCCGGGTTTGAGGGCGCGCCTCTATTGGCGGGAAGGAGCCCGTCGTTGGGTTGGTTGCTAAACAAGCCTCCCTGCAGCGCAGAACCGAAGCGCGATGCACGAAAATCGATATCCAGTGCTCGGTATCCAATTTATGTCCGGTTTCCTGGTCCGAGCCCGAGAATTCATTCTCCGAACCGCATCCAGTAACTGTGTGGTCGATCCGGATGTATCGCTTCCTCTCCTCCACCCACCAGAGCAAATTCCAACTCAGTCCATCCTCTCGAGCCAAAGATACAAAATGCAAATCCGTCGTCGTTATCTTTCGTCAGCCTCAGCGGCTGCTGACCTACACGAACCCAACAAGAACACCCCACAACCCGTCGAGCCTCCTCCATGCACGGTTCCCTAAAAAGAATATAAAATGTAAGTAACGGATTGGCGTCGAGTCCTTTGGTTCGCGACCCCTAGTTCACTGCAAGTAAGGCAAGAGGCGTCCTCGGCGTCCTGGGCGCCACTAAAGCAGTGCGTCTCCAGCCCGTGGCCGTACTGGAGGCGTTCGGTTTGTTCCCTGGCCCATCACGTCATCAGCCTGGCCGCCCAAGTCATCCATTCCCCAGAGCTCTCAGCGCCTTAAAACGTGACGGGAAGTTTTTCGCTCTCCGCGGCGAGCGGACCCGCTTTTAGTTTTCTCCTCAGTTTCTCTAGCTTGATTATGATGACGGGAATCGGCCGCAATTGCGATATTGCGGGGTTTGCGGAAATGAGTAATACAAGCCACCTCCGTTACCCAGTGAGGGATGCGTTGTCAACGTAACTGCACTACCCTGCAAAAACGAACCTTGGTGCCGGGAATCCGTCTGGAATAACTGTGGGGGAATAGGGGTTTAGCTCGCATCTGTTCGCATGCTGACCTTTGATTACACATTCCGGGCAAGTCATTTAATTACTTATTCAAGTTACGTAGATAAAAATCGAAACGCTAGTTTGATGCTATTGATGATCAATAAGTGCTGTTCCACATAACGCCTAAACGCACTGCTTCTCAGCCGGCCATAAAAGACGGTGAAATGGGGTATCCAGTCCGCTCGCTCACAAAACCCGTACTAGCTTAGACCCCACTCTCAGTTTGCCAGCATCTCGGCCGCCACGAGGCCCATCACCACTTTCATCCTATCCAACAGCTCTGGCATGCGATATGGCTTTACCAGAACATCGTCACACCCCGCCTCTCTGGCCTCCTGGATCTGCTCAAGTCGGGCATTGGCACTGACAGCAATGATCGGTAGAGGTCCTCCTAAGATCTTGCCTTCGCGCTCTAGCTGCCGGATGTTGCGTGTGCAGGTTAGTCCATCCTGTATAGGCATTTCAATATCCATCAAAATAATGGACAGCGGGAAAAGCGCCTGGTCTCCGTTTGTAGTGCTTCCGTTGGCCTCGGCATCGGCCGAAGAGTGCACAAACCGGTCTGTCCGGCGCAATTTGTCCAGACATTCGACCCCGTGATTTGCCACATCCACAGCGAAACCCATATTGATCAGTCCACGCCGGGTGATCTGTTGGTTGATGAGATTGTCCTCCACGACGAGGATGCCCCTTATTTTAGATGACTGCAGGCTCAACTCGCTGATGGGGCTTGCCGTAATGGGACTCGGTCTCGTGTTGCTCGAAGGAGTCGTCGGTCCGCTCGCGGTGCTAACAGAGCGTTTGGTGCGAAGATTTACGCTGGGCGCCAGCCGTAAGCCAGATATCGCAGCCTTTGTCGCCGCTGCTGTCGCCTCAGCGTCATGCGTCGCCGTCTCGCTCGGAATGTGAGTTTCGATGTAAAAAGCAAACGTGCTCCCAATACCGGGCTGGCTAGCGACACCAATTGCACCGTTCTGAAGCTCGGTGAGCCTGCGGCTGATAAACAGACCCAGGCCAGAACCTCCGTACTTAACGTGGGTTCGGCTTGATGCCTGAACGAACCGCTTAAACAAGCTCTTCTTCTCGTCTTCTGTCAAGCCCTGTCCGGTATCCTTGACCTCGAACATTAGGAAAACAGAATCTCGTGCTTCCGCCTCATCGCAATCTTCATCGCACTCTTCTCGCGGGATGAACTGGACTGCGCTGGTAGCTTCACTTGGCCGTAACCGGCTCGCACTCACCGCTACCGAGACATTGCGGGTCGGACCGGTTTTAGTGAATTTGAGGGCGTTTGTCAGTAGGTTGATAAGAACCTGCTTCAGCCTGGATGGATCGAAGTCCAGATATCGGACACCAAGATCACGGTAGGACGGATCGACGACCATGCTCAGATTGATGTCGACTCGCCGCGCTTCCACCTCAAACATCTTGAGGGCTTCCTGGACCATCTGGATGGGGTTGACCGTGATAGGCGTGATAGCCAGTAACTTGGAATCCAGCTTCGACATGGTCAAGATGTCGTCCACGATTCGCTTCTGGTGCTGCGCACACCCCACAATCGTCTCCGCACTGTCGATGCAGTTTTCAACAAGTCCCCGTACCTCAACCTGGTCCGCCAGGAGCTTTGTGGCATAAGTGGATGCCCCGTTACTAATCGGGACAGCCACGTCAATGTCGCCCGACACCAGTTCCTGGACTCTAGTCATAGTAGCTGTTATCGCATCCGCGCAATGGATGATAGCGCTGAGGGGATTTCGCATCTCGTGAGACGTCATGTCGATGAAGTTCTCCTGTTGCCGCTTTGACTCAATCGCCTCCTCTTTCCGTTGTTTCTCCCTCTCTAGCTGCAACTTCTGTAGCGAGACGTCGCTCAGACATCCCGTAAAGCTCTGTATAACACCTTCCGTGGTCCGTACGGGCAGGAGTGTTGCTTGGACCCACCGAGGCACGACCACTTTATGGCCGGCGCCGTCCTCCGCTGTCCATGTCGTCTTGAGCCTGAGTTCAACATTTTGAACTTTGTTTTCAGAAACCATTGTCTGTATCTTCTTCTTTAGCAGACCAAAATCTTCTTCCACGACACACTTTTCCCACGGCTTGACAGTGACATTGCCAGGATCAACATTAGCGAGGCCGCACATCTCGAAGAAGACCTTGTTGGCTCCAAGCAGCCGGCCGTCTAAATCCATATCGTACATGCCAACTGTCGCGAATTCGGCCATGCGCTTGAGATTTTCTGCCTGCTGCGCGCGCCGGACCGCTTCCTCTGCTGCCTGCTTGTGTGCGGTGACGTCGGTCAGGCATGTCAACACCCTTAGAATGCTCCCGTCTGCGGCTCTTTCCGCCTTAGCAGCCGCAAGAACGTGGCGCTCATTCAAGTCATCAGCCGAGACTAGATCAAGACTAGTCTTCTCGAAGCTTGGGGAGTTCCGGGTCAGGGGCGGAGGGATGTCAGTGTCGGTTTGTCTTTTGACTCTGAACTCGAACTCGACGTTGCGGGTAGTCTTGAGCTTCTCATACTCCGCGACAATGGTATGGCGGTCTTCTTCCCTGACACACGCGAGGAAGCCCTGGTTGCTAATCGGACCGATCCCCGGATAGCCAGTAATCTTGTACCATGCATCGTTCGCAAACGTGATATTTCCTTCAGGATCGCCGAAGCACATCCCCACAGGAACAAACTCAGCGACGGCTTCGAACATCTGAATCGATTCGTTTGCTTCCCTGGTTTGGACTTCCAGTTTCTCCTTCAGTTGGGCTTGGTCGTAGGCGGCTTGTTCTGCGGCGTTTCTCCCTCTGCGTGCTTCTTCCTCAAGCAGAACGATGGACGCTAGAGAGGTGGTGAGCTTTTGGCTGAGTAATGAAATATACTGCCGGTAGTCGTTGTCGTATGGGCGGCGGGGGTTGAGACCGAGGAGGAGCAGTCCCATTACATTCTCTTCCTTCGTCGGCCGAATCGGGCAAATCACGGCTGCTCGGCAAGGGTCGCCGAATCCCCTCCACTGTAGATCTTTCAACAAGTTCCCAGGCATAGTTCCATTTCGTGTCTGTAGCAAGAGGGGGTGGTGGACTGTCAAAGCTTCCCTGAATGCGGCCGAAAGCGCATCTGTCCCCTGTAAGCATAGAGTTGCCGGGGCGATGGGATGGCCGTCCGGCACGGCAAGTGCTCCAGCCAAACGGCAAATCTTTGTTGCACCGTTGGCCGTTTGTGTCATGTCCTCCTCAACACTATACAGAATAGCCAGGGGGATATCATAGCGTGGGTCGACGGCACCGAGCTGCTGTATCGTCTTCTCCCAGTAACTCTTGATATCTCGGGCAGTCACGAGCACTTCTCCAAGCTCGATTAGCATTTTCATGCGGCGCTCCCAAAGCCGCATGCTTGTGGCGTCGACCACAGGGTGCATGAAGCCCAGGCATTCGTCGCTTTCGAAGATGGGAATGATGGACCATTTCAGGTACGTCTCTTCGAGCCAGTTCGACTCGCCGTCCAGCTCGGACTCCCTCTCGACAAAAAATCTCCACTCGCCTTCCTCAACGCCCCTCTGCTTCGCAGCAATGCCACACATGGACTTCTTGAGTTCCATGCCAGCATCAGCCCAGGCCGATTCCACGGTCAGGCCTAGCAACGCCGGGTGCTTCGACCCGCAAAGCTTGCTGAATGCCTCGTTGTAGATTGTCGTGTAGGATGGGCCCCAGTAGATTGCGATCGGGCGAGAATCAACCAATATCTGATTGAAGGTCTGCTCCAATCTTGGGGGCCAGTCTTTGATGGGTCCGAGCGGGGTGGCCGCCCAGTCCACGCTATATATCACTTCGAGGAACGGTCGTTGCTCTTTTGCGTGCGGCGTTAGCAATCATGCCAGAGGACAAGAGACAAGGGCATACCAGGTAAGATGTCCGGGAGAATCCAACCAGGGTCCGAAGTAGAGCGCGATAAGGGCCGAACTGCCTCCGGCCCTGCCATTGGGCCATGTGTGGGAATGGTTGGGACGCCAGTTGGTGTCGACTTTGCCCGGCGAAGAGCGGCAAACTCGGGTGATAGCATCGACGGTGGCAGGCCGGGCATGGAGCCCGCTGCAGCGCCGTCTCCGCCCTCGTCACTGACGGTGACAATCAGGGGCGAAACACTGCTATCCTGGACAGCTTGGGCATCATGGACATCGAGCCGAACCTTGCGAGGGGACTCGGCGGAAAGGGCTTGCTCGTTTGCGCCGACGACTACCATCTGCTCGTGCACGACTGATCGAGTCCAGAAGATGTTAGCGTGCGACATGGACGAGCGGGGCGAGCAACCCTTGGCCCCAGAGCCGGCAATCCACTCCCAAAGCCCCGCATTGCTCTCCTCCTTCGCGGTAACGACGTCGAGGAGACCATCGAAGCCCGTCAAGGCTGGGTTTGCGTACACAATCGTCGGCGGGTGCGGGACCAGTGCGACGATAAAGCTGGGCCTCGGATCAGACTCGAGGAGATCGATGATTCCAGTTTCCAGAAACAAGGGATGCATTGTTGTGATCCCTTACACCTTCTTGCTTCAACCAAGCACAGCTGTGGCAGGGTGGTCGTCGGGTTAGCAGGCCGAGGGGCAGCTACGGAGACGGGAGCGGGCTGGCGGTGCGCAATGCATCATATGCGTCGAGCCGATAACTAGAAAACGGCACTTGGAGAAGCGCATGAAGAGAGATGAGAGGGCTCTTCAATGTCGCCGTCGTTTGCATGGCTTTCGCGGCTCTGCTGTCGTAAAAGTTTTGAGTGCGCGACGGCCGCTCGCTGCCAGGAAGTGCAGTGATGAGTAGTTGGGCGTCTCTCTCGGTTCTGGTCGTCTGCCGAGAGTGTCGATCTTTGCCAGGAGAAGGAATCGGCAGACCAAGGCCAGCTCTGGCTCCGCAGTGGACCGCGGCAGTGGGCTCGCACCTTGTTCAACCCGCACCTGCAGAATGCCCATGTCAGATGGAGCTTGGGGCGGCCTTGGCAGGTCACATATCGACTTTTTGAGATGGATCGAAAGCCATTTGGGCTGCAACGGAAAAGCCTTTAAAAAAACTCTCCTCATCTATATTTTCTGATCCACCCCGAGAACTAGGCTATCTGTCTTTGCAGGCTCTCGAACACACGGGGGGCTCGGTCGACATTGTTGTTTGCAAGGCACGCACGAGGCTACGAAGTTGGCATTTGTATTGTACATGTCAAAGAGGGGCTCTCGTCGCATCATCTGTACTCTGAAAAGGATTCTGGATCCCTCTCGAATGCAACAAGCTTGACCTCAGGCCAAAGCGTTCATGAGTGCACTCTGGCGGGGTTGGGTCGCAGCTCACAGTTCATTCGGTCGCCCTGCATCTGACATCCTGAAGCCGTATCAATTGCTACTGGTGGTGGCGGCTGCGTGGCGGAAAAAGAATAAAGGCGTCTGCTGGATCATGGGATTTCCGCTTTCACGATATCCGCTAGTCCGTATCGCGATTCCCGGGACCGGCTCCGGTCTGAAACATCCAAACAGCGCGGGGGGTCCTGTAGCTCTCCGCTGATTCGGATTTCCTCTTGCAACACGAATAATAGCTGACTCGCGTCTGAATTGCTTCATTCACGATTCCTTCCTCATTCGGAGAGTGATTATAGGAAAAGCTCATGTTTTGCCGTCCTGGGTGCCAATTCTGGCTAACCCCGACCCGCTCTTTTCGGACCCTCAACCGCCCTCCAGAAGTACCTAGTGCTCGGCCTACCGAGTACCTGCCAAAGTCTCTTCACAGCTCAGAAACTTCAAAAAAGTGGCATCCCAATTTACAGTTACACACCATCGTCTTAAAGCCAGAATCCCGGAGTATGGTACTTAACAGATTTAAATTTAGTATGCTGTCCTATTGCACTTAGTTTTAAGAAATCTCCAGAAGAAATAGACAGTTCTGCTTTGATTTCTCAAGTAACTCCTAAAGAAAACGTATTCACGCTATAACATTGCCCCTTGATATTTTGCCCCTTCACTTGTACACTAGATTCCCAGCTCCAGGCGCACTTAGACGCACACCTAGAGGCACACTTAGATCCACCGGGCCTCCTCTCATTGGTTATGTTAGCGATAGGTTAGGGCTCTCCAAGCGCCCTTTTGGCGCCTTAGGCCTAGCTGCGGCCTGGTATAGAGCATATCATAACCCAGGTCGTGACACTTTGCTAATAACTCGTCCTCAACATTGCTGAGGGCATTAGAGTGATGTGGTTTAGTGTCGGCGAGGTTAGCAGTTGTGCACTGAGATATATTAGGATCTGTTGTTTTGATAGATATAGCCAAGTACTGTTAGCGAAGCAGGTATCTTCTAAGAAGACAATGACATAAAGAGTAAGCGCAAGTATATACGTATATATAAAGCGTAAGGTTGGGAGTAACTATATGATACGGGCGAGCACCCTTTCTAAACTTAAGGAAGTGCCCGCTTATTTATAGCACGTTAAGCGGCTGACTTCAGGCTCTTGGTCATCCCTTAATGGCTGCCAAAAGTCCGTTGCCTAGTACCTAGCTCACTGAATCGGGGGTGACCAAAGCGCCAACGGACATTGTCGCGGTCGGCAATATACCAAAGCTCCCTATTGGTAAATCCTCGGTGCTCTAACCTGGTACGGCTAGGCACGCTGTTCTGTCCTAAAGATGGTGTTGTACTGATCAAGACCACGCCAACGAAGCGGAGCTAAACTCCGTAGCCTTATTTACATAGCCCATTCATGCAAATATATCTCGTCCACATATCTAGCCCGTGTGTTCAATGGATAAACGTCTGAGTTGTCGGCCAACCACAGCAGTTGTGCCAGCTCCAGCTCCGGCTCCGGGGAAGCATGTCTATATTCTGGTTAGATTGGGCAGTGGAGGTCCTCGGGAAGGGGGTCTTCACCTCGTAACGTTCCGCTCTTTATAGCAATATCACGCTTCGCATGGATGCCTTTATCCTTGGCTTCTACCAGTTTATGTCTGGGTTAGGAGCTCAGTTTCTGCCCTTGTCCTAGTGTGACTAGCCGCCATGGTCTTGAGGCCAGGCATCAGCGCTCCTGCTGGGTACCGAGTCTGCCCGTAGATCAAGTCTGGCTATGCGATTGGCACGCGCCATGCTCAGGCATTCCTAACTGCAGAGCTCTGTTGGGCGGCGGTTTACCTGACCTGCCCTCAATCGCAAGCGTTATAAAATCGAGGTACTTGCTGCTCGCTGAGACGCCAGCTTTCCACCACCAGCCCGCAGGTCTCTAACTTAGCTAAGCGTATGTCTTAAGAATCCATGAATAAGGGGTGCAGCTGAGGTGCACCAACCAGATCTATTATCGTAGGATGAGCATGCAGAACGATCAGAGTGTCTGATTTGCAGGAAGGCCTGTCCTTTCTCCCCGCGGGTGCCGCTCTTCCGCCGCTCTGCAATCCAGCCGTCTCTGGCGGCGACATCGAGAGAGAGCACTCAGCTAGTGCCATGACAGGTGTTGAAGTAATTTCTCCTCTCTGCAGCCCCGTCTCGAGTTAGGGGTCTACGGAATATCATCGACGGTGATGGAAACGACTCATGCCAGCTCTACTAACGCCTGTTGGAGAGTTCTCCCCGTCAGGCGCTGAAACGCATCTTGATACCTCGCGCCCGTGGCCTCTGCAATCTCGGCAGACATCTCGACGCCCTCCTTGCCCTTAAGTCCACTCTCCGTCAACCAATTGCGTAGGAACTGCTTGTCGAAGCTATCCTGGTCGCGCCCAACCTCGTACCCGTCGGCTGGCCAGAAGCGCGATGAGTCGGGCGTCAGTACCTCGTCGATTAGCACGATCTCGTCCGTTTCCTCGTCCAAGCCAAACTCAAACTTGGTGTCTGCGATGATGATGCCCCGCTCGCGCGCGTATGCCGCGCCAGCCTCGTACACACGTAGCGCCAGCTCTTCGATACGGGTGGCATAATGCTCCCCCACGATTTTGGCTGCCTGGGCTGGCGTGATGTTCTCGTCGTGCTGGCCAAGCTCGGCCTTGGTACTGGGCGTATATATGGGCTGCGGAAAGGGGGAGCACTGGCGGAGGCCGGCCGGCTGCGGCAGACCGTGCACGGTACCGTGGGCCTCGTACTCCTTCCACGCGCTGCCGGTAATGTAGCCGCGTACAATGGCTTCGACGGGGAAGACCTTGAGCTTGCGGACCTGCATACTACGACCGCGAACGAGATCCCGATCTGCTGGCGTAAGGGCAGCGGGAGGCGCCAGCGTCAGAAAATGCGTCTTGAGATCCGGGACGCGCTCCGCCAGCACGCGAAACCAGTGCGCCGAGATCTGTGTGAGGATGGCGCCCTTGAGGGGCACACCATTGGACATAATGACGTCGTAGGCCGAGATGCGGTCCGTCGTTACGAACAGAAGCGTATAGTCGTCAATCCGGTAGAGATCGCGGACCTTGCCGCTCGCTAGCTTGGGGAGCGAGCTGAGCTCAATGCTCGTGACCACTGGGATCGCCATGTTGGATATGTTGCAGCAAAGTTGTCGGCGAGCAGAGGCCCAAAATAATTTTCGATTATCTGTCGACAAAGGTTACAGTTCGCTTGTTGTGCTTGTCGTCAGCCCACCTGATGTGTCATGGCCGACTTTCGGCGCGGCTTTTACCGGCCGCACTTGCTGCAAAAATTTTAGGATGATAGAAAAGTTTGCGGATTAGTCCTTCTCGCTTCGGCTGCACCCGCGCTCATCGCTAAAGTGATTAAGGTACGGATCCGTAGTGACGTACGCTCACTAGGAGTTATTAGGTTTTTTGCTAAGAGTAACAGAATAGAGTGAGGGAACCTCATCAATTGCCCTTGTTTCTCAGCTGAGAGATTGCGCTCTGCGGATTGGTGAGCCAGCACAGTAACTCTCGTTCAGAATGCATGACGACGACAGCAATCAGCGTCCATTGACAGCGGCGACACCTTGGCGGCTTGGACAAGCCATCAAATTGGCTCAGAGGAGACTGGGCAAACTAAATTGAGCAAGTGTTGGCACACTGGGCATCACCAACACAGCGATCCGGCATTGACACAATCCGCGCATCAGCGAAAGGCCCATCATGGCCTGTGCAAATGTATTGGGATCGCTCGTTTCTCAGATTCTTCGTCCTACGTTGCCAGCGGAAGCATCAAGTCTGGTCTCGCCATGGCTAGCTCAAAAATGGCCAGCAACCATTGCCGTGGACGGCAGGACAGGCAACGGGCGGGTGCCGGGAGAGCCCAAGGAGCCGGGCGGCCTTGGCACGCAATTAGCCGCCCGCGAACGGCATGTCCGGTCCGTCAAACGAGAGTCTTGAGATAAAAGTGAGAACACCGGATTTCTCGGGTCCACAGAGCACAACCCGGCCGAATCTGGATCGTCAAGTCCAGTTTCTGCACAATGCCAGCAGCGGCAACAAACGGCGCAAATGTGCAGATCGTCGTCGAGCGCCAAGCCAATTGAATGATCGCTGTCCCTTTGCATGAGGGGAAGCGGGCGCCCCAACGGGGATAAGTCCCTGCGCCCAGGCAAGCCAAGGGCTGGGGTCGCGGAGCTGAAAGGTCAACGTAAAATGGCGAAAGCCCCCAACACGGCGGGCGCTGGCTGACTGCCCGTGAACATCGAACGCCTTTCTGGCTTCCCCGGAAGTGTCGATTCCATGGATCCCGAGCCCCGTGCTGATGCCATCTAGCTCAGGTGCAGAATCTGGTTTGTCGGCAGCCTCGCTTTACAACAAGGGTCGGAACCGACATGTGTTGTGCCAACGCCGGTTCCTGATTCTCCCTGACCAACGCCCCCATCGCCCTCTCCGTCTCGACCCAGTCAACGGATCGGGATTTGAGCGAAGAAAAGGTCACGGCGAGGCCAGTCGCCACGCCCCAAAAGACCACTCGAGATGAGGCTTGGCGCCGTTATGGTGTTGGCGTTGGGTGCTGCAGCGCAAAATGTGGTCGAATTCAACCTCCATCGCGGGGTTCCTGGCGTGCACCTTGGGTCTCTTCCGCACTTGGGTCGGCGTGCGACGTACACACAGCTGTTGGTCAATAATATCACCGGGGGTGGGTATTACTGCAATGTTTCAGTTGGGACGCCTGGTCAGCAAGTGACCATGATTTTGGACACTGGAAGCAGCGATGCCTGGGTCCTCAGTCCCCAAGCGGATCTGTGCACGAGCGTGAAGCAGCAGGAGAAATACCAAGACTCTTGCGGCAACACCTACGACAATACCAAAAGCCAGACGTATAAGCTGGTTGAGCGCAACGGTTTCAGCATCCAATATCTCGACAATGGTACGGCCCAGGGTGACTACATCACAGACGACTTCAGCATCGCTGGTATCACGGTCAAAAGCCTGCAAATGGGCTATGTCTCGCAGACGGTTAGAGGCACAGGCATCCTCGGTATCGGATACAGCGCAAATGTGGCTACGAGAAAGCCGTATTCCAATATCATCGACCAACTTACCGCCCAGAAGATCATTGGCGTCAAAGCTTACTCGCTGTACCTCAACGACCGCCGATCTACGTCAGGGACGATCCTGTTCGGCGGCATCGATACGAACAAGTTCATCGGACCTCTGCACATTGTGCCAATTCTCAAGTCATTTGGCTTGAGCATACATACGGCGTTCGAGGTTGCCTTCACGGGCCTGGGGGTCACATACACGAACGGATCCTCGGTCGATATTAACACATCGTTGTTCAAAACGGCGAGTCTGCCAGCAATCCTTGATTCTGGGAGCACGCTATCCTATCTCCCCGAGCAATTGGCAAACCCCATCTTCAGAGAGCTAGGCGCAGTAACGGAAGATGTGGAGACGGGGTTGACGTTTATCGACTGCAAGCACCTGACTGACGACCCCCGAATGGTTATCCGGTTTTCCTTTAGCGGGAAGGAAATCAAGGTGCCGGTCAACGAGATGGTGCTCGACATCCTCGGGCCGTACCAGCATCTCCTGCCCTCTAGCATACCCTACGACAGGGCTTGTATGTTTGGTATCCAAAGCACGAAGGATTTCGACACCAGTAAGGCGGTGAAGGAGAGCAACTTCGCATTGCTGGGTGACTCGTTTCTGAGGAGCGCATACGTCGTGTACAGTCTCGAGCACCACGAGATTGGGATCGCGCAGGCGAACCTGAACAGCACAGAGTCTGTCATCGTCGAGCTCAAGGCAGGAGATCAGGGACTGCCAACTGTTACGGGGATTGCAGAGCAGGCAGGGAGCCCGACCGACGGTGGCGTTGCAACCGTGACCGTGACGAAGAATGCAGCACCTGGAAGAGTTGGATTCTCAGGAGGAGTTGAAGCACTTGCAGTGCTAGCAATCACGTCGGTATTTATGGCGGTCGGGGGGTTGGCTGTAGCCTTATAGACACAGGCACCAGCTGCCGATACTTTCAGGACATAGCTTTGCATACCAAATAATCTATAGTGTTTTGTCTGGCACATTTCAAGCTATCCATCGTCGAAGATGAGGCGCATGGCTGGCGTTGCACACTGCAGACCCTAACCCTGGCATGTCGTTGTTCGAAAATAGTGGGTCCCAGCCTTGCAGGCAGGAGCAACTGACGCGGAGCATTGGCAGCCTTTCCCCATCAGCACCACCATCGACCAGAGCTTCACAAAGCTTCAATCCCGCCCTCAATTTCTGAGACTCACCGCAACACACTTGACTTTCCCGATACCTACGTGGATACACACACAGAGTCGCTCACGATGGCGGAAGCCGCGTTCAAGCCGGAGAAGGATTTCTCCAAGGAGGCGGACAAGCAGATCCCCGACGCCGAAGCCCTCGCAAAGGTACCCATCGCATGCCGTCCTGCCCGCGCCCGCGCAGTGCTAATCGGTCTATGCGAACATAGACAGACATTCAGGCTGCCATCGAGAAGCTCTCCGCCCTCGAGAAGCAGACGCGTCAGGTAAGTCGACGGTGGTCTCTCTCCGCTGCGCCCAACGACCACCCAGCTTACAGAAACCGAATAGGCATCCGATCTCGCATCCACATCCCGAGTCCTCATCAGCATCGTCACAATCTGCAAAAATGCAGGCGACTGGCAGCTTCTCAACGACCAGACGCTTGTGCTGTCCAAGAAGCACAGTCAGCTCAAGCAAGCCATCACGCGCATGGTGCAGACGGTCATGAGCTTCCTCGACGAAACACCCAACCTGGAGACGAAGCTTTCGGTCATTGAGACACTGCGCACTGTAACTGAGGGCAAGATATTTGTTGAGGTGGAGCGCGCGCGTGTGACCAAGATTTTGTCGGACATCAAGAAGCAGCAGGGTGACCTCAAGGCCGCCACCGACGTGCTCTGCGAGCTGCAGGTCGAGACTTTTGGTTCGATGGATCGCCGTGAAAAAGTAGAGTTCATCTTGGCCCAGGTGGCGCTTTGCATCGAGAGCGGCGACTGGACCCAGGCCGGCATCCTGAGCCGCAAGATCAGCACGAAATACCTGTCGCGAAAACCCAAGAAGACAGCCGAACAGCTCGAGAAGGAGAAGAAGGAGCGGGAGAAGAAGATTGCCCGTGGCGAGGAGGTGCCCGAGGAGAAAGAGGACGATGTCACGGATCTCAAGCTGCGATATTACGAGCAGCAGATCATCCTGGCTAAGCACGATGCCAAGTATCTCGACGTGTGCAAGCACTACCGACAGGTGTTGGACACGGAGGCGGTAGAGGAGGATCCGGAGAAGCTCCGAGCGGTATGAACCCCAGCCCATTATGCTCGAGGCTCAATATTCTAACGAGACGCAGGTGCTGCAAAGAATCGTCTACTTCATCATTCTTGCACCACATGACAACGAGCAGCACGACCTGCTGCACCGGATCGACAAGGACTCGCGCAACTCGCAAATTTCTGAGGACGCTGAGCTCCTCAAGCTTTTTACGGTGCACGAGCTGATGCGATGGCCGGAGGTGTCGAAGCTGTTTGGGCCGCATTTGTGCAGCACCGAAATCTTTGATTCGGCCGAAGGTCAGTCGGGCGACGACAAGGCGTTCCAGCGCTGGCAGGACCTGCGGAAGCGCGTCATCGAGCACAACGTGCGCGTGGTGGCCAAGTACTACACGCGCATCAAGACGGAGCGGCTGACAAAGCTGCTCGACCTCACGGAGGACGAGACGGAGAAGTATATCAGCGAGCTAGTAACGTCCAAGACGGTGTACGCCAAGATCGACCGACCGGCGCGCATCGTCAGCTTCGCCAAGCCACGCGATGCAGATGATACCCTCAATGAGTGGAGTTTCAACATGAAGAGCTTGCTAGGTCTTCTGGAGCGCGTCGACCACCTGATTACAAAGGAAGAGATGATGGCCCGGATCCAGCCCGGCGTGAAGACGAAGAAGGGCGGCAAGGAGAAGAAGGCCCGCTAAGCGTAACGAGATGGATTTGCATCCTAGAGATAGGCGGCCCACATAGAGACGTTTGTATGAATAGACACGATCTTGGGCGGCATGGAGTTCTCTACCCGGAGTATGGAATAAAAGCTTTGGACTAAGGCAATGTTAGGTATTCCCCTGCCAATCAGAGCGATTGGTAGGTAATGATATCTGCGTGCCTTTATTAACCAACTTGGTCAACTCAAACTTTTCAAGACAGAAATCGGGGGGGTGCCAACGGTGATGTCTGCATCCGTTAACCACAACTGCATACGAGACCCGCTTTGCAACCCCTTTGATTGACGTCATCAAACGTATGGCACTACGGCCACTCATCCCTTCCATCAGCGCAACAGTTACTCTTTTAATGTGGTATAGTGCTCAGACATTACCGATATCATGGCGGCCAGAAACAATTGCGTCGGTAGCACCCCGGCCTTCAATCCCAGTGCCGCCATATGCGATGATAAAACTCACAAGCGAGCGCTTCGCGCATTGGAGAATGACAACGACCTTGACACAGCAATCCGGACCTGGTTCCACATCCCCAAGGACGATGGCTATGTTTACCATGCAATTGCTAGCATAACACTCGCCCAGATGCAGGCCATGATTCGCCTTGGAGGGAAGAATGGCCTTCATAATTGGTACGAAGGGTGTCGGGACGAAAAGGGGGAGAAGGTGTGCAACCCCCATGCAGCCCCACGCATTGTTGACATTCCCCCCCTCGTTTTCAGTGTCGCCCCCTGAACAAAACAACCACACCAAGACTAACCCGGGTCCGCCCCAGCTCCCACCCCCTACAACGGCCGATATCAACGCCTACATTTCCATCTTCCTCCCGACAACATCCACCCCCGCCGCCCTCCGCTCATTCGCCTCCAACGCGCGTAAATCCTCGATCCGCGCCCTCGTCTCCGCAAACCTCACCTCCCGCCGCCACCTCTCCCCCTCGCTCGCCTCCCTCTCGATAGTACCCAAAACCACCTGCGCCCCTCTCAACCCGTATTTTTCCTTCTGGTCCTACACGTGCAACACCCTCGCCTGGTGCGGCCCAACCCCCTTCCCCAACCTAACCCCCCACAAGTCCCATCCCATCCTCCCCATATTAATGCACCATTTTGCATGCGCTGTCCCGTCCCACGAATCCCTCACTCTTCTCACGCGCCTCGCGACGGGCCGCACAATCGTCGACATCGGCTCGGGCACCGGATACTGGACGTTCATGCTCCGCCAGTACGGCGCGACATGTGTAGCTATCGATAACGGCCAGTCAGCATGGCGTACAATGTGGGTGGATGACACGGTGCCCGCCGAAGGGACGCAATGGCTGGGTCGGCATGAGAACCGTGGTGGAGAGGACATGTTAGTTCTTGTGGTGTATCCGATCGTTGGGGGCGGTTTAGCGGGCGGCACCGAGGGTGGGTTCATGAGGGGTTTGATGAGGGCTTGCAACGCAAATACGATCGCTGTTGTGGGTACACAGAATCGAAACGGCTATACTGCCTTTCGGGACATGACCGTGGATGAGTTTATGGAAAAAGAGCACGGGAATTGTTGGGAAAAGGCGGTGCAGGTCCCACTGCCAAGTTTCGCTGGCAAGGACGAGGCCTTATTTGTCTTTCAAAAAAGAGAGTGTTTATTTGCACCGTAGCCATCGTATGTACAACAGTTCTGCAGTGGAGTTCAACACCTTAGATTCAATAGGTAGACATTCTCTTCAGAGAAGAGATGGGTCAGCATGTTACTGACTAGGTAGCTACCTATCTGGCACCAAGCTACAAGCTGTAAGCCTCCTCAAATGCTGTCCTCCCAAACTAACCATCTACCATTGCGGTGATAGACCCCATGATCGTGATAATGAAAATTGTGAGAGCAAAAAATCCAGACGCTACAAAGCCCTGAAATATCTCACCCTGGGCCAATCCTCTTGCGGTTTACCACTTGACCCGAGACCAAAAGTCTTCGCCGGCTATGAGACCCGGCTCGCGCTCAGCATGGAACTCAGGCGTTCCATTCACAGCCTCATCCTCCTGGTCACGAACCCGATGGTTCTCTGAGGTTCTCATGTTGGTAGGAGTCTGAGGAGGCGTGAGGCCGAACATGTCAGCACTGGCGCCCGCCTCGGCATTCGCGCCTAGAGACACGATATTCTCGTCTTCATGCGCATTGCCGATGGGAATCTCATCCGAGATGGTTGCAGGGGTTTCCACTGTCTCCGGCGTTGTCTCTGGCGTTGTCCCCGGCGCTGTCTCCTTTGCCTGCTGCCTACTTTGTATCAAGTCTCGAAGTTGTATCAACGCGTCGATGGCCGACTCCACCTTGGCAAGCTGCGCCTGGTCAACTACCTTCGGCGGATTCTCTATCGGAAGCTGAGTCTCAGCAGGTCCAATCCTCGGGGCTTGTTCCTCGAGGGACGTCAGTGTCGCCTCAATAAGCTCAGATATCTTAGAAAAGGTGTCGGGCTCGGGAGATGTTGCCATGTCTGTCTCAAGCTTGGTCCCGAAGTTCTCATCTAGGGTTTGGGATGAATACTCTTCGGAAGTAATCTCAAAGCCGGTTTTGGGGTCATTCTCTACAGCCTCCTTGCGGATTTGGTCAGCTTCATGCATGTTAGGGGTTTCCTCAAAATTAGCCCAATGCGGATGATGTGGATATGGCTCAGGTTGGGAAGCCTTTCCAACCTTGGCATGCAAATGCTTCTCGAACTCGTCCCAGCTAGTTGCCAAAGGGAGAACAGACTTCTCTACAGGTGTCTTATTGCCTTGATCGACGCCTTCACTGGTTGCTTGGATAGGCTCGGCCAACGACTTTTCAGGCGTATTGTGAAATTTATCAATGCCTCCATTGGCCCCTTGGAAGAGCTCGGCCAAAGGCTGTCCGGGCGCCTTCTTCATATCAGCATTTGTAGCGGTCTCTTTTCCCGAAACTTCGATACCGAGGTTGAGAGAGCCAATCCATTTGTTGCCAATGTAAACGATGTGCGGGGTCTCCAGAAGCAAGCTCTCTTGCGCCTGCCGGATAACTTTGACAAGAGGAGCGATCTCTCTCGCAATGAATGCGCGAATATCGTTATCGGATCCCTCGGCGAACTTCAAAGCCAGAGCCGCGGAGATCCAGCGGGATGGACGATAGAATCGGACGTGCTTGTAGGCGTGCCTATTCTCTCCGGGGAGGATAGCGGGCTTGGAGAACAGGCTATGGACGTCGGCGAAGCCAGCCTGAAGCTTGGCATATAGAGCATCATCTCTAACCTCGTCCTCCCAATACCGACACTTCACTTCAGGAATGGGGAGGTCCAATGCCTTAGCCAGGATGTGGGCAAGATTAATTAGTGAGCCGCGGAACTCGATCGCATCGAAAACGCGCTTGAAGTCCTGAGCGTCTGGCTTTGGATTTTTAAAGAATTCAGACAGCATGGACGCCGTGATGCCCGTCATGTTACGCGTCCAATCTCCAGGGCAGGTCTCAAACTCGATCGAAACCAGGTACTTGAGGTGGAAGATTTGGGACTCTCGACTGCCGCCAAACGCCTCTCCGAGGAACTCGAAGCGGTCAATCTCGTCAATATCCATTCTGTCAGGCGAAATCAGTTTCGCGGCCCAGAAGCTGTTCAAGTCGTAGCCCTTTCGGGGGGCGAAAATTGACCAAGCATCAGTGCAATCATCGCAGAACATCAGGCGGCGTCTACCGATAGGAGAAAGGCGAAACTCGAGGGTCTCATGGATAGCTCGCTGGAACTTGTGCAGCAGAGCGGTCTGCTCATCCGTCGCACCGATCGGCGTCATGTCTTCATACAGCACCATGGAGCGCTGTTCATCTGTCAAGAGAGGCGTGCCCCTCTTTGTAAACGACTGCATGAACGTATCCGCAAAGATGCCGCCGCAGGATCGAGAGATGACTTGAAGCGTGCGGTTGGGATGAAAAGGCGTTCCCGTGTTGAACAGCCAAGGGTTGCACATCCAGCCCCCAGTCAAGGCCGACTCGGTCAACAGAACGACAGGAAGCTGATTGTGCTTGACTGCATTTCGGATGGTATCTCTGATCGTTTCGACGGTCAGAAAATGTTTCTTTTTGGTTGGTCTGGGATCGAAGTCGAGGACGATGTCATGCTCCGGGGTGACTGGGGCAAAGACCATGATGAACAGAGTCGTTTTGCGCTTTCCAGCAGCCTGAGAGCGAGCAGCGACCTGTTTCAGGAAACACGCCGCAAACTCATCGTTGTCGGCCGGAAACTTTGTGATATTTTTCTTGGTCTGCTCAGAGACCACCGCCTCGCCAATAGCCTCCGAGAACTCGGCGATGTTCAGAGAGCTGAACCAATGCTATTTGTAATCGTAAGCAGGATGAAGTGAGATATCATTCCAGCCACAATACTAACCTGGAAAGCAGGATTGCCAACATCGCAGAAGAGTGACTTCCAAACGAGGAAGTCGTGGGCAATCCAATCATACTTGTTGCGACCAGAAAGGTGCTTTGGCACAGCGCAGACTCCCATGATCTCGGCATCGGAAGGAATGTCGGGAGGGCAATGAATCATGAGGGTGGCCTCACCCAGGGCGGCCTGGAGTTTGTTGCCTCCGCCGGGCCGAGCGCGAGGGACAGCCATGCTCACTGCGACTTCTTCAACTGCAAAGAAAATGTTAGCGAATAATATACTAGGCTACCATTATCTGAAGACAGATACTTGCGGCCGGGGGCTCGGTTCGTGATGTTGAATTGCAGGGTTTGGGTAGTGCTGGTGGTGTTGGTGGTGCTGGTGGTGTTGGTGACGAGGGTAGGTGGTGCTTGGAAGAAGCAGAAGGCCGCCAGCGGGTAGGCTCGCAGTGAGGAGGGGGACTCGTGAAGCTGGGAAGAAGGGATTGGCACAGAAGGAAGGCGTCAAGTTTGGAAACACCGCCGATTGGGATTGGGAAGCCGCGTCCTTGAATCCACCAAGAGCAGCGGTATGAAGACTTACATTTTGTGATGATTATTTCGTCTTGTCTTTTGTTGGTAGGTGTGAAGTGATTTGAGAAGAAAGTGGGGGGCGTTCTATTTCAGGTCCTAGTAGAAGAATTTGCAAAAGGCGGAAGGAGAAGGAGGGTGGATGGTGGGGGCCTGTGGTGAAGACGGGGGAGCAGAACGAAGGAAGGAACGAGCAGACACCCCACTTCAGTTCTGAACTTGAACATGGAGAATGTTTATTTGGACATGTGAAATGGTTGGAGAACCCAACCTGAATCAGGCCTTTAATGTAATCTCGACCATTCTGCATTCTCTAACGGGCTCTTAGAGTGCAACCAAGACTTCCCACAATGTTGAATAACACCTCTTGTAATGCGAATAAAGCACTTGATGTAATAAGATTATCATTTTTCATTCCCTAGCAGTCTATTAAAACATGACCAGGGCTTCCCACAACATGAATATCACCTGTCGTGATGCAAGTAAACCTCTCGTAACGCAAGAAAGATCACCGATGTAATAATCTGGGCTGTGTTATTTTCACATCAGGTATCTCCGACGGTATGAATACCATCTCCTATAACGCAAGTAAGGCCTTCAGAAACTGTGAAGGGGTTTCATTTGTGTTGCGAGAGATGCATCTATCACATCGTGGGAGGCTTCAGTTACATGAAGTTACCCTCTTAGAGAACTCAGGAAGGCCTCTTTCCAATGCAACACGGGTTACCTCCGCCATCATCGCATTGTCCACGATCAACAAGCACGGTCTGAGCTTGCGTGAATCACTCCCCGAGTCTTCCCCCAGATCCGACAGTTTGTTCCACACCTCCCTGCTTTCAACCCTAACGCAGGTGCAGGAGCTCAGATATATTAACACATGGCAACGCCAAAAGGCCTAGGGAATTATTACTCCAGGTGAGAATGCGGCAGTGTGAGCCCCAGAGAGCTTATGGCATCTACTCAGCAGGCCTCGCAGGAGCATGGCATCGTCCTCAAATTCGGCCCAACACCTAATGGGAGGTTGTGAAAGTGAACCCTGGGCCCGAGGATACAATGACGATGATCATGGAGTAAGCATTGTGGGAGTATCAGAATGCTACAAGATGCTCAAAGACATTGCCCGAGGATGTTGGTGACATGACACTGTCGTGACAGGTTATCGGATTTTGCTCACCATTTATGGTAAGCTTAGGCTTTGTCTATATCTGATCCCCATCCCCGGTGATGACTAGTTATGTCTTGTAGGTTGTAATTGGTTGATGAATTACTAATAGGTCAGATAGTACAAACTACTACGCGTGAGAAGATGGATACCTTATTTACAATAGAGGATATCCGCCCAAACTAATTGAGATATTACACCCTCTGGACGTAAGATAGATAGCAGAACGATGAGAAAAAGATGGAAAAACGCCACTTGCGGATATACATGATTGGGACTCAACTCTTTTTGTCCAGCTCCCCTTGAAGAGAAAAAAAGCAGCATCGACCCCCTCTCTAACCCCGCGGCACCAGCCAGCATCTTCGCAGGTCACTTCGTACACTACTTCTCCTTCGGTTGCCAGACAGCTTCGATGATGCTCATACGGCAATTTTTCGGCCTCGTCACACCCTGAAAACGAAGGAAAACTGTTAGTAGGTGTCACACACATAAGAAACTTGAAAAGTACCCACCTTGAACACGAATCCGTCGCTAGCCGCCTCGAAGAGCTCTCTGAATTCGGTTTCAGTTCTCTCCTGGGCGTTTAGCAATGTCCACATAACCATGTCCATGCGGCGCATGAGGGACTCGTCCCACGGGTCCTCTTGCCCGGGTTCTCGCAGGCAGTGATCATTGATAATGATGCGAGCTCCAGGCTTCAGCGCCGGGATCAGGTTCCTTAAAATTTTGACTGCGTACGGCGTCGAGTAGTTGTGAATGATCCAGCGGAAGAAATAGACTAGGGAACATCAGTTAGCAAACTTCGCGACCGTCGGGAGGTGACTGAATACCATCCGCATCCTTCACCACCTGCTCCTTGAAGAAGTCGTGCCCCTGCAAGGTAATCCGCTCCGCCACTTGGGTGTCGTCACATATCGGATTCGGGGCGCTGGCGATGGTTTTATGCATATCCTGCACCACGAACTTCATGTTCTTATACTGCTTCGCCAGCTCGACAGAGACGAAGCCGACGGACCCACCAACGTCAACAAAGGTACCACCAGCAGCATCGATCTCACTAAAGTCATAGCCACCGCCCTCTACATTGATGAGATATGACATCTCGTACCCAACACCGCCTGTCAGGCTTACCATGGCCTTGCCCATGCGGCGAGCTCGTTCCGCGTTCTTGCCGAATGTGACGAACATGGGCTCCTTGTCTACCGTGTCAAAAGCGAAGCAAAAGCCAGATCGCATAACCTCTGTGGCTTCCGGATGAGTTTTGACCGACTCAAGGACGTGAGCAGATGCAGGAAAGATATCCTCCGCGTTGAAGCCGATCCAGGCCTCCATATCGCTATCCTCGGCGAGCAGGCGGGACGCGGCCGTGTGTGAAATGACACCAGGATGGGGTTCACGGAAGATGCCCTTGGTCATGACTAGCCGGAGGGAGCGGGCAAGGTTGACAGGATCTAAGGACGTCTTGGCCTGCAGCTCCTCGAGAGGGATGCTCGCACCGATGGGAAAGAGTTTTGCTGCGGGAGGTAAGTATTTCGGCGGCATATACCTCGTGTAAATAGACTCACCTATTCCATAATGATTGATAATCTGGAGTGCTAGGACATCCAAAAACTCCCAGACGCCCCATCTCAGCGACTCCCGAGGACCATGCGCGAGGAGCGACAGCTCCCTTGATGCGAAGATGATATCCTGTCTGCTCCTTGCAACATCCTCGGGTAGTTTGGCGAAATCAGCCGGAACATCGACATCAAAACTGAGTGCCGGCAGGTTGTTCGCCTTCAGATAGGATTCAAGCTTCTCCGTGTCCTTTGTGATCTTCTGTGCCAAGGCAATCATGCGCGAAGGGGGCTCGACAGTGACCAAATTGGCCACCGGTGCTTGGTTACTGACTCCGTTGGTTTCAGAACCCCGGCGGCCGAATGGCGAGGGCACATAAGGCCGGGGCTTTTCTTTTTTCTTCTCTGCGTCAGTGCCTGGGGAGTGGCTTGAGCCCAGCCAGGAAGTCAACTTGAGTTTGGCCATCTTCGTGATTTTGACCGAATGTTGGCTTTGATCGATAGACCCGGGGGGAGAAGTAGGAGGAGGGGGGGAAAGAGGAGCTTGACGGGAAAAGCTACAAATGCCCCTGGCGTGCGGGCCGGGAACAAGACTGCAGTGGCAGGAAAAGGGCCTCAGGAATGTTTTCAGTCCAAATGTCGAGCTACGCGGGCGTGGCGAATGGTCAGCAAAACTCGGAGAGGACGGAGTGGCCGTCAAAGGGGTAGCGACGGAAGACCGGAGCCGGCGCCGAGCAGGTAAATCGCGGCCGAGCATGGTTCGTCGAGGGGCCAACATCAGAATTCCTCACGCAGCAGCTGCTGAGACAGGGACCCTCATGTTTGAGAACAAAACATGGGGGAGATATAGTTGAAACAAAGTGAAATACCTTACCTCTCTCCCACAAACAAGACAAACACACCGAGATAAGAGTTCCGGCCGAGTGGGCGCGATGATGGCTAGCTCCCGCTCCCGCTCCCGATCCCGCGAGTGCGGTGAGGTGGGTTGCTGACGACAGCGTGTAAGTTGCCAAAAGAACCCAAAAGTCACACGTCTCGCCGGGGCGGTGATCTGGGGTTCAACACGCTTCACCCGGGTCCGGGTCGTTGGTAACGCTTGTGGTTGTACACGGCGCGTTGGCTCTTCTTCTCGGCGAATCGAACGAGAGTGTGTTGTCTGTCAAACCGCAGCGCTGGGTGTCCAGGAGCAATCGGGCAGGTCCTTTCGGGTCTCGCTGCAGGGGTGGATGGAGGGGGTGGAAAGGCGTCCGGACGGTGGGAGGCGAGGCGAGGGTAGGCGTCCTAGCTGTGCTGTCTGTTCCCGACAATGTCAACCGAGACACTCCTGGGAGGGCGTAATATACGAACAATATATATGGCGAGGTATCGGACGAAGAAGGGGGCCGGCCGCCGTCTTTAGTAGGAAAATGCCCACCAGAGACAATGCACGGCATCGCAGACAATAGGCGGAGCAAGGTCCTGGTCGTGGGGTCGTGGTCGCCAGGCCAGGGAATCAGCTTGTAGCTTGTAGCTTAGCTAACTAGAACCGTGATCACCATTTGTGTCTAGCGGCATCATCCCAAGATTTCCAACAACCCCGTCACTGGTTCCATGCAGCTGCAGCATGCAGATACTATGCCGGCCCAGACGTGCTCATGCGGAGCTAGCGCTGCTGGGTGAGAGCCGGCCTTGCGCTCCGGGGCGCAAACGAGATGGCCACTGAATGGTCGAGAGCGGGCAGATCCCACCCGCTCCCGGCCCGGCGCGCTGTTTTGGGCGAGCTTCTGCATGACAGCACCAACTCTAGGTATTTTCGTGATAGGTGATAGGGCGCCCCCAATCGATAAGGGGAAGGACATGCCTGGGCGACCGAGAGACAACAGATCCCAGTTTCCGATGGGGGGTTTTCTTCAGCGCGTACCGACCCGAGCCAAGCCAAGCCAAGCCGTGCTCCGACTCAAAGGGTGATGAACGTGACCGGCTTTGGCGACTGCGGGCTTTGGACGAGAGCGAGACACACAGAGCCGGCTCCCGAGCGGGCGAGTGTGAGCGGGAGTGGGACCGACCGAGGGGATGGGGGTGGCTCAGTGGGTACCCCGCGCGCCGGTCAGGAGCTGCTTTCCAAAACGAGCAATGTGGGAAGACACCTCCCTCTGGCTTGGGGTTGAACAGAACTGAACTCATCATCCGGAGTCGGGTGTCGGTCGTTCATCACCTGGGCAATGTCTCGACGCCCCAACACCATCAGACTCAGCCTGCCCTCTCAGCCAGCGTCTCTACTCGGCAGCGCCAACGATTGGGTCCCGTCGACGGCCGCTCCGTGTCGGCCGTGTAACGGCAACCCGAGGTCCTGGATATTTTGTTGCACTTCTGCCATTCTGCGACCTCTGCACCAACCGTCAGGGGCATCCATCACCTAATTGACCAGCTCTGGACGGCTCGCTTCTTCGGGAACTGGCGATTGGCCCACTGCTGCCGTGGCTTGCTGTTGACAGTTGACAGCCGTCGCCACAATCCCTGCAGCACCAGCCTCTAGCTCGAGATTCGAATGCACGACATTGGCCTGGAATACAATACGCAGGGGTAGATTTTGTTAGTTTGGTACGTGCCAAGAAGGCGGCTGACCATATAAAGAACAGGGTTAGACACAGGCCCCCGAAGTCAATCGAACTAACAATATCTACCCCTGCGTATTGTACTTGCATTGTACCCTAACCCTGCCTAGAATTCTGCCCTTCAAATTCTACCTTTCTTGGCGCGGGGGAGGGAACCAAGAAACAATCACGATCAGGACGGAGATGCAATGTTTGAGCATGAAGGACGAAGGACGCCAATCACAATCCAAGGGCCTGGGTGCCATACCCGGGATATGTTTAAACGCACGGTTGGGGCGACCGCCGGGCTATCTGTTGCATACTTCCTGATCCTTCGGCCCACCGGTTCATTTTGAGCCGCAACGACGACATCTCTTTGATTCGTATCTGGAGAAACGCAATAGGGGTGGTACCATAGCAGTACAGAAAAAAACAGCCTCCCAGCCCAGCCTCCTCAACAATTCGTCGTCGGCTTTTGCCCAAATACAATGTGCAGGGGCATGAAGGCCAAACAGTCGTTGTCGAGATAGGCCCTTCGCACCTGGATCAAGAACAGCTCGACCTGCTCACGCGACCAGCCGCAGCCACGTATCAGCGGCCCCAGCGCTATGGCCTGGATGCCTTCCAGGAGGATAGTCCGCCAGTGCAGCCCGACCGCTTTGAGCACCCTGTTCTTCGGCCACGTTCCGATGGGAATCCGCAGTACCCGCTCCTGCACGTTGACGTAGCCGCACTCCTGCATCATCGTCTTCATTCGCCCATCAGCCACGGCGTGAAACTGGACACCCAGTTTTGTGAGGCCTTCGTTGATAAGGTTCCAGTATTGCGCCACAAGATGGGATGGCGGTAGGGGCCCGTTTTCCGAGATTGGGCAATGGTAGACCTCGTGGAGCTCAAACCAACCGCCTGGCCGTAGATGTCTGCAATCCACCGTCAGCTAAAATGACCTACCTCCAAACTCCATTGTTAACTGACTCTAGGGACCTTCTCATCAAGCGTGGCCAGTCCTTGATAGCCATGACAGTGTGGCGAGAGTGGATATAGTCAAAATGGTTCCTGGGATGCAACCACCTTTTTCATTGTTAGTTCACTCCGTCATATTCTCGGATGGTAATATTCCTTACGGGCTCCTGCGAGTCATGTCAGAAAACTCTCACATACAAACGGACGGCACACATACTCAACATCATCCACCATAAACCTCACGTTTGGAGGCAGCCATTCCGGCTGGATAGGACTTAGATCAACACCGAGAACACTCGCGCCGTCAAACAAATCACCCACTGGCCCAGACAGTCAGCCTCTTCCCTTTGCAGCAATGCAGGCCAACTTACTCTCAATGGCCCAGACACCCGTCCCAGTACCAATATCCAAGATCTGCCGGGGATTTCGCCCAATAGGTGCGAAAAAGAGCTGATTCTTACACAGCAACTTCACCATCGCGTGTTTCATATCCTCCCTCTGCTGCCTGCTCTCGTTGTCAAAAAAAGTCTGTCAGATGAAATGGAGCACAAAGCACGTACTCGACATCGTCGTTTGGGAAGTTATATCGGCCTTCCCGGAAACGATGGTAGCGTCGTCCGTTTTCGAAAATGTAATCACGCATGCTCTCTGCAAGAGTGGTCGACGCCAACGTAGCGCTGCCAGACTCGTATCCAGCATCCAGCTCGTCGCTATCCACCACAATGCTGCCGCCCTCCCCGGCCTGCTCTACCGCTGCCTGGGCTTCCTGCCGCCTCTCTCGCTCTTCGGCATCCTCATCGCTCTCTATCACGCCCAGTGTGCTAGGTCCCGCCGAGTTTGGCGTGCTTTCCGGCGACGCCCCCGAGAAGCTATACGACGGCGAGAGGCTCCCGCGCAAGTCAGTCGAGTGTATGGGCGAGGAACTTGCAGACATGGCCGAGAACGTGGGTGATGGCGAGAGCGATGTCGCGGCCGAGGTCGAGAGGCTTCTTATGCTTACTGTGGAGGGGCGGAGGGTGGGCTCTCCGTCGAGTAGGCGGACCGAGGTGCGTATCATGGCGTCATCGGGCTGAGGGTGGTCCGATGGGGCAAGGTAGGTCCCTTCCTGCTTTGACCGGTCGCCTGGGAATGACTCTGTAAAGGACCCGATGGGCATTAACGATATAGCGTGCTCGGGCGGTATGGAAGTGTTGTGCCTCTTCTTAGTTGGTCTCAGGGTGTGGCTTTCGGGGCCCGGGATTACGACTGAAGGTGGTTTGACTAAAGCTGCTACGGAGATGGCCGAGTCATTGTTCTGTTTCTGCTGCGGCCCCGCGCGACTGTCCATGTCAGCGTGGGAGGGCAGCATGGGCGCGCGAGGGGACCTTCAAGTAAGAGGGCACTGCGGAATGCGGGTCAGGCTGGGGATTGGCCGCACTCGGGATTGCCCTCCCCCCTTGTGTGCATTTGTGTATCTTTGCACTGTCGGTCTCAGCGTCCAAGGCCTAGGCAGGGTTCCGATGGTTCCACGAGGCAATTGCCAGAGCGGAGGTGATTGCACCCAGGTGCCGGGTTTTCCAAGCCTACAGCGCTTACAAAGCAGCGCAACTGCAATATGTCGGGCGGCGTCTCACAGGCCGAGGTTACCACCATGTAGCCGACGGACGCTGCTGTAACGTGGTGACTAGGGTAGAGTGTGCGGTGTGTGGTGGTGAGAGCGAGAGCGAGTCTTCTGTTCAACTGCCTTTGCCAAGTTTGTAGGATTCGGCACGGGTGAAGGGGTGAGAGGGGAATCAGACACGAGCGGCGAGGGAATCGGAGCGCTGTGGCGGGTGATGTGATGTGTGAACCGCTCGTGGGATGCTCTCTCCCGGAGTAGTGGCGGTACGGGCTGATCTGACCAGAACCCGAGTGGGATGCTCGCTCCGTGCAAGTCGAGGGCTGCAGTTCGCCAGCCACTGCAACGCCGGTATCGTCGATTTCGCACGTAATACGCTGCCTGGTCGTGTCCGCCGCGTCGGTAACTCCCTCCGATAATATCGAAGTCTCGAGGTGCGGCAGGGACCGAGAGAGATTTTAAATCCCTTGATACCTTGCTTAGAGCTCTCGTCACTTGTACAGGGTATGGCCGTTAACCTGAGGACAGGCCTCAACCGAGGACCTCACAGTAGCAGCAGTACGGGCGTCCCTTGCTGATGCAGCGAACTCGTGGAGCTCGGCGAGAGAAGTGACCTGTAGCCTGTGGGCGCAGTGGGGGGTGGGGAAAGGGGAAAGGGGAAAGGGGACGGGGGGTCATTCGCTCCGAGATCTGATCGGGTGCTGCGTCGGCGAGCCCAGGAGCCTGGAGGCAGTTCCAGGTCGGCCTGGATCGTTGATGGAGGTTCGAGCATCGCATCCGTCTTTGGGTTTTACACGGTGCGCAGCTAGACTTCTCCACCGTCAACAATGTTAATGCCTATTTTACACCAAAAATACAGAGAAGCGTCGTTTATGCTTACCTACTTCAGTAGATCAAATCTTAATAGGCACCCGCTTCTTCATGTGAAGGCGTTGCGTGGGAAAGATGAGAGTCAAATCACTTTGGTTTGTCACGTCTCAGATTGCCCCTCGACGGGGCAAAGCCACCCACTCCTGTCACCTCTCTGGGGGAGCGGAGCTGGAAGTCCACGGGTCTTCCCCGAAGCCAATCTCCCAGCAAGGGCAACCCATCTCCCACTCACGCCGTTTGCTACTTCCCGTTGCTGCCAGTTGTGCGATAAGTTATCTACGTATCCCCGTCGCAGCGGTGTAGCCAGGCTGGTCGCCAGGCAAATAGGAACTGAAAATCACGAATGATTGTGCTTGTGTACGCACATGGTAGATGTAGCGGTGGACGGAAGCACACAGACAAACCACAAACGCACACCCATACAGATCGGGTATGGGGAGGGGGGGGGGGGGGGGACAAAAAAACCCA